>JAEEGL010154767.1_pt1 | contig 36540 bp, 32 predicted proteins | sample 9134231 | NCBI WGS metagenome assembly JAEEGL01 (sample SAMN16246548, study PRJNA631951) | gut metagenome | biome: gut microbiome; feature: rumen; material: fiber-attached | host: Bos | place: Iran: Karaj | collected 2018-10 | reverse complement strand
CAGTGGTCGCTCCAATAGGTATCGAGGATCCGAAGTTCCGTCTCGGTGGGATTGCGGCCTTCCTTCCGGAAATGCAGCACCACTTCCCGGAGGTCATCGGTATTCATGGCCAGGCCCCAGTCGCGGCAGAATGCGGCAAAACCGGCCTCCGGCATATCGGTGAAGCCGTCGAGAGTGGCCAGCGGCCGCACAGCGGCTGCCTCCTGGCCGGCGATGACAGAAAGGTCTTTCTCACGGCTCTCCACAGCATTGATGAAATAGCGGCGGACGGCGGCCATCCCCTCCTCGGAGAAGTCGTCGTCGAAAATCAGCAGGCGACCGCTGCGGATGTCCACCTGGGCCGACGGATCGAGCAGGCGCACGCAGTCGTGCGCGGAGGATGCACGCTGGTCGAACTGCCCGGGAATGTATTCCACGGCCAGGTAGCGGCGGCCCTTCAGGTCGAGCGAGTCGCTCACCACGTCGGACACGCGCTCGCCGAACACCGTGTAGCGGCATTTTTCGAGCAGTTCGTCGCTGAAGCCGGTCAGGTCGTAGAGATTGATGAGCCGGAGGGTGCGCAGTCCCACCGACAGGTTTTCATTGAATTCTTTGCGAAGACTTTCCGCCTCGACCCGGAAGGCAGGTTTCTTCTCGACGAAAATGCGACGGCTCATAGTTCCGTGTTCAGCACTTTTTCAGCCTGTTTCTCGCGGAAGATGGCCAGCTTGGTCGCGAGCGCTTCGTCGTTGATGGCCAGCATCGCCACGGCATAGAGGGCTGCATTCTTGGCGCCGTCGATGGCCATCGTGGCCACGGGGATGCCGCTCGGCATCTGGACGATGGAGAGCAGGGAGTCCAGGCCACTCAAGGCCTTGCTCTTGATGGGAACGCCGATCACCGGCAGGGTGGTCAGGGCGGCGGCCATGCCCGGCAGATGGGCGGCTCCGCCGGCGCCGGCAATGACGATGCCGACACCACGCTCGCGTGCACCCGCCATGTATTCCATGAAGAACTGCGGTGTGCGGTGTGCGCTGATCACTTTCTTTTCGTATTCTACACCAAAGGATTCGAGGGTCTCGCAGGCGGCGGACATTACGTCCCAATCGCTCTTCGACCCCATAATGATGCTGACTTTCATAACTTTATTACTTATTAAAGCGAGATGCCGGGTCAAGCCCGGCATGACGCTTTACAAATATACGAATAATCTTTATATAAAGATATATCTGAGGATGAACAGGATCGCCAGGACCCACATCGTGGGGGTGATCTGTTTGGCCTTGCCGGAGAGGGCATAGAGGACCACGTAGGAGATCACACCGATGAGGATACCGTCGGAGATGCTGTAGGCCAGCGGCATAAGGATCACCGTCAGGAAAGCGGGGATGCTCTCGCGGTAGTTCGACCAGTCGATCCGGGTGACCGGCTGCATCATCATCATACCGACGATGATCAGGGACGGAGCCGTAGCGGCGCCCGGTATGGCCAGGAAGACCGGCGAGAAGAACAGGGCGAGGGCGAAGCAGGCGGCAGCGGAAAAAGCCGTCAGGCCCGTACGTCCGCCGGCGCCGACACCGGCCGAACTCTCCACATAGGTCGTGGTGGTGGAAGTACCCAGGCAGGCGCCGGCGATGGTGCCGATGGCATCGGCCATGAACACCTTCTCAGCGTCCTGGAGATTGCCTTTCTCATCGACGAAACCGGCTTTCTGGGCAACACCGATCACCGTACCCATCGTATCGAACATATCGATGAACAGGAAGGTAAACACGACCACCAGCATATCCCAGCTCAGGATCCGGTGCCACTCGAACTGGAAGGCGATCGGAGCGACACTGTCGGGCATCGACAGGATGCCGTTGAAGTGCGTGATGGCCTCCCCCGTGGCGGGGTCCTTGATGAACATGCCAATGACGGCCGTGATGAGGATACCCAGCAGGATACCGCCCCGGACGTGGAGCATCACCAGCGTGCAGGAGATGACCAGGCCGATCACGGCCAGCAGGCCGGTCCCTTGCGTCATGTCGCCCAGCGTCACGAGCGTCGAATCGCTGTTCACGATCAGGCCGGCGTTCTGCAGGCCGATGAAGGCGATGAACAAGCCGATACCGGCGCCGATGGCGTTCTTGAGCGACAACGGAATGGCGTTCAGGATCCACACACGGACCCGGGTCAGCGTCAGGATGACGAAGATGACGCCTTCGATCAGGACGGCCGTCAAGGCGAACTGCCAGGAATGGCCCATCGTCAGGCAGACCGTAAACACGAAGAACGCATTCAGGCCCATACCCGGCGCCAACGCGAAAGGCTTCTTCGCCCAGAAGGCCATCACCAGCGTAGCGATGATGGCGGACAGGGCCGTCGCCGTGAAGACGGCGCCGCCCGGCATACCCGGTAGCGCACTGAAGATGCTCGGGTTGACGGCCAGGATGTAGGCCATCGTCAGAAAGGTCGTCAGACCTGCCACGATCTCGGTGCGTACCGTGTTTTTCGCCGGGTCGAATCCGAAAGCTTTGGTGAGGAAATTACTCATAGTATAGGTTTAAAGCTTGCTTCCGTCTAGAAGACCCACTTGATACCGAGGCAAGGACGGGCCCTGAACCCCCGGGTCGAACCGAAATCGTAGCTGAGCTCCACCTCGCCACCGATGTTGAAGTGCTCGGTACCGCAGTTGTACCAGAGCTGCGGCTCGGAGATAAACACGACATGCGACAACTGGGCAGACATATCTTTGCCCGTCACCACATGGTCTTCCCACCAGAAATCAGCGAAGCCGCTGAAGCGGAGACCCTTCGCGCCGAAGAGGTCCTGCATGCCCCAGACAACCGTAAACTGCATGGGAACCACCTGGGTCGTCTTCAGGATGCCTTTGTACAGAACCTTCAGGTTGAGGGTATTGCGGAAATCTTTGCTGTGGATGAAGAAGTCGGCACCGGCCAGGAAGGCATGATTGATGCCAAATCCCTTGTAGACACCGCCGTTGTACTCCACGTGGGCGCTGAGGAAATTCACGGGGCTGTTCTGCCAGAAGTTGAGGCAGCGGGCCACCTCCATATAAGTACCGGCGGGAGAGAAGGTGTCACCCAGGTCCTTGTTCAAAGCGAAATCGTGGTCGACGAAGAAGAAGGTGTTACCGCCCTTGTCGGTATAGAAGCCTTCGATGGTCGTGGTGATCTGCTGACGGTCCTTGGCGAAATCATACATGATCTGGATGTTGGTCTGCGCGAAGGCAGTCAGGCCGCAAAGCAGAATGGCGGCGGTGAGAATCAGTTTTTTCATTGCTCTTATTAATAGGTTTTAGATTATTCAATTACAGTTTGGCATGCTCGGGATGTTCTTCGCGCCAGTTGGGGTTGCGGGTCGAACCGCCCAGGTTGACGGTGATGTCGCCGCGGAGGCTGGAACCGAATTCATAGTCTTTGCCCGGAAGGATGGCGTTGAGAATGATGCCCACCAGCGCTGCGACGGCCAGGCCGCTGAGCGAAGTGAAGCCGATGTTGATGGAGTCGTTCGCGCCGTACTTGATACCGATGGCCAGCACCAGGATGAGGGCTGCGATGATCAGGTTGCGGGAGATGGTGAGGTCGACCTTGTTGTCCACGAGATTGCGCACGCCCACGGCCGAGATCATACCGTAGAGCACGAGACTCACGCCGCCGATGGTGGAGGCGGGCATGGCGCCGATCAGGGCGGAGAACTTCGGGCAGAAACTCAGGATAATGGCGAAGACGGCCGCGATACGGATCACGCGCGGGTCGAAAACGCGGGTCAGGTTGAGCACGCCGGTGTTTTCACCGTAGGTCGTATTGGCCGGAGCGCCGAAGACTGAAGCCAGGATGGTGGCCAGACCGTCGCCCATGAGGGTGCGGTGCAGACCCGGATCCTCCAGATAGTTTTCACCCGTGGTCGAGGAGATGGCGCACATGTCGCCGATGTGCTCGACCATCGTTGCCAGCGAGATGGGCAGGATGGCGATGATGGCTGCCACAACGAGGCCCCAGTTGGGAGACTTGAACACTGCGAAGGCGGTATCCTGCATCTGGAACGGGGTTCCCAGCCAGGCAGCTTCCTTCACGCCGCTGAAATCGCACAGGCCGCAGAGGGCCGCCACGATATAGGAACCCAGCACACCCATGAGGATCGGAACGATGCGGATCATGCCCTTGCCCCAGATGTTGCACACGACGATGATGGCGATGGCCAGCAGGGCGATCCACCAGTTGGTGTTGCAGTTGGAGATGGCGGAACCCGAGAGCGTCAGGCCGATGGCGATGATGATCGGGCCGGTGACCACGGGCGGGAAGAAACGCATGACCTTTTTCGCACCGTAAGCGGCAAACAGGGCGGCCAGGATGAAATACATCAGGCCGGCGCATGCAACGCCGATGCAGGCATAGGGCAGCGATTCGGCCAGCGTGAGGCCTTTTTCCATACCCATCTGGGTGACTGCGGCGTAACCGCCAAGGAATGCGAAGGAAGATCCGAGGAATGCAGGTACTTTCCACTTGGTCAGCAGGTGGAAGATCAGGGTTCCCAAACCGGCAAAAAGAAGGGTTGCCGATACCGACAACCCTGTAATAACTGGAACTAAGACAGTGGCTCCGAACATTGCAAACAAGTGTTGCAGTCCGAGAAGTGCCATCTTAGGCTTGCCGAGCGTACGGGCGTCGAAGATTGCTTGATTTTTCATGGTGGCCATAAAATTTTTGGCAAATATATGGCAACCGCTTCAAAAAACCATACGCAATCGGCAAAACTTTATCAACATTTTTTTGACAGCATCTACAAGATGTTGATAATGTGCGAGAAACCCGTGATGTCAAAAACTTCCTTGACGTGGGGCTTCATATTCTTGAGCACGAGCTTCGCTCCGCGGGCGGAAACCGTCTTCTGAAGCATCAGGAACATACGCAGGCCCTGGCTGCTCGTATACTCCATATCCGTGCAGTCCATTTCAATCTCTGCGTGCGAACCGTTCATCAGCGGGGTGATGTCCTTCATGAACTGGTCGGCATTCGTGGTGTCGAGGCGTCCCTCCAGTTTGACGAGCGCTTTTGCGCCCTCTTCGTTGATCGTTACGTTCATTTTAAGCTTGGTTTATTATATAATATTATTTCAAATCAATTACCATTATCGTAATGTCGTCGTTCTGTTCGGCGCCTTCGGTGAAGTGCTTCACCTGAGCGTGGAGGCTGTGCGCCGCGCCCTTCGCGGTAACGCTCTTCTCAATGTGCGACGCCCATTCGAGAAGCGCCGGCTCGCCGAACTGCGTCTTGTCCTCGCGCTCCGCCTCGGTCACGCCGTCCGTATAAAGGATCAGGCGGGAACCGTGCTCCAGCTTCGTCCGCTCACCCTCGTACTTAAAGCCCCTGAACAGGCCGGCGGCGAGGTTGGGCTTCGCATGCAAAAACGATGCCTTACCATCAGGATCCACGATAACGATCGGGTTATGTCCCGCATTGCAGTACTCCAGTTCCCCGGTCTTGAGGTCAAGACGGCCTGCAAAGATAGTGACAAACATATTACTTTCGTTTCCATCGCTGAGGCAGTCGCTCACGCTGGACACTACCTCAGCCAACGGGAGGCCCAGGGAACCGATGAAACGGAAGGCCGCGCGGGTGATGGACATGAACAGCGCGGCAGGCACGCCCTTGCCGGACACGTCGCCCACCAGGAAGAACACCGTATCCCCTACATGCAGGAAATCGTACAGGTCACCGCCCACCTCCTTGGCCGGTTGGACTTCCGCATAAAGGTCGAACGTGGAAATGTCCGGGAAATTGACGGGCAGCATGCTCTTCTGGATCTCGCGGGCGATGTTCAATTCGCTCTCATAGCGCTCGTTCGAAGCCGTCGTGGTCTTGAGCTCCTCGATGTAGCTGTTGATGGAGCTCTGCATGTACGCCAGTGAATTGCGGAGGGTCCGGATCTCGTCCTTGGAATGCACCTCCGGAATCGTGGCGTTGAACGTACCTTTGGCGATGGTCATGGCGGCATTGCCGAATTCCACCACCGGACTCGTCATCCTGCTGATGATGCGGCGGCAGCCGAAGAACAGCGCCACAAGGCCGATGACCAGGAAGACCGTGATGATAACCATCACCGCCATCGCCATACCGAACACATCCCCGTACGAGCAGACCATCGCGACGGACCAGCCGTTGCTGAGCGGGCCATATACGACAAATGAGGAATCATCGTCATTCATGAAGCGACGCATGCCGCGGTGTCCGGCCAGCATGTCGCGGCCAACGCCGAAGGCGGTGGTATCAGACATCTGGATCGCCGATGTGAAAATGGTCTCATTGAGCACCTTCTCGTCGTTGGGATGGGCGATATAGGCCGCGTTGCGGCCGATGATCAGCGAATAGGAATCATCAAAAGGCTTGATGGTAGCCAGCATGTCGGACATCCATTCCAGCGAAAGGTCGGCCGTCAGGATACCGATGAAATTCCCGTCCTTGTCGTTAATCGGCATCGAATAGGTGGACATCCGCTGTCCGCCGCCACCATCGTCATAATAAGGCTCGCTCCAGTATGCGTGTCCCAGCAATTTGGGAATCTGGTACCAGTCGAGCGTCGGATAGTCATAATTCTCGTTGCCCAGCTGGATGGTATGCAACTCACCGGAGACGTCACCTATGTACGTGTACGGGGAGAAATAGTACCTCCCCTTATAGAATCCCGGCTCAAAGGCCACCGCGCTGCCGATGACATTCGCGTTGGCGGACACCATTTCGCGCGTCAGGTCGTAAAGATACTCCTCATCATCCAGGTTCTTTGTAACCACCCAGTCGAGGTTGTCAACCGCCCGTTCCACTTCCGTCAGCACATTCTCGATTTCAAGGATCATATTGTCGAGCGTCAACTGGACCCTTTCCCGTGCGTTCTGGCGAAGCACACTGGCGGCGATGATGCTGAGCCACACGGTAACGGCAATCATCAGACCTGCCGAAATCAGCAGGACATAGAGGCTGAGCCGGGAGGCGAAATTCTTCTTGATACTCATCGGATCAGGTCCTCATACTTTAGGGTTGTCTTCATATGGCCCGCTTCGCGCAGGGTTGCGTTCAGATCTTCGAACATCTCACGGTTGATGGGCGCGTAATCCGCCTTCCCCGTGGCCGGATTGACCTGCAGGTTCAGCACTTCCTGAAGCATCTTCTTCTGAAGGACGATGTTCGTAGCCACATTGAAATCACGGATGAATTTCATCGAAATATCCAGCGCCTCATCGGGATGCTGGCGGGTATAATCCCAGCCCCGCTGCGAAGCACGGACAAACTTGTCCACCATATCGGGATGCTTCTTAAGAAAGTCCTCCGTCACGTAGAGTCCGTCCTCGGGATAGTTCAATCCATAATCCCGGAAACGGACCACATTTTCAGGCGGAATGCCGCCCGTAGCCAGTTCCAGCTGGATTAATTCACTGAAACTGTAGCAGAGAAGGGCGTCAACGGCACCGGAGACATAAAGGTTGATGCCCTGGATATAGGGAATCCATTCAATATTCAGATTATTCTTGGTACAGAACACATCGCAGATTTCGCCGAAACCCACTTTCCAACGCCCCACCCGTGCGCTGTCCAGCGCCTGGGGGGAATCAATAGGGAAATGTGCGGCACACATCAGGCCGTTGACCTGCGAGGTCTGGAGCACATTGACCATCTTCAGCCCGTTCTCACGTGCGATCATCGCCGAAACCACCTGGCTGGTGATGATGTCAACCTTGTTCCTATGGAGCTGTTCGATGGCCGTACCCGTGGAACTTCCGCCAAAATGGTCCAGGATCACCGAGATACCTTCCTCTTCATAAAAGCCTTTCTCGATGGCCACGTAATAGCCGGCAAACTGGGTCTGCGGCATCCACTGGGGCATGAACGTAATGGTTTCCTGTCCCCGCAGCAACAGCGGGAACAGCAGCAGAACGATGCCAAGGAATAACCGTTTCATTATGACACTCTCTTCGACATCGTCAGGACGTTGCAGCCATCCTCATACTTGTATTCAATATGGTCCATCAGCTTCTTGCACAAGAAGATGCCCAGGCCTCCGATTTCGCGATCCTCAGCAGAGAGGGTGACATCGGGATCCTCTTTCTCGAGCGGATTGAACGGGACGCCAGCATCCTTGAGCAGGATGGTGAGCATCACGCCCTCCGGATCGAGTTCCGTTCCGACCTCGATCCAGCCCATTCCACCTTCATACGCATAGCGGACGACATTCTCGACCGCCTCTTCAATGGAAAGCCGGATCTTGAACTGCAGCGCCTCGTCCTTCGGAATATCGGGTGAGGACATCAGGTAGTCAATGATTTCGCCGCACTTGTCGATGATGGGTTCAAATCTCTTTTTCATAGTAACATGGGAAGGAAGTATCAGATTGATTTCTTTGGGAATGATTTCAATATCAAAGGAATGCCCGGAGTAGATCTCTCCGTCCAGGCAAATGTAGAAAAGGTTGTCGGACGAGACGTTCACCTTACGGACGCGCCGGTAGGTGATGATCCGTTTGCCCGGGTTTTTCTCGTATTGTTCGCCGCGGCGGTACAGCGGCATGAAGCGTGCCAGCGTGATCAGGCCCATCCGGCGGATCAGGCAGAACTCGATCAGCCCGTCCTCATTATCAGCATCGGGAGCGCAGAGGAACTGGCCGCCGATCCAGCGGCAGTTTGCCAAGGTGCAAAGGAACAGCCGGTTACGGTTCATCGGCTCGCCGTCGGCCTCCACGTGGATGCGTTTGTTTCTACCGGTAAAAAGGGTATGGAGAATGCTCCGCGTCATCGTTTTCCACGTCTTGCCCTCTTCCAGCAGACTGTACTGATGCGCGGCGACATCCGCCTCGAAGCCCACATTGATGACGTTGATGGAGTAATTGTCGCCGGCGCGGATGATATCGATTTTTCGCGGCGTTCCCGCGAGCAGTTTGCGAAGCGAGCGGAAATCACGGTCGGGATAGTACTTGATGAAGTCGTTGGTCTCTCCGTAGGCCAGGATGCCCAACGACTTCTTCTTGAAGCCGACCATTCCCGAGGATACTTCGTTGACCATGCCGGAACCGCCACATGCAATGAAGCAGCATTCCGCGTTGGGGTGCAGGGAGCACCAGATCCGGACGAAGCGGGTTCCGTCGCCGATACCGTTGGTGCGGTAGATCTCATAGTCCAGGCCAATGCCCACCTCGTCAATCTGACGCTGCACTTCGTCGACAATGAAACTTTTGTCCGCCCGTCCGTTTATGACAAATATGTAATGCATCTATTTCAACAGGTTTCTTTCAATGATAGGACGCCAAAAAGGCCTCATCGGCTCGCGGTTGGAAAAATGAATCATATACAGGGCCGCATACGGCTCGATCATCCGGTTCACGGCCTCCAGGTCGGCATCCGGACCGAAATAAGCCTTCACGAACACCTCCCACACACGTACCATCTGCGCATGCGTCAGGTGGAAAAGCCGCAACGCTATCTCGTCGGAAGGATTGCTGATGCACACGAAATAAAACATGCCCATGTCGAAATACGGATGACCGTACCGGAAATCGGCCAGGTCGATCCAGTAATCCTTTCCGTCCGCAGTGATGAAGTTGCCGATGTGCATGTCACCGTGGATGCAGGTCGTGGCGTCGGGGGCGTCGTGGACGAATGCGTGCAGGCGGACCTTCTGCGCATCATCGAAGTCCTTTGAGGCGTCGATGACGGCATGGAAGTGGTCCTTTACGGACATGAACAAATCCGTGTTGCAAGGTGTCGCGTGCAACTTGTGGCAGTGGTCTGCGAATACCGTGACATACTTCTCCAGGTTCTCGGGTTCCTGCGAGATGGCCCGCGCAAAGGAACGTTTGTTCTGGATACGCTCGAACTCGACGCCGATGCGCTTGCCGTCGGTCACCAGGCGGAAGGCCTTGGGAATCCGGATGCCCAGGTCCATGATGGCCCAGCTCATCAGCAGCTCGCGCATCGGAACGGATATCGGAATATAATCGGCATAGAGCTTCATCATCCGTTTTCCGTCCTTGTGGTTGTAGCTGATGGCCGTGTAGCCGTCGCCGCTTTCTTCATAATCGGCGAGGTCGATCCACTCGGGCTTCGGCTTGCCGAACACGTGTTCGATGTGGTGCGTGAACTCCGAGAATGCGTGCGTTCCGGCCAGGTCGCTGAGCGACTGCGCCAGTCCGCGGTAGTGCCACTCGTGGTCAACACGGCCGCCCGGCGCGTGGAAACGCGTCCACAGTTTGTCTCCCATTTCGTCGTAATCGCGGGAGATGGCGCGCATGTTCGAGAGCTTGTCACCCAGCGCCACCATCTTGGCCTCGTAGGGTGCGGCGGCGATACGGTCGATGGCCGCCTGCTTGCGCATCCGCCAGGAATCCGTCTCGCTCAGCCCTTCCACGAACTTGTCACTCTCCTGCTCCACCAGATAGGCCACGCGCTCGCCGAATTCGCGGCGCAAGTCGTCGAGCGTCACGCCGGTGTCCTCCACCACGTCGTGAAGGGCCGCCGCGGCCAGGAGTTCCTGGTCGCTGGTCATGGTCGCCACGATCGACATGGCTTCGAGGGGATGGACAATGTAAGGGAAGCCCTTCCCTCTCCGCTCGGTATTCTGGTGCGCCCGGACGGCAAAGAGGATGGCCCGGTCCAGAAAACTGCTGTCAATGAATTTGTTCGCCATTCGTCTTAACTGTTACATATCGTGAATCCGGTTTAACCGGGAAACAATCCGTTCCGCGCTTTCTGCGTTGTACTTGGAGGGGCCGTTCAGGCCGTCCAGGAACCTTTCGACTTCCTTGACGCCACCCCTTTCCGCCGCGTAGACCAGGCAGACGTTCTGCAGGCCCAGCGTCGAAGCGATGATGTCGAGGTCCGTGCCGCTGATCTGGTGGACGGCCAGCTGGTAGGCTTTCATCCAACAGTCCTTGCGCATCCGCTCCACGTCGCCGAGCGTGCGCAGGCCGAGATTGCGCATCGGCCTGAGGTACGGCATGCCGCTAAGCGTCTGGATCTCCGCCTGGTTGATGGCGGCAATCTTCGAGTTGAGCGAGCCGAACGGGTCGAGCGCCAGGTAATTGCGCAGCGAATCGCCGTCGAGTGAGACAGCGTCGAAATTTCCGTCCGTCACCAGCTTCGCCACCTTGCGGCGGTATTCCGTCAGATCCTTGCGGATGCGGCTGAACTCGTCGTCAGCCAGCTCCAACAGGCCGGCCAGGCGCGTGAGGCTCCGGATGTATTCCATCGGCACCTCGACGCCGCTCTTGTAGCCGGTGTCGTGGTTCATATTAGCCCAGACGTGCTGCAGCGCCGTGCGGATCTGGATTTCGAAGCGGAATTTGTTCAGCGAAGGGTATTCCGGATCGGAATACATTTCTTTCGGGATGCGGCAGACATAGTGGAGCGACATATAGCCGAACGTATCCTTGCCGAGCAGTTTGCGCTTGTCCACCGAATTCTCCCAGTCCACCTCGAAAATGCTGTCCACCAGCGCGGCAATCTTGTCGACCTCCTCGATGTAGAAGGTGATGACGCGCGCACCGACCAGGTCTGTTATATCAGTGAGGGCCCTATACTTATGTCCTTTTAGCTCAAGTTTTCCTGCAAGACTATCTTCCTGCTTGACACGCCCCTCAACACCCGAGACAATCAGGTTGTTCTTGTGAAGGCATTCCTTCAGTTTCTCGAGCACAAGGTTCTTGAGGCGGTTGAACATCGGGACTTCTTCCCGATATTCCTCCAGCATCATCGTGCAATGCAGGTCGAGTCCGTAGTCTTCCGGTTTCATAGATCGAGCTGCTTGTTTTCCATCAGGATTCGGCCGTCGCAGATGACCGTGTCAATGATTTCGGAGCATGCCGCGTAGACCCAGTTCGACACCAGGTGGTGGCAGGGCTGCATCCGCTCGTCGTCGAGCCGGACCAGCAGCGCGTCAGCCAGCTTGCCCTCCTCCAGGACGCCGGCGTCGATGCCGAAGGCCTCGGCGCCGTTGCGGGTGGCCATTTGCATCGCTTCGTGCGCGGGCAGGGTTTCCGGGTCGCTGCTGCTGACCTTGGCCAGCAGGGCCGCGAATTTCATCTCCTCCTGCATGTCGAGGTTGTTGTTCGAGCTGTCACCGTCGGTGCCGAGGGTAATGCGGCAACCCGCCTCGTGCAGCATCTTGTACTTGAAGATGCCCGAGGCCAGTTTCATGTTCGAGCACGGGCAGTGCGAGATGGTGACGCCGCGTTCCGCCAGGATGGCCGCCTCTTCCTCGTCCACGTGAACCACGTGGGCCGCGATGACGTTCGGGCCAAGCACGCCCAGTTTGTCGAGATAACGAACGGGCGTAGCGCCGTGGTCCCTGAGGCAGTCATTCACTTCCTTCTGGGTCTCCGACAGGTGGATGTGGAGCTTGAGATTCCGCTCGCGTGCGACTTCGGCGCAGCGGACGAGCAGGTCCGGACCCACGGTGTAGACCGCATGGGGCGCGACCGCAAGACTGATGCGTCCGCCGGTCGGATCCGACCAGTGCTGCAGGACCTCGAGCTTTTCGGCCAGCTGCGACTTGCTGTGCGAATCGATGAACGTGACGCCGATGGCAGCGCGCATTCCGCTTTTCGCCACCACGTCGATCGTCTCGTCGATCTCGAAATACATATCGGAGAAGAACACCGTTCCCGTGCTGATCATCTCACGTACCGCAATACGCGATCCTTCGCGGATGTCGGCGGGGGTCATTTTGTTTTCATAGGGCCAGATGTACTCCGTCAGCCACTTATGGAGCGGCATATCGTCGGCGTAGCCGCGCAGGAGACTCATGGCGGCATGGGTGTGCGTGTTGTAGAACGGCGGCATGATGGCCATTCCCGAGCCGTCGATGACGTGGCGGGCCGGGGCGTCGGCAGGCGCCGCAAAACTCTTGAAGCGGTTGCCCGCAATCAGTACGTTCACCTCCTTGCCGAGGTAGAGGACGTTCCGGATCAGAATATCATCCATAGTCGGTTCTCTCAAAAATATTTCACTTCGCTTCCGACAATCGCCGTCAGCAGGTTGTTGGCCATCCGGCTGGCGCCGAAGCGGAAGTATTTCTTGTTCAGCCATTTCTCGCCGAGGATGTCCGCCACGATGTTCCAGTAGGTCAGGGCGTCTTCCGGCGTCGCCACGCCGCCGGCGGGCTTGAAGCCCACCATCCGGCCGGTCTTTTCACAGTATTTCTTGATGCAGCGGCACATGATCGTCGCGGCTTCGGGCGTCGCCGATACCGCGGTCTTGCCGGTCGAGGTCTTGATGAAGTCGGCGCCGCTCTCCATCGCCAGGAACGAAGCCTCCTCAATGCGCACAGGATCTTTCAGCTCACCCGTTTCCAGGATCACCTTCAGGACGACGTCCGGGCGGATGGCGCGGATGGCCTTGCCGATTTCGACAATTTCACGTGCCGCCTCTGCCGGACGGTTTTCGAGGAAGGCATTCATCGCCAGGACAATGTCCACCTCGTCGGCGCCGTCGCGCACAGCCATCTCACATTCGGCGATCTTCACGGGCAGCGGGCTCTGCGACGCGGGGAAGCAACCGCCCACCACCGTCACGTCGACGCCCGGGACCCGGAGCGTCTGGGCCACGGTCTTCGCAAAGTTGGGATAGACACAGATCGAGGCGGGAAGCGGCAGGTCCGGGTACGATTCGTGGAACCGGTTGACCTTTTCCGTCATCGCGGCAATCTTCGTGTAAGTATCGGAGCCGTTGAGCGAGGTCAGGTCGATCAGCCCGAGGGCGGCCTTGTAGATAGCTTGGGGGGTCATATCATTGTTTGTTTTTACTGTCCATACAAATGGTCACGGGTCCGTCGTTGACCAGCGCAACCTTCATTTCTGAGCCAAAGCGCCCGCACTGCACCGGCTTGCCCGTCTCCGCGGAGAGCAGCTCCTTGAAGCGCTCATAAAGCGGGATGGCGATGTCGGGGCCGGCCGCCTTGACGTAGGAGGGGCGGTTGCCCTTCTTGGTGGAAGCCATCAGGGTGAACTGGCTCACAACCAGGATCTCCCCGCCCACTTCCGTTATCGGGAGGTTCATCACGCCTTCGGCATCGTCGAAGATGCGCAGCGCAGCGATCTTGCGGACTGTCCACACGAGGTCCTCCTCAGTGTCAGCCGGCTCGAATCCGCAGAGTACCATCATGCCCGGGCCTATGGCTCCGATGCACTGTCCGTCCACGGTGACGGACGACTCCACTACGCGCTGTATGACGACCCTCATTTCAGTTGTTTTTCCAGTTCTTCCAATTCCTTCTTCGAGAGCTTCTTGCGCCCGTTCTTCCGCTTCGTTTCCTTCTTCTGCTCCTTCGCCGGCTCTTCCTTGGCCGCCTTCACCTCCCCTACACCGGGCTCTATATCGAGTTCTTCCCAAACCTCCTCGACTTTCTCATCGAGCACTTCCTCTGCGTCCTCCATCTCCTCAACATCCCTGTCATCAATGCGTTGGCCCTCGGCCTCCAGTTTGTCCTGGACCTTTTCGAAGACGTCGGCAAACTCCTTGGGATGGCGCAGGTAGTATTCTATCGACGCGTCGAAATCCGCCACCGTCACGCCGTGCGCCGCCAGTTGCGGGCCGTAGACGTCGAGGGAATCCCACACCTGCCGTGCGTCGCCTGCGGCTTCGATAAAGCCGTCGGTCAAGTAGAGGTCGGCCAGCAGGTCGGTCATCTCTGTTTCCGACAGGACACCGTCGGGCCGGCAGCCCGAAGAGAGCACCAGGAGACAGAAACAGAGGGTTTGCAACAATTTTTTCACAATGGATGCATTTTACACCGGTTCAAAGTTAACAATTTTTATGCATTTATCTAACTTTGCATGAAAATGAACGGAAAGAACATCGGATTTGTCGTCCTGACGGGCTGCGCTGTATTTCTGGCCGCCTATTATGCGGCCGGATTGTACATTCCCGTTCCGGGTGCTCCAACTGGCGCCTGGCCCGTTCTCGGCGCGGCCGCTGTCATTCTGGTCAACGGCTTCGGCCTGCTGGTGACTTCCAACCGGATTTCGGTGAAAGCGACGGTTTCCGTCCCGCTCATCTATGTCGCCCTGGTGACCGCCAACCCCTGGGCGCTGCGGTGGTCGAACTTCCATCCCGCTTCGTTACTGTTTCTCGGCGCCATCTTCTGCTACCTGCTGTTCTGTACGCTCCGCCCCTCGCTGGAGCTGCTGGCCGGCTGTTTTTTCCTGCTCGGTGCATCGGGGCTTTTCATCCCGCCGCTCCTGTGGCTCTTCCCGGTCTTCCTGCTGATGGGCATCGGACGGACACCCCGTAAGGCCAAGTATCTGGTCACGGCGGTCCTCAGTTTGTGCGTTCCCCTGGTTATCCAGGGCAGCATCGTCTATCTCCGCCAGGATGTCGACACGGCCCTCGAACTACTGCCTCAGCTCTGGGCGGGGATGACGACCATCCATCCTGCCATCCGCCCCTTCCCCGCCGTCACGCTGGCCCGCATCCTGTTCGTGCTGGCGGTGACGCTGGTGGCCGTACTTCATGTGATCCATCACCTGAACACCTACAAGACCGTCCAGTTCCTGGCTTTTATCCGGCTCATCGGGCTGGCTACGGCACTCAGCATAATGGCACTGATCTTCCCTTCCAGCGTCCACACGCCCTGCGGCCTGATCATCTGCCTGCCGGTCACCCTGTTGTTGAACGATTTTATCATTGCGCCCGGCCATCGGCGGGGCAAGGTCGCGCTGGCCGTGGCCGCCGTCCTCCTGTTCAGCGCCGAGCGTGTTTTTCAATTATTGTAACAAATTAAAAATCAATATGTTATGAAAAAATTTCTTTGGATTTTGATCTCTGTTCTGGTTCTCGGACTGGCCATTTTCTGCTATTTTCGTTTCTGGTTCGTGTTCGGCGAGGGCGTCCGCAGCGGCGAACTGAATTATGTCGTGTACAAAGGCCTGGTCTGGAAGACCTATGAGGGCAAGTTGATCCAAACGGGTATCAAGGCGCAAAGCACAGGCGTTCAGTCGAATACCTTCGACTTCTCGATCGTCGACAAGGAAATCGCCGAGCGGCTGATGATGGAAAGCGGCAAGGTGATGGATCTCCACTATAAGGAGTACTACGGCCGCCTCCCCTGGCGTGGCCACACGCGTTACATCGTCGATGACATCGTCTCGATCAAGGAAAAGACCAACACAATCGACCAACAAAACACCGAAATCCTCAGCACCATCGCCCCCGGCACCGAAGAATCCGGCACCGTCATCCCCGGCTTGTACTAATCACGTTTGCCCGAAGCGGAAGAGGAGTTTGTGGAGTCGGGCGCGCGAGAGGCTGGCGGAGCATTCAGGGTTCCTCGGGGCGAGCGGGAAGAAAGGTGCGGCTGCATTCGCCCGAGGGTTCTGAATGCGCTGGATGGAAGCCCGACGGAACAAGCGACGAGGGAGAGGTTACAGTAGGATGGAGAGGTAGATCAGGGTGCAGAAGACGAGGGAGGCGATACCGTTGGCGGTGAAGAAGGCGGCGTTGAGGCGGGAGAGGTCCTTCGGGGTGATGATGACGTGCTGGTAGACGAGCATCGCGAGGAAGAAGACGCCGGCGGCGATGGCCCAGCCGTCCGTCAGGCCGGCGGAGGTCAGGAAAAGGGGGACAAGGGCGAACTCGGTGAAGTGGACCACGGCGGAAATGAGCATCGCGCGGCGGCGGCCGAAACGCTCGGGAATCGAATGGAGACCCTGGGCGCGGTCAATCTCCTCGTCGGCCAGCGAATACAGGATGTCGAAACCGCTCGACCAGAAGAAAACCATCAGGCACAGCCAGCCGATGGCCAGGGGCAGATGGCCCGTCACGGCGATGTAGGCACCGGCCGGGGCGATGCCCAGCGCCGCCCCTACCCCGAAATGGCACAGCCACGTAAACCGTTTCAGGTAACTATATCCCAACAGAACCACCACCGCGACAAACGACAACCCGCCGCACAGCGGGTTGATGGTAAAGGTCACGGCGACGAATAACGCCGCATTCACCAGCGTGAAAATCAGCGCCTGCCGCGGCGATATGCGGCCGGCGGGCACGTCCCGGCCCGCCGTGCGCGGATTGCGCGCATCGATCTGCCGGTCGGCCCAACGGTTGAATCCCATCGCCGCATTGCGCGCGAACACCATGCATCCCAGAATCTGCAGCAGCAGGAGCCAGGAGAAATGGGCCTCCGGCTCCCGCACGCCCAGCATAAAAGCAACCAACGCAAACGGCAGCGCAAACACCGTATGCGCAAACTTCACGAGAGAAGCGTACTTTCCGACCGTGTCGAAAGCGCCCGCCATCGGCTATCGCAGCGTCGCGCCGAACTTGTTCTCGAACGTCTTGAGCAACTTGTCCATCGTTGCCTCGACAGCAGCGTCGGTGAGGGTCTTCTCCTCATCCTGCAGCACGAAACTGATGGCATACTGCTTCTTGTCGGGAGCGATCTTCAGACCGCGGTACACGTCGAACAGGCTGACCTGCCGCAGGATGCCGCGCACCGTCTGGAACGCCGTACGGCGCAGGTCGGCGAAGCTGACGTTTTCGTCGAGCAGCAGTGCCAGGTCGCGGCGCACCTCCGGGAAGCGGGGCAGTTCCTTGTATTTGATCTTGTCACGCTTGACCAGCTCGAAGAACACCGGCCAGTTGACCTCGGCGATGAACACCGGCTGCTTGATGTCGAAAGCCTTCAGCAGCGGCTTGGCCACCGTGCCGGCCACGGCCAGCACCTTGTTGCCCAGCTTGTACGTCAGGCCCTCGGCGAACAGGTCGGCCGGAGCGGCCTCGATATCCAAGTCATAGAGGCTCGCCTTGAAGCGGTTCAGCAGCAGCTCGAGATAGCCTTTCAGCGCGAAATAATGGCCGGCGCCGATCTCGTTGCGCCAAGCCTTGACGCCGGGACCGGTGACCACCATCGACAGCCGAAGCTCCTCGCGGTAACTCTTGAGATTATCCAGCGGCGCTTCGTCACCCTCCTTCGGCTGGTAGCTGTAGCAATTGCCCAGCTCGAACAGCTTCAGGTTGTTGTTCTGGTGGTTGATATTGCGGGCAACGACTTCCAGTGCATTGAAAATCAGCGTCTGACGCATCACGTTCAGGTCGCTGCTGAGCGGATTGACAATCCGCACCAGGCGCTCGGCCGGATAGGTCTTGAGCTTGTCGTAGTACTCCCCTTTCGTCAGCGAGTTGTTCATGATCTCGACAAAGCCGCGGTCGGCCAGCAGGTCGGAAGCCACCTTGCGGACAGTTTCCGGATCGGGATGCGCCGACGGGTTGATCGAAGCCTTCATGCTGACGGGCAGCTCGATGTTGTTGTAGCCGTAGATGCGGAGCACTTCCTCCACGACATCGCATTCGCGCGTCACGTCGACGCGGTAGGCCGGGACGGCCACCGTACAGCCGGCAGCGTCGGCCGAAAGAATCTCAAATTCAAGGCTCTCAAGGATTTCCTTATACGTCTCTGTCGGCAGTTCCTTGCCGATAAGCGCGTTCATCCGCTTCCAGGAGAGTTCCACGCGGTTCTTTTCGAACGGAGCGGCGCAACATTCCTGCGGTGCGCCCACGATCTTGCCGCCAGCCACCTCGCAGATCAGGCGGGCGGCACGGCAGGCAGCCTTCATCGTGGCCGTCGGGTCGATGCCGCGCTCGTAGCGGAACGAAGCGTCGGTCTTCAGGCCCTGGCGCTTCGAGGTCTTGCGGATGGACACGGGATTGAAGTAAGCAGCCTCCAGGAAGACGTCGGTGGTCGCCTCGGTCACGCCGGAGTCCTCGCCGCCGAACACGCCGGCGATGCACATCGGCTTCTCCGTGTCACAGATCACCAGGTCGTCGGTGCAGAGGGTATGCTCGACACCGTCGAGCGTCGTGAACTTGCAGTCGGGCGTGCTGCGGCGCACCACCACCTTGCCGCCGGCAATCTTCGCGGCGTCAAAAGCGTGGAGAGGATGGCCCATCTCATTGAGCACGAAATTGGTGATATCCACGATGTTGTTGATCGGGCGCTGGCCGATGGCCATCAGGCGCTCCTTCATCCAGTCGGGCGAAGGGCCGACCTTCACGCCGGTGAGGGTTACGCCGATATAGCGCGGGGCCAGATCCGGCGCCTGCACCTCAACGGGAATCGCCGTGCCCGGGCCGGGCACGAGCGCCGCCGTATCGGGCAGCGTCCATTCCACCTTCACGCCGTTGCGGCGGCACCACGCGTAGAGGTCGCGCGCCACGCCGATGTGGCTCGCACCGTCCACGCGGTTCGGCGTCAGGCCGATCTCGAAGAGCGTATCTTCCTTCAGGCGAAGCTGTTCCTTGGCAGGCGTACCGACCACGGCTGCAGGGTCAAGCACCATGATGCCGGAGTGGTCGTTGCCGATGCCGAGCTCGTCTTCGGCGCAGATCATGCCGTTGCTCTCAACGCCGCGGATCTTCGATTTCTTGATCTTGAACTTCGACCCGTCATCGGTGGGCAGGTCCGTGCCCACCGTGGCCAGCAGGACCTTCTGCCCCTGCGCCACGTTGGGGGCGCCGCAGACCACCTGCAGCAGTTCCGGCGCGCCGGTGTTGAGTTTCGTGACGTGGAGATGGTCCGAGTCGGGATGCGCAACGCATTCGACGACTTCGGCCACGATGACGCCGGCCAGTCCGCCGGGAATCTGTTCCACCGTTTCCATATGTTCGACTTCCAGGCCCGTGGAGGTCAGGATCGCGGAAACCTGCTCCGCCGTCAGGTCGAACTTCAGATAATCCTTCAGCCAATTGAATGAAATGTTCATATCGTGTGTCTATTTTTATTCTCCCAGGAGTGATTCTACGAATTCTTTCTTGTCGAAGACCTTCAGGTCGTTGATCTTCTCGCCGACCCCGATGAACTTGATCGGTATCTTGAACTGGTCGCTGATGCCGATCACCACGCCGCCCTTGGCCGAGCCGTCAAGCTTGGTGACGGCCAGCGCCGTCACGTCGGTCGCACGCGTAAACTCGCGCGCCTGCAGGAAACCGTTCTGGCCGGTGGAGCCGTCGATCACCAGCAGCACCTCGTGCGGTGCGTCGGGGACGACCTTCTTCATCACGTTCTTGATCTTGGTAAGCTCGTTCATCAGGTTGATCTTGTTGTGCAGGCGACCGGCCGTATCGACGATCACGACGTCAGCCTCCTTGGCGACGGCGCTCTTGACCGTGTCGAAAGCCACGGAGGCCGGGTCGGAGCCCATCTCCTGCTTGACGATGTCGACGCCTGCGCGCTCGGCCCAGATGACCAGCTGGTCGACGGCCGCCGCGCGGAAGGTGTCGGCAGCGCCGAGCACCACCTTCTTGCCCTGCGCCTTCAGCTGAGCCGCAAGCTTGCCGATGGTCGTGGTCTTGCCCACACCGTTGACGCCCACCACCATGATGACATAGGGCTTCTTCGAGAAATCGAACGGCGCGGTACTCTTGCCGTCGGCCGCTTCGTCGAGCAGGCCGATGATCTCTTCGCAGAGGTAGCGGTTCACTTCGTCGGTATTGAGGTATTTGTCACGGGCCACACGTGCCTCCAGGCGCTCGATGATGTTCTGCGTGGTCTCCACGCCGACATCCGAGGCGATGAGCACCTCTTCCAGCGCATCGAGCACCTCGTCGTCGACGACGCTCTTGCCGGCGACGGCATAGGTCAGCTTCTCGAACAGCGAGCGCTTGGTCTTTTCCAGTCCGCTCTCCAGCGGCCGCTCCTGTGCGGTCCCCTGCTCCTGCGACTGCGCTTGTGCCTGTTCTTTATCCTTATCCTTCTTTAACCAGTTGAAAAGTCCCATATCTCGTTACAAAGGTTTATACAATTCACGGATACAGCCGTCCGCCAGCGCCTCCAGCGAGGAGATGCCCATTTCGGCCGGCAGGCCGGACTGCCGCCAGGCGACCGGAAGTTCCGTGCACGCGCATACCACCGGCAGCCGCTCGATCTGCCAGAGCCCCTCCACAATCTCACGGTAGCGACGCCCGGCATCCTGCTGTTTTCCGGCCTTGACCAGGTCGGTCACTTCGTGGATGCGCTCCCGGACGTCCTCGTCCGGAATGCGGAAGCGGTAGCCGGAAGCGGCAGCGTGGTCCTGATAGAGGCCCGTGCGCATCGTGCCGAGGGTGGCGGTCAACCAGGCGCCCTCGGGACTGCATTCGCGGCATGCGCGCACCGTCTCGTCGATGATGTGGATCACCGGAATGTCAATCAGGCCCTGCGCCACGAACTTGTCGATAAAATAATGCGCCGTGTTGCACGTGACGGCCAGGCGGTCGGCACCCCACTTCTCAAGGGTTTTGATGCCCTCAAGCAGCAGCGGTTCGGGATCGGGCCCCTTCCCCAGCAGGAACGTGGTCCGGTCGGGGATGGCCGTATAGGAATAGACGATCATCCTCGGGTGCTCCTGGTCGCAGTCAGCCGGCGCCTTCTCGGCCAGCAGCCGCTGGAATTCGGCGGCCGCGGCCGGGCCCATACCGCCCAGGATGCCCAATGTCAGTCCGTTATGCTTCATTTCCTTGAACTTTCTCCGGTTTTGTATATTGTGCCATCACCACCCCGGCCATCGCCACCACGATGCCCGCCAGCTGCAGCGGCTGCAGCGTATCCTGCCCCAGCACGAGCGAAGCGACGGCCGACACAATGGCCACCAGCGGCAGGAATACCACGGTGCGCGTCATCCCGATACGTTCGACACAGGCCGCGTAGAGCACGAAAGCGACGCCCGAGCAGAGCACCGCCAGTTCGAGGATCGGCTTGAGGACCGGCCACGAAACATAGGCCGGTTTCCAGGTCGGTGCATCGAAGACCAGGAACGGAATCAGGAAGAATCCGGCGGCCAGGATGAACTGCCAGGTGACGATGGTAAAGGCATTATAGCCCTTGTCAATCAGTTTCTTACAAATAGCCGTATAACCGGTCGAACCGGCCACGGCCAGGAACAGCACGGCGATGCCGTATGCATATTGGGTACGCAGCGAGCCGCCGATCAGGATGAAGCCGATCACCCCGGCGACCGCCACGAAAATACCGATGCGGTTGAGCGTGGAGAGTTTCTCGTGGAAGAAGAGCTGCCCCACGATGAGGGTGAACACCGGAATCGTGGCGATGATCACCGAGCAGAGTGTCGGCGAACCCGTGATCTTCAGGCCAAACGTCTCGCCGAGGAAATAGAGGAACGGCTCAAAAGCCGTCATGGCCGCAAACCACTTAAGGTCGCCCTTGCGGATGCGCTGCAGCCGCCGGGACAGCAGGCTGAAAAGCGAGAGGGCCGTGGCTGCCAGTACCATCCGGGTGAAAATGAAAGTGAATACCGGGACACCCTGGTCCAAAACCGAGTCGCTCCAGAGGAAGGACATCCCCCAGAAGAACACGGTGACCAGAATTGCCAGATACCACATCACTTGCGCGGACGGATTTTGCGGAAACGCAGTTTAAGGACGCCCCAGAAAGCCTCGCCGAAGATGCTGGAACTCATCTTCGAGGTTCCCTCTTTGCGGTCTTCGAAGATGATGGGGACCTCGACGATCTTGAATCCGAGCTTGTAGGCGTTGTATTTCATCTCGATCTGGAAGCCATAACCATGCATCTTGATACGGTCAAAATCAATAGCTTCCAGAACTCTTCTCGTGTAACACTTAAAACCAGCCGTCGTGTCGTATACTTTCATACGCAGAACCGTGCGGACATACGCAGAAGCGTAGTACGACATGATGACGCGGCCGATGGGCCAGTTGATGACGCTGATGCCGTTGCAGTAGCGCGAGCCGATGGACAGGTCCGCCCCACCCTCGCTGCACGCTGCGTAGAGGCGCGGCACGTCGGAAGGCTTGTGCGAAAAGTCGGCATCCATCTCGAAAATGTAATCATATCCGTGCTCGAGCGCCCAGCGGAAACCGGTAATGTACGCCGTTCCGAGGCCCTGCTTGCCGGCACGCTCCACGATGTGCAGCTGCGTCGGAAACTCGGCCTGCAGCGATTTGACAATCGCCGCCGTTCCGTCGGGGGAACCGTCGTCAATGATAAGGATATGATAATCGCCCTCCAGTGCCCGGAGCGTGCGGATCATCTTCTCAATGTTCTCCTTCTCGTTGTAGGTCGGGATGATGATAACTTTCTTGTCCATATTGCCGGCATTATAGCTAAACTGCAAATTTAGCAATTATTTCCTACCAATCAACTTCCATCCAGCGCGAAGCGGAGGCGCAGAAAACGCCGTAACCGCCGTTGATGTTGGAATACAGCGTCGCCCCTTCCGAAAACAGGCCGGTCGCGCCCTCATGTACCTGCGAATACGAGAAATCGAACCAGTAGAGGCTTTCATTGACGGCTGCGGAATGGATCCACAGGTGCATCGTCTCGTCCTTCTCGGGCAGCATCGACACCGTGATGGTGAATTCGCGCCGCTGTCCCTTAATCAGCTCGTCGGAGAAATAATTGCTCTCCTCGTCGATCATCCGCAGGGCGTTGCTGCCGCCGCCTATCTCGCGGAACAGGATGTCGTTGCTGGAAAAGGCGTAGCTCTGGTACTGGTCTTCTTCCTCAAGATACTCGTAACGGAATTGCAGCACGGGCTGGATGAAATAATACTTGTCGTAGGAAGCGTCGTCCGTGACGGCCAGCGTCAATTCCACTTCGTTGTAGCTCAGATCCCAATCCGGATCGTCCAGTTCACTCATCCGACGCCACGTTGCCGAGACGATTTCAAAGGCGGGCGTACGCGGAACGGACGTCTCAGCCCAGACCGGGTCATAGCCCGGAAACTCCGCTTCGAGGCGGATGTGGTCGCCCGGCGCAGGCACATAATCCTCCGCACAATAGGGCAGCGCGGAAGCGAATACCTCGCGGGGCTGCAACTTGAGCACATGCGGTTCTTTCGCGCCGTTCACATAGCAGCGCACCTGTCCGCGAAGCGTGTCGAGGCCGTCTATGAAGGCCTCCCCCATCCGTTCATCGGTCAGGAAGAAGATGGAAGATGCCACATATACCGTGAGGGGCTCCCCCGCCTCCGCCTGTCCCGAAACGGTCAGGCGCGGATCCAGCACCTCGCCCTTGAATTCAATGACTTTCTCGCAGCCGGCGCCCAGGAGGAGCACCAGGGCCGCACTGATTGTATAAAGAATCTTTTTCATCATCCTGTCCTCCTAAAATTGATACGTGTAAGAAACCGACGGCATGATCGGGAAAATCGACATCTGCTTGAGATTCATCCCGTCACGATAGACCAGGAACGGGTTGTTCCGGTTGTAGGCGTTGTACACGCTCACGTTGATGATCCGGTGGTTGCCGTTGCGGAACGTGCGTTTGAAGTTGATGCCCAGGTCCAGGCGCTGGTAGGAAGGCAACCGGTAGTTGTTGCGGCCTTCCAGGTAATCGACCGAAGTCGTCTGGAAGTAACTGTTCATCTGGAAACTGTAGCCCGGCATCACGCTGAGCGTCTGCAGGGCCAGGGAGCCGCAGATGCCGGTGCCGTAGATGAACGTGGCCGCCAGGTCGATCTTCTTGCTGACTTCCCAGGCCACGGTGATGCTCAGGTCGTGCCGGCGGTCATACTTGGCCGGGAACGGCTCGCCCAGGTTGATGATGTTCCCCTCGCGGTTGAACTGGCGCATCGACTTCGACCAGGTGTAGCCCACCCAGCCGGTCAGCTTGCCCGTCTTTTTCTGGGCCAGGAATTCCACGCCGTAGGCCCAGCCGCGGCCCATGGCCACCTTGTCCTCCCAGCCCGAACTCGAACCGAAGAAGGAAGCTCCGTCCCGGTATTCGAGCACGTTGTCCATCCCCTTGTAGTAGCCTTCCAGCGAGAAGTCCAACACGCCGAGGCTGTAGAAGAGGCCCGCCGCCACCTGTCGCGAGCGCATGGGCTTGATGCGGCTGGTGGAGGGCACCCAAAGATCGGTGGGCAATGATATGTTGCTGTTGCTCAGCATGTGGACGGCCTGGCTCATCTCGGCATAAGAAGCCTTGAACGAGAAGTTGTCCGTGAAGAGGGCACGCAGGCTCACGCGCGGTTCCAGCGAATGGTACCACGTGCCGTCGGTCTCGTAGAACGAATAGCGCAGTCCGAGATTGAGCTTCAGCCAGGGAGCGATCGCCCAGTTGTCCTCGACGTAAGCCGCCGCCTCGTTCGTGAAGAGGTTCACATCGCCGAAGGTCGTGTCGACGGCAGATTTGGCGTCCCCGTCCTTGTAGCGGAGCGTGGTGATCGAAGGCCTGAACGTATGGCGGATGTATGTGGCGCCGAAGCGGATGTCGTGCGCCGGAGACGGGTTGTACTCGAAGTCCGTCGCCGCGGAAATGTCGTTGATCAAAGAGTTGTAATTCAACGAGAGCTCGGTCTCGGGGCCGCCCATGAAACGCTCGTAACCACCGATGTCGAGCCTGTGGCGGTACTGCGTGTAGTTGACCGTCGTATTGACGAACAGCTTCGGCCCGAACACGTGGTTCCAGCGGAGCGAGCCCACGATGTTGCCCCAGTTCCATCCGAGCTTCATCTTGTAGTCCAGGGCGTCTTCTCCCATATTGAGCTTGGCGTAGACCCGGTCGTCGCCCATATAGTAGCTGGCGTACAGCTTGTCGCGCTTGGAGAACGTGTGGGTCACTTTGGCGTTGAGGTCGTAGAAATAGTAGCCGGCCGTTGAAAAGCTTTCCGTGTCCTGGATCTTCTGGTAAAGGGCGATCAGCGGCTGCGAAAGCACGTCGAAGTACGTGCGCCGCGCCGACACGTTAAACGTGGTCTTGCCCTTGACGATGGGCCCTTCCAGCTGGAACTTGGCCGAAAGCAGGCCGATGGACGCGCTGCCGTGGAACTCCTTGTCGTTGCCGTCCTTCATCCGGACATCCAGGATGCTCGAGAGGCGGCTACCGAAGCGGGCCGGGAAACTGCCCTTGTAGAGGGTCACGTTCTTGATGGCGTCGGCGTTGAACACCGAGAAGAAACCCATCATGTGGTTGACGTTGTAGATCGGAACGCCGTCGAGCAGCAGCAGGTTCTCGTCGGGGCCGCCGCCGCGGACATACAGGCCCGCGGAGCCCTCGGTACCCGACTGGACGCCCGGCAACAGCTGGATGGCCTTGATCACATCCACCTCGCCGCCCAGCGCCGGGACCATCTTGATCTGGTGCACCGGAATTTCAACGGCGCTCATCTGAGAGCCGCGGACACCGATATCCGAGCGGGAGGCTGTGACAGCGGCGCCCGCGAGCACTTCGGCCGCGGGCTTGAAAGCCACGTGGATGACCGTGTCGCGGGTGAGCGTGAACGACATCCGGACCGGTTCGTATCCGATGTAGGAATACTCCAAAGAGACAGTTCCATCCGGAAGGGTCAGCGTATAATAGCCGAAATTGTTGGTCACCGTGCCGAGTCGAGTAGCGTCTTCCAGCACGGCGGCGCTGATCAGCGATTCGCCCGACGCGGCGTCGGTCATGAAGCCGCTGACCGTATGCTTCTGTGCGACGGCCTCGACGGCCGTCAAAAACAGGGCCGCCGCGACTGTCGCGACGGTCCGCATGAAAACGCTACCTTTCATCTTTCTTTCCTCCATTCAATCCTTTGAGGGAGAGCCCGATCCTTCGTCGGTCCAGGTCCACGCTGACGACGCGGGCCTCGAGCTGCTGGTGCACCCTGAGCACCTTCGAAGGGTCGGACACATATTTGTCGGCCATTTGCGAGACGTGGATCAGGCCGTGCTCGTGGATGCCGATGTCCACGAACGCGCCGAAGGCCGTGACGTTGGTCACGATGCCCGGCAGGATCATTCCCACCTTCACGTCTTCGATCGACTGGATCTCCTGCGAGAACTCGAACACACGGATCGAGCCGCGCGGGTCGCGGCCCCGCTTGGAGAGTTCCGTCATAATGTCGCTCAACGTGGGCATTCCCACGTCGCCCGACACGTAGCGCTGCAGCGGCAAGGAAGCCCGCAGCTTTTCGTCGGCCATCAGCTCGGTCACGCCGACGCCCGCATCGGCGGCCATCCGTTCCACCAGCGCATAGCGCTCGGGGTGGACGGCGCTGTTGTCCAGCGGGTTGGCCGCATCGGGGATGCGGAGGAAACCCGCGCACTGCTCGAACACCTTGGCGCCCAGGCGCTTGACATTCAGCAGCTCCGCCCGCGAGGCGAACGGCCCGTTCGCGGTGCGGTAATCCACGATGTTGCCGGCCAGTACCGGCCCGATGCCCGACACATAGCGCAACAGCCAGTTGCTCGCCGTGTTCAGGTTCACGCCCACGCTGTTGACGCAGCTCTCGACCGTCTCGTCAAGCCGGTCTTTCAGCAGCGACTGGTCGACGTCATGTTGGTACTGCCCCACCCCGATGCTCTTGGGGTCGATCTTCACCAGTTCGGCCAGCGGGTCCATCAACCGGCGGCCGATGGACACGGCGCCGCGCACCGTCACATCGTAGTCCGGAAATTCTTCGCGTGCCACATCGGAAGCTGAATAGACCGACGCACCGTCCTCGCTCACGGAGTACACGCGCACGCCTTCCGGAAGGGCGATCTTCTGGATGAAAGCCTCCGTCTCGCGGCCCGCCGTGCCGTTGCCGATGGCGATGACCTCGATCTTGTAGGCCTCCACCAGGTGCGAGATCTTCCGCATCGCGGCCATCTTCTCGTTCACGGGCGGATGGGGATAGATGGTGTCGTTGCACAGGAGCGCGCCCTGCGCGTCGAGGCATACCACCTTGCAGCCGGTGCGGAAACCCGGATCGATGGCCAGAGTACGCTTCTGCCCCACAGGCGGGGCGAGCAGCAGCTGGCGCAGGTTCTCGCCAAACACGCGGATGGCCTCGATATCAGCCTTTTCCTTGGCTGCGGCAATCACTTCGTTCTCGATGGAAGGATGCAGCAAACGCTTGTACGCGTCTTCCAGCGCTTCGTCCATCTGCGCGCGGCAGGCCGGTGAAGGCCGGCGTTTGCGGTCATACACGCAGTGCTGGATGCGCTCCAGCGCATGGGCGGGGTTCACCTCCACCCGCACCGTCACGAAGCCTTCGTTCCGGGCCCGGAGCATCGCCAGCAGGCGGTGCGACGGGATGCGGTCGAGGCGCTGCGAGAAATCGAAGTAGTTCGCATAGTTCTGCGCGTCCGGTTCGCCTTCCTTGCCACGGGCCACGTGCGAACACACAGTGCCCCAGCGCGTATACAGGTCACGCAACTGCGCCCGGACAGGCTGAAGGTCAGCCACCATCTCGGCCACGATGTCGCGCGCGCCCGCCAGGGCTTCGGCCTCCTCGCGCTCCGGGCGGTCGAGCTCCAGCGCCCAGAGTTTCAGGGCGAGCGGCTCATAACCTTTCTCCCGGGCCACGGAAGCCCGCGTGCGGCGCTTCGGCCGGTACGGCAGGTACAAGTCCTCGACCGTCTGGGCATCCACCTCGTTCTCAATGGCGGTGCGCAAATCATCGGTCAGCTTGCCCTGTTCCGCAATGCTTCCCAGGATGGCTTCCTTGCGTTTCTCCAACTCGGTGAAACGCTGGAAATAGTGCTTGACGGCGGCCACCTGCATCTCGTCGAGGGCGCCGGTGCGCTCCTTGCGGTAGCGGCTGATGAAGGGAACCGTGGCCCCTTCCTCGAAGAGTTCGATGCAATGTTCCACCTGCCAGACAGCCACCTGGAGCTGCCCGGCGATGTAGTCCGTGTACAGTTTATTCATTGGATACCTCCCGGAGCTGTTCGCGGTATGAAGAGAATATCTTGCTCTTGGAAACGAAGCCCAGATACTTGTTTTCGTCGTCGAGGACCGGCAGGTTCCAAGCCTGCGTCGTCTCGAACTTGTCCATCACGCTCTCCATCTTTTCATCCTGATACACGAACGCCGGGGCGCTCCGGACCAGGCTGCTGATCTTGAGGGTGTCGTATTTGTCATGGTCGAACATCACACTGCGCACGTCGTCGAGCGTCACCAGGCCGTGGAAACGGCCTTCCGCATCGAGCACGGGGAAGATATTGCGGCGTGACTTGGAGATCAGCGCCACCAGGTCGCCCAGCGTGCCGTCCACGCGTACGGGCGTGAAATCATTTTCCACCAGGTCGGACGTCTTGAGCAGCGTCAGGACGGCCTGGTCGCTGTCGTGCGTCAGGAGTTCGCCCTGCGCGGCGATGCGCTTCGTATAGATGGAATATTGTTCAAAGAAGCGGATGGTGCCGAAGCTGATGGATGCCGTCACGATGAGCGGGATGAACAGCTCGTAGCCGCCCGTGATCTCGGCGATGAGGAAGATGGCCGTCATCGGCGCCTGCATTACGCCGGCCATCAGGCCGCCCATGCCCGCCAGGACGAAGTTCGCCTCCGGCACGGCGGCAATGCCCGACAGGTTGATGAGGCGGGCCATGAAGAAGCCCGCCAGGCCGCCGCTCACCAGCGTCGGACCGAACGTTCCGCCCACGCCGCCGCCGGCGTTGGTAAACGCCGTGGCGAACACCTTCAGCAGCATGATCGCCCCAAAGTAGAGCAGGAACAGCCATTCGTTGGAAAACAGGGCCTCGCCGAAGAACGGCGCCGCCACCTCGCCCGGGTTGTTGTTGAGCATCAGCGACAGCGAACGGTAACCCTCACCGTACAGCGGCGGGAACAGGAAGATCAGCAGACCCAGCAGCACGGCGCAGAGCGCCCAGCGCCAATAGGGACTGCGGAACCGGCGCATCCGGTCCTCGACCTTCAGCGTCACGCGGATGAAATAGAGCGACATGAAGCCGCAGAACACACCCAGCAGCACATAGAACGGAATCCTGGACATCCGGAACGCCTCGATCGAACCGGCGAACTGCACCTCGTTGCCCATGAAGACATACGTCACGACGGTGGCCGTAACGGAGGCCAGCAGCAGCGGCAGGATGGCGTTCATCGACATGTTGAACATCAGGATCTCCAGCGTGAAGATCACGCCGGCCAGGGGGGCCTTGAAGATGCCTGCGATGGCCGCGGCGGCGCCGCAGCCAAGCAGCATCGTGACGTTCCGATACGAAAGCCCCGCCTTGCGCGCCACCACCGAGCCGATGGCTGCGCCCGAATAGACGATCGGGGCCTCCGCTCCGACGCTGCCGCCGAAACCGATGGTAACGGAACTGGCCGCGATGGAGGACCACATGTTGTGGGGTTTGATGGTCGAGTCGTTCTTCGACACGGCCTGCAGGACCTTGGTCACGCCGTGGCCGATGTCGTCCTTGATCATCTTGCGTACGAAGAGCAGCGACAGCAGCATACCGACGCCCGGATAGACGAACAGCAGCAAGCCGTCATCCGGCGAATTGAACCAGGACGTAAGGCCCGTCTGGATCCAATGGATCAGGGATTTAAGCAGAATTGCCGCGCATCCGCACAGCAATCCTACCAATACTGCGAGCAGCAGCAGTCTGGTTTTTTCCGAAAGAATTCTGGTCTTTTCAGTCTTCACCTTCTTCCTGGGCGGCTTCGGCAGCGGCGATGTCATCGTCCGATGCAGGGAAGCTTCCGCCTTCTCCCTCCTCATCTTCATCTCCATCCTCGTTCTTGAAAACTTCTTCAGCATCATCGTAGTCGTCCACCTTCACCTTGATCTTCACCAGGTAAAGCGCGTCCGGGATTTCCAGCGTGACGGCATAGAAGGACGTGCCGTCCGGTTTGTCGACCTTGAAGATGTCACCCATATAGTCGGCGTATCCGTGCGGATACTTCTCGCGGAACGCGTCCTGCAGCTCCTCCGACATGTTTTCATAGCTGATGACAGCTCGTTTCTTAGGTATATTTTGTCCTGCCATTATAGTTGTGTGTTTTGTGGTGCAAGTATAAGGCATTTTTTCCGTCTGTCAAAATAAATTAACGTTTCTTGAAGAAAAAGGACTTTTGTTGTTGTTTCTTCGCTATTGAGCGTTCCACGAACAGCTTTTTCCCGGTCCGGGGATCCTTCCCCGTATGAAACATTTCGGTCGAGACGGTCATCGGTGTGGGAGTGAAATCCTGCACCTGCTCGGTGCGCACGCCGCGCAGCGCCGGGTGCCGCGAGAGGGCCTCCATATCCTGCATCGTGCAGCCCGGATGGGCCGAGATGAAGTACGGAATGATCTCGTACTTCAGGCCCCGGGCGCGGATCAGCTTGTTGAACTCCAGCTCCAGCCGCTCGAACAGCTTGAAGGAGGGCTTGCCCATCGCATCGAGCACGTGGTCGACGGTGTGCTCGGGCGCGATCTTCAGGCGTCCGCCGGTGTGTTTGGTCACCAGTTCCTCGAAATAGCGGCGCCCCGTCGCGTCAAGGAAGCCGTTCTCGTCAAGGAAGAGGTCGTAGCGGATGCCGCTTCCGATATAAACGTGCTTCACACCGCGCACCTTGAGCACCTTCTCGTAGAGTTGCAGCAGCGGCGCATGGTCGTGTTCGAGGTTGCGGCACATCTTCGGATAAAGGCACGACGGGCGCTTGCACTTCGCACAGAGCTCCTTGTCGCGCCCGCCCATGCGGTACATATTGGCGGTCGGGGCTCCCAGGTCGGTGATTGTGCCCTTCCACTCCGGGTGGCAGGTCAATGCCTCGACCTCACGGAGGATCGAGGCTTCGCTGCGCGACTGGATCTGCTTGCCCTGGTGCGCGGTGATCGCGCAGAAGTTACAGCCGCCGAAGCAGCCCCGGTGCGTGGTGATCGAGAACTTGATCATATCGTACGCCGGAATGCGTTTTCCCTTGTAGCGGGGATGCGGCAGGCGCGTGAAGGGCAGGTCGTAGATCCAGTCCATCTCCTCGGTGGTCAGGACAGGGCCGTAGAGGATACGGGGCAGGTCCTTCAGCGTACCGGAAGCGCATGCCTCCGCTACCTGCAGGATCGGTTTCTCCCCCATCCCGGCAATCAGGATGTCGGCACCGCTCTCCTCGAGAATCGGGGGCTTGACGCAGTTGTCCCAGTAGTCATAGTGCCGTTCGCGGCGGAGCGAAGCTTCGATACCGCCGATCACCACCGGCACGTCGGGCCAGAGTTGCTTGAGGATGCGCGTGTATACAATGGTCGCCCGGTCGGGGCGGGCGCCGGCACGGCCTTCGGGCGTGTAGGCGTCGTCGCTGCGCAGCCGCTTCGCGGCGGTGTAGTGGTTGACCATCGAGTCCATCGCGCCAGCGCCCACGCCGAAAAAGAGGCGCGGCCGGCCCAGCTTGCGGAAGTCGCGCAGGTCATCCCGCCAGTTCGGCTGCGGCACGACGGCGACGCGGTAGCCTTTCGCCTCGAGCACGCGCGCCAGCAACGGAACACCGAACGAAGGATGGTCTACATAGGCATCGCCCATGAACAGGATTATGTCGATATAATCCCATCCCAGAGCCTCAACCTCCTTCTTCGATGTCGGCAGGAAGGATGTCATTCTACGAAATGGCCTTGATCGTCTTTCCGAAGGGGAAGATGGAGCCGATGGCCATCCGGAAATGACGGAGGCCGAAGGGAATGCCGATGATGGTGATGCAGAGGATCACACCGAAAGCCAGGTGGATGAGCGCAATCTCCCACCAGCCGAAGAGGATCCAGATCAGGTTCATCACCGTGGAGAGGCAGCCGGGTTCACCGGGACCGTTCACGATCTCATAGCCGAAAGGCCAGAGGGCATAGCGGCCCAGCTTGAAGAGCTGCAAGCCGAAAGGAATGCCGATGATGGTGATGCACATCAGCAGTCCCACGAGGAAATAGATGAGGGCAACCAGAAAGCCGCCGCATATGAACCAGACGATGTTGCCGAAAGCATTCATGGTCAGCCCTCCAGAATCTGCCCTGCGGCGTTCTTGGTATCGACTTTTTCGATGATGCGTTCCAGGATGCCGTTCTCGTCGAAGATGAACGTACGGCGAAGCGTGCCGAGCACCGTCTTGCCATACATCTTCTTCTCGCCCCAGGCGCCGAAGTCCTGCAGCATCTGCGTGCTGGTGTCCGCCAGCAGCGTGAACGGCAGGTCGTGTTTCGAGCGGAAGCCGGCGTGCGATTTGACGCTGTCCTTACTGACTCCCACCACGTTGTAACCGGCGGCCGTCAGCGCGGCATAGTTGTCGCGCAGGCTGCAGGCCTCCGCCGTGCAGCCCGACGTGTTGTCCTTCGGGTAGAAATAGACGATCGTCTTTCTTCCTTTCCCGATGAAATCCTCCGACCGGACGATGTTCCCGTCCTGGTCCATCACCTCGAAACGAGGCATCTTGTCCCCAACCTTAAGCATACTCTTTCCTTGTTTTATCTTACATCCGCTCGGGCAAAACGATGCCCAGGATGTTCATTGCATGGCGAAGCGTGCGGGCGATGGTGGAAATCAGCACGAGGCGCTGGTCACGAACCGCCGCATCCGCTTCACGCAGGATCTGCGTGTCGTGATAATACTGGTTGAACTCCTTCGCCAGGTCGTAGGCGAAATTGGCGATCAGGGCCGGCGAGTGGGCGGCGCCCGCTTCGCGGATCTTGTCGGGATAACCGCTGAGGATCTGCACGATGGCCTCTTCCTTCGGAAGGAGCGTCGCGCCCGTCGCGGCAGGCCGGTAGCCCGCCTCGGCGGCCTTGCGCAGGATCGAGCAGATGCGTGCGTGCGTATACTGGATGAACGGTCCCGTGTTGCCGTTGAAATCGATGGACTCCTTCGGATCGAAGAGCATCGTCTTGCGCGGGTCGACCTTCAGGATGAAATACTTGAGGGCGCCCAGCGAAAGCATCGTGAACAGCGCATCCTGCTCCTGGGCGGACATGCCCTCGAGCTTGCCCAGCTCGAGCGACGTCTCCTTCGCCGTATCGTACATCCGGTCGAGCAGGTCGTCGGCGTCGACCACCGTACCCTCGCGGGACTTCATCTTGCCTTCGGGCAGCTCCACCATGCCGTAGGACATATGGTAGATGGTTTCCGCCCAGTCAAAGCCGAGTTTGCCCAGCACGAGCTTCAGCACCTGGAAATGGTAGTTCTGCTCGTTGCCGACGACGTAGATCATCTCGTCGAAGCCGTACTCGTCGTGACGCTGCTTCGCCGTGCCGAGGTCCTGCGTCATATAGACGGAGGTGCCGTCGCGCCGCAGCAGCAGCTTCTCGTCAAGGCCGTCTTCGCGGAGGTCGCACCAAACCGAGCCGTCTTCGCGGCGGTACAGCACACCCTTGGCCAGGCCTTCCTCCACGAGCGACTTGCCGTCCTTGTAGGTCTGGGACTCGTAGTAGATGCGGTCGAATGAGATGCCGAGACGGCGGTAGGTCTCGTCGAATCCGGCGTAGACCCAGCTGTTCATCTTCTCCCAGAGTGCGCGCACCTCGGGGTCGCCCTGCTCCCATTTGACGAGCATCTCCTGCGCCTCGCGGAGAATCGGCGCCTGTTTCCCGGCCTCTTCCTGATCCATGCCGCCCGCCACGAGCTGAGCCACTTCGGCTTTCAGCAGGTCATTGAACTTCACGTAATAGTCGCCCACCAGGTGGTCGCCCTTGATGCCCGTCGACTCGGGCGTCGCACCGTTTCCGCACTTCAGCCAGGCGAGCATCGACTTGCAGATGTGGATGCCGCGGTCGTTCACCAGGTTGACCTTCATCACCCGGTGGCCGCAGGCGGCGAGCAGCTGGCTCACCGACCAGCCCAGCAGGTTGTTACGGATGTGGCCCAGGTGCAGGGGCTTGTTGGTATTCGGGCTCGAAAACTCCACCATCACGGTCTTGCCGGAGGCGGGCAGCTGCCCGAAATCGGGCTTCGCCGCAATCTCGGCCAGCGTGGTTGCCCAGTAGCTGCCGGCAATCTTGAGGTTCAGGAAACCCTTGACCACATTGAACGAAGCCACCTGCGGATCGTTCTCCTGCAGCCACGCGCCCATCTCGGAAGCGGTGGCTTCCGGGGCCTTGTGACTGGTCTTCAACAGCGGGAAAACGACGAGGGTCACGTCGCCCTCGAACTCCTTGCGAGTGGGCTGCACCTGAATCAGGCTGTCAGCGGGTTCTGTACCATAAAGCGTTGCCACGCAGCGCTTTGCCGCGGAGGCGATATATTCGAGCGGATTCATTTCTTGTTTTTCTTAAAACCGGCGAAATAGCGGTCCATCTCCCTGCGGGCCTTGGGAGCAAGGCAGAAGAGCGTGAACATTGTGGGGAAAGCCATCAACGCATAGGCGGCGTCGATCAGGCTGACAGCCACCTTGAGCGGGATGATGGCGGCCACCACCAGCATCGCCAGGAAAAAGTAGTTATAATAGGAGGCGTACCGGGCGCCGAAAAGGAAACCGGTACATTTTTGTCCGTAGTAGGAATAGGAAAACATCGTGCTGAAAGCGAACAGGATGACCATCACGAAGAGCAGGTAGTTGCCCACTCCCGGAATGGCTGCGTTGAACGCGTTCAGCGCAAGCTTGAGCCCCTCCATCGAGCCCATGCCCTCCGCTTCGGGGAGGAGGCTCGGATCGAGGGAGGCGCCAATGAGGATGGCCAGCGCGGTCAGCGTGCAGACCAGGCCCGAGTCGATGGACGGGCCGATCATTGCCACAAGGCCCTCGCGGACCGGTTCGCTGTTCTTCGAGGCGCCGTGCATCATGGAGGCGGTGCCCACGCCCGCCTCGTTGACCAGCGCGGCGCGGCGCACGCCCGTGAGGGCGATCATGATGATCGAGCCGATGCCGCCGCCCAGCGCACCGCGCGGGGTGAAGGCGCCGACGAAAATATCGCGGAAAACGCCCGGAACCAGGCCGATATGCCGGATCAGGATATACAGCACCAGCAGGAAATAGAGGGCCACCATCGTAGGCACCAGCTTCGTCGCGATCTTGGAGATGCGGCGGATGCCGCCGATCACCACGGCCGAGACGATGGCGCAGATGACCAGGCCGATGATGAACCGGAGCGTCACGGTGTTCTGCTCCGGCGTGAAAAAGAGGGTCGTTATTGACTCGGTGAGCTGGTTGGCCTGCATCACGCACAGCGTGCCGATCAGGCCGAAGATCGAGAAGAACACGGCCAGCGGCTTCCACTTGGGCCCCAGGCCCTGCGTGATCATGTACATCGGGCCGCCCTGCGTTTCGCCGGCATCGTCCTTCCCTTTGTACATCACGGCCAGCGTGCCCTCGAACAGCTTGGTAGCCATGCCGACGATCGCGCTGACCCACATCCAGAAGATGGCGCCGGGGCCGCCGATCGACAGGGCCACCGCCACGCCGGCAATGTTGCCCATGCCGACCGTCGCCGCGATGGCGCTGGTCAGCGCCTCGAACGACGAGATCTGCCCGGCCGCCCCGTCTTCCTTCACACGCAGCGCGCCGATGGCGCGGCCATAGTAGCGCAGCGGCGCGAACTTCGCGTAGAACAGGAAGAACAGGCCGCCGCCGATGAGCAGGAAGAACAGCGGATAACCGCAGATGAAATCGCTGAAAGCGGCGATGCCGTTTCCGATGGATGCCCAGAAGCCGTCCATAGCCCGGTCCGATTAGCCCAGGTAACCCTTGAGCAGCTTGCTGCGGGCGCTATGGCGGAGCCGGCGGATGGCCTTCTCCTTGATCTGGCGGACACGTTCGCGCGTGAGGCCGAACTTCTCGCCGATCTCCTCGAGGGTCATTTCCTGGCAGCCGATGCCGAAGAAGTATTTCACGATGTCGCGCTCGCGCTCGGTCAGGGTGGAGAGGGCGCGCTCGATCTCGGTGTTGAGGCTTTCGTTGACGAGGCCTTTG
>JAEEGL015516694.1_pt1 | contig 36541 bp, 31 predicted proteins | sample 9134231 | NCBI WGS metagenome assembly JAEEGL01 (sample SAMN16246548, study PRJNA631951) | gut metagenome | biome: gut microbiome; feature: rumen; material: fiber-attached | host: Bos | place: Iran: Karaj | collected 2018-10 | reverse complement strand
GGTGCTCGCCATCTGAAACCTGCCAACGACTTGGTGTTTGACGATTTTGGTAATCCTCGCTCATCTGACAACCTTTATATGGACGGCCCTGCTATCCTGAACTATTCACTCGACTTCTTGGCAAAACTGGTGAACGATGTGTTGGCAAAGAACAACTTGACGATGGATGATATAGACCTGCATGTTTATCATCAGGCTAATATCTTCCTCGCCAACTTGGAACGCAAAACGCTTCGTATTTCACCTGAGAAGTATTGGGTGAGCATTGAGAATACGGGCAACACTGTAAGTTCAACTATCCCGATTGCCCTTTGCGAAGCCATGAAGGAAGGCAAACTGACCAGGGGAATGAAGGTGCTCTCGATAGCTCAAGGTTTGGGCTACACCTGGGGCGGCATGGTGCTTTATTTTTAAAATGTTTATATGAAAAACATATTACTAATCACCAATATCTACCCCAACAACGATCCTGAATATAGTGGCACTGCAGTATGCCATACTTTCACTACAGAATGGGTCAAAATGGGGTACAATGTGCGAGTGGTACATTTCGATTCGCTCTTTCCTCGTCCCTATTATTGGGTGGGGAAGCTATTTAATGAACGCATCCAAGCCAAAACTGGTACGGTGGCATATACCAAAACTCCCCGAAAGCCAGTCCGCTATAAGGTGGATAACGTTCCTGTTATCTTTGTGCCGCTTCGTAAGTATGTGCCGCACAAGGCTCCTTCAAGGAAGCAGACTGTACGTGCTTTCCGTTATGTGGTGAGTGAGTTGGGAAAGGAAGGCTTTGTGCCTGATGTGGTGACTGCCCACTTTGTTTTGCCTCAATTGCAATTTATGCCATTGTTTAAACAGCAATATCCTAATGCAAAAACTTGTTTGATATTTCATGGTCCTTGGGGGTTGTTGCCACAATTCTATCCTAAGAATTATAATGAGCTGATGCCATCGGTTGATGTATGGGGTTTCCGTTCACTGGCTTTCCAACAGAGTTTTGAGAAACAGTTTGGCAATGATAAACCAATGTTCCTTTGCCATTCGGGTATCCCGGAAAAGTACATAGAAAAAGTTGACAAGGACTTTGCGAACGGAGTAAAGCGGTTCGTGTTTGTCGGTAGTCTATATGAATTGAAAAATGTGGATATTACCCTGCGTGCGTTGCATAAGGCAATGGAAGGTAAGGAATACACTTTTGACATCGTAGGCAGTGGTGCCGAGAACGACAATCTTCACCATTTGGTTGATGAATTAGGCATGGGTGACAACGTTGTGTTTCATGGTCAAATGAAACGCGACGATGCTCAAAATATAGTAAGGAATGCCGACTGCTTTGTGATGGTCAGTTCGCGTGAGGCTTTTGGCTTAGTATACGTGGAAGCTATGGCTAAAGGTTGTATTGTGATAGGAACCAAGGGACAGGGAATTGACGGTATTGTCAAACATGGAGACAACGGTTTCCTTTGTAAAGCTCGTGATGTTGATGGTTTGGCAGAGGTTATACAACAAATAGTCAATTTGCCTCAATCAGAATTGCAACAAATATCAACGAAAGCAGTTGCAACAGCCACTGAATTGACAGATAGGAAAGTTGCTGAACACTATCTTGATTCTGTATTAAATTGCCAAACAGTATAATGTTATAAAATATCGTTTAAATGATGACGGCGTTATCTTAATTGAAGGGGGAATAATTAAAAGATGAATAATAATACAGTTAGTAATAGTAGTAGAATTGCGACGAATACTATCATTCTTTATCTTCGAATGATAGTTATGGTTATAGTAGGTCTATTTACTTCACGTGTCATACTTGATTCACTGGGAGTAGAAGATTATGGAATATATACACTTGTTGGTGGTTTTGTGACATTGTTTAATATTTTTAGGGCAGGACTACTCTCTGCTACCCAAAGGTTTATAACTTATGATTTGGGGAGAGGTGACGTAGAAGAGCTTTCGAAGACTTTCTCAACAACTGTCATCATTTTCCTGTTTATATCAGGCTTTATTGTAATACTTTCCGAGACTGTTGGCATTTGGTTTATAAATAATAAACTAGTAATACCTGAGAACAGATTGAATGCAGCACATTGGGTTTTTCAATTCTCAATATTAACGCTTGTGCTTGGAATAATAAGTTATCCGTACAATGCTTTGATTGTTGCTCACGAAAAGATGTCAGCGTTCGCCTATATAGCTATTTTTGAGGTGTTGGCTAAATTGGGGGTTGCTTATCTAATTTATATTGTAAGCTCTGATAAATTAATTGTATATGCGGCTTTGATTTGTGGAGTACAATTAACAATTCGCTTTTTATATGGCTGGTATTGTAAACGTCATTTTACAGAATCTAAGATCATTTGGCATATTGATTGGAAAAAAATCAAAAGTATTTTTAGTTTTACAGGATGGGCAATGTTCGGTGCTCTCGCTTCACTTGGCTTTACACAAGGCCTTAATGTATTGTTGGGTATGTTCTTCTCGCCAGTTGTCAATGCTGCTCGAGGCATAGCTGTAACAGTTCAGGGATTTATTAATACACTTGTAACAAATTTCCAAACTGCGATAAACCCTCAGATTATTAAATCTTATGCAAATCAAAATCAAGCATACCTTGAAAAACTAATATACTCAAGTGCCAAGTTGTCATTTTACCTTCTTTTTATTATAACACTTCCTATATATTTGGAGGCAGATATTATTTTAAATATTTGGTTAAAAGAAGTGCCAGAATATTCTGTCGTGTTTTTCCGTCTTATCATTATAACTACAATGATTGATGCAATATCCAATTCAATAATGACTTCCGTTGAGGCAACTGGCAATATCAGAAAGTATCAAGTGGTGGTTGGCGGAATATTATTAATGATTGTTCCAATTGCATACGTTGTGTTGAGATTGGGATATCCTCCGGCCTCTGTTTTTGTCGTACATATTATTGTTGCAATAATAGCTTTCTGTTTTCGTTTGTTGTTGGGAAGTAAGGTGGTGGGCTTCTCTAAGCGTGTTTATTTGAGAAAAGTTATTCTGCCGATAGCTTCGGTGACGATTGCTGCATCAATTATACCAATTCTCTTATGGTTATGGATGCCTGGTTCATTTGTTAGATTGATAATTGTCGGGGGAGCGTCTGTGTTGTGTGTCCTTGGGACAATTTGGTTCTTTGGCGTTGATGAGTCAGAGAAAAAACTTGTTACGGATAAAATCAACGATATAAAAGGGAAATTTATCAAGCATGATTAAATTAATTGATAAGCATAATTGTTGTGGCTGCACGGCATGTGCGGAACGTTGTCCGAAGAGATGTATAACAATGCAATCGGATGACGAAGGATTTTTGTACCCTGTCGTTGAGGTTGACCGATGCATTCAATGCGGCTTATGTGAACGAGTTTGTCCAATTCTAAATCAGAAAGAGATATCTATACCGAACAAAGTATACGCTGCTCGGCATAAGGATAGGACTATCGTTTCGGCAAGTTCTTCAGGTGGTATATTTACAGCCCTTGCGGAAAATATAATTAAGAAGGGTGGTGTTGTGTTTGGGGCAAAATTTAACGAACATTGGGATGTCGTATTGTCTTACACCGAAACAATGGAAAGGTTGAAAGATTTCCAAGGGAGTAAATATGTGCAGTGTGATGTTGGTAGCAGTTTTCAGAAGGCAGAAGAGTTTTTAAAGAAAGAAAGAATAGTGCTGTTTTCAGGTACCCCATGTCAAATAGCTGGATTGAAAGCCTTTTTAAATAAGGAATATGAGAAACTTATAACGGTTTCGATAATTTGTCATGGTGCCCCAAGTCCTGGAATATGGAAAGAATATAAAAAACAAATACCAGCAAAGCTGGTCGCTGGCAAAAATACGGTTTTTTCATCTCTAAAATCTTTACCCGTGATAACGGGTATAAATTTTAGAGATAAGACTGATGGCTGGCAAAAATACGGTTTTTCCGCCTCTGGATTGGCCGACCCAAGGGAGGCTGAAAATTCGGTTTGTCCGCCTAAATGCTATCGTTTTCACGAATATCATAGGAATAATTTGTTTTTACGTGGTTTTTTGAATAATTTGTATCTTAGACCTTCTTGCCACCAATGTCCAGCACGAAAAGGGAAAAGCGGAGCTGATATACAACTTGGTGATTATTGGGGGGTGAAAAGGCGTACGCCTGATTTCTACGATTCCAATGGCGTTAGTCTTGTGTTGATATACTCAGAGAAAGGTCGCCAATTGTTTAATGAATTGGATGTATTGAAAAAAGAGGTGGGTTATGATGACGTCTTGGATTGTAACCCCAACGTTGAAATAGACGAAATCGAGCCCGCAATACGACAACAGTTTTATAGTAGTTATCACCGGCATGGGTTGAAAACAGTTGCAAAGTATTGTGACAAAATAGAAGGACATAACATATTATGGCACATTAAAAAATACATGATTAAAGTAAAGCAAATAATAAAGAAATAATATGAAGATAGGTGTTTTTACTCATCCGCTAGATTATAACTATGGTTGTTTGTTACAAGCGTTTGCATTACAAACAACTCTCAAAAGAATGGGTCATGAAGTTGTCACTATTAATAGGTTTACTGATACTTCAGAACCATTTGCCCGGCATTTCAAGAATTGGGCATCTCGTGTATATTCAAGATTTTTCAGAGGCAGTAAGGTTCCAATTGTTTGGAATCCGAACTTATCTTTGAAAGACATTAGAATATTATGTAAGAATACATCCAAATTTGTTGGTAGAAACATTATTAACACTGGCCCGGTTTTTGTAAAGGATTTACCTCAGGTTGACGAGAAGTATAAATTTGATGCATACGTTGTGGGTAGTGACCAAGTGTGGTTGCCGCACTTTTGTCCTGCCTCATTCTTGGATTTTGTAAAGAGACCGGGTGTGAAAAAAATGTTCTATGCTGCATCTTCAGGGAAACAATCTTTTGCCGATTCACCTGCATTGGTGCCTGTATGCAAGGAGTTGGTTAAATCTTTTAGCGGTGTTTCTGTTAGAGAAGCAAGGTTGGTGCAAGTAGCAAAGGATTATTTGGATATCGATGCAGTTCAAGTCTTGGATCCAACACTTCTCCTTGATGGAACTGACTACTTAAATGCGTGTGTAGAACAGGTGGACGAGAAACCTGTTATATTCACATATATTTTAGATAAAACAGAAGAAAAGAAAAAGATTGTTGCGGAAGTAAAGAGTAAGTTTGGTTTAGAAGTTGTTTTAGGAACAGTGGATTGTGATTATAAAAAAGGGTGTGGAATGAAGTTGGAAGATTGCATATATCCTTCAGTTGATCACTGGATTCAAAATATGAATCGTGCGAAATTTGTAGTGACAGACTCTTTCCATGGAACGTGTATGTCAATAGTGTTCAGAAAACCATTTATTGTTATAGGAAATGTTAGTCGGGGAATTGAGCGCATGAAGTCGTTGCTTCAGCTTTTTGGGATGGAGAACCGTCTGGTGACAAGTATTTCGGATTTGGCTGGTTTTGATTTTAATGTTGGATTGGATGAGTCGAAGATAAACCAAATTCTTCATGAACAAAGAGAAAAATCAATGTTGTTCATTAAAACTCATTTAGCATAATGAAAGTTCTTTTTCATGCATATAATACGTGTTGCCAGTCAAAATCAGGTGGGGTTCAAGTGCGAATTAGGAAAATCAAATCCTTGCTTGAGGAACGTGGTATTCAAGTTGATTTTTTTAATCCTTACACAACAGATATTAGAGATTATGACATTGTGCATGTTTTTATGCTTACAATGGAGTCGGAGCCATTGATTAGTTGTGCGAAGACGATAGGTAAAAAAGTTGTGTTGTCTTCTATTGTTAACCTGGACAGCTATAAAAGTGCTAGACGAAATAACAAAATACTCCCAATACTATGTCGTTTGGGCGTTAGGCCAACAGATAGTATCCTTTACAAGGCTATTCACCAATGTGATGTAATAATAGCTGAAACACCGGCAGAATCGCGTCATCTACAAAAATGTTTTAGTGTTTCAGATGATAGAATCAATGTTGTTCCAAACGGTTGTAATGAGATTATTGATTCATCAGATGAAATATATGATTTGATTGGTAATAGAAAGAAGTTTGTCGTTCAAGTTGGCAGAATCGACCCGAATAAAAATTTATTGAATGTAATCAAAGCAGTACGAGGGGCTGATTATAATCTTGTGATAATAGGAGGAGAATATGCCGGTAATAGATCAAACTATATAGAAAAATGTAAGAAAGAAGCAGAGGGATATGATAATATTGTGTTTTTGGGATGGTTGCCTACGTCTTCTAAGGAATTAGCCTCTGCTTATGCGAACGCTCATGCACTCGTTCTTCCATCATATCAAGAGACCTTTGGTCTTGTTGCGATTGAGGCAGCTGCGTATGGTACACATGTGTGTCTTAGTAACACGTTGCCAATACTTGAGTTTGGTGTGTTTGACAAGGAATTGTCCTTCAAACCTAATAGTCCTTCTGAGATTAGAAGTATCCTTGATAAAGCCATCAGCGAACCTAAAAACGAAGATCGTAAAAAGGTGATTACTGACTTCTTTAATTGGGATAGAATTATTGATTTACATATTGATTTATACAAGCAATGCTTAAACAAATAATACTAACAATATATAGGCCCATATATCTTTTGAGAGTTTTTATGAAGAAAACTGTTTTGAAGGTAACATGGTCGCGTTATGGGAAAAGATTAAGATACCCGTTGGCGAAAAACGGCTTAATCGAGTTGGATCCAACTAAAGTTTATTTGGTGTTGGCACCTCATTCGGATGACGAATGGATAGGTTGCAGCCAGATATTGAGGACTATGCCTAAGTCATACGTGTGCTATATGGATATGCCAGGTGGTGATAATGATGAAGTGCATCAAAAGAGATATGAAGAAATTAAGAAGGGTGTTGAAAGTAACGGAAGGCAGTTGTATAAAGTAAGTGAGGATAAACTTAGTTCATTAAACGACATTATTACTTCAATACATCCTGATTATATTCTCGTACCCTATTATTTTGATTGGCATGAAGAACATATAGCTATTATGCAATTGCTGAAACAGGTTTTAGCAGCTTCGGAATATCAATGTAATATATTGATGTATCAAGTGTCGGTTCCAATGCCGAAAGAAGCATGTAATGTTTGCATCCCTATGACAAAAAAAGAAGAGAATGAGAAATGGCATTTCTTTCATGAGGTATATAAGACACAGTCATTTATGCCGGTTAAAAGGTTTATGGCGTATGAAAGAATTGAGGGGGGCTTGGCTGGCTCACATTCGGCAGAAGTTTATGCTATGACTAATTCGAAGGAATGGATAAAGAAACTTGACTCCTATATTCTCGGTGAGGATGTTCGTAAAGAAATAAAAACTCAATTAAATAATATACCTTATGTCTTAGATAGGGTTTGTAGTCTTTATAATCAAACACTTTAAATAATAAAGTTATGAGTCGCGACCTTTCACTTGACCTTGGTAAAGGACTTGCCATCCTGTTCGTTTATCTTGGACACAGTATCCTGTATTATCCAATTTCTATAATACAAAAATAGTTAAATAATGGAAAAATATTTTGTACTTCTTGGTGAGAACCCACTCCTATGGGGGCAGGTTTGCCACTTGCGTGAATTAGGCTATAAGGTCATCCTTGTGGCGTGGAGCGAGAAGCCTCGCATACAGGGCGATATGTATATCCAGAAAGATATTAAGGATGCACCGGCCATTATTGCCGAACTGGAGTCCCTTGGATTGAGTGGTTTAGGATTAAAAGTTGAATTTGCGGTTTCCTCACTTTATACAACAGAAAGGGGGATGGCCGCATGAACAACATCCACCCAACAGCAATTATTGATAAAACAGTTGTACTTGGCGACAACAATACCATCGGCCCATACGCAGTCATCACAGGTAACACCATAATAGGCAACGGCAATTGTATTGGCCCGCACACAGCCATTGGAGTACCAGCCACAGATACGAAACAAGTGGATTATGGCTATGGGAATCCACATTTGGAGATTGGCGATAACAACAACATCCGTGAGTTTTGTGTGGTGGAGCAGCCTTGCTACGAGGCTTTGTCGAAGATTGGCAACGATGTTTTCTTGATGCAGGGTGTTCACCTGTCGCACGACAACATCCTGAAAGACCATGTGGTCATCACCAATCAATGTGTGGTAGGCGGCATTGCAAAGATTCTTGATGGAGCCGACTTGGGTATGGGCTGCACCATCAACCAGTATTCCATCATCGGTCACTACTGCATTGTGGCCACTGGTGCGCCTTGCATGAAAAATGTGAGGCCGTTTAGCCGTTACATACCCAACAAGCCTATATCGGTCAACACATACGCTTTGAAGAAATATGGTTTTATGGACTATCTGGAGGAGATAACAGCCTATGTGATGGAGGGTGCGAAACCTGAAACAGAAAAAATCAAGGCGATTGTTGATGAGTTTGACAATTGGGTGGAGAAATATGGAAGAGAAACGTATAAATAATGGTTAGTGGTTACAGGTTAGTGGTTAGTGAGGTAACGAAAACGATAACAAAACGAACACCTGAATCCTGAAACTATAGTTCAGCCATAGATTAGCCATACTGATGGAAAGCACTTGGCATACTGTTCGCATAGTCAAAACCCCTGTTTGAGTATGCCATGACTATGCCTACACTATGCGATGAGTATGCGAACACTATGCCTACACTATGCGAATGGCACACAGAAAGCACAGATAACACAGAAATAATATAAACGTATAATTACCGTTAATTTGACCATTAATTATTGAACACGGACTGACGAACGAACGAGAGAAGAGCCGAGCTTGCTCGAGCTTTTCTAAGCGAGGAGGAAGTAGGCGAAGCCAATCTTACGAATTGAACGAATGGGTCTGGCAATAAAATGTTGATATTGGCGTTCATATAATTTTGATAAATAGAGCAATTATGAGTTTTGACGATGATACTATTCGCAAAATATGGGAAAAAGCAATGATGGTTGATGGCTTTGACCCGGCAATATTCCGCAAAGATCCTTGCGGTGCTTGGATTGTGTTCAACAAATACGGACTGCGCGACAACGCATTCGGGTGGGAAATAGATCACGTTTGTCCGGTGGCTTTGGGCGGTGATGACGACCTGCATAACCTTAGGGCTATGCACTGGCGTAACAATGCCAGCAAGGCCGATGATTACCCATCCTATATTGCACGGGTTACCTCTGAAGGAAACAAAAACAAAGACTGCTATAACTCGCACACCGTCAATGCTTCCCTTAGGGAATTTATTAAACAGAAATATAACCGATAGACAATATGCTTACAAATTTCAAGATAAAGAAACTGTTTGGTCTGTACGATTACGACTTGACATTCTCGAAGTCGGAGGAGGACAGAATTCGTTTCATTACAGCCACAAATGGTTATGGAAAAACCACCATCCTGCGATTGATAGATGCGGCATTCAATCATCACCTCGAAGTATTCTTCCGTGTCCCTTTTCAAGAAATGCTTCTCACCATAGACAATGCCATTCTTCAGATCAGTCAAGAGAAAGAACACGCCATTGCTATGGGTCAAAATGTTGAGGTTGTGGATAAGGATGACGATGTTGCAGTAGTGTTTGGTATAGGGATAACGCAGCCAACCAATAAGGTGAGACTGACTCTTGAAGACATTCAGAAAGGCAGCGAGGAACTTGGTAATGTTCTTCAGCAAATAGATATGTTCTTCTCGTCTGAGACCTGCAAATTTATCGACGACCGTCGCCTCCTTCGTGAGAATACAGATGATTCGGAGCTTGTACGCCTTTCCGACATCTTGAGAGAAAAGCTGCAGCATCCCGACGACGATACCGAGAATCAGGTTGAATGCTTGAAGAGAATAGTTGAAAGAAGTTGCTTTGCAAACAAGCGCATGGAAATCAGCAAGGATTTCGGATTCAGGTTTGTAATGAAAAATGCGGATGAAACCAAACTGGCCATGTCCGATTTGTCGTCAGGTGAACAGCACATCATGCTTATTTCCTTGTATATGCTTTTTGAGGCACCGACAAAGGCAATCGTGCTGATAGATGAACCCGAAATGTCGTTTCATTTGTCCTGGCAGGGCGATTATCTGAAAAACCTTCGGCAAATTGTTGCTCTGCGTAATGTGCAGTGCATTGTGGCTACACATTCACCCATTATATTTGATTCTGAATACAGCATTGCCATTGATTTGTATGACCAGATGAACCCCGAAGCGTAAGCCATGAAACAACAATCAGTGAAGAGTGCAGCTCAACAACTGGAGCCTGTCAAAAAGTACGTCGAGGCTTGTTGGAACTCACATAAGCGCTACCATGTGTTTTGTCTCGTGGAGGGTGAGTTTGACAAGCACATCTATGAGGCACGGCTGAACGACCAGGAGATTGAGGTTAAGATAGCGGCAGACGACAATTTGCAGCATAACAGGAGTTCTGTGCGATACCTCGTGGAGGATTTGCGTGCAATGCATCCCAATGGGCGTTTTATTGGTATCCGCGACAAGGATTACATGACGTTGTTGGGGCAGCAATGTCCTAATGGCATCTTCGCTACGGACAACCGTGATTTGGAGATGATGATATTATCGTCACCATCATTCCAAACATCCGCCAATGACATACAACCCTGTTTGGCTGCCGTATTCCCTTATTGTGTGACGTTTGCCTATGTCAGAGTGTTTGCCGAGAGCAGGAATCTTCGTAACAAGTTAAATGACAAGATGAGTATTACAGCCGTTTATTGCCAGCAGACAAAGACTTTTGATCCTAATGCAAAAGCCAGGCTGCATGGGTTATATACCAGTAAGGTGGATGCAGCGGCCAGTACGCAGCAAATAGACGCATTTGTTGCATCTAAGAATTTGACTGCTTTTTCTCAATATGATATTTGTCGGGGACACGATGTCATAGGCCTTTTGGAATTTGTCTATGGCAACACTTGTTCCAGATTCGAGATGGAAGAGAAAATGAAGGCTTATTACGACAAGGCGGATTTCTACAATACAACATTGTTTGCAAACATAAATAATTATTGCGCCACTTTCGGTATTGACGCTCGAACCCCTTGAACCTTTGAACCCCTTGCTGCCTGACCGAAGGGAACAGCCTGCGAGCTTGATGAGCAAACTTTGAACCTTGAACTTTGAACTAATAAGCAATTAAGCTACTAAGCAATTAAACAAACAGAAATATGATTCCATTTTTGAGTCTAAAAGACGTCACCGCTTTGCACGGTGATGAGATCAACGAGGCCGTCACCCGTGTGGTGAATGGCGGCTGGTACCTCCAGGGCGAGGAGAACAAACGCTTCGAAGCCAACTATGCCAACTTTATCGGTGCCAAACACTGCATTGGCTGCGCCAACGGCTTGGATGCCCTGATATGGATATTCCGTGCCTATATCGAGCTGGGCGTGATGCAACCAGGTGATGAGGTGATTGTCCCAGCTAACACCTATATTGCCACCATCCTTGCCATCACGGAGAATGGCCTGAAGCCCATTCTGATTGAACCCAAGTTGAATACCTTGGAGATTGACGATGACCTGATTGAGGCCGCCATCACCCCCAAGACCAAGGCCATCTGCATTGTCCACCTCTATGGCCGCAATGCTTATACCGACAAGATTGGCGTTTTGTGCAAGAAGTATAATTTGAAGCTTGTTGAGGATAACGCACAGGCACATGGGTGCAAAGTGCCGGTTCAAGGGGTTCAAGGTTCAAGGTTCAAGGTTACAGGTTCAATAGGCGATGCAGCGGGTCATAGCTTCTATCCAGGAAAGAACCTTGGAGCTTTGGGTGATGGAGGTGCAGTAACCACCAGCGATGATGCTTTGGCGGAAGCTGTCCGCACTTTGGCCAACTATGGTTCGCAGAAGAAGTACGTGTTCAAATACACAGGCCGCAACAGCCGCTTGGACGAGATTCAGGCTGCCGTGTTGGATGTTAAGTTAAAGTATTTGGTGGAGGACAATGCCCACCGCAAGCAGGTGGCCAACTATTACTACGACCATATCAGCAACCCGCTAATTACTTTGCCTGACCGTTTGCCTGATGAGCAGAATGCTTACCATCTGTTCCCAATCCTCGTAGGCGAAGGCAGGCGCGATGCTTTGCACGATTACTTGGAGCAGAACGGTGTCGGGACAGTAATTCATTATCCCATCGCACCGCACAAACAGGAGTGCTACAAGGAGTGGAACGGCATGAGTTTCCCAATCACCGAGCGCATTGCAAACGAGGAACTCAGTCTGCCAATCGGTCCGGCTATTACCCTTGATGAAGTTGCTGAGGTGGTACGACTCATCAACCAATTCAAATAACAACTAAGCAACTAAGCTATTAAGCAATTAAGCTAATATGAGAATCTGGATTGTCAATTATTACGCTGGCACGCCTGCTACCGCAGGCAACCCTCGATATTTGAAGCTGGCGGAGCATTTTATGGAGGCAGGGCACGAGGTGATTACTTTTAATTCAAGTCATGCTGCAAAGATTGAAGAAGCTGCTTTTAATGGAAAGGATTTCTTATCGCATAATTATGATGGTTTTAATTATGTACACGTTAGAGTGCCGGAATTCAAAGGCAATGGCCCTAAAAGGATGTTTTCCATTTGGAAGTTTGCACAAACAATTTTAAAAAGTCGCAAACAGTTTGAACGTCCTGATGTAATCCTCCAGAATATACACCCACCATTTGACTATCCGATTGTTAAACTGGCTAAAAAACTCAAATGTAAGTATATCGCAGAAGCTTGGGATTTATGGCCGGAAGATTTCATTACCTTTGGTTTGGTGAAAGCGAATAACCCTGCTATGAAAGTGGCTTACGCTATAGAGAAGCGTTACTATTATGCTGCTAATGATATTATCTTCACTTTCTTGGGGGCATTCCAATACCTGAAACGTCAGGGATGGATGAAAGAGCAAGGCGGCAAAATTGACCCAGCACATCTGCATTATATCAATAACGGTATCGACCTAGCTCAGTTCGACCGTGACCGCGATGAGCATCCACGATCCGATGCGGACATGAACGATGAAAGTATCTACCGTATCGTGTATTTGGGTAGTATTAATAAGGCCAATAATGTGAAGACACTTGTGGATGCGGCTGCCATTTTGAAGAACAACCCCAAGTATCGCTTCTTCATCTATGGTAATGGTGCCTATCGTGAGGAGTTGGAGCAGTACGTCAAGGATAACCACATCAGCAACGTGGTCTTCAAAGAGCCTCGCATCAGTTTTGCCGAGTGCGCCTGGGTGGTGAGCCGTGCCACGGTGGGTATTATGAACTATGAGAAAGGCTTTGGCCGCTGGGGTGTGAGCAGCGGTAAGATGTTCCAGTACCTTGCTGCCGGTCGCCCGATAGTGTGTAATATCGACATCGCCTACGACAACCTTATTGAAGACAACAACCTCGGTGTGGCTCATGATATAGACACACCAGAAGAGTTTGCCGAATCCATTCGCAGTATTGCAGAACAGCCAAAAGAAGAATATGAGGCCATGTGTGAGCGAGTGAGGGATGTGTCTAAGAGATTTGATTATAAAGTGCTGTCTGCAAAAGAGCTTGAAATAATTGAGAATGCTGTTAGAGCTAATTAATGCCACACTTTGCAAGCGGCCTTTGGATGAGAAGGTCTTTGAAGGAGCATCAGAAGCGGATTGGCAGTGGTGCTTTGATATGGCCTTGCAACAGAATGTCTTAGCTATGACGTTTCCGGCCATGTCTTCGCTGCCAAAGGAGTTGAGACCTTCATTCATGCTGTGGTCAAAGTGGATGGCTTCCGCACGGAGTGTTGCGGAACAGAGCCAATATAAACGTGAGGTGGTTAGGAAGATAGGTTCATGGTTAGTTGAAGATGGCCTATCAACAACGGTACTGAAAGGTTTTTCATTGTCGGCACTCTATCCGAATCCTAATCTTCGCGAGTTTAGCGACATAGACATCTTCTCTGGTGAGAAATACGAGGCGGTGAACGCTTGCTTTGCAAAGCATGGGGTGAAGGTGGATAGTGTGGATGGTCATCATGCGTATTTGAAAGTTGATGGCATTTCATTGGAGCATCACTTCGCTTTCTCAAATACCAAAGTGAAAGATGGCTTGGTTGGCCCGGAAGAAGAAATGCAACAATTGGTTGTTAAAGACCCGCAGCCTACATCAATTCCAGGCATCAACTATCCAAACCCTGTTTTCACCGCTCTGTTCGTAGGCTGGCATGCTTACGAGCATTTCTTGCAAGAAAAAATTGAGTTGCGACATGTGATAGACTGGGCATTAGCCCTGCGGCAGCTGTCAGAACAGGACTCTGAAACACTGAATGAAATAAAACGAAATACTGGCTGGGGTGAGTTTTGTGATACGCTTACTACAATAGCAATACATCAGGTGGGTCTGCCAACTGAATGGTTCTCAAAAGTAGGGTTTAATTCTGACGAGCAAGAACAGTGTGTTTGGAATGACATTATTAACTCACCTCGTACACCTAAAAGCAAGAGTTCAAACTTCCGCCGTATCTACATTGCCAAACGGATGTTGAAAAACAACTGGAAGTTCAAAGATTATTCAAACATAAGTGCGACCGAGTTGCTTATAAAAGAAACAATCGGTCACTTCAAAACTATGAACTTGAAAACCAACTGACTATAAACAATAAACTATAAACGATAAACTTTATAGAAATCATGTATAGATATTTTTTAAAACGCTTAATCGGCTTCCTCGGAGCTTTAGTGGCAGTCATTCTGCTGTCGCCACTTTTCATATTTGTCATTATTTGGCTGCATTTCGCCAATAAGGGTGCTGGTGCTTTCTTCTTCCAAGAACGTGTGGGTAAAGGTGAGAAACTCTTCAAGGTGATGAAGTTCAAGAGTATGACTGACGAAAAGGATGAGAATGGTGAGTTATTGCCTGATGCTCAACGTTTGACCAAGGCTGGCAAGTTTGTTCGAAGCACGTCAATTGATGAGCTGCCCCAGTTGTTCAATATCTTGAAAGGTGATATGGCTTTTATTGGCCCACGTCCGTTACCGCCTGTTTACCTGCCATACTACACTGATGAAGAAGCTCATCGTCATGATGTGCGTCCAGGTATCAGTGGTTGGGCACAGGTGAATGGCCGTAAGAATATCACTTGGCTACATAAGCTGGAATGCGATGTGTACTATGTGCAACACCTCACGATGTGGCTCGACATCAAGATTTTCTTTATGACGGTGATGAACGTATTCAAACGCGAAGGCGTGGGGGTGGAAAGCAGTGGTGTGGTGAGCCTTTATGATACCCGTGGTGTGCAACGTCCGCAATACTTGCAGAAATGAGAGAGATAGGCAGTGAGTTTTGGTTGGAACGGGAGCCTGCGGCTGTCTCACAAAGGGATGGTTGCTATGTGCTTTCGGGCAGGACGGCGATAGACCTGATTATTCAGGATATTGCCAAGACACGGGCTGTGCGCAAGGTGTATATGCCTGCTTGGGGATGCGACTCGATGATAGCACCGTTTCAGGAACGCGGCATAGATGTGAGATTCTATGATGTTGAGCTGAACACTGATAATAATAAATCCGTTAAATCAGGTAAATCCGTGGTGAATTATAAAACGAACACGGATTGCACGGATGACACGGATGTTTTCTATGTGACCAATTACTTTGGTTATGAGAATACGTTGCCGATAGAGACAGTCAAGGAATTCAAGGCTAAAGGTGCTATTATCCTTTACGACCGCACTCATTCGTTCTTGATGGAGAATGACCCTTATTTGGAATTGGCTGATTATAGTTTTGCAAGCATACGTAAGTGGATGGGGGTGATTGGTGGTGCGGTTGTGCAAGGTGTGAAAGATTTCCAGTTGAAACCTTATCACTATCTGGAATGCAAGGAGCAGGCCATGCGGATGAAAAAGGCGTTCATTGAGGGTGACACGATCATTGACAAGCAGGCTTTTTTGAGCCTTTATGGCGAGTTTGGACATCATTTGGTGGAGGATTATCAGTACTACGAAATGGATGACCTCTCGTATGCGTTGTATAAGTCCGAAGACTTTGCTGCTATGCGTCACAAGCGTAGAGAGAATGCCAAATACCTGCATGAGAACTTGAAAGGTGTGCGGTTCTTGGGTGAAATGACAGACAATGCAGTGCCGCTGTTTGTGCCAGTGTTTTTTGAAACCACAGAGCAGCGCAATGCCATCCGCAAGAAATTAATAGAGGCACAAATCTATAGCCCCATCCACTGGCCGAAACCCGCACAGATACCAGCTGATTTCGCTGTCAACAAGATATACGACACGGAATTATCTCTCATTTGCGACCAGAGATATACCACAGAAGACATGGCAAGGATTGTCGCTATTATAAACGAACACGAATAACAATTTAACGAACACAGATTGCACGGATTATACGGATAGCCTGACGGCTTAATTATTATCCGTTAGATCCGAGTCTTCCGTGGTCAAAAATAAAAGATATGAGTGGTTTAATTTGTGGTGACTTGAGTTATGCTATCAATGGGGCTGCATTCCATGTCTATAACAAGCTGGGACATGGTTTCCTTAAGGCTGTGTATCAGGAGGTTTTGGAAATAGAGTTTCAAAGACGCAATATCCCGTATGAACGTGAAAAGGAACTAAAGATAATCTACGATGGAGTAGAACTGAAGCAAACCTACAAAACAGACTTTGTCTGCTATGGGAAGGTCATTGTAGAACTGAAGGCGGTAAGTACATTGGATGATGCTCACCGGTCTCAGGTTTACAATTATCTTCATGCCACAGGCTACAAATTAGGTTTGCTGTACAACTTCGGCTGCTCAGACGAACTGGAACACGAAAGGATAGTAGTATAAAAATCCGTACAATCCGTGTCATCCGTGTTCGAAAAGAAAAATAAATCAGAGTTGAATTGAACAATTAATTGAATCATAAATGAAAACGTTATTGATTACAGGAATTGGTGGTCTGACTCCAAGAAGCATTGCCACCGTCATTCGCGAGAAGTACCCGCACTACCACGTCATCGGCATCGATGCCGACAAGAAAGCCATGGGCTTCTTTATGTACACCAAAGGCAAGAAGTTGGTTGACGAATACTTCGTCTGTCCCCGTTGCGACAGCCCCGAATATTTTCCGTTCATCGAACGCTTGGTGGCAGAGAAGCATGTGGATTATGCCTTTGTGCAGCCCGAGGCTGAGATTGTGGAGTGGGGCGACTATTACGAGAAGCACGGCAAGTTCCCCTGCGAGGTGTTTATGGGTTGCAAGTTGCTGTCGGAGTCATTGCGCGACAAAGCCATCATGGCTTCACTGCTCGAAGGCACTGACTTCATTCCCAAAACCATCAAAGTGACGCAGAAGGAGCCTAAGTTCGATGAGGTGCAGAACGAGATTGGCTTCCCCTGCTGGATTCGTGCCACCGAGGGCACTGGCGGACTGGGTTCGTTGCGTTTGGACAATTTGGACAGCTACAAGTCGTGGCTCTTCATCAACAGCCGCATTGAGGAGTTCACCGTGAGCGAGTTCCTCACCGGTCGCCACTTAGCCAACCAGATGCTTTACTATAACAACGAGTATGTGAAGGGTGCCGCTTTGGAGTGTGCCGAATATGTGATGGCCAACACCGCCCCGAGCCATGTCACTGGTAACACCCATTTCGCCCGTTTCTTGAACGAAGACCATATCAACAAGTTCTGTGACGACTGCATCAAGTATTTGTGCAACAAGCTGAATGTGCCAGCCCACGGCATCCTCAGTTTCGACCTGAAGGAAGACAAGAACGGCAAGCTGAAAGTGACCGAGGTCAACATCCGCCACATGGCCTACACTGGCGTGATGACCCGTGTGGGTTTCGACCTGATAAGCGACACCATGACCATCATGGAAGATGGCAATGCCGACCGAATAGTGCGCGACCAGTACCACCACTACGAGAAGCCCTACATCTTCCTGCGCGATGTGGATGTGGAGCCAATAGTGCTGGAAAGCGAAGAAATTTTTGAACAAAACAATAAAATATAACGCCATGAAAAATTTTGAAGAACTGAAAGGAAAGAGATTACTTTATCTGGGAGGTATTCCTCGAGCAAGATATGTGATATCTCGTGCCAGAAAATTAGGTATATATGTGATAGTGGCTGACTATGATCCAAAGAGTCCAGCCAAGAAGGTCGCCAACGAGGCTGTACTGGTTAATGCGCTTGATGTGGATGCTTTGGAGGCTTTGTGCAAGGAAAAGTATATTGACGGTGTGATGACTGGCTATGCTGATATTTTGCTGCCAATTTGTTATGAGCTGTCGCAGCGGTTGGGCATTCCTTATTATGCCACGGCGGATATGCTGCGAGCTTCGACCGACAAAGAGTTTTTCAAGGAACTGTCAGAAAAATATGACGTTCCCGTCCCTAAAACGTATCATGTGGGTAAAGATGAGGTGAAGGAAAAAGCGAAGTCTTTGAACTATCCAGTTTTCATGAAGCCCTTGGACGGTAGTGGATCAAGAGGGGCAAGTGCTTGTTATAAAGAAGAAGATTTTGAGAAGCAGTATGAGTATGCTCTTTCTTTCTCGAAGAAAGGTATAGTAACAGTTGAGGATTTCCTTCAAGGGACAGAGTTTATTCTTGACTATATGCTGGTTGACGGCGAACCTTATTTGGCATCGCTTGCTGACCGTTATTCTGTAGATGGTCGTCCTGCTGCAGTAAATCATCCGAACCTAATGGTGATGCCTTCAAAGCATCTGAACCAATACTATGAAGATGTTGACCCTAAGGTCTGCAACATGTTTAAGAAGGCTGGGTTCAGGGACGGTGTTATATTTTTACAAGGTTATGCAGACAAAAAAATAACATTCTATGAAATGGGATGCCGTTTAGGAGGAACGTGGCCTTATATTGACGAGTATTTCCATGGCGTAAATCCTATGGATATGCTTTTCAGTCATGCTATAACGGGGAGGATGCTCAGCAATCCGCAATCTGCCAAAATATCTGCCAGATTTAATGGGAAGGGTGCTGTTATTTATTTCCTGTCACAAGACAAAGAAGGTGATATAGCTAAAGTTGAAGGTGTAGAAGACGTTCAGTTGTTACCTTATGTGGTTGCGGTGATGCAATATTATAAGGCTGGTGAGCACTTTTCATTAGGCACTTTGACAGATGTGCTTTTCCTTGCCGTTCATCTTGTTGCGGACGATTTTTCGCAGTTAAAAGAGCGTATCAATAAAATCTATGAACTGGTGGGTTATTATGACAAGGATGGTAAGTCCCTGCTCTCTCCTGTTTATGATGTTGAAAAATTAGAAGGTTACGAACAATAAAAAAATTATACTAAAATGAAAATTGTTAGCATTAAGGCACATCAATTGGCCGTGCCACTTGTACATCCTTATGTACTTTCTAAAGAGTATGGTGTTTATAGCACCGCAACACCAATTATTGTTGAAGTCGCCACTGACGAAGGAATTGTAGGTTATGGTGAAAGTGACCCTTGGCCTCTCTTTACAGGTGATAGTGCCGAGTTGTCAATGTGCATTATTGAAAAGCACCTGGGACCTATGTTGTTAGGTGCAGACCCTACAAATATCAACGAGATTCATCGGTTGATGGATGCCATTATTCGTAACCAGCACATGACCAAGGCTGCTATAGATATGGCGTGTTATGATATTTGGGGTAAGAGTATCAATACGCCAGTACATAAGCTTCTTGGTGGCAAGCGTAGAGATGCCATGAAATGTATGTGGTCGGCAGGTGGTAATACCCCGGAAGAGGCTGCAGAACAGATTCTTGAAAGCAAGAGACTGGGTTATAATGGCTGCATGATTAAAGTTGGAACTGCAGATTGGAGAAATGATGTGGCCAAAACTATCGCTGTTCGCAAAGCCGTGGGCGATGATTTTGCTTTGATTGCAGATGCCAATCAGGGATGGGACATTAATACTGCCATCAAGTATTGTCAAGCCGTAAAAGACTGTGGATTACTATTCTTTGAGCAGCCGCTTCAAAGTTGGGATGTTGAAGGGATGGCTGAAGTCCGGAGAAAGATAAGCATACCATTGTCAGCCGATGAAGGTGTCGCCACCATACAAGATGCCCGTAAGCTTATCGATGCTCATGCTGTTGATATTTTTAGCGTGAAAGTTTCTAAGAGTGGAGGTATCGCATCAGCTAAAGAAATATGTAAATATGCAGCAGTGAATGGAATTAAGGTGTTCTTCAATTCAATGATTGAGGAGGGAGTAACGGAGGCGGCAAGCCTGCATATTGGTGTGACGACAGAGAATATTGTTGAAGGCATAGGTCATGCCTATTTCTCACCTTTGCGTCTTGAGGGTGACATTTGCGATTATTACAAGCAAATACATCCTGAGCTTGGTTTAACTGAAATAACTGACAAGCCAGGTCTGGGTGTTGAACTCGACATGAAGCAAATGGAGAAATACACCGTTGGTTCAGTAATTATTAAATAAAAGCGTAGTTGTTATGAATAAAAGAACATGGGCCATCATCGGTGGTGGTAACGGTGGTCAGACAATGGCTGGCCACCTTGGCCTTTTGGGAGAAAAAGTCCGTCTTTATAAAAGGTCACAGAAAGGTGTTAACAAAATAAATGAGACCAAGCAGATAATACTCCATCATGCAGTGGATGGCATTGGCCCGATAGAATTTGCAACCACGGATATTGCTGAAGCAATTGACGGTGCTGATGTTATTATGCTCATCTTACCTAATAACCAGCACGAATCCGTTGCTAGACAGATGATTCCACATCTTCAGGATGGTCAGGTTATTCTCATCCACCCAGAAGAGTCGTGTGGCGCAATACAGTTCAGATATCTCATGAAACAGATGGGGTGCAATAAGCAAGTAGTAGTTGGTGCAACGAGTACGCTGCTTTATGCTACTAGAATAGAGACAGATGGTGAATGCTATGTCAATGGTATCAAACCCAGAGTTCCTATGGCAGCTTTGCCGGCTTCAGATAATGAAAAATTAAAAGCCGCCATTTGTGATGTTTTGCCTCAATTCTTCTTGTACAACAACGTTCTTGAAACAAGTATCGATAATTTAAATGCCTTGATGCATGCTGGCCCTATCCTTCTTAATACTGCTCGCATCGAAGCGAAGCCTTTTGTTCCCTATCAGTACTATATTGAAGGCATAACTCCAAGTGTGGCAAAGTTTATTGAAAAGACCGACATTGAAAGAAGAGCAATCGCTAAAGCTTACGGAATTAAGCAGAGGAAACTAAGGGATGAATATATTGATATGTATCAATATGGGAATACCAATATGTCACTTTATGAGTTAGTATCGACCAATCCTGGATACAAGAATCTTATGATTACAAGTACAATACATAACAGATATTGTATTGAGGATATCCCGTATTCTTTAGTGCCTCTGTGCGCTTTAGGTGACATGGCCGATGTCCCAACACCTTGCCTGGATGCCGTTGTCACTATTGGACGCGCCATTTTGGGTGATGAATTGGATGAGGGGCGTACTCTCAAAAATTTAGGTATAGATGGTATGACAAAGGAGGAGTTTCTTCATTATATCAATGGTTAATGTTCTTGAAGTGAAATAATAGCAATCTAATAAAAAAACAATGGTTTTGATTATTGCCTAAATGGAGATAATAAATCTAAAACTTCTTAACGAGGTAACAGCGCAAGCCAAGACATCGCCTCGATTGCGCAAGAACTACAACTTTCATCAATCGCTTGATGACTTGTGTCATCGTATGCTCAATGCGCTGGAACCCGGAACCGAAGTCCCCGTCCATCACCATCCCGACAAGGATGAGACTTTTGTGATATTGCGTGGTAAGATTCGTGTGACTACCTATAACGATGATGGCACTGTTGCCGAAACTGTCGTTTTGAGTCTTGAAGACGGCTGCTATGGCGTGAACATCTCCAAGAATGTTTGGCATACTTTGGAAGCGTTAGAGCCAAATAGCTGCATTTTCGAAAGCAAGGTAGGGCCGTTTGTGCCGCATGAGGTGGAAATTTTAATGGTTTAGAATAAATAAACAGATAGCGATCAACAAAATATCAAGATTTTTGGCTTATAAATAGCGAATTTAGGTATATCAATGCAATAATCAATATGCGAATCATAATGTGCTATCTATAAAGCAAAGAGGAGAAATAACACAATAATAATCAAAAAATAGTTTACATCATGCCTCATTTCCTCGAAGATCATTTAAAGAATATTGCTGGTGAAAAAAGCCAACTATACATAGCATGGAGTTGTGCAAAAACCGATATTCCCCAAATATTGAGTCAAATTCCATTTGGATTTCCAACCTTTAGTCGACACGATGAAAGCCATTCAGAAAAAATTATTGAAATAATCGAACAACTTTTGGGGAACGAAGGTATTAATGTCTTATCTCCTACTGATACTTTTATGTTGTTAATGGCCGCCTATTCGCATGATATTGGCATGTATTTGTCTTACAGTAGATTGATTGAAGAATTCCTGTTACCTGAGAATCAAACGGAACTTAATAAATTGACCAAGCACAGAGATAAAGTTGTTGCTGAAGCTGCACAATTGATAAAATACAATTGGACGAACATCAATGAAGACAGAAATGTATGGATTCATGCGCTTGAAATATCCAATGCAATACGGATATTGACTGCTCAAATAATGCGGAAAAAACATGCAGAAAGAAGCTATGACTACATTTTAAACGACGAAAATATAAGTAAAAAGTTACATCTTGACGAATATTCCATGCTAAAGAAATCGCTTGCCAAGATAGCACATTTACATGGAACCGACTTCCAGAACATTTTCATGGATTTGGATCAAGAAGATAATGGGGTAATGGGGGCTTTCGACAAATGGCATCCTCGGTTCGTTGCATGCATGATAAGGCTAGGTGATTTGTTGGATATAAGCGACAATAGATTCAATCTGTACACAATTCATCAAATAAAAGAACTACCCGACATATCGTCCACACATAAACAAAAACATGAATGTATCGAAAAACTCAATATATGCAAGGAAATAATCACTGCTACATTTAACTGCCCCAATGATGCGGTATATAGAGAGGTTGCAAAGTGGTGCGAAATGTTATGTGAAGAATTGAAAGAGCAACGACTACATTGGAACGATATTGTTCCAGAAGAACTATCAAGAATTTCCTTTTTCCCTCCCTATACAAAGAAAGGGAATGATGGTATAAAAATTCTGTTTCAAAGAAAGTCTGATATTAATCCAGCTCTGATGAATCTTCAATTCAACATATCTAGTCAGAAGACATTCGAGATGTTGAAAGGAGGATCCATTTACGAGAACCCGGGACTGGTATTCTTCCGCGAAATTGTACAAAATGCATTAGATGCTACAAAATTACAGATATGGAATGATTTGGATGCGCCTTTGTTCTATAATCTACCGCACTTGAGACAGCCAATCAAACACCGCAAGGATATCCATTTTTCTGATGATATTCCTAAGGAGATATTTGATAATTATCCCATTAATCTCAAAGTAGATTATGATAAAATAAAACAGATTGTCTCTGTGACTTGTGAGGACTGTGGATCAGGCATCTCAGAAGAGAGCCTGATACGCATGACCAGCCAGGTAGGCACCAGCCGAAGAGCTGATAAAGACTATGTAAAGACTGTTGCAGAGATGCCCTATTTTCTCCAACCTACAGCAACCTTCGGTTTAGGATTGCAAACAATTTTCTATGTAGCTGATGAATTCACTGTCGAAACTCGATGTCCTGGTAATGAAGAAAAAACTCGCCGTATTGTCTTCCGAACCTCTTCCAACGGTAGTTATTGCTCAATCGTAGACGAGGGATTTGAATTCATTCGTAACGATAAAGAGGTACGCCATGGCACTACAGTAAAAATAAACATTGACAAGGATCACTTAGGTACGTTATTCGAACTAGACGAATTGCAGACCAAAGAGGTCTTAGACAATCCCGAGACAATTGTCTATCTCATACCAGATAAAATTGATAAGTATGTTCAAGAGACATTTCAACGCATTGAGAACATTCCATTTCTTTACAATTCACCCTTTAACTCCTTTGAGACAAAACAATCCCAAGAACAAAATGAATTATTGAAATCGGATGAGAAATATAAACTCCTTACTTCAGAATATCAGTTATTGAAGGAAGAAGGAGACATACGATTATACTGGAAATTAGGATGCGAGTTTTTTCTCCCAGAAAGAAAGAATATTTCATTTTTATTAAAAGAGAAGAATCTTGGAATCTGTATGGAGGTGAATTTCTTAGGGCACGACTTTGAAGCGATGGAATATGATATGCCTGGAGTACTGACTCCTTCAGACATTCGACTGCAATGTATTCCTGCTACTCCTAATGTAAATCTATATGATAATTTGTTTGGATGGTGGCATTATTTTGCACATATTAATTTGAACCTGTTTTGTCGAGATGCCAGCAATCTTGTATCTATCTCTAGAAATAGTTTACTTCCCAAGGGGAGGAACTGGTGTATAAAAACAGTTGAGAGCCTGCTACCAATACTTATCCGGCTTACACATGAACACGCTTTAAGGGTATACCAAGATACGCTAGACAAGGATGATAAAGAAAACCTGCTCAAGCAGTATTTCTACCTGTGTTTACTTAATTGGCAATTACATCAACCTATAAAAGAAGTAAAACACTTACCCTTAAATCAATATATATCTGATAAATGGCTTTTTCTCAATAATAAAATGGAAATTGTTCCTTTGGGGAAAGTATTTGAGTCTGAAAAGATTGTAATTGTCGATAGTCAAAATAGTGGACAAGATATTGATGATTTAAGAGAACTTATAAATAAATCTTTCAAGAAATTTAATACGAAAGATGTTATTACTAATAATAAAAGGCTCTATCTCAATTCTTATATCTGCTCCGAGGTGTTCCATATAAGTTCTATCGTGTCTAGTAAAAATAACGATGATAATAATGATGATGTAAAATGCTATCGTCTTACGAAAAGAACCCCTGATATCATCAAATGTGATGACATAACAAAAATAAACCTATATAAATCCAACAATTGTATACACGGATATGATAAATACAAAAGAATAGTTGTCAACAATAATGCCCCTTTATTGGGATTTAACACTCCTTTCCATGGTAACTGTTGGATTTACCCGATTAAATATGATATTCGTAGTTATCTTATGTCTAGGGCAGAATCAGAGACGAATCTTCATAAACCCGGTTGTATGGAGTACCTTGTGCCAGACCATATTGTTAATATAATACAGAAGTACAATATTCTTGGAGATAAAAATCTTACAAAAGAAAAAATTTATGATACATATATTCAATTAATTCTAGACAATAGATTTGGTGATAACAAACTCCATAAAAAATCTAGAAATCCAAATTAAACACTGAATAATGGCAGGGTGATGTGGATAGCAAAAATTTTAAAAGTCTCCCCGTTGTTTGGTTAAATAAATGCAAATTAGATTATCGTAACAGGTGTTGCGGTGCCACAATTGTGATTCATGCTGCCTCTTCAGCCGTCACCGATTTCAAACCTAATGACAACGTGGAAATACTACGTGTCTAAATGGATGTCGCTGGCATCGAAGCTTGCTCTGTGTGGCAGCCTTTGCTATTATTGCTTAGGCGCTTAGAAGCTTAGTCGTTTAATAATTTTGTTTTCAGGTAATTAATCATAATAACAAGAATATGAAAGGTATCGTATTAGCAGGCGGCAGTGGTACCCGCCTTTACCCTATCACCAAGGGGGTCAGTAAACAATTGCTCCCTATTTATGATAAACCAATGGTCTATTACCCCATCAGCGCTTTGATGCTGGCGGGCATCAGGGATATTCTCATTATCTCTACACCGTATGACCTTCCGGGATTTAAACGTCTGCTTGGCGACGGCTCGGACTATGGCGTGCATTTCGAGTATGCCGAGCAGCCCTCACCCGACGGCCTGGCTCAGGCTTTTATCATCGGTGAGAAGTTCATCGGCAACGACAGCGCCTGCCTGGTGCTGGGCGACAACATTTTCTATGGTGCCGGCTTCACCACGCTGCTGCGCAACGCCGTGAAGGATGCTGAAGAAAACAAAAAAGCCACGGTTTTTGGCTACTGGGTGTCTGACCCGGAACGCTATGGTGTGGCTGAGTTTGACAAGCAGGGCAACTGCCTCAGCATTGAAGAGAAACCGAAAGAACCTAAGAGTAACTACGCTGTGGTCGGTCTCTACTTCTATCCCAATAAGGTGGTGAACGTGGCCAAGACCATCAAGCCCTCTGCCCGTGGCGAGCTGGAAATCACCACGGTGAACCAAGAGTTCCTGAAAGACGGCGAGCTGAAAGTCCAAGTCTTTGGCCGTGGCTTCGCCTGGCTCGACACGGGCACGCACGACTCGCTTTCAGAGGCCTCGACCTTCGTGGAGGTCATAGAGAAACGCCAAGGCCTGAAGGTGGCTTGCCTCGAAGGCATCGCCTACCGCAACGGCTGGATTAGCGAGGAGAAGATGCGCGAGCTGGCCAAGCCGATGCTGAAGAATCAATATGGTCAATACTTGCTGAAAGTGATTGATGAGAAGAAGGCTGAAATTGATTCCGATTCTTTTAGAAACATGGAGTAAAGGTTATAGGTTAATGGTTAAAGGTTAAAGAAATGCCAACTATAGAAGATGTAAAAATAATCGAGCTTCCGAAGTTTTTAGACGCCAGAGGTAACCTCTCGTTTGCCGAGCAATTGAACCATATTCCGTTTGAAATCAAAAGGACGTATTGGATTTACGACGTGCCAGGTGGTGAAGCAAGAGGAGGTCATGCGTTTAAAGAAAACCAAGAGTTTGTGATTGCATTGTCGGGTGCTTTTGATGTAGTGGTTGATGACGGGGTGAATAAGAAGTCGTTCACGTTGAACCGTTCCTATTATGGGCTTTATATTCCTGCCGGGCTTTGGAGGGAAATGAATAACTTCTCTACCAACTCTCTCGCCCTGGAATTCGGATCGATTCACTACGACGAAAACGACTACATTCGTGACCACGATGAGTACCTTCGCTGGCGCGAAGGGCAGGTTTCAGGTTCCAAGTTTCAGGTTTCAGGTGTTGAACCCCTTAAACCTCTTGAACCTCTTGAACCTGTACTCAAGTACAACGTCTTCGACTGCACCATGGTCGAGTTGGATAAGCATCACGAAGACCGAAGGGGTAATCTTTCGGTAGTGGAAAACGGCCAGACATTGCCATTCGATGTGAAGCGTGTGTATTACCTCTACGACGTGCCTGGTGGTGAGAACCGTGGTGCCCATGCGCATAAGGAGTTAAGCCAACTAATTATCGCTGCATCAGGGTCTTTCACGGTTACGTTGGACGATGGCAAATGCAAACGCTCGTTCTTCTTGAACCGCCCATATCAAGGACTTTATGTTAAACCCGGCATGTGGCGTGATCTGGAGGACTTCTCATCTGGGGCTGTATGTATGGTTTTGGCTTCGGATGTCTATTTGAAGGAAGACTACATAAGAGATTATCAAGAATTTTTAGAATTTAGAAAAAAATAACATACGATGGCTAATAGAATTTATCTTTGCTTGGCTCACATGAGTGAGGCTGGGCTTGAACAGAAGTACATTAAAGAGGCTTTCGACACCAATTGGGTAGTGCCGCTGGGTCCCAACGTAAACGCCTTTGAAGAGGATTTGAAGCGGTTTGTGGGTGAAGGCCGCGAAGTGGTGGCATTGAGTGCCGGTACGGCAGCGGTACACCTTGGCTTGTTGGCTTGCGGCGTTGGTCCTGGCGACGAGGTGATTGTGCAAAGCTTCACATTCTGCGCTTCTTCACACCCAATTACCTATTTGGGTGCAACACCAGTGTTTGTTGATTCGGAAAAGGATTCATGGAATATCGACCCGGAATTGATGGAAGAGGCTATCAAAGACCGCATCGCAAAGACGGGCAAGAAGCCGAAAGCCATCGTGCCGGTGGCACTCTATGGTATGCCGTATCAGATTGACAAGATTATGGCCATAGCCAACAAGTATGACATTCCCGTGGTGGAAGATGCCGCAGAGGGTTTCGGCAGCCGTTGGGAAGGCCGTGTGCTTGGTACATTTGGTAAGTTTGGCGTGTTGAGCTTCAACGGCAACAAGATGATTACCACAAGTGGAGGCGGCGCACTGGTTTGCGAAACCAAAGAGGACAGCGATAAAATCATGTGGTATGCCACGCAAGCGAGAGAGTCGTATCCTTACTATCACCATGAGGCAATAGGATATAACTACCGTCTTTCTAATGTATGTGCCGGTATCGGTCGCGGTCAGATGACCGTGGTGGATGAGCATATAGCACACCACAAAAAGTTGAAGAAACTGTATAAAGAACTATTGGCTGATGTTCCGGGTATTGAAGTGCATGACAATCCTGATGAGCGTTACGACAGTAACTTCTGGCTCATCACACTGACCATTGACCCTGAGTTGAAGATTAAGGGGCAGGAGAATGCTTATAAAGCCGTGGTGCAAGGTGCCATAGGTGGTGCTGCTGGCGTGGTTCATGCGTCAGACTCAGCCCATACTGATTGCGAACCCAATACCAATGTGGAAGCTTTGCGTATGGTGCTTGATGCCGCTCAGGTTGAAGCCCGTCCGCTTTGGAAACCGATGCATAAGCAGCCAGTTTATAAGAACGCCCCAGCTTACGTGAATGGCGTATCAGAATCGCTGTTCAAGGTGGGCATGTGCGTACCCTCTGGACCATGTGTGACGGAAGAAAACGTGAGATATATCGTTGAGACCATCAAGGGCGCAATTTTATAAAGTTTAGAGTTGAGAGTTTAGAGTTGAGAGTCAGTTGGGAAGTTTAGAGTTATCAAGAATTAGAGAATTAGATTTTTGAAAGGTGTTGGGGAGTTTTGCTCATTCCTTTTCTGGCCGCACTGGAGATAGTGGTTTATAATAACGGATAGTTATGCATTATAAATTGAATGTTGGTTTATTAGTGCCAGGCGATATTATTCTTGTTGGGTATAACGACAAGGATAGTAGGGAAATCCAGAAAAGGACAAATAGCAAGTATTCTCACGCAATGCTATATTGGAAGGGGTCGATAATTCATGCCTCAGATATAGTTATTACAGCGAATCCCAGCCGGATGTTGTTTGAAGAGGATGAGGATGTTTGTATTCTTAGACTTAAAGACGAGTTTTGGAATGAACTTAGGATAGAGTGTCTGATTAATTATGCAAGGACGTTTGTTGGTACATTCTATGATAAGCGTGCACTTGTTGCGATGAGGGATGGGAAGAAAGTGGAACCGAAAGAGAACCGTCAGATGTGCGCAAGGTTTGTTGCTCAATGTTATGATTATGTTTGCCTTGACCTTGTTGACGATTATAAACTATGTACCCCAGAAGATATCTTCAAATCAAATATCTTACGCATAGTTGACCATCCTTTACTCGAAGCCAATAAGGATGATTTAGCATTTGCGGAAAGCTTTGATGTCACCTATTTGCAGTTTGAGTCAATAAAGAAATTCCTTTTGTCGTTTAAAAGACGGTATCCTAAAGAAGATGTAGTCTCTTTGAATCAACTTGAGACCTTTTTAGAGGATAATATTTCTGAAAGTGACAATGTGTTGGAGCTTCTTCATGAAACTGATTATTTCGATTTATGGAGTCTGGAAAAAGAGCATTGTCGATACCTCTATGATGTAGATGAATTCAAGAAAAAGTGGGAGGATAAGGATAGTAGGGTAAAACAAGCATTATCGATTATTAAGGACTGTAAGGGAATCATAAAGGATAAAGAGAACGACATACTAGCATATAATGCAAAGAGGGCTGTATTAGGAGATACTGATTATTACAGGGAGATGATAGAGCTTCGCGAGAACGTTATAAGAACAGCCAAAGAAAGAATTGCCGTTGCGGAACAGATTCTGTTAGAGTCAGGCATTGTCAAAATCCGTTTTCCTTGGAGTTTGTAGGTGGGTTGAAGTTTTTAAACGAAGTAAAATGAGCAAAATACATTTTTTACAAGTGAAACATGGTGATTCCTTTATTATTGAATGTGAGAAAGGGGGAAATAAAGGAGTAGTAGTGGTGGATGGTGGTCCAACAGGATGTGGATACGTTCTTCAAAACAAGCTAAATGAGACAGGGTTGCCTGATTTATTAGTTTTATCACATTATGATGATGACCATATTGGTGGAATCCTGCAATATATAAACTCGTGTAGAGACAATAGCACCTTACCTGCTAAAGAAATATGGGCTAATTGCGCAGGGTGTGTCAAAGTGGAATCAGACAAGAAAACAAGTGCAAAACAAGGTGCGAAATTGTCTATCCTGCTGGACGAAATGGCTAAGTCTAGTCAGATGATTTGGCATGATGATATAGGTGAGGGTTATGAAAGGGATTTAAAGTATGGAACCATTGAAGTGTTATCGCCTCTCAAAAGTGTGATGTTGATCGCGGTTAAGAAACAAGAAGATGAAGCAAGGAAGTTTTTGAAGGCATCACCACAGAACAACGAAGACTTGAGAAAACCACTGGATGAACTTGTAAATCATGTGCCAGATGAACCGAATCTTGAGAATGATGATGAATTGGCAAATGCTGCAAGCATTGCATTTGTTTTGAGGTGTGATGGGTTGAGCGTTTTGATGTTGGGAGACAGCTATCCTCAAAATGTCGAGGATTACTTAAGAAAAGTTAAAGGCTATTCCGAAGATAAGCCATTGGAAGTGGATTATGTGAAAGTTTCGCATCATGGAAGCAGAAACAACACGAGCAACACATTGCTTGATATTATAAAATGTAATAAATATCTGATTTCGACAAATGGGGGACTAAACAACTCCAATCATCCTGATAGGACGGCCATTGCACATATTCTATGCCATCCAATGAGGGATATGAGTGAAAAAGTACATTTATTTTTTAATTATGGCTTGAATTTGATTGAAAGGGTAGGCGCTAAATTTTTGAACGATGGTGAAAGCCAAACATGGAATTTTGAAATTCACGAAAATGTAACCACGCTATGATTCTTACGAAAGCTAATATTTCTGAGTTAAAGAAAGTGACGGTGAAAATCGTTTGTCCCAAGGATGTTGAGGGGTCGGGTATTATAGTAAGCGCAAACGGCACTCTTTATGTTTTGACCGCTGCACATGTGATAGAGAATGAGAATAAAGACGGTCATTTGGAAAAAAAACTTATCAACGTCTCGATGATCCGTAATAGTATGCCTTGTAATTTCACTGTTGACGATATTATCGTTTATAACGATAAAACTGATGCGGCGGTTATGCGTGTTACCTATTCAGGTACTACGCCATTGAAGGGACTTGACAGGATAAGGATCCTAACTAGTGATATAAACGGGGTGGCTGCCTTTTGTGGTATTCATAGAAGTGAGCAAACCCCTAAGCAATACAGTTTTGAGAAGAGAGGGGTGGACACTTGGGCTATTGCTAATGTAAATCTGGCCACGCAGCCATTGCCTCCCAAAGCAAATTTTGAGGGAACATCAGGTGGTGGTGTTTTCTATCAAGATGATGAGAATTATCTTTATCTTGTTGCTTTTATGTCATCGTTGGGACGTTATGATGGGACAAACAACGAGTTTGATTGCTTGCCGGCACACTACTTTAATGAGAAACATCAGTTTGATTCCATAATAGACGAGCGTGATTATGAATATTCACAAAGTGATGGTGAGGCAAGCAACATTAATAGCTCAAGAAGCTTGAAAGAACTGGATCGCTCAGGTTATGAAAAGAATCAGAAAGGTATTTTTATTGATAACGAGACAACAAATACCATTTTAGATCAGCTTCGTGATGATGAAGAGATGACCATTGTGTTGTCTGCATTGTCGGGAATGGGAAAATCAAAACTTATTTATGAGGCTTTCAGGTGGACTGAAAAACAAGCATGTCGCTATTATGCGAAGTATGATGATGACCACAAACAGATTCTGCAAGAGGCTAAGCAAATCATGCGCAAAAACTATGATAAGGATGGAATCATCATAGTGGATGATTGGCCTGTTAAATATATTTCTGATTTAATTGAAATCAGAAACAATTACAATGGTCAGTTCCGTCTTATTATGGTAAATCATGACTTCTTTAATGAACAGTTAAGATTAGATTCGTATGACTATAGGCTTATAAAACTCAAACCGGAAGAGATGGAGGAGAAAATTGGTCAATATATTAGTCAAGAGTTGAAAGAAAATGAGCAAAACGAGGCTGATGTAAAAGCAATAAAGCAGATGGCGGGAGGGTATCCTCAGATGGCGATAGAACTTGTGAAAGCATATAAAGCGCAGAATAGCGCAGGCCCTGAGGCAGTGTCTCATTTGATGCCGAAACTACTGAGTTTCACTCCTGGTGAAGAAAAAGAGGAAAAAGCCATTTGGCAAACATTATCACTATGTATGCCTTTCCCATATAAAGATGCCAGTCATGAAGGTTTCACATTCCTGATAAACGATAAACATGTAACACAGTTGGATGGTACATCTTTTGAGAAAAGAAGGAGCATTACGGCTAAACTTGTTCAAAAATACTCACCTACGCTGATAGACACACAGGGTATGTGGCTTTATGTAAGACCATTCCCTCTTGCAGTTTGGCTTACATCAGAATGGTTCAAGGACGTTTGTAACACATCTAGTAATTTTAAAGATTTTATTGAGAGTGTGAAGAAACAGCCCGCTTATGTGCAGAATGCCATAAGTGAAGGTTTTTGTATGCATATTCAGCAGATGTCAGGTAATAAGGATGCCTTCAATATGGTGGATAAGCTAGTTAATACAGACGTTAGCAACCCTTTTTTCAACGAGGAAACCCTATGTTCTGGCTTGGGTTCTAAGCTTTTCCTCGCTATGTGTACGGTGAACCCTGCCGCAATTGCTGCTAATTTGAGAAGAGTGTTGGGGTGTAAAGATATAAAATGGCTGAAAGAGCATTTTGACGGTGACGGGAGAAGAAATGTTGTATGGGCATTGGAACGTTTATGTTTCGCTCATGAAAGTTATAGTGATGCGGTTGTTATGATGGCTCGTTTGGCTATAGCTGAAAATGAAGATATTGGGAATAATGCTACGGGCCAGTTGATTCAGCTTTTTCATATCGCCCTTGCTGGTACTGAGGTTAATTTAAAAGTGAGACTACAAACCCTAAAAGATTTAATTGCCGAAGGTGATGACAATATTCCTATAGTGGTTCGTTGCTTTGACGCAGCATTACGCAATGGCGGTTTCTCAAAAATGGGCGGGGCAGAGATATTTGGGTTTGAAAACAGAAAAGACTATACTCCTTCTTGGTCAGAGGTTTATGAATATTGGTATGGCTGTAGAGATTTGTTGTTGGATTGGATGGACAAGGAGCCGGAAGTTTCAGAACAGTTGGCAGGGCTGGTGGAAGAGAACGTTTATCACTGGGCACGTGGTGGACAAAATAAGGTTCTTGTTCCCCTGATGGAAAAAATTGCACGAATAAAAGATTTTCATTGGGATGGTGGTTATGATGCATTGGCCAAGACCGTATATACTTTTGGTGTTGACGGAAATGCTTTGGGTGTTTCAGAATTGATGGAGAAACTGAAAGGTGGATCGTTCAAGATGAAACTCAATGAAGCCCGGTACATATTGCATGGAAAGTACCATCTTGGCGACAAAGAACAGATGAAACTATTTGAAACCATGTTTGTACCTTTATCGGAAGAGTTTTTAGAGCAGTGTGTCTATTTGGATAAAAATGAGGTGAAGGCTCTGTTAGAGGATGAAGAATATTTACCCTTTGACTTTGTGAAACACTTAGCCACTCAATCCACAGACGAGCAACTTAGTGCCTTGTTAGATACAATATTTGGTTTGATAAACACTAAACCATTGTCTTATTATAGTCCATTCTTGGGAAATCTTTCATCATATTCAAAAGAAAGAAAGCCCCTAATGGATTTTCTTGCAAGATTGAGGGTTAGTGGGCGCGAGTCTCTTTATGTTTCGTTGATGGCAGGTACGGAAAATGATAAATTAGGACATTTCTTTCAGTTGCTAAACGAACAGAGTAACGGTGTTCTAAAGGAAGACTTTTTGACTATTTACCTTCGTTTTTTCAGAACGTATAGTGACGACCTTTATCTGTTAATACTCAAAGCACTTAAAGAGAATTATCCCGACCGCCCCAATGATTTAATCGCCTACGTTGAGACTGAGCGATTCATGATGCGAAAAGATGATAATCCTGAAGCTGTTGCCATTGTGAAGGAGGCTATGCTTAATTTTGTCATAGATGGAGACACTGGAAGAATGCTAAACGAGTACAGCCGGCTGCTTATTGAGACGCTGCAAAAATGGCATGATGTGGATTTTGCGAAACAGGTGAGCAAAAAATTTATTGAGGCTTATAACACCCAGATGGTGCACCTAAGTACCGAAGGAGTCTTTACAGAATTGTTGAAAGACTACTTCGATGATGTATGGCCTGATTTCGTAAAGGCATTCTTGGGACCAGACACTTTTTTGTTCTATTATCAAGTGAAGGATGAACTGGGTTCGGGCTTCGGTTTTGGAAAAGGTCCGTTGTTTGAGATTAATGAAGATTTGATAAAACAGCTTTGCTTTGACTATCCTGAATCAGCACCAGTAAGGATAGCGTCTATGGTGCCTTGTTTTGACCCCAACAATAACGAACAGTTTAGTAAATGGGTGATTTGGCTCTTGGACAATTTTGGTGAACAAAAGGATGTTAGGAGTAGTATTTCGGGCAATCTCGGTTCATTTTCTTGGACTGGTAATGTCTCACCCTATTATGAGCGTAATATAAAGTGCTTTGAAAAATTGTTGAATCACAAGTTTCCCGAAGTTAGGGATTGGGCACAACAAAGAATTAATGAAGAGAATAAGTTTTTGGAAATGGAAAAGGTCAATGAAGACTTTATGAGTCTTCGCTACGGAATGTAGTGAGTACAATCATGTAATAGAAATGTATTGGCTTCGATTGTGATATGAAACGGTCATTAACCGATATCCAACCTATACCGTCTTCCCATAAAGTCGGCATGAAGCGAGTGTTGCTTGCAACTGAGGAAAGCGGCTGTGCAATAACGCAGATAGCCGTTACTGACCTGAAAGCAGGGGAAGTGGTAGGGGCGCATGTGCATGAGGATATGATGGAGGGGTTTTATTTGATGAGCGGGGTATTGGATATGGTGCTGGATGGCGAGGTGGAGCAATGCACGGAGGGGGATTTTGTGTGGGTGAGGTGCGGAACGAGCCACGAATTAAAGGCAATTACTAATGTCCGAGTAATGACTGTTGGATGCGCTTTATAAAGTTTAGAGTTTAGTGTTTAGAGTTTAGAGTCAGTTGAAAGTTGATAGTTTTAAGTTGAAAGTAAACAATAACAATTTAATATAGAACAATAATGAAAAGAGCATTGATCACAGGTGTGACCGGTCAGGACGGATCATACCTTTCGGAATTTTTATTGGAAAAAGGTTACGATGTGCATGGCATCATCCGTCGTAGCTCGGTCGATTTCCGTGAGCGCATAGCCCACCTCGAAGGCAAGCCTCACTTCCACCTGCATTATGCCGACCTGGGCGACTCGATGTCCATCGTGAAGGTGGTGGATATGGTGAAGCCCGACGAGATTTACAACCTGGCGGCACAGAGCCACGTGCAGGTGTCGTTCGACAGCCCCGAGTTCACTGCCGACGTGGATGCCACGGGTGTGCTGCGTGTGCTGGAGGCCGTGCGTGCCTGCCACCTCGAAAACAGCTGCCGCGTGTATCAGGCTTCCACCTCGGAGCTTTACGGCAAGGTGGAGGAGGTGCCGCAGAACGAGAACACCCCGTTCCACCCCTACAGTCCCTACGCTGTGGCCAAGCTCTACGGCTTCTGGATTGTGAAGGAATACCGCGAGGCTTACAAAATGTTCTGCTGCTCGGGCATCTTGTTCAACCACGAGAGCGAACGTCGTGGTGAGACCTTCGTGACCCGCAAGATCACGCTGGCCGCTGCCCGCATCAGCCAGGGCTTGCAGGATTGCCTCTATCTGGGCAACCTCGATTCGCTTCGCGACTGGGGCTATGCCAAGGACTATGTGGAGTGCATGTGGCTCATCCTTCAGAACAAGGAGCCTGAGGATTTCGTTATCGCCACGGGCGTGCAGCACTCAGTGCGAGAGTTCACCGACTTGGCTTTCCGCCATGCGGGCATTGAGCTGAAGTTTGAAGGCGAAGGCATCAACGAGAAGGGCATCTGCGTGAAAGGCCCTGAGAAACTTATTGGCAAGACTTTGGTTGCAGTCAGCAAGGACTTCTACCGTCCGACCGACGTGGTGAACCTCTGGGGCGACCCGACCAAGGCCAAGGCAAAACTCGGCTGGAACCCTGCTAAGACTTCGTTTGAGCAGCTGGTGAAGCTGATGGTGGAACACGATGTGGCCAAGGTGGCCGCTGAGGGTGC
>JAEEGL010831394.1_pt1 | contig 36541 bp, 22 predicted proteins | sample 9134231 | NCBI WGS metagenome assembly JAEEGL01 (sample SAMN16246548, study PRJNA631951) | gut metagenome | biome: gut microbiome; feature: rumen; material: fiber-attached | host: Bos | place: Iran: Karaj | collected 2018-10 | reverse complement strand
GTAGTTTCCTATCTGCCGGGTGGGGATGGAGTACCTTCTGATGTGCGCCCATACGGTGCTGTCGTTGATGTTGTACTTCTTGCAGATATCACCGATGGTATAGCAGTTCTCTGGATCCATATTATAAAGTTTGGGACTCAACAATTCTTTTTCGATATCTTCGTCACGTCTTGAAAACAACTCTTCCAGTTTAATCCTATTGATTCTAGTAAGACGTTTTCCTATATTAATATAAGGTATAGTTCCGTTTCGTATAAGTCTGTATAGAGTGTCTCGTCCAATATTATAGATGGCTACGGCTTCCATCACAGAGATGTAATCTCTGGCATCAGGCACTTTTTCTGCGATAGTTTCTAATCGCTCTTTCTTTATCTGTTCGGCTTTACGTTGTTTGTATGCAAGATTGGTACACTTTCTACTACAATATTTGGATGTGAGTGTCTTTGCTATAAATGTGGACCCGCAAATCTCGCACTTTCTTTTGATTTGGAATTTGGCTTCAGGCATATTCTCTCACTTTAAATGGGTATTTATATGAATAGATATGTTTAAGTATGTATAAGTAGTAACTTGTCGCCAATTAAGTCGTGTCGCAAATATGACGCAAATATAAGCCAAAAAACTGAATTTAACAAGAAAAATAACAAAGATTAACAAAACAAAAAAGTAGTGCAACTGCGTGAGTTACACCACTTTTTATAGGTTTTCTTATTGTTTCTTATTGTCCCCTACTTCACCTCCTCGAAGTCGGCGTCTTGGATGTTGTCGTCGGTCTTGGGGTCTTGCTGGTTGGTTTGCTGGCCGCCGAAACCGGCACCTTGGCCTGCGCCTGGCTGAGGACCTGCCTGCTGATACATCTTGGCGCTGGCAGCCTGCATCACCTGGTTGAGGTTGTTGATGGCGTTGTCGATGGCGGTCACGTCACCGCTCTTGTGGGCATCCTTCAACTGCTGTACGGCAGCCTCCACGTTGGCCTTGTCGCTACCCAGTTTGTCGCCGTTCTCGTTCAGGAAGGTCTCCGTCTGGAAGATCATCGAGTCGGCCTCGTTCATCTTGTCCACACGCTCACGCTCACGCTTGTCGGCCTCTGCGTTGCGCTCTGCCTCAGCCTTCATGCGCTCGATCTCCTCCTTGCTCAGACCCGAAGAGGCCTCGATGCGGATGGCCTGCTCCTTGCCGGTGGCCTTGTCCTTGGCCGACACCTTCACGATACCGTTGGCGTCGATGTCGAATGTCACCTCGATCTGTGGGATGCCGCGGCGTGCGGGAGCGATGCCGGTGAGGTTGAACTGTCCGAGGCTCTTGTTCTGCGCAGCCATCGGGCGCTCACCCTGCAGCACGTGGATGGTCACCTCCGTCTGGTTGTCGGCAGCGGTGGAGAACACCTGGCTCTGCTTGCAAGGGATGGTCGTATTGGCGTCGATCAGTTTGGTCATCACGCCACCGAGAGTCTCGATGCCCAGTGTCAGCGGAGTGACGTCGAGAAGCACGATGTCGCCCACGCCACCTTCCTTGTTGAGGATGGCACCTTGGATAGCGGCGCCCACGGCCACCACCTCGTCAGGGTTGACACCTTTCGACGGTTCTTTGCCGAAGTAGTTTTTCACCAGTGTCTGCACGGCAGGGATACGGCTGGATCCGCCCACGAGGATCACCTCATCGATGTCGCTTGTGCTCAGTTTTGCATCTGCGATGGCCTTCTGGCACGGAGCAAGACAAGCCTGGATGAGATGGTGAGCCAGTTGCTCAAACTTAGCACGTGTCAAGGTCTTCACCAGGTGCTTGGGCACGCCGCCCACCGGCATGATATACGGCAGGTTGATCTCTGTGGAGGTGCTGCTCGACAGTTCGATCTTTGCCTTCTCGGCAGCTTCCTTCAGACGTTGCATGGCCATCGGGTCACCCTTCAGGTCAGCGCCCTCGTCGTTCTTGAACTCCTGCACGAGCCAGTCGATGATGACCTGGTCGAAGTCGTCGCCACCCAGGTGGGTGTCACCGTTGGTGGAGAGCACCTCGAACACGCCGCCGCCAAACTCGAGGATGGAGATATCAAAGGTACCGCCACCGAGATCGAACACGGCGATCTTCATGTCTTTATTGGCCTTGTCGACACCGTAAGCCAGGGCAGCGGCCGTCGGCTCGTTGACGATGCGTCGCACGTTGAGTCCTGCGATTTCGCCAGCCTCTTTGGTAGCCTGTCTCTGTGAGTCGCTGAAGTAGGCGGGCACGGTCACCACGGCCTCTGTCACCTCCTCGCCCAGGTAGTCCTCGGCAGTTCTCTTCATTTTCTGCAGCACCATCGATGAGATCTGCTGCGGAGTATATTTGCGGCCTTCGATCTCCACGCGGGGATAGCCGCCCTCGTTCACCACTTTGAAAGGCACGCGCTCACACTCTTTACGGCACTGCTCATAGGTCTCGCCCATGAAACGCTTGATGCTGTAGACGGTGTTGTTGGGGTTGGTGATGGCCTGACGCTTGGCGGGGTCTCCCACCTTGCGGTCGCCGTCTTTCACGAAGCCCACCACAGAAGGCGTGGTGCGTTTGCCCTCGCTGTTTGCAATCACTACTGGCTCGTTGCCCTCGAAAACCGATACGCACGAGTTGGTTGTTCCTAAGTCAATTCCGATAATCTTTCCCATTGTTGTATAATTTTTATTTGTTATGTATTTTTTTTGCTTTTTCTCATGCCGCTGTCTTCCGGATTTTGCCCGTCAGCCGCAGCGGTCTGCCTATATACAACAAATGGTGTGCCAAAATATCGTTTTGACAGAACAATATGACAGTTTGTCAGTTTATGCCCTTCCCCCCAGCACGTCTTTTCCGGTCCCGTCAGTGCCCAGCAAATGGGCCTCACTTATGCTTGTAGCTGCGCCAGCCGTAGGTCATCACGATGAGGAAACAGATGAGCGGCAGGATAAACGATGCGTTGACGGCGGGATGGCCCATCACCGTGCCGAGGTCGATGATCATTCCCTGCAGCGGGGGCATGATGGCGCCGCCCACGATGGCCATCACCAGGAAGGCGGCTCCGAGCGACGTGTCACGGCTGTCGACGTTCTCCAGGGCGATGCCGTAGATGGTGGGGAACATCAGCGACATGAAGAAACTGATGCCTACCAGCGAGTAGAGACCGGCCATGCCAACGATGCAGATGGCACCCAACGTGCATACCGCTGCGCCGATGGCGAAGATGGCGAGCAGGACGCGGGTGTTGACATACCGCATGAGGAAGGTGGCGATGAAACGGCTCGAGAGAAACATCACCATCGCCACGATGTTGTATTTCTGTGCCGTGGCCTTGTTGATGCCCAGGTGGTCGGCATACTGGATGATGAAGGTCCATACCATGATCTGCGCGGCCACATAGAACATCTGCGCGGCTACTCCCTCACGGTAGACCACGTTGTGCCACAGGTTCGACAGCGTCTCACGCGTGGTATGCGTCAGTCCGGCGGCCTTCTTCTCCTCGCTGTCGGTCTTCGGCATCTTCGACAGGGCAAAGACCAGCAGCATGAATGTCACCACCAGTCCGATGGCCACATAGGGGTTGCGGATCACCGCCAGGTCATGGATGCGGATGCCGGCTTTCTCGGCTTCGGAGAGCACGGGGAAGATGATCTGCCCGGCGGCATCGCGCTTGTCGGAGATGAGTTGCGGCAGGACGATGAAGGAGGCGACACTCATACCGCAGAGCGATCCCATCGGGTTGAAGGCCTGTGCCAGGTTGAGACGCTGGGTAGAGGTGGCCTTGTCGCCCAAGGAGAGGATAAACGGGTTGGCTGTGGTCTCCAGGAACGCCAGTCCGAAGGTGAGGATGTAGAGCGAGAGGCAGAAGAAGGTGAAACTCTGCATCGACGCCGCTGGGATGAAGAGGAAGGCGCCGGTGGCATAGAGCGCCAGGCCGAGCATCACGCCGCTCTTGTAGCTGAAGCGGCGGATGAAGAGGGCGGCTGGCACCGCCATGGTGGCATAACCGCCATAGAAGGCAAACTGCACCATCGAGGCCTCGGCGGCTTTCAGTTCCATCAGCGTCTGGAAGGCGGCCACCATCGGGTTGGTGATGTCATTAGCGAATCCCCACAAAGCGAAAAGCGATGTGACGAGAATGAAGGTGAAGAGATATTTTCTCTCTACAAGTTTGGGCTTGTTCATTATACCTTATTTATTATTATAAAGAAAAACGTTGATATATGTGTTAGAAAAATTGTTTGATGGTTGTTAGAATATGATGAGATGAATGTCAGGATACGGTGAGATGCCTGTCAGCATAGCGATGACGCATTTAAAGGTAAAATGACTCGCCACGCAGCCTGTTTATTGATAGATCGGTCCGAAATTGGCGCAGGCGCGGTAGTCGGCCCCCTCTTTATCCATTCCGAAGGCGTTCCATGCCGACGGACGGAAGATCTGCTCGTCAGCGATATTGTGCATGCAGACAGGGATGCGGAGGATGGAGCAGAGGGTGATCAGGTCGGCGCCGATATGTCCGTAGGCGATGGCACCGTGGTTGGCTCCCCAGTTGTTCATCACGGAATAGACATCCTTGAAGGCGTCTTTGGTGGCATCGAGGCGCGGCACAAACCAGGTGGTGGGCCAGGTCTTGTCGGTACGCTTGTTGAGGATGTCGTGCACCTCGGGGTCGAGGTCCACCGTCCAGCCCTCTGCCAGTTGCAGCACGGGTCCGAGACCTTTCACCCTGTTCACGCGCAGCATCGTCATCGGCATGCCCCCACGGGTGAGGAAGTTGGAGGAATATCCTCCGCCGCGGAAGTAGCCACGGTCGGCGGGATACCAGGTGGTGGCTTCCAGACAGGCCTTCACGTCGTCGTCGGTCATCTCCCAGTGGTGTTTCATCACGGGCTTGCCCTCGCCGTCACTCATGGCGCCGGTGGCGTCGAGCGTGGTGGCACCTGAGTTGATGAGGTGGATGAATCCGCCTGCCGCCATTCCCTCCGGTGTTTTTCCCGTGACGCGCTTCACCGCCTCCGGGCTCCAGTAGGTGCGGATGTCGGAGAACATCACGCCCATGTTGGTGAGCAGATGTCCGAAGAGCATCGAGATGCCGTTGAGGGAGTCGTTTTCGGTGGCCAGCACGCGGGCCTCGCGGATGCCGTTCCAGTCAAAGGAGGTGCAGAGGAGCGACTCGGGGAAGTCGAAGTTGGGCTTGTAGTCCGTCCACTGCCGTTGTCCCTGCACGCCGCCGAGGATGGCGTTGTGGCCCAGGGCCTCTTCCTTGAAGCCCAGTTCGCGCAGACGGGGGTTGCCCTCCATCAGGTCGCGGATGATCATCATGTTCTTCACCGTGAAGGTCCAGTCCATGTCTTTCTCCTCGCGGCTCTTCTGTTTTTCGGCGATGTTGTAGTCTTTTCCTTCGTGCGTCTTGCACCAGGTCTCTGTCCATGCCATGGCGCGCTCATACTCCTCAGGGTCGAAGATGCCCAGGTCTACACGGCGCAGGATCTCCACCAGGTCGACATACTCCGTGCGCATGCCGAGGTAGTCTTGGAAGAAGTCGGCGTCGACGATGCTTCCGGCGATGCCCATGCAGGTGTTGCCCATCGAGAGATAGGATTTGCCGCGCATCGTTGCCACGGCCTGTGCTGCGCGTGCGAAGCGGAGGATCTTCTCTGCCACGTCATCGGGGATGGTGTTGTCGTCGAGGTCTTGCACATCGTGGCCGTAGATACCGAAGGCAGGGAGTCCTTTCTGGGCATGTGCGGCGAGAACGGCAGCCAGATAGACGGCACCCGGCCGCTCCGTGCCGTTGAATCCCCACACGGCCTTGGGGTAGTAGGGGTTCATATCCATCGTCTCTGATCCGTAGCACCAGCAGGAGGTGACGGTGATGGTGCTGCCGACCCCCTCGCGCTCAAATTTCTCGGCGCAGGCAGCACTCTCTGCCACGCGCCCTATCGTGGTGTCGGCGATGACGCACTCCACGGCACTGCCGTCGCCGTTGCGCAGATGGCTGCTGATAAGGTCGGCCACGGCATGGGCCAGGTTCATGGTTTTCTCTTCCAGACTCTCTCTGACACCACCTTGCCGGCCATCGATGGTCGGACGGATGCCAATCTTCGGATATTTACTTTCACTCATGATGTTTTTTGTTTGGTTAGTAGTAGTTTGTGATTACGTTTGCAAAGTTAGTGTAAATCGGGTGGAATGTGAAATAAACCATTCTTTTTTTAATAGGTATGGCCTGAAAAAACACATGAATGTAACCTATTGGAAAGTATTCTGGTGTTTTTCGGTTGATTTGTAACCTAAAAAGCCCTTTTTCTGAGGGCAAATGGCCTACAGCCGTTTATTGATGGGCTTTTCTTTTGTTTCATTTCCTTTTCATATTTTTTAAGAATGCGTTACTTTTTTTGGTAAATGATACCTGCCAAAAACAACATGTAACAAATCATAAATAGATTGTCCTACATTTTGATTTATTTTGCATCGTCAAAAAAGGCTCTTATCATCTTTTGGGAGTTGGTATCCCTTCTACGACATCATACAGACATGGTAAACAATCAAAGACTACCCCATAACAGATACATTCATTACCATCGATCAAACATTCGTCATATAAAAAATAAAAAAAAGGAAATAACCTTATCTTAACTAACTATATTTATTAATTATGTGGATTAACAAATCACTACAAAAGCCGTTAGTGTTTCTGTTCCTGCTCTGTTTGTTCTCTCTGGGAGCTAAGGCTCAGGGTACCATTAGAGGAACGGTAATTGATGAAGCTGGTGAACCGATTATTGGTGCGAACGTGCAAGTGCAAGGCGCCAAGACAGGTGCTGTCACCGACTTCGATGGAAATTTCATTGTGGATGCATCCAGCAATTCCACACTGATTATCTCTTATGTAGGCTATGTCACTCAAACGATCAGTGTACAGGGCCGTAACAACATCAAAGTTACTTTGGTGGAAGACGTATCATCACTCAACGACGTGGTCGTCATCGGTTATGGTACGATGAAGAAGAAACTGGTGACCGGTGCCACTGTTCAGGTCAAGGGTGAAGACATCGCCAAGCTGAACACCACCAACGCACTCGAGGCCATGCAGTCAAGCACTCCTGGTGTGCAGATTACCCAGTCATCTGCTCAGCCTGGTAAGGGCTTCAATGTGGTCATCCGTGGTAAGGGTACGAATGGTGACACTGCTCCTTTGTATGTTATCGATGGTGTGGCAGGTGGTAACCTTGATGGTATCAACCCCGCTGATATCGAGAGCATCGACATTCTTAAGGATGCTGCATCCGCTGCCATCTATGGTGCCCGTGCTGCCAACGGTGTGATCCTCGTGACAACCAAGCAAGGTAAGGTCGGCAAAATCGAGGTCAGCTACAACGGCGCCATGGGTTGGTCGAACGTTTACAAACGTCCCCAACTTCTCAATGCTCAGCAGTACATGACCATTATGGACGAGTACAGCTTCAATACCTCTGGTGCTAAGATGGATTGGCCAAATACAGTGCCACAAAATATTCTCGACAAGGTTGTCAACGGTTGGGAAGGTACTGACTGGTGGGATGTGTTCACCAACAAGAATGCCGTCCAGCAGAATCATTCTGTAACCCTGACGGGTGGTACTGACCGCTCTAAGTTCATGGGTTCTTACACCTTTACCAACAACGAGGGTATTATGGGTGCCGATATGGCCTCTTACTATACTCGCCACACGATTCGCTTCAACAGCGATCACGTGCTCCTGAAGGCTAAGGATTTCGATGTCATCACCATCGGTGAGAACCTCTCTATCGGCTACAACAAGAGCCACGACCTGGCTGAGGACGGTATGTACTGGAGCTATATACACAGTCTGATGCAGACTTCTCCAATGCTGCCACAGTTTGCAGACAATGGCGACATTTATAACTGGCAGAACCCAGACGGCGAACTTACTTACGGTAAGGGCTGGCTTCCTGCTATGTTCAACAACCCATGGGAAAACCTCTCCAAGGGTGGATTCAACTCTATGGCAGAGAGCCGCAACATCAATGCCAATGCCACCGCTTTCGTCACCATCCAGCCGATTAAAGGTCTGAGATTCCGCTCTCAGTTCAACTATAATTGGGGTTCTGGCGCATACCGTAACTTTGGCACTCCACGTGCACCGTCAGAAGGTGCTGCTATCGTAAACAACTATAGCGTTAGCCAGAGCACTTGGTTTAGCACCAGCTGGTCTGTTACCAACACGCTTACCTATGACCTCCCCATTATCAATGAGCACAAGATCAGCGCCATGGTAGGTCAGAGTTTCGAGAGTAGTGCATGGAGCACAAACCTCAATGGAAGCAACAAGATTGCTTATGGCAAGCAACTCGCATCCTTAAGAGATTGGGATTCCGCATGGCTCAACAACATCATTCTTGAAAATGCCAATGATGCTTCTCTGGGTGGTAATCCAAACGACGAAGACTATCTCGCTTCTTGGTTCGGCCGTGTAAGCTGGGACTGGAAAGAGACTTATATGGCAACCGCCACTTTGCGTTATGATGGTTCAAGCCATTTCAATGACGGCAAACGTTGGGGATGGTTCCCATCAGTATCTGCTGGTTGGGTTGTCACCAATGAGCCTTTCATGGAGAGCACCAAGAACTGGATGGACTTCTTGAAGATCCGCGTATCTTGGGGACAGAACGGTAACTGTAATGTTGCAAAATACCAGTACATTTCTCCTATCATTATGTCAAGCGTGGGTGGTTACAAGTTTGGTTCAGACTTGACTACCTCTGTTGCAGGAACACCAAATCCTGGCGCATATCCGAAGAACGTGCCTAACCCCGACCTTACATGGGAGACTTCCGAGCAGCTTGACCTTGGTTTCGATGCCCGCTTCCTCAACAGCCGTCTGGGTGTGAACTTCGACTGGTATAGGAAGACCACAAAAGACTTGCTTATCCTCAGGGATTCTCAGTATGACCAAGGTAAAGAGCCTCCTTACTTCAATGGTGGTGACATCCGTAATACCGGTATCGAACTTGCTCTCACTTGGAACGACCGTATTGGCAGCGACTTGAGCTACAACATCGGCGTGAACTTCGCTACCAACAAGAACGAGGTGATTAAGGTTAACAACTTGAACCACTATGTGAACGGTAATGGCGGTATCCTCTCACAGGGTACAGAATACATCTCACGTATGGAGGAAGGCCATCCTATCGGTTACTTCTACGGCATGTCCTACAGCGGTATCTGGCAGAATCAGGAGCAGATCGACGCTGCTCGCGCTGCCAAAAAGGCTGTTCTCGACAACGCAATGCCTGGTGACTGCATCTGGGACGACTGGAATGGAGATGGCCTGATCACTTACGCTGAGGCTATTGACTCTGAAGGCAATAATATCTGCGACCGTCACGAGATTGGTGATCCTAACCCAGACTTCAACCTTGGTATCAACCTCGGTTTGACATGGAGAGGCTTAGACTTCGCCATCAACGGAGCCGGTGCATTTGGCATGCAGGTGATGCGTTCTTATCGTTCTTATGGTGATACACCTTATCAGAACTATGACACCACAATTCTGGGCCGTTGGTATGGTGAGGGTACTTCCAACGATCAGCCTCGTATTTCTGCAACTGGCCACCAGAACACTATTTGGAACTCTATTCGTTATATGGAGGATGCTGACTACTTCAAGATCAAGACCGTGACGCTCGGTTACGACTTCAAGCATCTTTGGAAGTCATGTCCGTTCCAGCAACTCCGCTTCTATATTCAGGCTCAGAACCTCTGCACATTCACTAGCTACACTGGCCTCGACCCAGAAGTTGGTTCGACTGGTGGAGACGTCACTTGGGCATCTGGTGTTGACCTTGGTCTTTACCCACCATCACGTACATTCTTGGTTGGTGCAAGTATTAAATTCTAATTCGGCATAAGATTATGAAGAAATATATATTATCAACGTTAGTTGTTTTGTCTGCAACAACTTTGTTTACAGCATGTAATGACATGTTGGACACTGAACCGCGTAAGACAGAGGTTACAGACGCTGTCTTCCCTGGCAAGGTTGCGGATGTTGAATCTGAACTATCGGCTATCTACAGTATCATGAATACGATGGGTGGCGGCGACTCTGACAACCAGAATATTTGGTTCTGGTGGGAAATCATGTCGGACGACTGCTACGGCAGTGGTGGTCTGCAGGACAACAAGGTGAAGTCTCTCCACCATCTTGTGGAGATGAGTGTTAACCAATATGCAGAGCCTTACAAACTGCTCTATGGCGGCATTGCCCGTGCTACTTCTGCTATTGAGACGATCGACAACGTGCCTTGGAGAGATGACCAGAAGTCTCTGCGCGATCAACTCCTTGGTGAGGCTTACTTCATGCGTGGTCTGTATTACCTCTGGCTCACCCAGTTGTATGGTGATGTGCCTTTGATTACTGCCTCAGTTGTTACTCCAGAAATGGAGGAGGAGGCAAGTGCTGAGACCGCCATCTTCCCCCAGATCCTCTCCGACTTCACGTCAGGAAAGAACCTTATGGGTACAGAAAGAGGTTATGGTGACGGTCACGCCAACAAGTTTGTTGCCGAAGGCTTCATCGCCCGTGCCTATATGTTCTGGGCTGGCTTCTATAAGAATGTAGGTGAACTCGCTTCTGGCAGTGCTCCTTCTATTCCGCTCGTAGCGCAGGAGGGTTGCGATGCAGGTGAGCTTTCTCAGGCAGATGTCATCGCTGGTCTGAAAGACATTGTGTCTAATGGTGGTTACAGACTCTGCGAGGACTTCCGTTCACTCTGGCAGTACTCCAACAGTCTGCTCTATGATGAGACCATCGCAGGCGGTGGCATCAGAGAGATCAAAGACAAATTGGATGCTGACGGTAAAATCATTGGAAAGGATACCATCCGCACAGGCCACGTCTATGAGTTTATCAAGGACATGGATCGCAAGAACTGCTTCGACCAGCCTGGCATGGGTAATGGCAACACCGAGGAAATCTTCCAGGTTCAGTTTATGAATGCATCAGCATGGTCTATCTCTGGAGCATACAACGCCCAGCGTATGTACTCCAACTACATCTCCGTGTTCTGGGGCCTCCGTAATGGTGCTTCTGCCATGAATGGTGACCGTGAAAAGACTTATCCATTCAACCAGGGCTGGGGTCAGGGAACTCCTTCCTGCAATATTTGGGATGATTGGACAGATGCTGAGAGATCCGGCCAATACACCGACCTCCGTAAGAGAGCTTCTTTGATTGACCTCGACCATGAACTCGCAGGTTATGTTTACGAGAAGGACGACTGTGAGGAGTCTGGCTATTCTGTCAAGAAGTACGCTGAGGTCAACCTTGACGCTTGTGCTGCCAACAACGACACATGGTGGTCACAGTGTGAGGGCTATACCGGCAGTTCACTTGAAAACAAGATGCAGGGCGACCACTTCGAGGACTTCTACTTGATGCGTTATCCCGACGTGCTTCTGATGCTTACCGAACTTACCGGTGATGCTTCTTACATGAATCAGGTTCAGCGTCGTGCTGGTGTTCCCGAGACAGCTTATTCTCTGAAGGCTGTTCAGAATGAGCGCCGTTGGGAGTTCGCATTCGAGGGACTTCGTTTCAACGATATGCGTCGTTGGACTGGCAACAATCCAACCGAAGGCTCTTATGCTCCTAAGGCTCTCCAGGCTCAGGCTGGCAAGCAGATTGTCTGCCTTGGCGACAAGTCCAACAAGCGCACGATGACCCACATGACCTGTTCTTGGGCTAAGCGTTATATCGATACCAATGGATTCTTGGCTAAACCTCAGACTGAGATTACCGTGAAGAATGGTAAACTGAAGCAGAATAAAGGTTGGGATGCTGCCAATGCTGAGACTCAATATAAGACACTTTATTAATATTTTATCAAGTAATCTATATGAAAAAGATATTTTTGTTTTTCGCTGCAGTATGTATGCTTGTGGCCTGCGATCCTGTTCATGAGGATATAGGCAATGGCGGTCACATCACACTTGATGAACTAAAGGCAAAGACTACCGTTGCAGTCGACAAGGCTGCCAGTGGTCAGAATGGCAACGTCATCTCTTGTACGACCTCAGCACCCGTCAATGCAAAGTGGAATATCGGTGGTAAGGAATTCGTCGGCAACTTTGCAAAGAAGAAGATGAAGTTGGGTGAATATGTAGTGATCCTTACTGGTGTCTGTGCTGATGGTACAGTGCTGAATGTAGAATACCCCGTATCCTGCAAAGAGATCACCGATCCGCTGACCAAATATACGCTTTGGGAAGGTGAATTCACCGCTAACGGCTGGGACGCTGCACCTCTTCGCTTCAGTGATTCTGAAGGTCAGAACTTCCCAACTCTTTCTGATGATATCTATTTTGGCCTCAAAACCCTTATCGTTGACGTCAAGGACGCCACTGATGGTTGTACGGCACGTATCATGAATGGTTGGTGGAGCACCACTTATAAAGACAACATTTCTCTTACTCCTGGTATGAAGTGGGAAATTCAGCTCACTGAGCAGATTGCTAAAGAGTGCGCCAAGGGTAACGGTGGCGAAGGTAGAGACCTGAACCTCCTGATTACCAACGGTTCTGCTACCTTTACGAGCGTTTACTATGAGGAATAATCATTCCTTATCGGTATAGTTAATTAATAATGGGCTGGCTCAATCAAATGAGTCAGCCCTTTAAAGCATAAAAATGAACGGGAAAAGCAAAGCATCTGGTGCCATCCTCTATGTAAGCCTGTTGGCTTTCATCTCATTTGTCGTATATGTCATATACGCCAATCAAGAGGTGCTTTATACGGCACACGACCGTTCCGAGTTTCTCTTCGGAGCACCCTTCTTTCATACCCTCCTGTCGAAGCCCTTTGGCCTGATGCAGTATGTGGGGGCCTGGCTCACACAACTCTTCTTTCATCCGGCTTTAGGCACCGGTGTGCTGCTGGCAATATGGGCACTGATCTTCTGTGTAGGTGTCAAGGCGTTTCGGCTGCAAGGCAGTGCCTCTGCGCTGATGCTCCTGCCTGTTGCCTGCCTGCTCACATCGGTCATCGACCTGGGCTATTGGATCTATATCTTCTCCATCAGAGGCTATTGGTTCTCGCAGTCGGTGGGCTACCTTGTCATGCTGCTGCTCTTGTGGGCTGCCCGTTGCACCCCGCGCAAATGGCATCTGGCCTGGTATTTGTTGGGCGTTTGCCTCTATCCGGTGCTGGGGTGGTTTGCCTTGCTTTTCATTCTATGCCTGCTGCTGGCGGAGAAACCTTCATGGCGAGAACTGGTCGGTCTTGTCTTGCTCTTCCTTGCAGCTTACATCTGGCGTGTTTTGCTCTTTTCAGACCAGAACCCTGATGACACCCTGATGGCTGGCTTCCCCCGATTCGTGACACCTGTCGAATCAAGCGGGCGTCTCGCCATCCCGTTCTGTGTGCTGGCCGTTGTCTCTGTGCTCATCCCGCTGTGCGGGAGGTTTCTCAACAAGGCGTTTGTACCGGTGTTGTGTGCCGTCGCAGGCATCGCCTTCACCTATTCGCTCATGTTCCGTGATAAGAACTACATCGACGAGATGCGCATGGTGCGCCATGCGGAAGCCGACAACTGGCAGGAGGTGCTGCATGTCGCAGAAGAAAACAAACAGCCCACCCACACGATGGTGATGCTCAAGAATATAGCCCTGATGAACGAAGGAGGGCTGCTTGACCGTTCGTTCAAGCTCAGCAACCATGGTGTGGATGTCTCCAACCCCGACTCGCTCCATATCGGCTTGTTGAACATAGCCTCTCCTTTGGTGTATTACAACTATGGCAAGATAAACTATGCCATCCGCCTGTGCTATGAAAATGCCGTTGCTACGGGTTTCTCACCCTTCTACATGAAGATGATCTCACGCTGTGCCCGTGCTACCGGAGAAGAGAAACTGGCCGAACGATACATCACCCTGCTGCATCACAATATGTTTTATGGCAACTGGCAGCCGGCTCCCATCACAAAAACGGTTAGTGAGCTGCAAAAATCCTTCTCTGATGAGATCAATGGCGTTGAGAACAACAGCGAGCGCTATATTATCGATAGTTTTAGCCACGCGACTGACACCATCAGCAAGGCGGTTTCAGAACAAGCGTTGTTCTATTCGATGATCCGACGCGACTCACGCTGTTTCTGGGCATCACTGCGCAAATACGTGAAACTGCACCCCAATGATAAATTTCCCTTGCATGCACAGGAGGCCTACATCATGTTTATGGATAAGTCTCCGGAAGAAAAACGGATGATGCTCCCCGTGGAACAACCCATCTTCGAACGCTACAAAAAGTTTGGTGAGGCACTTGAAAACCATATCAGGCGTGGGTTGCAACGAGAAGAGATCGGTGCCGCGATGCAAGGAGAATGGGCCGACACCTACTGGTGGTACAACATCTTCGGAATCAGTGCCCAATAAGGTATTTGCCGGTATTGAAAACGAAATCGAAAAGTAAGAAAACAATGAAAAGTCATACCCGCTCCTGCTCCCTGCTGTTGGCTGTCGCCTTCCTGCTGTTGTCATCGTGTGTGAATCACCCGGATGTACCCTCTTCGAGTAAGGAGGCCCAATGTCTGCCTGCCATCTTTCCCGACTATTGCGATGTCACAGTGCCTTGCAATATCGCGCCGCTCAATTTCATGCTTCCCGCCGACGAATACGAAGCGTGTGTGGCACGCCTCACCACGCCCGATGGTGCGCAGCAGACCTATGGCGAAGGGGTGAAGGTGCAGATACCCGAGTCGGAGTGGCACGACATGCTCAATGCCTCGAAAGGCAAAAGCATCAAGATAGAGGTCTGGGGACAGAAGGAGGGCGGATGGCTGTCGTTCACCCCGTTTGAGATACATGTGGCCGACCAGCCCATCGACGGCTATATTTCATATCGTCTCATTGAACCGTCGTATATCGTCTACGACTACATGGAAATTGCCCAGCGCGACCTCACCTCGTTTGCTGAGACATCCATTTTCAACAACAAAGTCAGCTGCGACGACCCCCAAGGCCAGTGCATCAACTGCCACAGCTATCAGAACTACAAGACTGACAACATGCTCTTTCATGCGCGTGTGACCCGCGGTGGCACCGTCATTGTCAACGATGGCAAGGTGTCGAAAGTCGACCTGAAGCGCGACAACACCATCTCACCCGGAGTCTATCCGGCATGGCATCCTACCGCCAAGTTGGTCGCTTTCTCCACCAACCTGACGCATCAGGTGTTTCATACGGAGAATCCCAACAAAGTGGAGGTGTTTGATACCGCCAGCGACCTGATTCTCTATGATGTGGCGACCGATTCTGTGAGCATCATCTGCAACGATTCCACGCTCCTGGAAGTGTTCCCCACCTGGTCGCCCGATGGCAAATACCTATATTACTGCAAGTCTGTCCCGCTTCCCGATGAGTTGCGCGACAAGGATATCAGATTTACCTTTGAGAAAGTGCAATACAACCTCTACCGCCGTCCGTTCGACTTGGCCTCGCACAGCTTTGGCGAAGAGCAACTCGTCTATGATGCCGCCTCGGCCGACAAGAGTGCCACCTTGCCGCGTATCAGTCCCGACGGGCATTATCTGCTCTTTGCCTTAGGGCGGTATGGCTGCTTCCATATCTGGCACCACGACGCCGACATCGTCTGTCTGCCACTCGGTCAGCAATCAGACACCGGTGAAGCTCAAGCGGCGCCATCGCCCCTCGACCTCACCCGCCTCAACAGTGCAGGTTTTGCCGAGAGCTATCCCACCTGGTCGAGCAACGGCCATTGGATCATGTGTGCCAGCCGTCGGGTGGATGGCAACTTCAGCCGGGTCTTTATATCCTATTTCAACAACGGAAAAGCAGAAAAGGCCTTCCTCTTGCCGCAGGAAGATCCCGAGCAGAACACGTTCCGCCTGAAGAGCTATAACCGTCCGGAGTTCATGGTCGAGCCTGTCGGTATCACGGTCGATGAGTTCCGCAAGGTGTTTTTCTGATTTTTCTTCTTACCACAAGTTCAAATGAAGATCATCCGTCCTATATGCACGCTCCTTTTCGGTGTGGCCGTCCTCCTCTTCTTCGGGTTGGCCTATCCGCATCATCTGCATTATCAGGAGCAGTATCAACTTTTCCTCTTCGACAGCGCCTATGTGTGGGAGGTCATCAAACTGCCAGGTGGAGTCGCCGACCTGTTGGGACGCTTCTGCACACAGTTTTTCCTTTTCGCCTGGGTGGGGGCGCTGATCATTTCGCTCCTGCTCTCGGCGGTGCAGCTCCTCACGCTCCGGCTGGCCAGTTGGGGGAGGCTCTATGGACTGAGTTTTGTGCCTGCATTTTTGCTTTGGATCTTCCTGCTCGACGAGAATGCCCTGTTGGGTGGCGTCTGGGCTGTCTTGCTCACACTCCTCGCAGCATGGATTTTCGATGCGTTGCCTCGCAATTGGCTGTGGCGCGTGCTGATCTTTGTGGCCATTCCTGTGCTTTACTGGATGGTGGGACCTGTCTGTCTGCTGTTCTTTCTCCTGCAGGCCGTTTCAGGGAATCACGGGGACAGAGGGAATCACGGGGACAGGTTGTTTGATTCTGGCCAGAATCAAAAACCTGTCCCCATGATTCCTGTCCCTATGATTCCTCGGGCCTCCGTGCTCCTTTTGCTGCTGATGCCTGTCATATTGGCACATTATCTCCCGGTGCCATCCAGCAACCTGTGTTTCGGCATCCATTACTATCGCTACCCGACAGCAATACCTGTTGTGCTTTGGCTTGCGGTCATGGCTGTATTTATCCTTGTGCTCATCGCCCGTGCGCTGAGGCGGCGGAATCACGGGGACAGGAAGCAACCTGCCTCCGTGATTCCCTCCGTGATTTCTTTTGTGCTGGTGGTTTTGGTGATGGGGGCACTCGTCTGGAAAAACAGCAATTTCAAGGCGGAAAAGGTGATGCAATATGACTTTATGGCCTGCCATCAGCAGTGGAACCGCATACTGGACACCATCAATAAAGAAAAGCCCAACAACCAGATTGGCGTGACGGTGCAGAATCTGGCCCTGGCGATGAACGGTTTGCTCACAGACCATTTGTTTGACTATCACCAAAACGGCATCGCCGGTCTTCTGCCTGATGTGAAGACGGATGCCACCAGTCCTTTGCCTACCGCGGAGGCTTTCTATCAGTTGGGGATGATCAATGTCGCTCAGCGAACGGTCTTCGAAGCTCAGGAAGCGATCCTTGATTTCCAGAAAAGCGGCAGATGCTACAAGCGGTTGGCACAGACCAACCTCATCAACGGCAGTTATGAGGTGGCCCGCAAATATCTCACGGCACTGCAGAAAACCCTCTTCTATCGTGATTGGGCCAATGAGACACTGCCGCTGTTGGGGGATGAAAAGGCGATCGCCAATCATCCCGAATACGGACGGCTGCGCCAATCGGCCTTTGATGATGACTTCTACTTCAGTGATCATGTGACGCCAGAGATACTCGAAAGCCTCTATTTCAGCAATAAGGATAATCGCTTGGCCTACCAATATCTGATGGCCTACTTCCTGTTGACGGACGACAGAGAAGGCTATCGTCACTTCATCTCCATCCAGCAATGAAAAAGATTCTATACATCCTCATCATCCTCCTGCCGTTCACTGCCTGCACTACCGAAACGGTCACGGACGCCAAGCTGGAGACCGCCCAGCCGCAGATCTATCCTGACTATGTCGGTGTCACCATACCCGTGAATATCGCTCCTCTCTGCTTTAACATGGCAGATGAGGCGGCATCGCGTATAGATGCCGTCATCACCGACCGCCATGGGAACAACCTGCACAGCCAAGGCGAGGAATCGGTCGACTTCGACCTCGACGACTGGCATGCGCTGCTCAGCCAGAACGGTGGTGACTCGCTTAGCGTGACCGTCTCGGCCAAGTTTGCCGATGGCTGGCACACCTATCGCCCTTTCTCGATCTATGTCAGTGCCGACAGCATCGACTACGGTATCTGCTACCGTCTGATTGAGCCAGGTTACGAGGTGTGGAGCAAAATGGGTATTTACGAACGCGATCTCTCCTCGTTTGACGAGCGTCCGCTGATCGAGAATACCCAGTTTGAGGGTTGTGTCAACTGCCATAGTTTCAACCGCGGCAACCCTGCCGATATGAGCCTGCATATCCGTGGCCCGCACGGAGCCACACTGCTGCGTCAGAACGATGGTCCTGTCACCGCTTACAACACCAAGACCGATCAGACGCTTGGCTTCTGCGTCTATCCCTACTGGCATCCTTCGGGCCGCTATATCGCTTATTCTACCAACGCCACGAGTCAGCTGTTTCACAGTGCCGACCCCAACCGCATCGAGGTTTTTGATACCGCCTCCGACCTTCAGGTCTATGATGTCGAAAAGAATGAACTGCTGCTCTCGCCGCTGCTCAAGAATGACTCCATCTATGAGACCTTTCCTGTCTTCTCTGCCGACGGCCGTTCACTCTACTACTGTTCGGCCCGCGCACTCCCCGAGGGCAGCCATCAGCTCGACTCCGTCCGCTATAATCTCTGCCGCATCGATTTCGATCCCGCCACGGGCCACTACGGCAGCCAGATAGACCTCATTGTCGATGCCGTGGCTCAGCATCAGTCGGTATCTTTCCCACGTCCTTCCTACGACGGGCGTTTCCTCTGCTATACACTCTCCAACTACGGGCAGTTCAGCATCTGGCACCATGAGGCCGATCTCTATCTGCTCGATCTCTCCACTGGGGAGAGCCGTCCCATGACAGCAGCTAACTCAGAAGATACAGAATCGTTCCACAACTGGAGTACCAATTCGCGCTGGATGGTATTCAGTTCCCGGCGCGATGATGGTCTTTTCACGCGGCCTTATTTCTGTCATATCAATGCCAAGGGAGAGGTCAGCAAGCCCTTTATGCTGCCGCAGCGAAACCCGCGCCGTTTTTATCGCGCACGTTTCCTTTCCTTCAATGCGCCCGACTTCATCATCGGGCCGACTCGCTTTGACAGTCATGAGGCCAGCCGTCTCATCAATGATGAATATCGCAAGGATTTTGGAGTGCGTAAATGATTATAGGAAAGACTAGGAAGCTCTAGGAGAAACTAGGAAAATCTAGGAATTACTAGGAAGCTATAGAAGGGCTTCTGCAGGAGCTGCTTGGATGGTGATGTCAGCGAAATGATACAAATGCTCTAATTTGGGATATGTGCTGAAGTTTTTGATACAAATAAAGAAGTGGAAAGATACATTTTTGCGTAATTTTGCAAATGAAAAAACAAAGGGCATGAGTGACTTATCTTCGGATTCAGCTGACGCTGACACTCCCCAATGCCTTTCTTCGCTTTGATAGTATTTTAGGTTTTGTGATATATTACTTAGGTATATTAAGTTAGATATTTTCTTGTGTGAGATTGCTGCGTCGTGATGACGTGGCAATTTTTTTTGCGATTGATAAATCTTCTGCTTGGGGCGGTTGATAGAATCCACTGCTTGGGGGGATTGATAGAATCCACTGCTTGAGTGGATTCTTAGAATCAGTGGGGATTCTTAGAATCCGCCACCGCCTGGGCGACCGCCGCCGAAGCCGCCTCCTCCGAAGCCTCCACCACCGAATCCACCGCCGCCGAATCCGCCACCACGGCGACCGCCACCTTCACCGCGTCCGAACCGTCCGCCGGGACCTTCGCCCCGTCCGTTGTTGCCGCCAAAGAGGTTGAGGCGGTAGCTGACGTGCAGCATGGCGTAGGAGGTGATGGCGTTCACCTCGCGGTCGGTCCATCCGTTGGCATTCACGGTGCGTGAGAAGGTCGACTGCTCATGGAGGATGTCATACCACTGCAGCATCACAGTGAGTTTCTTGCCACGCAGGAAACTGTGTGAGAGTTGTGCGTTCCAGATCATTTCATTGGTGTTGAGGGTCTGGTCGCTGTAGCCTCGCTTGCTGTAGACATGGAAGTCGGTCGACAGGTTGGTGCCCCAGGGGAAGGTGATGCGGGTGTTGCCGCCGTAGGAGAAATTCCATGTCGTGAGGTTGTTGGAGGCCTGCAGACGGTTGTCGGTGCGGGCGTATGTCAGGTTACCGTTGAGGGAGAAGTTGAGCCAGCTGTTGCGGTAACTGAGTGAGGTCGAGGGTTCCACCCTGTAGGTATGGGTGACGTTACGGTCGGGGATGGCCGTGCGGTTGAGGTTCACATAACCGATATGGTGGTTGTAGCTGCCTCGGATAGATCCGCTCACGTCCCACCGGTTGAGGGTGTCGAGGGCGATATTGAAGGTGATGCCGCCATTGGCGCCCCAGTTGCCGTTGATATTTTCCGGACGGCTGATGCGTCCGCCGGTGGTCTCATTGTAGGTGACCACGTTGCCGATGGAGTTGCGGGTGTTTTGGAACGATCCGTTCATGTTGAAGCTCCAGTGGCGCTGGGCTTTGGGAACGTTGTTGCCCAGGCTGTCTATCACGTAAGTGGGGCGGCGCTGCATCTGGAAATTCAGGCTCAGGTTGGAGTTGAAGGATGGTTTCAGTCCGGGATTACCCATGGTGATCGACAGCGGGTTGGTGTCGTCGTAGATGTCGAGCAGTTGGGTGATGCTGGGTTGTGAGGTGGACCCTCTGAAGTTCACCTGCAGGTTGGTCTGCTGGTTGAAGCGGTAGCGCAGGTTGAGGGTCGGTGAGATGTTGGTGACCGTCCTGACGGTGTCCACGGGTTTGCCGAGGTATTGCTGGATGTAGTGTGACCGCTGCGGTTGGGCTGTCACACCGATGTTCATGTTGTATTTTTCCCTGACGAAGCGCAGTTGCGTCTCGATATTGTGTCCGTGCTCGGTGCGCTCGGAGTAGCGGCTCAGACGGTCGGAGAGATAATCTTCATAAGGGTTGTTGAGGAATCCGAAGAGACGTGCCCAGTCGCGGTAGTCCTGCAGCACCTGTTGGAAGGCGTCGTCGCTGTAGTCGGGGAAATCGTAGGTGGCGGGGTCGCTCTTCTGATAGCTGTAGTTGTAGCGGTAGTTGAGTTGGAGGAAGATGCCTTGTGTGCCGACGCGTCGCATACCGGGACCGCGGAATCCTGCACCAGGCCCTTGACCTTGCCCTCCTTGGCCCGGGAAGGGCATGGCCTCTTCTTCCTCAGCGGGTTTGGGCTTGAAAATATAAAGAGGTTCGGTATAGGTGACTCCCAGCGAGTAGCTCCTGTTGTCGGAGTTAGAGCGGGTGTAGCGGTTGGTCTGGTAGGTGGAGTCGTTGCCAAATTGGTTTTTGGTCTGGAAGAGGTGTACTGCCGAGAGGTTGGCATTCTCGTTGTCACCGCTGCCGATATTGAATTGGGTGCTGAGGGCCATGTTGCGGCCGTTGTGTCCCATCCGGCGGTAGAGTTGCAGTTGCGAACTGATGCTCTTGTTGTTGCCATAGCTGAGCGACTTGTTTTCGCGGCCGTTGACGGCGAGACCTTTTTGATGCATCGCTTGCATACCTTCGCTGCTCAAGGGGTCGAGGACATGGTCGAAGGGGTTGGCGTTGAAGGAGGCGGAGGACGATCGTCCACGGCTGTCGTTGGTCGAGAAGTTGAGGTTGGGCCGGAAGGAGAGTGTTGTCATGGAGTCGATGGTCCACTGCAGGTTCATGTTGCCGGTCCAGCTGTTGGATCTGGAGTAGTTTTGGCTGGTGCTGTTGGAGAAGGCACCTCCACGGGTGTTGACGAAATTTTCCGATCCTGTGCGGTTCCAGTTATCGGTGTTGCTGTGGCTCCAGGTCACGCGTCCGCTGATTTTCAGGTCTTTGTTGTTCTCGTAACTGATGTCCAGGGCGCCGGTCTTCGTATGGCGTTGGCCGTTGCCGTTGCCACGGCCCCGTCCGCCCCGACCGGAGAAGTTGCGGTCGTTCACGTTGTTGGCATTGCCCATGAAGGTGTAGCGCATGGCGCCGAAGGGTTTCATGGCGGTGAGACGGATACCGTAGCGGTGGTCTGTTCCTATACCGATGTCGGGGTTCATCTGCAGTCCGTTGCGTGCGCTTCTCTTGGTGACGAACTCCAGCACGAAGTCATCGTTGCCGTCATCGAGTCCGGTGAGTCTCGACAGGTCGCTCTTCTCGTCGTAAGCCTTCACCTTGTCGATCACGTAGGAAGGCAGGTTTTTCATCACGGCACTGTTGTTGCCGGTCATGAAGTCACGCCCGTCCATCTTGAATTTCTTCACATTCTTGCCGTTGATGGTGATGGCGCCGTCTTCGTCGATCTTCGCTCCGGGGAGGGCTTCCACCAGCGCCTCGATCACCGACCCTTCGGGCACGCGGAAGGCATCCGCATTATAGACCACGGTATCATCTTTGATGACCATCTTGGGGATATTGGCCGTGACGGTGGCTCCTTCGAGTACGATGGCGTCGCTCTCCATGGAGATATTGCCGAGAGAGAGTTGCATTCCTCTGGTCTTTGTCACGTTGCGGCTCAGTTCTTTGTAGCCCATAAAGGTGGCTTTCAGCAGATAGTTGCCTGCACGCACGTCATTGAAGATGAAATGTCCTTGTGCGTCGCTGAGGGTGCCGCTGACATAGGTGGTGTCTTTTTTTTGCTGGTTGGTGGTGAGACGATAGAGTTGGAGGGTGGCCTTTTCCATCGCTTCGTCACTGGATTTGTCGACGACGCGACCGGTGATCGCTTCGTTTTGAGCCATACAAGGGAGCAGGTTCAAAAGCCATGCGGTCAGGAAAAGGAGAGGTCGTAGATGGGCCATCAGAGATAACTTAGGTATGTGAAAGGATATTTGATCAGAGCGGGCTGACAATCCCGTCAGCCATCCGTCACATCATTTTGACGTAGAAGGGGGAGAATGGTTTAATACGGATTGATTATTTACTCTTTCAGCAGATATGGTGCCTGTTGGCAGGATGACAAAAAAGCGTGCTCCATGGATGAAGCACGCTATGATAGGAATGATAGGAGAGATGTCTTCTCCAGAATGATGTCTTTGGATTAGAAGATCCAGCCAAGGGTGATGTTGAACTCTGAGAATTTGACGTATTCATGTACTTTCGAGAAGTCGAAGCCATAGCCTGCTCCCACGAGGAACGTGTTGCTGATCTTAGCGTTGACACCAAATTGAGCACCAACCTGTAGTCTCTTAAATGTATCAAATGGAGCCATGTCGTCTTTGTCGAAGTAATTAATGGTTTGGCCGCCGCCCTTTTGTTTGGCCATCAGGATACCGCGAAGTCTCAGACCTGCATATGGATCGATGGCAATGCTGGTATTAGGAATCTGGAATTCATAAACCAGGTTGACGGGAACCTTGACAGAGAGCATGCTGAGATCGACATCTGCACCATTCACTGTTTCGGTTTTAAATCCATATTCCAAGTTGGCGCCAGCCTCAACAAAGAGTGGGGTTCCACTGGCGATAGCGAAGGCATGGCTGTAGCCAGCGGCAATAGCCGAGAGATGCTTGTCTTTTTGACCGGGGATGTCAACCTTTGCTGTAATGGGGTTGAATTGCAGATAAAAGGTGTTGCTTCCAGTCTGTGCGGATGCTTGAAGTCCAAAAGTTGCCAAAACGGCAATCATCAAAATTTTTATTGTTTTCATCATTCTAAAATTTTAGTTTTTTGTTTAATTTGTGTGATTTTTTGAAAATCGAACAAAATTACAATGTTTTGTAATTACTTGCAAATTTTCTGTCTTTTTTTATCTCTTTTTTGTTAAAATGAATACGTTTTTGTCATTTTTATACATTAACATTTTTATACATTAATAAGTATAATAGCAGAGATAATCATCATCATCCACCAGATTAGCCATGGAGATGCTTTTGATGATGGTCATGAGCTGGATGTGAGTCTTATCGAGGAGGCTGTTATTCTCATCGATAACCAAAATTTCCAGATCTTCGGAGTTCTCTTGTGATTGTCCGTAGTTTCCATAGCTGATGAAACAGGACAGCATGACGGCTGCAAGGATGAGCAGCAGGCCAGCGATTGATTTGAATTCTTTCCACTCTTTCATATGATTATTATTTTTAGTTGTTCTGATGAGATTAATATTGTTGTTCTTTCTCTGTCATTTCGACTGGTTTTTTCACCGTTTTTGTCTGATGACATGACAAAGGTAGTCTGAATTCATGTCGTGTTCCAAATAAAAGGCTGATTATCGCCAGCTTTTGTTCGGACAAGTCCATAAAAAAAGGACAAACAAAGGAATATGCTTCCCTGTTTGTCCGAAAAACCTGTTTTGGTTATTGAAATCCGTTGATTTTTACATCAACTCAAAATGAAATTTTTCTCCTTTGCTGTTGGTGAAGGTTCCTGCATAGTAGTTACCTCTGCATTCAAACTGTCCGTTGAAAGTGCCCGTATGTTTTCCGCTGGGGGAATACTCTTTCATGATCAGGATCATCGATCCTTTGGTGTTGATGGCTTCCATCTTTACCATTTTCAGTTTGAATATGGATTTGGGGCGCTCATCATAGGAGTAGTAGCCCACGACATCGCCTTCCTCGGTCATTCTCAGGTCCTCGAGGTACATGGAGATGGGGTATGGTCCGATTTTCCCTTTAAAAAACGTCTCATCGCTGGCATAGATGTCATCATCTGAATCGTCGTCTGCTTCAGCGCTTTCCTCGTCTATGATGTTTTCCTCGTCTATGATGCTTTCCATGTCCATTATGCTTTCCTTGTCTTGAGGAAGATCGGTTGCTTTTAGTTTCTCCTCTGCCTCCCGTGCCGACAGGCGTTCCTCTACTTTCGCATCAATCAGAGAGTCGAGGTTTTGTGGTGTCTCTTGCTGTTTCTTGGTGCAGTTGGTCAGGATCAGCATGCAGACGGCCAATAAGACCAATATGCCCGTGATGGTTTTCGATGACTTTTTCATAAGATAAACCGTTGGTTGGATTAAATTTATAAAATATTTTTATAAAAGAAGCACGTGTCATTGATTTTTAGTAACTTGGTAGTCTCCAAACTATTAAGTACGATTATCATAGATATGCGCAGCTTTGTTACAAATTTCAGAAAAAACCATGAGATATGCAAACAATTTGCAGGAAATCAAGTAAGCGAGAAAGGAAATGTTCTCCGTTGTGGTGTTGTCCCCACGCTCTCCGACTTGGAATCGTGGCACTTTCCATCACAGCAAAGGCATTCCCACACCTCCATCAATTCCTTGTAAATTTCCATGGAGGGGTGGAATTTAATTTTTTCCTTCATGTAAAGATAGCTGAATAAGACCACGACGACATGGAAACGCAAGCGTATATCGCCGATGCCTTGTCATCCATTCTAATAAAGAATTTGTTGAACACCGAAAATGCCTGTATTCAGATAACTCCACAGATTTATTTGAATACAAACTTTTTTGAACATGGCTCTACAGAAACATTGACATATACATTGGCAGTAATATCAAGTCCTGCTCTTTACGGATATCCTTCGAATGAAGGAGGTATCGTTGCAGGATGTGGGCCGAGTACTTTTTCTGGAATTCATCGATGGAAACATGAAGATTGGATGTCGATGACTTAACTTCTATCGGACAGATTTTAGCTTTACGGGACAATAAAAAGTCTATCTCATAATTATGTTTGCCCGATGGTGTCGGCCACGTATGGTAATACAACTTATTCCCAGTGGCAGTCAGTATCTGCGACACCACGTTTTCATAGACATAGCCCACATCTGCCTTCAACTTATCGCTCAACAATTTTTGATATATGACATTCTCTGTGAATTTATCGTCCCAGAAAGCGAGAGTGACAAACAGCCCTGTATCTCCGCAAAACAATTTGAACCGGTCGCGGTTTATGTGTGATGCCAGTCCAGCACTTGGGTCGTTAGCATGATAAGATATATTGACGGTCATAGAATCTTTGAGGATATTTATCTGACCTCTCAAACGATCCAGTTTCCCTCCCTCAATCACGCTACTAACCTGATAGCGAGATGCGTTACTGCTTAGTTGAGCAGGAATGGCGTGAAACAAATCTGAAGTTTGACCTGATGGGTCCAAGTCGTAGAAATCCTCATCGTAGAGGTCAAGAATGCTACGCTTGCGTTGGTCGACAATGCTCATGTCGTGCGTATCAAGGTAGTCATTGACAGCTTGGGGCATGCCTCCAACCAAAACATACAGACGAAAATCGCGCATCATACGACGATTAGTATCATCACTCAGCGGACTCAGACTGTTGAACATTGTGCGCAACAGGGGAATAGTCTGGTCATCTCCCAATGCCCAACGAAACTCCTCGTAGTCCATAGGGTACATATCAAGACGTGTTTCCTCACTGGGAATGAGAATGTTTTTCTGTTGCTCGGAGTTGCCAGCTGACTTCCTTTTACGCTTGATGCTCAACAGAGAACCAGTCTCGATGTAATCGTAGCGTCCATCGGCCACAAGTGTTTTAATGGCTTGTCGGGCTAATGGCTGCTTCTGTATTTCATCAAAGATGATGACAGACTTGCGTGGTTTCAGGCTTTTTCGATAGTTAAGTTGCAGCTGGGTGAAGATGTAGTCCAAATTGGAGACATCTTCAAACAAACGATGTATTGCTTGCGTTGCCTTTGAGAAGTCAACCAATATGTAGCTCTCGTATTCATGTCGGGCAAACTCCTCGGCAACAGTGGATTTGCCGACACGCCTTGCCCCTCTAATAAGAAGTGCGGTTGTCCCATGCTGATTTTGTTTCCAATTCAGCATTTGTTCATAGATTTTGCGTCTAAATATTCTTTCAGCCATCTTTTTTATTTTTTTCCGGTGCAAAGGTAGCTATATAATCCCAATTGCCAATGAAAAAGAATAGAATATGCCGAAAATCTCAAAGGTTTACTGCTGAAATATGCCGAAAATCTCAAAGAAACAAATCTCGTATATGCCGAAAATCTCAATACATACTTATTAACGGAATTCGCTATTTTCTCCATCATTGGTGGTTCAGCTCTCCAATTGACAGTTTGTCAGACAGACGTTGTCAAGAAAGGAGGACAGAAGAATGGGTGACAACCTAATTACAGAAACGATCTTTGGTCAGGTGGTCAGCAAGGCGAACAACTATCAGGTAGGCATGGGCAAGGGTGGTGAGCGACACATCATCAAGTCATCCAAGTTGAAAGCGTACGAGCGTACATTCAACCAGCAATGCAGAATCTATCGGGATAGGCACATTAACGGGCATTTCACCCTTTACGCAGTGGTCTATGAGAGTTCGACAAGGTACGACCTTGACAATGCACTCAAGACGATCCTTGATTGTCTGCAGATGGTTAATGCCATAACGGATGACAACCTTTGCCTGAAGATAGTAGCAGAGAAAAGGATAGATCGCAGAAACCCAAGGGTGGTGTTCGCCATACAAGAACATGAACCGAGTTTGTTCTCATGTGCATAATCAAAATGTGACGAAACGTTATAGGATATTCAATCCATGAATTAAGGGCGGTGTTGCAGTAATGCGATACCGCCTTTTCCTCTATAATAGAGAAAAAATAGAGGATATCAGTGTGTTGGGCGGTAAGAGCACCAGCAGGGGAATTCATTCTAAAATAGAATGAAAATAGAATAGCGTGATTTTTTATGGGGGATTGATTCCTGCAAATTTGTTCATAATCCGAAAAAAACATATCTTTGCATCCAAATCCTTAACTATGGCCAATCAGAATCTTTCAGACGCAAAGAAGACAAAGAACGATGAGTTCTACACCCAGTTCCATGACATAGAGATAGAAGTCAATGCTTATTTGGAGTATGATCCAAATGTGTTCCGTGGGAAGACGGTGCTATTGCCATGTGACGATCCTGAGTGGAGCAATTTCACCAAGTACTTTGCACAAAGGTTTCAGGTGCTTGGTTTGAAGAAACTCATCTCAACGAGTTACGCACCTGACTCAAAGAGGTTCAAGTACGGCTATCAGCCATCTCTCTTTGAGCAAGAATCCCCTCAGTTTGACATCAGCAAAACCCAGACTCATGGCAAGATCTTTGTTGTAGATAGGGATATTACGGGAGATGGTAAGGTAGACTACCAAGATCTTGATTGGCATTACTTGGAAGGTGATGGCGACTTCCGTAGCAAAGAGGTGTGCAAACTTCGTGATGAGGCTGACATTATTGTGACCAATCCACCATTCTCGCTATTTCGTGAGTTCTTGGCATGGATTGTGTCTGCAGGAAAGCAGTTCTTGATAATTGGCAACATGAATGCCATCACCTACAAAGAGACTTTTCCTCTCATCAAAAACAATCAGATGTGGATAGGTGCTACTGGCTTTGTTAGCGACATGGTTTTTGGTGTTCCTGAAGGAACTATGATAAAAGAATCAGACAAAGCAAAAGCAGCGAAACTTGGATATGTTGGTAATTATACAAGATTGGGTAATTCATGTTGGTACACCAATCTTGACCATGGTCGCCGCCATCAACCATTACAATTGATGACTTTGGCAGAGAACTTGAGATTCAGTCGGCATAAGGAAATAAAAGGCTTGGATGATTATCATCACTATGATAATTATGATGCCATTGAGATACCGTATACGGATGCCATTCCATCTGACTATGACGGAGTGATGGGTGTGCCTATCTCTTTCTTGGACAAGTATTGTCCTGAGCAATTTGAAATAGTTGGAATGTGTGAGAATATGGATTTATATTTGCTCAAGACAAAAGTATATTCATCCAAAGAATGTAAAGATGCTTACTTTAAGAAGTTCGGCAAACAAGGAACATACGATTTAAATGCAAGTGGTGTTATACTTAAAGATAACCAGTTAGAAAAAGTTTATCAAAGGATATTGATCCGAAAAAAATAGCCTATGAAAACCGAGTTAAGAACCGATCTAACCATTGAAGATGTCTGCAAAGGATTCCACTATAATGAACTAGAGGGGAAGGGACTTTTTGGGATGTCGGGACGGTTGACCATTCAACCAGAGTATCAGCGCAACTACATCTATTGTGACGGCAAGAAAGATGTGGCGGTGATAGAATCAGTATTGAAGGGTTATCCCATCGGCCTGATGTATTTCAACAAGGTCGGCAAAGACCGATATGAGGTACTGGACGGGCAGCAACGCATCACTTCTTTAGGCCGATTTGTAGAGGGCAAGTTGAGCATCATTGATGACAATGGCATTCCCCAAACCATAGGCAGTATAGCCGAGGATTTGAGACAGAGAGTGTTGCAAACAAAGTTGCTTATCTATTTTTGTGAGGGCACGGAAACGGAAATTAAGGAATGGCTGCGGACGGTCAACATTGCTGGCATTCCGCTGAAAGAGCAAGAACTGCTCAATGCCGTGTTCAGTGGCTCCTTTGTGACTTTGGCAAAAGCAGAGTTCAGCAACTCAAACAATAGCCGAGTGCAGATTTGGAGTCACTTCGTTAATGGTGCAGTCAATCGTCAGGACTACCTTGCTACGGCATTGTCATGGGTCAGCAAGGGTGATGTAGCCACCTACATGAGTCAGCATCGGTATGATGACAACATCAAAGAGTTGAAGGGGTATTTCGAAGCAGTGATCGGATGGGTGAGCAGTGTGTTCCCCACCATTTATCCTGAGATGAAGGGAAGAGATTGGGGCACATTGTATGAGAGATACCACAACCTGCCATACGATCCTGCATGGGTGGATGAGAGGGTGATGTCCCTGATGGATGACCCTCAAGTCACGGATAGGAAGGGAATCTTTGAATATGTGTTAGGTGGAGAGCAGGACACCAAACTGCTGAATATCCGAGTATTCGATGACAAAACCAAGAGGCTGGTCTACAAGATGCAGACCGACAAAGCGAAGGAGGAAGGTGTGAGCAACTGCCCATTCTGCGCCATCGGTGCAGAGGCTTTGAGGGCAAGGATATGGAAACTGAGTGACATGGATGCCGACCATGTATCCGCATGGTCAAAGGGTGGTTCCACTGATATTAGCAACTGCCAAATGCTTTGCAAACCCCATAACAAGGCTAAGGGTAATAGATGATCAACGTATGACGGATTGACTTAAAGCATTTCGGCAACACCATCCATTGTTTAGAAACCTGAACCACTACCCTGAATTGAGGTGGTGGTTTTTCTATAGTGACCTCTACTGCAGTCGGGTATCACCTTTCCATACTAAAATAGCATGAAATAGTATGCTGCTGGCGTTGCGGCTGGGGTGTACACCATTGATGGTTCAGGCATTTAAAATCGTGTCCATGTAGATAATAAGAAAAAAATGATTATCTTTGCAGACGAGTTTTGCCCTAACGCAAAATTCTAATTGAACACCGAGCCGATTTTCCGTGATGGATGGTCGGCTCTTTTTATGCCTAAATTATACCAAAAATGGGGTTGTCTAAATGAAGAGTAGCAAAATGAGTAGCAAATCTATGTGTCAAAAAAATACAAGCCATTGAAAAACAATGACTTGTAAATTTGTTGCGTGCGCCTGAAAGGACTCGAACCTTCACGTCGTAAGACACTAGATCCTAAGTCTAGCGCGTCTGCCAATTCCGCCACAAGCGCATGGATTTAAAGCGTTGCAAAATTACACAAAAAAATTGAACCCACAAATACTTTGATGAAATTTATGGTCTGAGGAGGGGTTATCCCACGAATATCGCAGAAAATGAGGGCTAAAAAGAGGTTATAGCAGCTGAAACAGAAGCCGTACGAAGTCAGGGCTTTTCGCGCAGCAGTTGTCGGGCAGTCTCGATGATGGTGTCGCGCCCCCGGAGGAAGTCTTGATCTGTCAGACCTACGTTGTAGTCGGGGTCGATGCCGAATTCTGTGCATTGTTTGTTGCGGTCATACATCGGACAAGCCGAGAAACGCACGTTCCATCCGCAAGGCAGCTGGCTGGAGAAAGGCATGCCGGCTCCACCGCCCGACTTGTCGCCGATGATGATGGCTTGCGGACAGCATTTCATATATTTCACAAACTCATTGGCGGCGCTGTAGACGCCGCGGTTGGTGAGCACGGCCACGCGCTTCTGCCACCTCACGCCATTGGAGGGCTTGAGATATTGTGGCTCCATCTCAGAGAAGTCGTTGTGCCCCTTGCCCGTCTTGTGCTGTATGTATCCGACGAGGATTTCCTCGTTGGTGAACCGTGCGGCCAGTTCCTCTGCCGAGGAGATCAGACCGCCGCCATTGCTGCGGATATCGATGATGAGTCCGCGGCAGGGAGCAAGGTAGGTGAGGATATCATCGAGGTTGCCGGCACCGATCTCATTGCCGAAACTGGCATAGCGCACATATCCGATGTTGTCGTCGAGCACGAGGTAGTTGAAACCGTTGGTGGTGCGGTAGTGGGTGCCGAGGTATCGCCGCAGCAGCGTGTCGCTCAAGTTGGTGGGGTAGTCCTCCTGCCAGCTCCATTCCCTTGCGGTGTCGAAAGAGGTGAAGATATTCACATGGCCGTCGCGCAGTTCGGAAAGCATATCACGCAACACCTCAAAGAGTTGGCTGCGCGACATCCCGTCGTCGACACGCCGCGCGTAGCGGGTGTGCACCTCATCCCAGTCGAGTCCGATGGCCTGCCGTTTGTAGTCGAGGAAGCAGTAGTGCTCGTCGATGATGCGCCAGAGGGCTTCCAGGTTGCCCTGGGGCGTGTCGGGCATCTCCTCCTCATCGATACAGGAGAGGGGTAGGGCGAGGGTCATCACGGCCAGGATCCAACAGGCTGCTTTGCTGATGAGATGTGCGGAGGAAAACTGCCGCTCTGCAGGTATGTGATATGGATGTGGGATCATCGGGTATGGGAAATGGATGATGAGATATTTTTAATGTGGAAATGGTGCACCAGACCGATGACGAGCGCATGGGTGTAGAAGTGCTGCTTCAGGTTGTTGACTTCTGCCTGTTGGTAGTCGCCCAGATAGCCGATGCGGAGGGTTGTCCGTCGGAAGTGGGTGTCGAGGGCGAGCATCTGTCGCATCGAAGGAGCGCAGAACGGTGTGGTGCCCACGATGTTGTGGTCTTTGTGGCCGAGCGAGAAAATCTCGTAGTAAGTCTGCCCGTAGTTGGGACTGAACATCAGTCCAATGAGGGGCACGGCCAGTTCATAGCGCAGGGTGAACGCCTTGTTGATCATGTGGAAGCCATATTCGGCAGAAGCCGTGGCGCCGAGCGCCATTGAAAAGCGCAGTTGCGCCGGGTTGTTCTGGTTGCTGGCGTTGTAGGTGCCGCCGATGATGAAGTCGGCCATGCCGCCAGCCCTGATGGTGAGCCGTTTGTCTGGCCACCGCCATCCCCGCAGTTTGGCGAAGTTGAAATGATAATACCCCGCCATCATGCTGTTTTTCTCGTTGCGGTCATTCCCAGAGGCGAAACTGCCCTCATGGATGAGTTGATGTGCCCATTTCCGTCCGGGATATTCACGCAGGGTATGGGTGATATAGCGCATATCTACCCCCTTGTATTTCTCTGGCGAGAGGTAGGTGTCGAGGATGTTTGCCGCTCCAAAGGCCACCATTTGCGCGTTGGTCACCGTTCTGGTCACGTCGAGGCTGTCGTTCACGACGGGCTGGATCTGTGCGGTCGATGGTGCTGCCAGCAGGCACCCTGCTGTCAGCGCCAGTGCCTTCAGCAGATGATGGAGGGATGGTAGAACTGTGCGCATATTACATGTCTTCATCGAATTGCAGGAATTGTTGTCCGGTCAGTTCGGTAATGATTTGCTGTTCGCTCTTTCCCTTGTCCGGGTCGAGGTCCTCTGGTTCCTGGTCAGTGTCATCAGGATCGCCAGCCTCTTCCTCCATCTCGGGTTCCGGCTTGCGGGTTGGCTCCAGTTCCTCTACCGACTCCACGTTGAGCGTCGTGACGCGCTTGCCGCGGGCCTTGAATCCTTTCACGGCGATGAATTCGTCGGCTTCTATGACCAGCGGTTCATGATTGGCGTCATCACCTCCGAAGTTGACTTGCAGTCTGGGATAGACCTCTTGTGTGAGCAGCACCTCCCGGTTGTTGGGATTGTCGCCGAGGTAGTTTTGGTGGCGTTTGGTGGCCTCCATCTTGAAGCGTTTGAGATAAAGGTATCCCTGTTGGTCGGCATCGAAGAGCACGGCCGTCCACACTTTCTCCGGTTTCCATTTCTCCACGAAGCGCACGTTCGACTCATAGTGGTTGTTGCTGTCGAAGTTGCTGATATAGAACTCGCCGTTCTCCAGCACCACGAGGATGGAGTCGCCCTCGTTGAACTCGCCGAGCAGTTGTCCGTGCTCATCGTAGTTGAGCCGGCATACGTCGGGATCCCACCACACCTTCCGTCCTCCGAGCGTGCTGTGCCCGTGACTCTTGAGGGCGATGCGGTGGATGCTGTATTTTGTCAGCAGGTTGCCCTTGCTGCCCCTTCCTTTGATGAGGATGTCGGAGAAGTCGCGCTCCAGGAAGATTTTTTTGATTTTGGGATTGGGATCGAGCGTCACCTTGATCAACTCCGCCTCTCCGTTGGGGTTGCAGGTGAAGTAAACCACTCTTGATCCCGGTGTGCCCTGTGTCAGGTCATATTCCTTGTCGCGGGCGAGGCTCGTCACGTTGAAGCGCTTCATGTAGTAACTGCCCCGCTTGCCGTCGCGGTACACCACGTTGTAGATCGTGCGGGTGTCGTTTTTCTTGAACACCTGCACATGGAGGATGTTTTTGCCCACGAAGATTTTCTCCGCCACCTTCACCACTTTGTATTTGCCGTCGCGGTAGAAGACGATGATATCGTCGATGTCGGAGCAGTTGCACACATACTCGTCTTTCTTCAGACCGGTGCCGATGAATCCGTCGTTGCGGTTGATATACAGTTTCTGGTTGGCTTCCACCACGGTGGAGGCCACGATGGTGTCGAAACTCTTGATCTCGGTGAGGCGTGGATGCTCGCTGCCGTATTTGCCGAGGATCATCTCATACCATTTCACGGTGTAGTCGACCAGGTGGTTCAGGTCGTAGTTGATCTGCTCGATGTCGGCCTTGATGCGGAGGATCAGTTCGTCGGCCTTGTCTTTGTTGAATTTCAGGATGCGGTGCATCTTGATCTCCATCAGCCTCAGGATGTCGTCCTTGGTCACCTCACGGATGAGTTGCGGGTAGAAGGGGGTGAGCCGCTCGTCCACGTATTCGCAGGCGGCATCCATATTGGGTGCGTTTTCGAAGGGTTTGCCTTTGTAGATGCGTTCCTCGATGAAGATTTTCTCCAAGGAGGCAAAGTGGAGTTGCTCCTCCAGTTCGCCTTTGCGTATTTCGAGTTCCTGCCGGAGCAGGTCTTTCGTGTGGTCGGCAGAGTAGCGCAACAAGTCGCTGACCGTGAGGAACATCGGTTTCTTGTCGACGATGACGCAGCAGTTGGGGGTGATGTTGATCTCGCAGTCGGTAAAGGCGTAGAGGGCGTCGATGGTCTTGTCCGACGACACGCCAGGAGCCAGGTGGACGAGGATCTCCACGTTGGCGGCCGTGTTGTCATCCACTTTCTTCACCTTGATTTTCCCTCGTTCGATGGCTTTCAGGATGGAGTCGATGAGCGAGGTCGTGGTCTTGCTGAAGGGGATCTCACGGATGACGAGGGTCTTGGTGTCGAGTTTTTCGATTTTGGCGCGCACACGCAGTCCACCGCCCCGTTGTCCGTCGTTGTAGCGGCTCACGTCGATGGATCCGCCGGTGGGGAAGTCGGGGAAGAGTTGGAAATCCTCGCCGCGCAGATAACTGATGGCGGCTTGGCACAGTTCGCAGAAGTTATGTGGCAGGATTTTCGAGGTGAGACCCACGGCGATGCCTTCAGTGCCTTGTGCCAGCAGCAGGGGGAATTTCACGGGCAGTGCGATAGGTTCTTTGTTGCGCCCGTCATAACTCATCTGCCATTCTGTGGTCTTGGGGTTAAAGACGGTGTCGAGGGCAAATTTCGACAGTTTGGCCTCGATATAACGTGGTGCGGCGGCACGGTCGCCTGTGAGGATGTTGCCCCAGTTGCCCTGGGTGTCGATGAGCAGGTCTTTTTGGCCCAGTTGCACGAGGGCGTCGCCGATGGAGGCGTCGCCGTGGGGATGGAATTGCATGGTGTGCCCCACGATGTTGGCCACCTTGTTGTATCGCCCGTCATCCATGCGCTTCATCGAGTGGAGGATGCGGCGCTGCACGGGTTTCAGACCGTCGTCAATCTTGGGTACCGCGCGCTCCAGGATCACATATGAGGCATAGTCAAGAAACCAGTTCTGATACATGCCGCTGAGATGGTGCACCACAGAGGCATCGAAACGGTTGACGGGTTGGTAGTCGCTATGCTCTTCTTCCTCCAGTTCGTCCTCGTCGGTCTCGCCTTCCTCAGTCACCTTCTCGTCGGCAGCACTATCCTCAGCCTCCTCATCGCCAGCACTATCCTCAGCCTCCCCGTCGGCATCACTTTCCTCAGTGATGTCGCCGTTGTCTGTTGGTGTGGTCTCGTCGGGTGTCTCTTCTGCCGGTGTCTTATCGTCTTTGATCTCGTTGTCCTTCATCTTTTGTTTCCGTTAAGAGTGTGGTATCTGGTCTTTTATGCCAGTCTGTTAAACAATGACAGGCCTTTTTTGACCTTCCTTCATTTTTTTTGCAAAAGTAAGCAAAAAAATCCGAATAGGGGGAAAATGCCTGAAGATATTTGTCCAAGAGGGAGGCATTTTGATGCTGTCAGGTTGGTTGATGTGACGCATAGGTAAAGTTTGTTTACATTCATTATCTATTTAAGTTAATTAGATACAAAAAAGAAGCGTGTGCGAGCAAAAATGTATGGCAAATCTTGTATAATTGTACTTTTTTCTGTAATTTTGCAGCACAAATAGGGGTGTCCCCTTTTTTGTGATGACCCTGTTTTTTGAGCAAGGTGGGGTTTTTATGGTCCGCCTTGTCATTCATTTTATAGGAAATGTAAGAATTAAAAGATAAAAATGGCACAAGAAGACGTTTTTAAAAAGATCGTGAGCCACTGCAAGGAGTATGGTTTTGTATTTCCCAGCAGTGAGATTTATGATGGTCTGGCCGCAGTCTATGACTATGGACAGAATGGTGTGGAATTGAAGAACAACATCAAGGAGTATTGGTGGAAGAGCATGGTGCTGATGCATGAGAATATCGTGGGCATCGACTCCGCCATCTTCATGCATCCCACGATCTGGAAGGCCTCCGGGCATGTGGATGCCTTCAATGACCCCCTCATCGACAACCGCGATTCCAAGAAGCGTTACCGTGCCGATGTGCTCATCGAAGACCAGATGGCCAAGTATGATGAGAAGATCCAGAAGGAGGTCGACAAGGCCCGCAAGCGTTTTGGCGATGCTTTTGATGAGCAGAAGTTCCGTGAGACCAACCCCCGCGTGCTGGAGCACCAGCAGAAGCGTGATGCCCTGCACCAGCGCTACACTGCCGCCATGCAGGGTCCAGACCTGGCAGAACTGAGGCAGATCATCCTTGATGAGGAGATTGTTGATCCCATCAGCGGTACCCGCAACTGGACCGACGTGCGCCAGTTCAACCTCATGTTCTCCACAGAGATGGGGTCGGTGTCGGATGCCACCAATAAGATCTACCTGCGCCCTGAGACGGCTCAGGGTATCTTCGTGAACTACCTGAACGTTCAGAAGACCGGTCGTATGAAGATTCCTTTCG
>JAEEGL010723453.1_pt1 | contig 36543 bp, 26 predicted proteins | sample 9134231 | NCBI WGS metagenome assembly JAEEGL01 (sample SAMN16246548, study PRJNA631951) | gut metagenome | biome: gut microbiome; feature: rumen; material: fiber-attached | host: Bos | place: Iran: Karaj | collected 2018-10 | reverse complement strand
TGTAAAGGGGGCAAACTGGCGCCTACCTCTTAGAGATTACCTCAAAACCCACGATTCCCCTCATTACTTCCTCTCGCCCGACGAGACGCTCGCCTGCGCCATCGATCCCGCAAACGGCCAGGTGCTCTACAGTTACGCCCTCGAAGATTCCTGGTCACCCGAATCAGAGCAATAAAAAACCCGCTGGACGCTACCAACATCCAGCGGGCAGAAGCTTGAGGGATACGCGTATCCTCCAAATCAGCGCTTGCAGCATGCCTGCATACGCTCGTGCAGTCAATCTCAAAGGTCGCCCACCGTCACCGTCCCCTTCCTCAAAACAACGCTCGTCGGAAAATCACTGTGCGCCGTAGCGTACGAGACGTACTTTCCTGGCGGGAGACGCCCCAAAGAACGCGTCCGACAGAGCGCGCAAAATGACCCATCGCTCGACGCATCCGCCGTACGGCTCACACGAAAATTGCAACTTTCAATTGCAGGCGGAGTCGAAATTGCGGGATTACAGCCGGGCGGCGATCAGGGCGGCGCAGCCTTCGGTCACGTCGCGCTCTTATCGGTCGAATGGGAAAACGCTGCAGACAGGATCCCAAACCGAGGCCCGCACGCTGCGCAGAACATCGACAGCAGCTCAAAGAGGCAGCGAAAAATGCGGTCTCTCGGATAAAACTGAGACAACGAAGGAGATTCATCACATGGACACCCAACTGGAAGAACAATTTGCCAACCATCAAAAATGGCTGAGTACGGCAGGAGATGAGGGCACGCGCCTTTCTCTCGACGAAATGGAGCTTTCACATCTGACATCAGAGCAGTTGGCGTTACTTGAGAATGCGTTTCTCACAGCTTGTCGCTTTAAAAAGATGTCTTTCCGGCGCGTCGATCTGTATCGAACCCAAATGTATTCCTGCAGTTTTGAACAATCTCTCATGGAAGCGGTCCATTTCACCAAAAGCGATTTAAGCTACACAACGTTTACAGATGTGACCTTTGAAGAGAACCGTTTCAATCGCGCAGAGATGTATCAATGCCGATTCGTACGGTGCATTTTTAAAGAGACTTCGGCTGCAGGCCTGGCGATTTGGGACAGCCCATTCGAGCAGGTCACTTTTGATCATGTCGATTTTGATCAGGCTTACTTCGAAAACATTCTGTTAAAGGATGTCACCTTCGTCGAACCGATTCATCTCGATCAGATCACGGAACTTGCGATCAACCTAGGGACACTCGACCAGCCGCAGATGCTTTCGCGCGAAGAATCGATTCGATGGATCAAAGCGCATTGCATCACTGCGCGCTGAGCGCGATCACCGAAGCCTCGGTCGGCGACGCTTTTGTATGGCGATCGGGCGCCGGAGCCTCCGACAACCCTTCTCCCACCGCGCGCATTGCCGGCGGATGCTCCCTCAAAACAACGCCCTCCAGGAAATCAGGCGTCGTACAGTACGGCGTGTACTTTCCTGGTCAACCAATGCCCGTCGTACAGTACGGCGTGTACTTTCTTGGAAAAACACTACGCGCCGCACTGTTCAAAACGTACTTTCCCGGCGAGAAACTACGCTCCGTAGCGTTCATTGGCACGGATCTTGCAAAGCGAAGAGGCTCCGTACTGTACGAAACGTACTTTCCAGCCAGGAAACTACGCGCCGTAGCGTACGGAACGTACTTTCCCGGCGGGAGACGCTCCATGGAACGCGTCCGGCTGACCGCGCAAATTGCCCCCAGTTTTAACGCGCCAGCCGTACGACTCGCACGAAGTTTGCAACTTTGAATTGCACGCAAAGTCAAAAGCGAGCTTCTTGCCCGAAACACTCGCTCCCACTCCGATGCCCCTCAGGGGCCCAGCCCTCCGACCGAGCGCAGCGAGAGAGGACCTGGGCCCCGAAAGCGATCTCCGGTTTCAAACGCCCCTACATATAAAGAAGCCTCCTCGGGTCCGGGGGCGACATCCGATCGCCCAATTATCCAGATGCCACTTGAGCCCCCGGGCGGCCCGGAAAGGGTAAGGGTGCAGGGAGTTAGGAGAAACCCGCCCGCAAGCGGGTTTTCCCTATCTTCCTGCAAAACGAGATCGAGTAAATCAGAAAGATCGCCCGAAAAGAAAAGGCTCCCCCACCCTCAACAATCACCCTCTCCCGAAAAGAAAAGGCTCCCCCACTCTCACACCATCCCCCCGGAGGGGCCCCCTCACTTCATATCGATCGCAAGCTCCCCGATCACGCCCTTGGGCGTCACCTTCACCCCGAATTGCACCAGGCCCACATGCTCGACCAACGCCTTAATGAAGGGATCTGCGCTGCTGGTCTCCTTGGCCTGCTCCTGCATGAGCGACTCCGCGTACAGCTGCATGGGATTCATCTCGGGATGCGCATTTTTGAGTTTTTGGAAGGCTTCCTCGCCTATCCGCTCTTTCACGGCCTCTTCCGGAACGCCCTCACCTTTCGCCATCATCTCATCGATATACCGGCGCATCTCGGCCTTTCGCGCAGCTCGCAGGGAGGCATCGATGTAACGGTTGAAGCCTTGCTGCGCCATTTCCAGAAGCTTCGCGTCGTAACCCAGAGACAGGATCAGGCCCGGCTCGCCTTTGGAATCCATGAACGCGGCCAGGTTCTGACCTTCACCCACCGCGACGCCCAGCGCATTCTGAGTCATCCGCGCCTGCGGCTTGAGATTGGGGAGAGGCAGCTCAGGCAGCTTGCCCTGGAGATCGACCATCTGCCCGTCGGGCTTTAACCCCAGATCCGGCACACCGAAGCCCTGCAGGAGCGCGAGCAGCTTTTCGGGATGCGCATGTGCGATCATCGCGCTGCCCGATGCGTTCGCCTTCATATCGAATGCGTCGACGGCGGCGCTGATCGCCGAAATGTCCATCCACTGAGGATTCATCAGGAGCGGCAACTTTCCGCCCAGCAGGGCGCTCGCTTCGTTGAATTCCGAGAAATATTTGCATTGGAAAGGCGCCGCCTGGATCGCGTTGATCTGCTTTTTCAGGTATTCGGCGGTCTTCGGCAGATCGAGACCCACGGCCAGATTCAGCAGTTTGCCCTTCGGCCCCATGCCAAAACCCTGATTGGCGATGCTGCTCAGATCTTTCGCGCTGTTCGGATCGAGTTCCAGCCCGAGTTTCATCACCTCCCGGTTGTCCGAAGTGCCGTTGCCGAAGCCGGCCACAAAGCGCGGCATCTTCGCCAGGAGCTGCGAGAGTTCCTGATCGCAATGTTCGGGCAAATCCTGCGCCAGTTTCAGCGCCGCAGCGACCTCGCCGTTGATCCCCTGCGCGCGGCCCATCACCATGTCGCCCAGGATGCGGTTGTCGAGATAGCCCATGCTGTAGCGGAGCCCGTAATCCCGCGAGAGCGCCTTGAACGCGCTCATGTCTTTAAAGGCGTTCTGGGGCTTCTCCTGCAGGAACGCGATCTTCAGCAGCTTTTCGGCCATCGCCGCCGGCACCACCGCAAACACGAGCTCGTTTTTTACGAATGCGAGCGCCATCGTCACTTTGGAAGTTTCAAAGGCAAAATATGCCTGATCGCCCAGCTTCTTCACCGGCCAGGGATCACCGGTCGCTTCGATGCGCTTCAAAAACGCCCGCGCCTTCTCCTCGTTCTGAATCTCCACGCGCACCACCGGCAAAAGCCCCAGGCCGTAAACCGTTACGCGATAATCCGGTGAAAGCCCCAGCTGCGGCAGCTGGCTGGAGTCCTGGAGACTGCCCAGCTCTTTCAGCAACTGCGCAACCTGAGGTGTAAACATTCCGCTTCGCCCAACCTCGTCCCAGAAGCCCGCATCCTGCATATCTCCCCAGAATAATGCCGATGACTTGTCCATCAGCGCCTTCGGCAACGCTTCGAGCCCCATCCACAAATACGGCGTATCCTGCGGAATGTAGGCGATCACCTCGCGATCCGGGATCACCGCCTGCCCCGTCACCGCCGTCAAGGCGCCCTCGTTCCTGTTGCAACCCCAAAGCGCCCCCGAGCCCAGCACCGAACAAATCGCGAGATTTCGAATCCAAGATTTCATGCGAACAACTCCCATTTGGCAAATGATACGCCACGAGATAGCAGTCATCAGTCCCGCAAACAAGTTTTTTGATCTTTACGGATCGTAACTGCAATTTTGGGAGAAAATGTTCGCGCCCATCCGGAGGATGATCTGAAGGCAAAGATGAAGCGGCCTTCCAGCTCCCAGAGACTTACTCCCTTGCGAATACAGGTGAGAGCGTCTTTTTGATGTCATCCTCAAAACCTAAGACACGATCCCTCTGTTTAAAGCAGACCTCGGCGATGATGTGACTGAAATCAGATTCGGGATCATCTGCATATTCCTGAATGCGCTCTCGCCCCTTTTCTCCACAAGACATCGCCAAAGCCTTGAGCGCATAACGCCGCATGCCATCATCTCCGCCCTTTATGCCTTCTGTCGGCCAGCAGGAAGGCGTCCCATAGATCGTACAACCGAGCAGATACTGTTCAATTTCTTCCATCAGAGCGCGATCTTCCTGAGGCATAAAGTGATCGCGCATCAGGAAAAGGCCCATCGACTGAGCCAGCATGTTGTTTGCAATCAGCTCATCTGCAGATGTTTGAAACGAAGGCTTTCGAACCAGCGATTTTAAGCGATGGTAGAGACGGCTCGCATCTTCGAGATCGCCGTGCAGACCGATCAACAGATAGCAATCGCGGTGAATGTAACCCGGATCAATCCCTTGATCGCGCCGGATCGGCTCCAAATCCCGCCCGAGGAGATCCCATGCAAAGGCCACCAAATCCTTTGTCGTCTTAAACCCTGCCTCATTGAGCGCTTTGAGATCGACGGACTTTCGCCCAACCCACTCCAAACTGCCTGTCATCAAAAAATCGAGCTGCTCAAACGTCATCGGCCAGTCTTTTGGCGTCTCTTTCATGCGCTTCGGCCCTGGCCCCGCCATGCCCTTTCCAACATGCCGGGTTGATTGCTCAGCCGTTTTGGGGGCCAGTTCCTTTTGCGAACGGTTGCACCCCAACAAAGCAGTAACCGCCAGCAAACAAATGAACCGCATCATCAAAACCTCCAAACCGTTTTCTGCGTACCCAAAGTCTGGGCTCAGCCCGGCATTCTCGAAGCAGCGATCATCGCGCCCGCAAAGTCATCAAAGGTTGCAGCTGCCCAAAACTGCAACCGAATGCTGAGTGATGAAAACGCCCGAAGCGCTCTGAGATCAGAGGCAGATGGGAGGGGCGCATCTCACACGCTCCTTTTTACACCCTCTCCCATCCGTGCAATTTCGCGCCGCAGGATCCTATTTCAGATCCATCCACAGCTCGCTCAGGATCCCTTTGGGGGTGAGCCTGAGCTGGGCGCCGAAGCTGTCGAAGTAGCGCTTCATGAACGCGTAATGCTTCTCCATCTCCGCACCGGCCTCCCCCGTGTAGAGCTCAGCTATGGCCTGATCGATCGTGAACTCAGGATTTTTGGCCTTGAGCGCCGCAAATTTTTCCTGGCCCAGCTCTGCGGCTGCGATTTTTTCCATGCCTTCCCGGCCGGAGACTTGTTCTTCGGTGGTGAGCCTGATCTTCAGTTCTTCTCGAAGTCTTGTGCGCGATTTTTCAACGTAGCCGGCAAAACCGTCCATCCCCTGCTCCGCAAGATCCATGCCAAACTTCATAGACAGGAGCACGCCGGGCTCGCCTTTGGTTTCCATCATCGAGGCCAGCTGACTTGCATCCGTCGTGGTCACCGCAACCCCGATTGCGTTTGGCGTCATGCGCACAAACAGCTTTTCATTTCCGTCAAGGTTTTGCGGGATCATGGATGAGAGGTCGACGGTCTTGCCATCAGGATTCAGGCCGAGGTCGGAGGCGCCTAAAAACAGATTAGACATATTCAGCAGTTTTTCGGGGTGAGCGTGCGTCATCATAATGGTCATATCGACCTTTTTCGGGATGTCTACATCGTTCATCGCGATGCTCAAGGACGAAAAATCGTTCAAATAGTTGTTGAACGGCAGCAACATCTGGAGGGGCAGTTCGTTTGCCAGGTCGTTGAGCGGTAACAGATACTCGCATTGGTAGGGCGCAGCTTTGATCGCGTCGAGCGACTTCTGCACAAAGGCGACCAGGTTGGGATACTTAAAGCCCACGCTCAGCGACAGCAGTTTGGCTTTTGGATTCATGCCCATACCGTCGGTGGCGATGCTGCTCAAATCCTTGGCCAGGGTTTCTTCGAGCTCGACGCCCAGTTTCAATTTCACTCTGTTGGCCGAAACGTCGTCGCTCAGGCCAAACACAAATCGGGGCGTCTTTGCTTTGAGCTGGTCAAGCTCTTTGCTGCACGTCTCACTCAACTCGATGTGCACGTCCTTCAGAATCGTTTTCATGACCGTGCTGTTGATGCCCGTGGAACGGCCCATAAAAAGATCGCCCAGGATGCGATTGTCGATGTAACCCATGCTGTAACGCAGGCCAAAGTCGCGCGCGAGCTGATTGAGGGTGCTCATATCGTTAAAGGCTTGCGCGGGCTTTTCCTGCAAGAACGCGATCTTTAAAACCTGTTCCGCAACTTCTGGCAGCGCGAATGCGATCACGAGTTCGTTTTTCACAAAGGCGACCGCGATCAACCCATTTTCAAAAGCGAGCTCTTCATACGATTGATCCCCCAACTGCTTTTGAGTCCACGGTGAATCGATCCCCGACTTGAATTTCTTAAAAAAGCTGCGCGCTTTCTCAACATCCGACAGTTCCAGCCGAAACACCGGCAGCAGGCCCAGGCCGTAAAGCGTCATCTTTCCTTGTGGAGAAACCCCGATCTGCTGCCAGACCGACTGGTCTTTATTTTGAAGCATCTCCAGAAAGGCTTTCGCGGACTCGTCTCCATTCTGCTTGGCCTTTTCAAGATCTTTTTCGAGGTCTAAGCCTTCCATCTTCCCCACTTCTTGGAAAAAGGAGAGGCCTTTGTCGATCAGTTCCTTGGGTAATGCCTCAGTCCCCATAAAAAGATAAGGCGTGTCCTTGGGAATATAGGCCATGATCGCCCGCTCAGGGATGCTCACCTGTGCCGTCACCGCCGTCGCGGGATCCTTGTTGCTGCAGCCCCAAAGAGCAGAAGTCCCCACCAACGAACCGAGCGCTAAATTTCGAATCCAGGATTTCATGCGAAAAACTCCACTTTTATGAAAGTTGTGCCGCGAGATAACAGCCCGCCATCCTGTAAACAAGTTTTTTACGAATCGCCGCCTCCTTTTTGAGAGAACAGACTCACGACAGCCCGGAGAGCGCGATGCCGCTTTCCATCAGAAAGCCATGAGGCCAGGAGGGAGGCTGCCCTGCTGCTGCTCAGGAAACGGGGCGCATACAGGAAAGATGCTCATATCCTTCTCTAAGCAGGGGGTCTTCTCCGATTGGCCTAAAGGTAACTTCTGACATCAAAAAGGGATGCCCGAACAAGAGACAGCCCCTCAATCAGCGCTCCGGGCGCCACCCGAACCTTCGTTTTGCCCTCATTCCCTGCTCCGGTTGCCACCCGAATCCCTGATTCACCCATAAAATCGGCTCCGGGCGCCACCCGAAGTGATGATTCATACATTATCCCTGCTTCGGTTGCCACCCGAACCCCTGATTCACCTTCCAAACCGGCTCCGGGCGCCACCCGAAGTGATGAATCATACATTAGCCCTGCTTCGGTTGCCACCCGAACCCCTGTTTTGCCCTCTTTTCCTGCTTCGGTTGCCACCCGAACCCCTGTTTTGCCCTCTTACCCTGCTTCGGTTGCCACCCGAACCTTAAAAAAAAGGCTCCCGAAGGAGCCTTTACATACCTGGAAGCTTGGGCCGCTTGTAGCCCACGATCATCTTCTCTCCCGGTTTTAAGGTTTTGCGCTTGCGCTTCTTAAAGTCGTTCCATTTTTTGAACTCTTCGAGCTTGATCTTATGTTTCTTGGCAATCTTACTGGGGTTATCGCCTCGTTTAACGGTGTAGTAGACGGGAAGAGGCTTGAGCGCGGAGTTTCCATAGCGTTTCACGTAGTCCCGAACGGCGGCCTTGGCCTGAGGACACCAGATGCGGACGTGAAGATGGTTCTTATGGCCTTTGGCATCGCGGATGATGCCGTACCTTTTGCCGTGGGGATACGAAAAGATTTTTGTCAGGCGGGCCGGACTCACGTGGGCGACGTCGCGGGCATATTCGTAGAGGGGCTTTTGGATGCTGTAATCCATGAAGATGTATTCGGTCTTGCCGTCAGCCAAAAACGACTCGACCAGCGTCCATGTTCGCGCCGCATCGAGGTTTCGCGGCGTCGCTTCCACAAATCCCTGAGGCACCCGATCCTTGAAATAATAGCCGATGTCGACGTCGCAGCCCGCCTGATGGGACAAATGGGGCTTCAGCGGACCGCCTTCGCGCGCCGAAAGATCTCTCACGATCACTTTGTGGGATCCGGGATATTTCCGGTTGACTGCTTCGGCCGCCGCCTGAATCGCTTCCACCAGCTCGGGGGTCCCGTAGCGGCTCGTTTTCATCGAGGTGATGTAGTCGTTGCTGTTGAGCGGGACGCCGTTGATCAATGCGCCGTTGTTGGCCTTTCCAAGCGAGACGCAGGTTTTCCCCGGGACGAACTCGATGGGCTCAACCTTCTTCGGCGGTTCGAGCTCCTCGGCATCCTCGCCGGGATCGTCGTCGATGGAGCCGTCCTCGGCATGCTCGCCGCTGTCGGTGACCCCCTCTTCATCCGTGCTCGCTTCCTCCGAAGAGATCTCAGCGCTCACCGGGGCCTCCGGTGCGCTCCCATCGTCCTGCCCGCCCACGGTCCAGACTTCGGAGGTGCCCTCCTTTAACCGCATCGCATCGCTTTCAAGTTGCGCCGCCGTCCAGGCATCTCCCGGCCCCTCATTCCCCAGCCAGGAAGGCGTCCCGAATTCCTCTTGCGCCCGCAGGGAAGAAGCCCAGCAAAGAAGCAATCCCACAAAAAACCAAAGCTTATTCATCGCTGCTTTCCATCTTCCCGGCCGCATCCACAGGCACCGCTCGCTTAAAGATCACTTCTCCGGCACCCGGTTCTTCGGCCATCTCTTCAGAGGTAGATACGCCGCCCGGCGCTTCATCGGCAAGCAAAGTCTCAACCGCTGGCATCTTTTGATCGCTCTCATCGCTCCGGATCGGTTCCGAAGGCCCGACAGGCTCACAGGCAACCGTCTGTTCGCGCCCCGTCAGGCAGCAAAGCGCCCAAAACAGCCCCGCGACCGCAAGAAATCTCGGCGCCACAGGCCCGTGCAGCAGCGTGACAAACGGCGTCAGCACCGACACCGCCAGCGCCACCAGAAGTCGCCCCCACAAATAGAATCGCATCGCCCGAAAGCGGAAGTTTCGATTCAGCAAAAGCGTCACCGCCGGCCAAAGCAGCAAAAGATCGAGGGGCATAAAGCAGAGCAGCAAGAACGACTCGCGCACGTCGGGCCAGCAGCTCCATAAATTGAGCGCCACGAGCACAGTTCCCCAGGCCACCGAAGGCAACGCGAACAAAAGCAGCCCCAATCCCCGCAACCTGCGCCCCAGACGCCGCACGAAGAGCGCGCCCGCCACCACCAAAAACGCCCAGACGCCGATCACCCATTGTCCCGCCTGCGGATGATTCCCCAGCGGATACGGCCCCTGACGCTGATGCACCACCAAAGGATCGCTCAGAAGCGGCATCGGACCTTCGGGCCCGGAAAGCGTCACGCGCTGAAGCCAGAATCCCAGGTATTCGGGCAAAAACATCATCTCCCAGGCGTTCCGCTGGCGCTCCATCTCGATGCCGGTGGGAAACTCGGATCCAAAGAGCAGCAGGAAATCCGCCGTAAACGCGCGCCGCACCTCGTCGTGATACGTTCGCCCCGTCTGCACGCCCCAAAGCTGCGCAAAGATCGCGCCGCCCACCGCTTCATCGATCGCGTCGCGCAGGCGGGTCGCACAGTTTTCGCGGAAGGTATCGTAGCGGTATTCCCGAAACTCCGGCTTCACGTCATGTTCCAGGCGCCAAATCAGCTGCGCAGTCTGCTCCGGCGTCAGATTCAGCGGATAGCGCACGACCGTCCGATCCTCGCGCACCCAGCCCGAACGCGCCGCGCGAAAAGATTTGTCGTCGCCCCAGAAGTTCACGCGGCCCGTTAAGAAATTGTAGGCGTAGTTCGGCTTCTTAAAATCGGTGATCCCAAAGTTGTAGACGCGCGCCTGCTCGATGGGCCCCTGGGGATCCTCGCGCACCAGAAGTGCCGCATGGCCATAGAGCGTATACACGTCGTCTCCGGGCCCCACGATCACCAGATCGACGCGCGGCGTGGGTTTGGGCGGCGGCGGTTCGGGCAAGGGTTCGGGCACAGGTTCGGGCACGGGCGCTGCGGGCGGATCCTCTTTGGCTTTACCCTTTTTTTTGCCCGTTTTGGCGTCTTTGGCCGCCTTCTTTTCTTCAGCCTTGCGCGACTTCGGTTTTACGGGTTCCGGCGCATCCTCGTCCTCTTCATCAAAATCGGGCAGCTGTGCCCAGGCATCCGCCTGAAACGTGACCCAAAAGCCGCTCAGCCAGAGCAGCGCCATCAAAAAAAAGCGGCGTTTCACCGCGATCTCCTCTCTTTGACCCCGTGTGGGTTTACGTACGGGAGCCAAATCACTACCATGCGCGCCTCAATCGTTGGGCCGAAAGGACGATCATGGCCAAAGAAACCGACCAAATGCAGAAAATCGTGTCGCTGTGCAAGCGGCGCGGCTTTGTTTTTCAATCCTCCGAGATCTACGGCGGTCTCCGCAGCGCTTACGACTACGGCCCGCTCGGCGTGGAGCTCAAGCGCAACATCATGAACGCCTGGTGGCGCGACATGGTGCAGAGCCGCGAAGACGTGGTGGGCCTCGACGCCTCGATCATCATGCATCCGCGCGTCTGGGAAGCCTCGGGTCACCTCGCGGGCTTCTCCGATCCCCTGGTCGACTGCCGCGTATGCAAGGAGCGTTTCCGCGCCGATCATGCGACGCCTGCAACCGAGGGCCAAGATCTCGTCCTCACTTTTGCCGATAAAGCGCGCGCCAAGGCCGCCCAGGAGCTGATCAAGACGCAGTTTGGCGTCGAGCTCGAAGCGCACGGCAAGGAATTAAAGGGCGCCAAGGCCGGCAACCGCGGTTACGTCTGCCCCGTCTGCAACTCGCCGTTCCTCTCCGAAGAGCGCCAGTTCAACCTCATGTTCCGCTCCAGCATCGGTCCCGTCGACGCGATGACCGAGGTCGCCCAGGCGATCGAGCGCGGTGAACTCGCGGGCCTTCAGGGCAACGCCCTCCGCGCCAAACTCGACGAGCTCACCAAAGACAGCGCCGTCTACCTCCGCCCCGAGACCGCCCAGGCGATGTTCGTGCAGTTCATGAACATCCAGCAGTCGATGTCGATGAAGGTCCCCTTCGGTATCGCGCAGCAGGGCAAGTCGTTCCGCAACGAGATCACCGTCGAGCATTTCATCTTCCGTTCCTGCGAATTCGAGCAGATGGAGATGGAGTTCTTCTGCGAACCGGGCACCGACGACGAATGGATGGATTACTGGAAGGACTTCCGCCTGAACTGGTGGAAGAAGTTCACCAACCATCCCGAAAACTTCCGCCTCCGCGCCCACGATCAGGCCGAGCTCGCCCATTACGCCAAGGCCTGCTACGACGTCGAATACCTCTACCCCTGGGGCTGGGGCGAACTCGAAGGCATCGCCAACCGCACCGACTACGATTTGCAGAAGCACGCAAAATACTCGGGGCAGAAGCTCGAGTACTTTGACCCCACCGCGCAAAAGAAATACACGCCCTACGTCATCGAGCCCTCGGCCGGCGCCACCCGCGGCCTTCTGGTCATGCTCATCGACGCTTACAACGAGGAGACCCTCGAAAACGGCGAAACCCGCGTCGTGCTGAAGCTGCATCCGGCTCTCGCGCCCATCAAGGTGGCCGTGCTCCCGCTGGTCAAGAAGGACGGCATGCCCGAAAAGGCCCGCGAAGTCGTCAACGCCTTCCTCGCCCACGGCATCAACGCGCGCTACGACGAGCAGCAGACCATCGGCCGCCGCTACCGCCGCCACGACGAGATCGGCACCCCCTGGTGCCTCACCATCGACGGCCAGACCCTCCAGGACGGCACGATCACGATCCGCGACCGCGACACGATGGAACAGCAGCGCATCTCCATCGACACCGCCGTCCAGGAAATCGAATCCCGCCTCCGCAAGATCTAAAAACCTTCCCCAATCACCCCTTCCCCAATCACCATTGCTCGCCAGGAGATCCCGCCTTTAGGGGGATGTAATGCGCGATCTCCACGCTGCGATCGCATTGTTTGGGGGGTGTAATACGCGATCTCCACGCCGCGATCGCATTTTACAGGGGGTGTAATACGCGATCTCCGCGCCGCGATCGCATTGTTGGGGGGGTGTAATACGCGATCTCCACGTTGCGATCGCATTGTTTGGGGGATGTAAAACGCGATCTCCACGCTGCGATCGCATTGTTTGGGGGGTGTAAGACGCGATCGCGGTACGGAGATCTCACATTACATGGCATGGAAGCCCCGATCTCCTGCCCAGCAATCCGTTCCGCCGCGACCATTCGCCCCACCGATCGTCCGATCGCCTGCCCGCTCGCGGGTTCACCGCCCCTCAATTCTGAACAGCTGCACCGATCCGCTTGACATTTTCGGATCATCCGTTCAGTCTTAGGCCATGGCATACAAATCCGGCAGCGCAGATCTCCCTCTCCACGGCGGCAGCATCCCTCAATGGCTGAGCGACCGCATGGAAAAACTCGCCCGCGTCATGGTCGAAGCGTTGGTCATCCATTACGGCCGCGCCGAATTCCTGCGCAGGCTCGCCCACCCGTTCTGGTTTCAGTCCTTTGGCGCCGTCATGGGCATGGACTGGCATTCTTCGGGCATCACCACCGCCGTTTGCAGCGCCTTAAAGCGCGGACTCGCCCCCATCCAGGACGAGATCGGGATTTACGTCTGCGGCGGCCGCGGCAAGCATTCGCTCGAAACGCCCAAAGAGCTCGAACGCGTCTGCGAAAAGACGGGGCTTTGCGGATCGCAGCTTGCGCGCACGAGCCGCCTGGTGGCCAAAGTCGACAACACCGCCGTTCAGGACGGGTTCCAAATCTACCTGCACAGCTTCTTTTTAACGAGCGACGGCCTCTGGACCGTGGTGCAGCAGGGCATGGACGAGCAGAGCGGCATGGCGCGACGCTATCACTGGCTCTCGTCGCAGGTGCGCGATTTTGTGGACGAGCCCCACGCCGCCATCGAAGGCCTGGAACGCACAGAGCCGATCTTAAACCTCACGGATCACCGCGCCTCCGACGCCCGGGAATCGATCCTCGATCTGGTGCAGCGGGGCCCCGATCAGGCGATTTGGGAAATCCGCGACGCGCTCCATTGCGACGCCCTCTCAAACGAGCTGCCGCTGCTCAAAATGACGCCCCAGAGCGCGCAGCTGCAAATCCCGCATCTCACCATGCCCCGGCGCCATCAGGTGATCAGCGAAGACGTCAACGATCTGCGCCTGCGATCGACGCTCGTGGCCGCCGAGCAGGCCTGCGAACACCGCCAGTTCGACGAGCTCCTCTTAACGCCGGGTCTTGGACCGCGCACCATGGCCTCCCTCGCGTTTGTGAGCGAAGTGCTCCACGGCAAGCCGAGCCGCTTCTCCGATCCCGCGCGCTTCTCGCTCTGCCACGGCGGCAAAGACGGCCATCCGTTCCCCGTGCCGCTCCATATCTACGATCAGACGATCGCGGTGCTCAAAAACGCGGTGCGCCTCGCGCGACTCGGCGAAGACGACAAGCTCGAAGCGATCCGCAGGCTCGATCAGCAGGCGCGCAAGGTGGAAGAAATGCTCTCGAACGCTGGGCAAAACGAGCCCATTTTTGCCGACTACCTGGCCGCCGAACGACAGCAAAGCCACAACTACGGCGGGCGCACCGTCTTCGATCGCCCGAACGCGCAGCGCGCGCAGACCGCACGCAAACCGACCTCCCATCAAGCGACGTCACAACCCGCGCGCCGCCCTCAGACCGCGCGCAAACCGAGCCCACATTGCCCTCAAAACCAACCGTTTTTACCCGGGTTTTGATGCAAAAACTCTCATTTTTTCAACAAGTTGCATAAATTTCGATCTCAAACCGTGAAGAAATCTTGCCAATCGTGAAATCATTCGATTCAATCACGGACGTAACTGCGCAAACAGGCGCGCCACGATAGGAGATGCGAAGATGAGTCGAGCCCGCTCAGCGATTGCGGTCAAGACTGCAGTCGAGAAGCTCCGGGCTTATGCCGCCGAGGCTTTTGGTGTCCAAATCGTCGAGACCCAATCCTTCGACGATTTTTTTGATGCCGTACAATTTTGCCAGCCCCGCGTCGAAGATTTTGGGGGCGAAGAAGGCTCCAACGCCTGGTATCTCTGGAAACACGGCCCATGGGCGATCATCGGGGATCTGGACTTAAAGCTCCCGCACCAGTCGGATGCCCTCGCGAAGCTCTCAGAAGCCTTCGGTGAAGCGATCGCAGCCGGCGTCGATGAAGATTTCGCTCAGGCGGCTTTTGTTTACGCGCAAAACGGCAAGATTCGCCGCAGGATCGCGCTGGGCGAGCACGAACTCGAGATCGAAGGTCGCCCGATCCAGGCCGAAGTGGGCCACCGCGTCGAAAACTTTGACGAACAGGAAGCCGATCGCCTCTGGCAAACCTTTGGCCTCCCCACCTTCGAATTCGAACCCGAAGAAGGCCCCTTCGTCTGCATTCACGTCAAAGCCTGACTCAGGGCGCCTGCTCCGACCAGTGAAGCTGCAGATGCAGCCATTGACCGTCACCGGATCCCTGAATCACCGCCGTAGCCTCCTGCCCGTCACGGCTGCGCTCATATAACGCCTCCCCTCGCGGCGCTTTCACAAAGCCGTTGTCGCTCACCCATTTTTCCAAATCCCCAGCCGCTCGATCCAAAAGCAGGCTCACCCGCGCGTTGTCGGTCACCCGAATCCCCGGTTTGCGCGCATGGCGCCGCGTCAGCTCAACGCCCTTCACCGCAGGCAAAAGCGTCTCCAATGCCCCGGCATTCGGAATCGCATCCAAAAACCGTTTTACTTCAAGCGGTTGCTGTTGCTTCAGCTTCAAAGTGAGCGTCACCGCCGATGGCTTTTCCGGAACCTGCTCCAGCGCAATCGCCAGTTCCCCATCGTCCGCCACGATCTTGTCAGGCAGGCGCACGGGCACAAACCCCGCCTCCAAGAAGCCGCCCTTCCCGAGTCCCTGCGAGACGAGCTTCACCAGATCTGCCCCCCGAAGAAGCGTCACGTACTTGATTTTAAACAGGTTTTGTCCCGCAACGAACGCCGCCTGATGCGCATTCTGCTCGATCTCAATATGGACGAGTTTGGCCTGATCCGTTCCCGGAAACGCATCCCCAAGCCGCTTCGGCAATAAAAACCGCGATCCGTCGAGGCTCGAAAGCGGTTCGTAGATCGCCCGCCTCTGCTGCGCCAAAGCGGCCTCCAGCGCACTCACATTTTCGCCCGTCACCCTGGGCTGAGCCTTTGCAGGCGTTGCGCTCTCTCCTTTGCCAGATCCAGCGGACGCTTCCGGCTTCTGCCCGTTCCCACAACCGTAACCTCCTAAAAACACAAGAAAAACAAAAAGCAGCTTCTTCAATTTGCCCAAACTTTCTCGTTTTAAAAAGACTGAGAACCCAGAATCGATTAAAGGCTATGGTATGTCAATTGCGCATGGCCTATGCTAGCCGCCGTGTGGATCTGTCCTGAATGCCGCAGCGTCTACGAAAAACGCCAGGACGTTTGCAGCCGCTGCAATATACCTTTAGCCGAAGTGCGCTCCAATCAAAGCAAAGCGCGCTATCCGCTGCTCGGAAAGGTGGTCGACCATCGCTATCGATTGATCGGCGGCCTCGGGCAGGGCGGACTCGGGACCGTGTACCTTGCGCAGCATCTCCACCTGATGCAGCTGTTTGCCGTCAAGTTCCTCGATCTCGAAACCGTAGGCGTAGAGGCCACTTCCAGCCAAAAGCATGAATATGCGCGCGACTTTTTGAACGAAGCGCGGGTGGCATCGCTCATTCGCCACGATGCGGTGGTTCGCGTCACCGATTTTGGCGACTACAACAAGATGCCCTACCTGGTCATGGAATACGTGCCAGGCCCTTCGCTCTTCCAGGTCCTTGAAACTCAAAGGCAATTGCCCGTATCCGAAGCGCTCAACATCGCGCGCCGCATCGCCGAAGCCCTCGACGCCTTTCACAAGCAGCAGCTCGTCCACCGCGATTTAAAGCCCGCCAACGTCATCCTCGATCCGCGCGGAGGCGGTCGCCTCACACTGGTGGATCTCGGCCTGGTCAAAGATCTCTCTTCGCCCACCGCCAAAAACTCCACGCACCCCATGGCGCTTCGCGGCACGCCCGGATACCTCGCCCCCGAACAGGTCCCCGCCTGGGTTTTAGCGAGCGTCGGCATCTCCTCCCTCGGCGAAAAGCGCCCCGTCGACACTCTGGTCGACATCTATGCCCTGGGCGTCATCCTTTACGAATGCATCGCCGGCGCATCGCCCTATCCGCCCGGCAGCAACACCGCCATCATCATCAACGCCTGCACGCGCGATCCCACGCCGCTCTCATCGGTGGCCCCGCAGGTTCAGCTCAAACCGGGCCTCGCTGAACTCATCTACGACACCATGGCGCGCGATCCCGAACGCCGGCCCCAAAGCGCCGAAGCGTTCATCAAGCGCCTCGATCTGATCGCCCAGAGCGACGCGAGCAACCAGTCCTGGCCCTCGCTTCACGTCCCCGGACGTCCCTCAACCGCCGAGAATCGCGGCCTTTTTCCGCCCATCGAAGGCGATGAGGCCTCCAACTATCAGCCGCCCCCGCAGCTGCTGGCCGCCGTACAGGAAGTGGAGGAGCCCGCCGCGCTCAAGGTCCATCTCCCACTGCCCATCGATCCTTTTAAGACGCAGGTCATCGAAGAAGAAGACGAGGAGCCCGGTTTTGACAGCGAAGATGAAGATCGCACCACTGTCAGCGAAGTCAAAGCCGACACCGAAGTTTGCGAACCCGTGGTTTTAAAAGAGAAAAAGTCGGCATCGTCCCAGACTTGCGCTCCGCATACAGCTTTGCCGTCCTTGTCTCAAACCGTCGCTCTCGTATCCAATCCGCAGGCGAAGCGCATACAACCCGATGCGCCGGAACAACCCTCAGCCCTTCGCCGTTCGGTCATCCTATGGGTCGTCCTTTTTGCCATTTTACTTGGAATTTCGGTGGGTTTTGTTCTTCAGATGAATGAAGCGCCCCCGGATCCCATGCCGCAAACGGCGCCCGTCCTCTTGCCCGCCCAGCCGCCCTCTCCGCAGGGAGTCCCGTCGAAAGCCGCTCCGAATGGGAAAAAAGCGATTGGAAACGGTGAGTTGGATTCTCAAAGGATGCCCGGCGTGCAGATTTCCATCGTCAATCCCCAGGAAACGACAGAATCTCCCCAGCGGCGCGACGCAGGCCAATAACACGTCCTCACCCCTCTCAACTGCCGTTTTTAAAGACTTTTACAACATCATCCCAAATCGCAACCGATTGTCCCCAGGCCTTGCCCAAAAAGGCCGCTCGTGATACCTGCCTTTCCCCATAACATCGGCAGATAAAAAAATAAGGATTTTTATGCCTACTACAGCCAGCCGCGATTTGCAGTTTTTTCCGAACCCAGCCCCCGAAAACGATTACGAGATTTACTTTGATTGTCCTGAGTTTACGTGCGTTTGTCCCATGACCGGGCAGCCCGATTTCGCGACCATCCGCATCCGCTACATCCCCGATTTGCGCTGCGTCGAGCTCAAGAGCCTCAAACTCTATCTCTGGAGCTTCCGCAACGAGGGGCATTATCACGAAGCGGTCACCAACAGCATCCTCAAGGATCTGGTCGATCTGCTGGCACCGCGTTTTATGGAAGTTGAGGGTGATTTTTATGTGCGCGGCGGGATCCGTACCGTCGTGACAGCTCGGCACGGCAAGCGCCCATAAGGCGTGATTTTATTCTGCTTTTTCGTCCGTCACTTCAGCAGGCGCCTCTGCAGGTGCATCTCCCGCCTCGTTGGGCTCTTCGTCATCCTCTTCGGGCTCATCGGTCTCCAGCCGCACGCCACCCGGTAAGTAGTCGTAAGTCTTAAACAAACTGCGCCATTGACCGCCGATGAACAAGAATCCGTTCAGGCGAAGGCCCAGTTTTTCTTCGGGTTTATGCAGGCGCACCGTATACATCGCCTGCTTTTGCAACATGTCATCCAGCATCCGCTGATCGCCGGGCGTCGTGCGATCGGGATACGCAGGCCCCACCATCTCGACGGTCACCTCGGTCAGCCCCTGCGCCACCTGATCGATCAGCAGGCGCGGCGCTTCCTTGCGCAAATCCGCCGCGATCGTGTCGTTGTAGCCCAGCCAGGCGCGCTCACCCTTTTCGGAGCCATAAAGTCCGAGCATCTCTTCGCGCGTCAAAAAATAGGGCTCCATCGCAGCGAGCACACCCGCCTCATCCTTCGCCTGCGCCTTTTGAACAATCTTTTGAAAGAGTTGCTCTAAATGCTCGGGATCACTCGGTTTTATGGCCGCACCGGCCTGAGCGTCCTGCCCGTTCCTGCCATTACAGCCCAAAAGCACCAGCAACAATGCAAAACAGAAAAAACGCATTTCAAACCTCACGGTTTCTGGTTCGCCAGCCATTCGCGAGCAGCCTTCAGCGCCTCAGCCCGCGTTTTTTCCCCTTTGGCGCCCGGTCCAATATGGCGATAGGTAAACGGCGTTTGCATGCCATCCGAGATCTCTTTCAACGCCCACAGCCCCATCTCATCGAGACGAGAAGTCCCATATTTCAGTGAAATGGGTTCGTGGAATTCTCCATCGATGGCATCTTTCATCTCATAGATGGGATTGTCGGTCGAATCGAGCAACTTACCGATGCTCGGCAAAGTCTCCGCTCGCCTGCCTTCTGCGAGCGCGATCACGAGGCTCGCTTTGGCAAAGGCCGAAGTCGTGCTGTTCAACTGTTTCTCAAGTTGTTTTGCCACGTCCGCGCGCGCGGCTTCTTCGGTCACCCTGAAGTGAACGCACATGGCCAGCGCGGCGACCACCGGATTTTGATGCGCTTCCAGCGGCTTTAACGCCTCGAGCAACTGTGCCGTCAGCGGCATGCCCACGTAAGCGGTGCGATTTAAATTATGGAGCGCCATCACCAACGCCGAATCCTGCTTCGAAGCGAGCATTTCGACATGGGCTTTAATTACTTTTTCTTTTAATTCCGCAGGCTTTCCGTCTTTCGACCGGAACGCAGACAGATTGAAGAGACCCTGCGCAGAGATCACTTTCTGGCTCAGCAGCTTCGCTTCTTCATCGCCCGTTTTTTGAGTCCAGCCGATCAGCGCGTCCACAACCTGCGCATCCGGACCATCAGGCAGAGAGAGCATGTTGTAAGCTGCTAAAATTGCAGCAGAAATCACCTCTGGATGGCTGTCCTTCATGCGCTCGAGGACCACCGTCTTGTAATCCGCATCGATCAGCGTCAGTCCCTGATCCGGCTGGGGCGTCGTGCGATAAGTGCGCATCATGCCGATCAGCGCCGTCGCCACCACCGATGGCCGCTCATCCGCCGCAGCCAGGCTGAGCCACGCCTTTGCATCTTCCGGCTCATGATTCACGCGCTCGCCCGCCAAAAACGAAGCCTTCATCTCCAGGCCGCGCTGCGTCTCTTCCTGACTGGGCGCCTTCGACAGCTTGATCGCTTGCAGGCGATCGACCAGCGCCACCGCCTTTTGGGGCATCTCGGCCTTCACCTCAGGCGCGACCGCGGTCTGTTCCACGGGCTCAACGTGAGCCGATTTCTGACAGGCAGGCAGGCAGGCGAGCATCGCAAAAAGTAACTTCTTCATTTTCTTTCCATTCACCATCTATCGTTGGGTTCAATTCCGTAAGGGTTCGTATTCAAACGAGAATTTATCATCTTTAGTGATCAGGACCGCGCGTCCGCCCTGAGCCAGAGGCCCAAAGAGCAGCTGATCGGCCAACGGCTTTTTCACCTCATCGGCGATCAGGCGCGCCATGGGCCTTGCGCCAAACTGAGGCTGGAATCCGCGCTTGACCAGGCAGGCGTGGGCTTCGGGCGAAACCTCCAGCGTCACATGCCGCGGTTCAAGCAAAAGATTCAATTGCTTCAAGAACTTATCGACGATCAGCTTCATCGTCTCCAGGCTCAGCGGCGCAAAGCGGATGCGGGCATCGAGTCGGTTTCGGAACTCGGGGCTGAACTTCTCGCGGTAAAGCTTGTCGTCCTCGCCCGGAGGCAGCTGCATGTCGGCCAAAAAGCCAGGTCGCCGCTTGTCGTAATCGCGCGCGCCGATGTTCGAGCTCATGATTAAAATGACGTTGCGGAAGTTGGCCTGCTTGCCCGTCGCATCGGTCAGCATCCCGTTGTCCATCACCTGCAGGAGCAGATTATAGATGCTCGAATGCGCCTTTTCGATCTCGTCGAGCAGCACCACAGAATGCGGCGTCTTGATGATCGCGTCGGTCAGAAGGCCACCGCGCTCAAAGCCCACATACCCCGGAGGCGATCCGATCAGTCGGCTTACGGTATGGGATTCGCTGTATTCGCTCATGTCGAAGCGAACGAAGTTCATGCCGAGCAAATGCGCAAGCTGCTTTGCAAGCTCCGTTTTGCCCACGCCCGTAGGCCCGGTGAACAAAAAGCAGCCGTCGGGTTTTTCGGGTTCCGAAAGCCCCGAGCGCGCGACCTTCACCGCCGTAGAGAGCGCTTTGACCGCCTCATCCTGGCCAAATACAACGGATTTCAGGTTTTCTTCCAGGTGAGCCAGGCGCTCGCGATCGTCCGCATCCACATCCCTCGGCGGAATTTGCGCCATCTGCGCGATCGTCCATTCCACATCCTTCACGCCCACCCGATCGCGACCTTCCAGATGCACCTTCACGCCAGCCTCGTCGATCACATCGATCGCCTTATCGGGCAGGCAGCGATCCTGAATGAAGCGGGCCGACAGCCGCACCGCACTCTCGATGGCTTCCGGCGCATAGGTAACCTTGTGAAATTCTTCGTAATTTCCCGTCAATCCCTGCAAAATCTGGATCGACTCGTCGAGGCTCGGCTCACTCAGATCGATCTTCTGGAACCGCCGCGCCATGGCCCGGTCTTTGTTGAAGACGCGGTTATATTCGTCCCATGTGGTGGCGCCCATGCATCGCAGAACGCCCCGAGAAAGCAGCGGTTTTAACATCGCCGCCGCATCCATGCTCTCGCCGCTGGTCGAACCTGCGCCCAAAATGTTGTGAATCTCGTCAATAAACAAAATCGCGTGCGGGATCTTTTGAATCTCTTTCAGCACCCCTTTTAGGCGCTTTTCAAAGTCACCCCGGTATTTGGTCCCCGCCAGAAGGCTGCCCATGTCGAGCGAGAAAATCTGTGCATCTTTCAGGGGTTCCGGAACGCGACCTTCCTGTACCGCGAGCGCAAGGCCTTCGGCCATGGCGGTTTTGCCCACCCCCGCTTCGCCCACAAACACGGGATTGTTTTTGCGCCTTCTGCAGAGCACATGGACGGTTCGGGTCAGCTCCGACTGGCGCCCAATCATCGGATCGAGCCGCCCCGCAGCCGCCTCTTCTGTAAGGCAAGTAGTGAATTCAGAAAGGAAATTTCGATTTCCCTTCTTCTTTGTCCCCTCGTCTTCATCCTCGTCCTCATCCTCGTCCTCATCGCCTGAGGACTCAAAATCCGCGCGATTCCCGGAATTCGACTTCGAACGCCTCTGCCCCTGCTCGCTGTCGTCCACCTCCGAGCAATAGGTCTTCAGATCGATCTCGTTGATGCCCTGAGAGAGCAATAAATACACGCTGTAGTTGTCTTCAAGCTCATAAAAAGCGATCAATACATTTAAGCAATTCGCGCTGTCCCTCTCCGAGGATTGAGCGTGTAACAGCGCGGATTTAATCACCTTTTCTACACCAACGGTCAGGCCCGTTCGCAGTTCGAACCCTTCGGGCAAAGCCTCAGAATGCGCTTCCACAAAGGCATCCGCGCTGCTCTTTAACTGCTCCAGATCGCCCCCGCAGCGCTGGACCGCCCGCGCCGTCAGCGGATCGTGAAGCAAAGCCCAAAAGAAATGCTCCGTGCTGACCCATTCATGCCTCTTTTGATTGGCATAATGGAATGCAGTGCGGATGGCATTCTCCAAGTCCTCTGTTAATCGAGGTAATCCCGACATTTAATCACCTTCTGATCCTACGGAATCGGGCTCGATCGAGAGCCGAAGCGGCATACCTTCACTGCGCGCCAACTGCTCCACCTGCCGCTTTTTGGTCTCCGCCACATCGCGCGGATAAACCCCCGCAACGCCCGAGCCCGAGCGATGAATCGAGCGCATCAGCTGCTCCGCCTCGGGCTCAGATTTATAAAAATAACGCCTTAAAACAAAGACGACAAACTCACATGTGGTGTAATCGTCGTTGTAAAAGATCACGCGAAACATCGGAGGGCGCGCCACTTTTGGGCGACTCTTGACCGCAACGCCTCTCTGAAAATCGCCCGAATGATCCGCATCTGAGGGATTTGCCATAACTTTTACCGCCGCCTGTTCATCACAAGCCGTAACACATACCAGAAAAGCAACGCCAGAGAGGCAAAAAGCTCCAGTGAAGCCGCAACATAGGCATCTGACGGGTAATTCTGAAAGATCTGTGACGTGTTATAAAGGATGTACCCCCCAGCGACGAGCACCATGAAAAAGGCGAAGAACACCCCCAAATCAAAGCCAAAAATGAGCGAGCAAATGATCAGCCCCAATGCGCCCATGCTGGCCATCGAGAGCACGTTCGCCAAAAACGAAAAATCGCGCTTCAGGAACATGACGATCCCCGTCAGCCCCACAAACATGGTCAGGGTGATCACGCCCGCCGAAATCAACGCAACCTTATTGTAAGCCGCTGCAATACAAAGGAGAGGCGACATCAGGACCGCCTCGAACAACACGTAGAGCCCGAGCCCCGCATATTGGATTGCAGGTCCCGCCTGACTTCGCGCCAGGTTTCGCGCCGCCGATCCGATGCCCGAAAACACCAGTACAAAGATCAGCCACATGAACCGGCCCCGCGACATGAACGAGAGCAAAAGCTCCGGCACGCCGATCTGCATCAGGATCCCGCTCACCGCCACAAAACCGACCACCGCCACCGCGAGGTGAAAATAGACCTTTTGCAAAAACGCCATGCGCTCCGCCGACGGCGCTTCACAAACGGGCACGCCTGCCGCAACCCAGCGTTCTTCAGACATCGAAAATCTCCTTTAAACTACAAATGAATTCACCATAAAGCCCGTTAGGATAACCGCAACAGACAACTCTGGCAATCCAACATCCAAAGGACTAAAAAGCGCCCTTTTTTCTCTCAGGAGGCCCCATGTTTTTACTTTGTTTAAGTTTACTGGCGATTTTTGTGGGCGTGCTCTGCTTTCCTCTGGCCAAAGGAAAGGCCTCTTTGCTCAGCGCCATCGACGGTTTTGTACTGGTCAGCGTAGGCGGTCTCGTTTTTGGACATCTCCTCCCCCACGGCATTGAAGACGGCGGTCTCTGGGGCATCGCGGCCGCAGGCCTCGGTCTCGCATTACCCTGGATTTTCGAGCGTTTTGGCCCCGCGCATACCCACGGGCATGACCCGCATCACCAGCATACCCATCACCTTTCTCCCCTTTTAATCGGAGCGGTCATCCTCGGCGTCGCCTTTCACGCCATGCTCGACGGTGCCGCTTTAAGCATGCCCGGCGGCGAACATGCCCACCACGCCCATCACGCCCACGGATCGATCCTCGCCTGGGCCGTCCTTCTCCACCGCATCCCCGTAGGCTTCGTGGTCTCATCGATCTTTTCGGCCAGCGACGAGCAAAGCAGCATCAAAAAGCCGCTCTGCTGCGCCCTGTTAATCGCTGTAAGTACAGTCATCGGCTATTTTTTTGGCGTTCACGTGCTCGAACATCTGAGCGAAAGCTGGCAGGGGATTTTTGAGGCATTCGTCGCCGGCGCCCTGCTGCATGTGGTGTTCGGTCACGAAGCGGCGCTGCCTACAAAACAGAGTCGCTTTGCGGGGTTAAGCTCGGGCCTGGGCGCTTTTCTGGGCCTTTTGCCGCTCATCTTTCTCAACTTCGAAGCCCTTCACGAGATCTTTCACGGCGAAAACGGCCTGAGCGCATTTCTCTCCTCCATCTTTCAGCATCGCTCCGCCGAGCTCTTCGACTTTGCCGCCAATCCGCCCGCCTTTCATCCCGAAACCCATTACGCCCTCTATCTTTGCAGCCTCATCCTTCAGAGCGTTGCGCCCGGCATCCTGTTTGCGCTCATCGTCAGCGCGGTTTTGCGCCCCTCGCTCGGCTTCTTTGATCGCAAATTTTTTGCGGGCCTGGCGCCCACGGCCTGCGACCACGAATCGGGCGGATCGCCTTTTTTTAAGCAGGCCCGCGAAAGCCTTGGGTTAGAGGCCTTTGTGCTCTCACTCCTGCTGCTCGGCCCCTTCTGGACCATCAGCCGGTTCCTACTCGTCACCCTCACCGCGGGCATTCTGCAATTTGCAAATCCGCATCGCGACGCCACCGCGCTTTCCCATTCGCACGAGGAAACCCCGCGATTTTTTAAGCATTTTTTGCAACAGTCCGAGCATTGCATCGCCCTCTTTGTGCTCGGACTTCTGATCTGCTTTGTCTGCCTCTCCCTCTTTAAACCCGAATTCACCTTCACCGCCTGCGCGCCCAACGATTTCCACTGCGGGATCAGCACATTGGAAAACGCCCGTGTGCCCTGGCATGTCGCGACCGTTCCCCAAAGCGCCTGGGCCCTCGTGCTGCTCGCCCTCGTCGCTCTGCCCGCAAGGATCGATCCCATCATCGCCACCCTGCTCGCATTTGCCTGCTGGGCTTTGGGATTTGGCCCAGGAGGCGTCCTCGCGCTCTGCATCATCGGTCCCTGGCCCAGCCTTCGCGAAACACCCGCCCGAACCGCCATCGTTTTCGCTCTGGGCCTCGGCGCAGCCCTCACGGTCAACGCCCTTCCGTTTTTCAATTCAACGAGCTGGGACGTCACCAACGAGAACGGGCTGATGGGCCTTTTAGGCTTCATTCCGCCCTATTTCTCACTTGCGGGCAGTCTTTACGTGCTGCACCACATGCATCACTCCGCCACACTCGAAGGGATCATGGGTTTCTGGGACGTCATTTCTGCCGTATCTTCAGGATTGATCGTGCTTTTTGCGCTTTGGTCCATCGGTCACGGAGGCCTCCGCCCCTGGCTTGCGAAGCTGCATCTGACCGGACGGCAGACCGAATGCCCCATGGTCGGCCACGGTCACCACGAAACCCACGAGGGCCCCAATTGCGCGCCCTGACGCCATCGGCCTCACCATGCAAAAATCCGCCCAAAATACTGTTGAATTTTAAACCGCTTCTAAAGTCTGTTAAGCTGGTTCGTCATTCAAAACAGGAGCCTACACATGAAGCGCTTATCTTTTTCTACCTCTTGCTTTTTGGTGGCTTGCCTCGCTTGCGGTGGTTTGCTGGGCTGCGACGATATCATCGGCGCGCTGGGCCTCACCAGTGGCGGTGCTAAAAAACTGAGCGACGAAGACGCATTCGCCCATTTGCGTCAAAATTACCAAGCGGCCCCGACGACCGATCTTGAAGCCGTCAACCAGATCATCGACGACGAAATCGGCGCATCCAGCCCCGTAAGCGGCAGGAAGATGCGCAAAAAGGCCGTCGAAGAGAGCGACGAAGCCATCGATTTGAAGCGCAGCGTCATTCACGCCCGCAAAGCCATCGATGTAAACAAATACGGCCTTCTGAACGACGAGCTCTTCAAAAAAGAGCAAGCCCAAAAGCGCGTCTACAAGGGCGCTGACAACGCTTATACGGTCGATCTCAGCACGCTCAAGGGTGACGAATATTACATTCCAAACGCCAACAAGATTCCCGTCCGGGATCAGGGTTCCCGCGGCACCTGCGCGGCTTTCGCGGGCATCGGCACCATCGAATATGCGGCCTTAAACGGCGACGCCAGCGAGCTGCCCACCCTCGATCTTTCGGAGCAGCGTTTCTATTACATCTCCCGCCCCGACATCCAATCCACCGGCGGCAGCCTCTCGGACGGCGGTTCTTTCTACGGCACAGGCTTTGAAGAATCCTCCAAGAAGAGCACCTTCGACATCCCGCTCGAAACCGACTGCCCTTACAACAACAAGAGCGGCAGTAACGAGCTCCAGGTGCCTCAAAAAGCGAGTTGTTCCAAGGGCGCAGTCCGGGTCAAAAAAGTCATCGAAAGCGGCGATAGCGCTTCTTATTTTGGCGCTCAGGGCATCATCAACATGCTCAACAAGGGCTACGCGGTCCCGTTCGCAAGCCCGCTCAGCTCCAACTGGGAAAACAACAACGGTCTCATCACCAAGAAAGACTTCACCAAGCAGGGCAGCTCCGTCCACGCAGGCGGTCACGCTTACCTGATCGTCGGCTACAAGAAGGTTTCTGCCGACGAAGGCGGCGTTTGCTTCATCGTCAAGAACTCCTGGGGCACCGGCTGGGGCATCAAGGGGTTCGCCTGCCAGACCCTCGCCTGGACGGAAGCCATCGACCGCTCGAACTACCAGTTCCTGCAGTACGAATATACCCCCATCGGCGTCCAGCTGGAGCTCCGCGAAGACCTGAAAAACACCAATACGCTGCCGCCCGACAACACGGAAGACGAAGACGATGTCGCCAACAACCTGCCGGATGAGGAGCCCGTGGACAGCGACGCTCAAGAGGCAGACGAAATCCCGGTGGATCCCCCGAAGACGGTGCCCGATGAAAGCGATTACGTCGACACCAACCTGCTCGGCAACACCGAATCCTACTACAAGGTTCAGACGGCCTCTTTAGATAAAAAACTCTTTGTTCGCGGCATATTACGCGGCGATGGCACCACCACCGCGCTCGTGCTGGATCAGGAAGGCTCCAAGCTCTATTACGACGGCGATGAAGTGGGCAAGTTTAAGGACGGCACGCTGACCCTCTGCACCGGCGAATGGGCCCATCTTTGCTCGCTCCGCTACAGGGATGCGAACAAGAAGTTCTATTTGCAGTTCCGCGACGACGACTTGCGTTCGGTCAAGGCCGAAGAAATCTCTGAAGATAAGGGTAAGTGGCATTCGGTCGATTTGGGCAGCGGCCAATACGGTTTGTTTGTGCCCAATGCCGAGACGGCTGCTGAACTGATCTTCGATCCCAAGATTTACCTGAGGCTCGGCTCCAACGAAGCATCCCGCCTCTCACTCAAAGTGAACGCATGGAACAAGATCGGCATCCGCCTGCAGGGCGAAGATGTGGGCGAGCTCGATTTGACCTCTCCATTGAACTCCAGCCTTTGCAGCGGCGATTACGCCGAAACCTGCAGCATCATCGGCAAGGACAAGGTCCATATCTTCCCCACCAAGACCAAGTCGCGTAAAGACACCTCCAGCACCGACCGCAAAATCGATTAATCCCCTTTTCTTCTGGCCAATCCCCACCTAAGCCGTTAATCTCTGACTCCTCTCAAAGGGAAGTCTTCAATGCGCATCCAAACCAACGTTGAACGCGTGGTGATTTATCGCAACGGCGCGATGGTCACCCGATCCGCCAAAATCCAGTCAGGAGAATGGGAATTAGGCCCGCTCCCGCTCATGTACCGCAGCGATTCACTGCGGCTCCGCATCTCGTCCGGACAAATCGTCGAGATGCGCGAAATCTGCACCTTTGAGCAGACCGCCCCGGAATCCACCGATGCCCCAGGCGATCTCGAACCGCTGGAGGCCGAGAAGCGCCAGACTCAAAAGCGCATCGAGCAGATCAAAGAGCGCATCGAACTCTACGAATCGATGGCGCAAACGCCCGACGATCTCACCCTGCATCAGCTGCCGCAGGCCTCCGCCCTCTGCGAAATGCATGGCCAGATCTCAGAGAAGCTCAGCCATTTGGAAGCGGAACTCCAAAAACAGCAAACGCTTCTCAATGAGAACGAGCAGCGCATCGAAGCGATCCGCAACGAACAGTGCAACCGGAGGGATCGCGCCCGCGCATACCGCTGGATTTTCGTAAAAGCAGAAGGCGCAACTCCGGATACCACAATCGAAATCGATTATTTTACATCCGCTGCGCGCTGGCTGCCCTGCTACGCATTGCTCATCGACGGCCAGGACGCAACCCTCCGCATGGACGCCTTTGTGGCTCAGGCGAGCGGTGAAGACTGGCTTCAATCCAACTGCCAGGTTTCGAGCGCCGATCTCGCGATCACCTGCACGCTGCCCGAACTGCCCTCCTGGCGCATCGGTCTCGCTTCACCCGCAGCGCGGCCCGCTTATCGCCCGTTGCCCGGCGATCTCGAGACGCTGTTTGAAGAGTACGATCAGGCCAAAAACAAAAAAGAAAACCAAAAGGAATGGCGCCCGGAACCTCCGAGGATGAGCCCGCCGCCCATGATGGCGATGGCCGCCATGGCTGGAGCTGCGATGATGAATTCTGCGCCCAGATCCATGCCTGCATCGATAGCACCGATGCCTCAATTCGAGCGCAAAGCAGCCCCGGCAAGGAAAATGCTCGCCAAATGTGCAAGCGCCCCCATGATCGAGGACATGTGCTGCGAAGAAGAAGCGCCCGCTTGTGAAGATGAGCTCGGCGAAGCCAAAGCATTCGCGCCCACCCCGACGCCTTCAGCCGATCCCGCATCCTTGCGCCACGCCTGGCTGCGCCTGCCCGGCCCCGATGAACCCAACCGCGGCAAGCTTTGCCCCGTCGACCCGCTTCACCATTTTGCAGCCTTAATCGATCACCGCCAGGTGGACGATCTCGAGCAATTGCGGCAAGCCATCTATGCCATCGAAGAAGCCGAAAGGCGTTTAAAATCGCTGAGTTTACCTTCTGGCACCCGCAACATTCGCAACGACGCCTGGCGCGCGGTTTACAGCGCTCACGGCCTGCGCGATCTCCCCGGCGACGGCCAGTGGCATCGCATCACGCTCAGCGAACAGCCCCTGCCCGTCAGCTTCCACCATCGCGCCGTTCCGCGCCTTCAAAACGACGTATTTCGCTTCTGCAGCCTAAAGTTACCCGATCAACCGCTGCCGGCAGGCCCGATCGCTCTGCAAATCGACGGCGCATTTTCGGGATATACGCAGCTCGAATCCATCGGCGGCCGAACGCAGCTCAACATCAACCTGGGCATCGATCCGGCCGTCCGCATCATCGATCGCATCGTGCGCAACCAGCAGCAGGACAAAAAAGGCCTTCTCAGCCAGCAATGCCAAATCGACACGCAAATCGAACTCCGCCTGCGATCGGGACTTTCGGCGCCCACCACGCTGCATCTGTACGAGCGCCTGCCGCAACCGGCTCCAGACCAGGACGGACTCGAAATCGAACTCACCGAAGCGAAACCGCAACCTGTTGAAAACAATCGAGATTCTGACGGTCACTTTGTAACGGGCGCTCTGCATTTTGAGCTCACATTGCCGCCAGGCGAACTCGTGCCGCTCACCTACAGCTATCGCATCCGCTTCCCTGCGCGCTTCGAATTGGAAGGAGGCAATCGCCGTGATTGAACGCCAACTTTACGCCCCGGTCAGCCGCGCTGTCGTCTGCGAGGATCGCGCCGAAGTGATGCGCTGCTGCGAGATCGAGCTCACCGATGATTTTTGCTTACATTTCATCAAGTTACCTGCGCTTACCCAGGAAACCAGGCTGCGGGCGGAAGTGGAGCCGATCACCGGTCAGGCCAAACTCGACGAGCTCGTCCTCGAACGCCAGTTTGACGCGCAGAAAGTCGATCCCCAAAAAGCGGCAGATTTGATACAGGCGCTCAAAGAGGCCCAACTCACCAAAGAGCGCGCCGAAAAGTCGATGTCGCGTTGCAGGGAGCGCGTCGAAGCCGCCGAACAGATGCTTCAGAGTTACACCGACAACGCCAAAACGCTGCTTTGGAGCGAAGGTCGGAACTTTGACTTTCAGGCGATCGATCTGCTCGAAGCAGAGCTCGACAAAGAGCAGACGCAACTCTTGTCGGCAGAAGCCTTTTTAGACCAGGCCAGGGCGCAGTGCCAAAAGGCCGAAAACGCGCTCCTGCCTCAAAAGGAAGCTTCAAAAATCAGCTGCCAGGCGATCATTCGACTCTCGATGCAGGAGCCGGGAAAGGTGCGCGTCAAGCTTTACAGCGTCCTCCCCTGCGCCCTCTGGAGGCCCGCCCACGAGGCGCATTTGCAGCAAGACGGCAACGTCACCTGGACCGCAGGCGCGACCGTTTGGCAAAACACCGGCGAGGACTGGCACAACACCGAACTCCTGCTCTCCACCGCGCGCACCGGCAGCCGCAGCGAACTCCCTCAAATCGAGTCCGATTTGGTGAGACTCTGCGAAAAAGCCGACAAGCACCAGGTTCGCCTGACCAGCCGCAACGAAGCGCGCGCCAAGGAAGCCCAGTCCAACGCCCCGGTTGAGCAAGGCGTTTACGACGGCGGGGAAGCGCGCTGCTTTACGATCTCTGGCCCGCAAAATCTCGCATCCAACGGCCTGCCACGCATGTTTGAGATCGCACGGTTTACCACCGAGGCTCAAACCAGACTGATCGCGACGCCCGAGCTTTCCACCAAGGCGGTTTTGGTCGCAAACTTCATAAACACCAATGATTCTCCGCTGTTAGCAGGTCCCGTGACGCTTCTCTACCATGGGGCGAACGTGGGTCAGGGGCATATACCCTATTGCGATCGCGGCGAAAAGATGACCCTCGGCTTTGGCAGCGACGACCGCTTCGTGATCGATCTCAAAAAAACGGTGCGCACCGAAGAGCGGATCTTACAAAAGGCCCGGCGCCATTTTGTGCAGCAGGTGGACGTCTTCAACATGGGCGCCCAAAGCGGCGAACTGGAGCTCCAAATGCGCATACCGCAAAGCGAATTTGCAGGTCTCACGGTGCATATGAGCGAGGAACCGCCAGCCCCCGCCGACAAAGACGGCATCGTCCGCATCCAGGCCGCCGCCGCCCCGCACAGCCGCCAAACCTTTAAACTCAGCTTTTACTTTGAACAAACCAAGGATGTGCAGCTGCCCGATCCCTGGTAACCGCCTAAAATAACAGTAAAAAATCCGCCGGGCGCGCTTTCCTCTTTAGACTGCGCGCGCAATCCGTTAAAAAGCGCCTGTCGAACGTCGGGGTTGTCGGCCAATAGGAGCTCGCCATGCTCACGCTTCTCATAGGGCTCATCTGCACGGTGGCGGTCATTTTTACCTGCACGGCGATTTATTTTCGCAAGCGCTCCCTTCAAAAAAACCGCAATCACTTCAACTCGCCCAACGAAGCGCTCACCACCCCTCCCCATATCCTGCTGATCGACCCCAACTCCGAAACCCAGCGGGCCACCGAGCGCGCGCTCCATTTGCTCGGCTGTCAGACCGACAGCACCCACGCCGAAGAAGCGATCGAATACGCGCGCGTGCGCATGTACGACATGATCCTGCTCGATCTCGATCAGCCAGAAAACGCTGTATATTCGGTACTTTCGGCCATCAGAGGCTTCACCGACGAGCGCGGCATGACCCCCATCGTCGCCCTTTACGAAGATCTCGATCACGAAGCCGAGCGCATTTTGCGCGACGAGCGCGGCGTCAACGATTTTGTGAAAAAACCCATCTCGCTCGAAGACTTGCGCCGCATGCTGGGCACCCACGTGGTCGATCCCAGCATGCAGGATGTCGCCAACGGCATGTCGGGCATCCTCTGCCAGCTCGACGAACATTTACCCTGATGCCGCCTTCCCCCCTTCAGCGCGCCCTCTTAAACCACCGCAAATTCCTGACCGGTCGCGGGGGCTATCGCCTGGAACTGCAGAACTGCAGCATTTCAAACCTGTCGCTTTCAGGCGAGCGGCTCGATCAAATCCGCGCACAGCATATCATTTTGCGCAACGTCCGGCTCGACAGCGCCACCATGACCAACGCCGTCTTTGAAGACTGCCGCTTTGAAAATGTGTCCTGGACCAAATGCCGCCTCGATCATCTCGTGATGCGTAACTGCAGATGGCTGAGCGGGAATCTCGATTCATCAAAGCTCAATCAGAGCGAGATTCGCCAAACGCAATGGGCTCAAAGCTGGCTTCAAGGCGTCGATTTGGAATTCTGCCATCTCGCCGATCTCGATCTTCGGGAAGCCCAGATGCGGGGATCGCGCTTCGACCGCGCGCAACTCGAAAACTGCCTCTTAAACGGCGCCAATCTCACCGAAGGCAGCGCCCGCGAAAGCCGTTTGACCCAATGCGACCTGCGCGGCGCCCAAATCCACAAGCTCACCCTTTGCGACAGCCATTTCGATCGCTGCGCCTTTTACAACGTCACCGGCCGCCCCTACATCACCGGTCCCAACCAGCTCTCCGCCATCGATCTCTCACCCGGTTTTGACGGATCGCGCATCGCAGCTGAAGGCGAAATCGAAGCCCAATGGGCCGCCCTCGCCGAAGGCTAGAGCCAACATTTCTTCTATCAATCCAACAACCCGATTATCGGAATCGATAGGTCAGGGGCGCAAGGCAATCGTGCAGGTTTCTCGGCGCGTGAATCCAGTAATCGTCGAGCCAGGCTTGCGTGGTGGGCGAGGCGTTGGCGTAAACCGTGTTGTAATCGAGCACCAGATCGTCTTTCCGAAGCAGCCCAATATGGCGTAAAGCCCGCTGATAACACAGGAATCGGACGGCCGGCGCATCCACCATGCGGTGCGGAATCAGGCTCATCATGAAGCGCGCCAGGGATCGCGAACGCTGACGCAAAGCCTCGTCGGGGTAGTCGTAGAGCATGACCGCGCCCCAAAACGCCAGCATCTCAAAGGGAGCACGGCGGCGAAGGCGTTCTTTGGCAAAAAGCTGAGGCGCGTAGTCCGGGCGATCTTCGAGCGGGAACGCCGCAAGCACCTTGGCCAAAGCCGCAGCCACATGAGGAGATTGCTCGCAACCCTGCAGAATCGTTTCGGAATCTCGTCTCGAGTTCGCCCCTGTCGCGTAAACCGCCGCGTCGTAAGCCGCTTCCAGCGCATCCATATCGTTGGCGAGGCGCGCGCGATCGTACCAGAGATGGCAGAGGCGCAAATCGTTGGCTTCGGGCTCCAGCACGTCGTCCTGAGCGTTCAGCTCCTCCAAAAGCTCCGTCGCCAGCACCGGATGCTCCAGATGCGCGAGGGCCTGAACGCGGCAAAGGGTGAGCAACGAAACCTCCTCATCGTCGCAGTCCTCATCGTTCAAGCGATCCTCGACGCGCGCCAAAGTCTTTGAAAATGCAAAGGAATCGCATTCGAGTTCTGCCCTGCGCAATTCGAACAGATGCCCCACTTCGGGCAGCGGCTCCAGATGATCGGCCCGCAGTTTTTCCCAGCGTGCGATGGCGCTCTCTGCCAAATCCGCATCCTGACGCAGGCGCGCCACCGCCATCACTGTATCGAGGTAATCGAAGGCGACCGGCCCAAACAGCGCCTCGGGCAGCGCAGGCAGCGCGTCCACCTTGTCGACCAGCGTGCCTATCGCCCGGGAATAAGCCGAATCCCGCAGCAGAGAAGCGCGGCATTCCTCACAAATGGTCGCCCATTCTTCGCTGTTCAGCGTCACGATCGCGCGCTCGATCGCCCCTTCCAGCATCGAGCCGATGGCCGCCATATAGCGATTGCTCAATCGGCAAACGGCCTGTAAAAATTCAAGATTTGGCTTTTCGGTGCGATGAATCAGGCCGCGCAAATCTTCGAGCACATAGGAATCGAACGGCAACTCCAGGGTATTTTCGCGCTCCATCAGCGTCTGCCGCAGGCGCTCCGAGCGCGCATTCCAGGTGCAGCGGCTCAAGAACGACAGCGCTTCCGCATAACCGAGCCAGCCATGCTCATCCGAAGCGATCACATCGGGGCCCTGAAGGCGCGAGCCCGGAGCCTTAAAGGCAGGAATATGGTTCCGCAGCTGACCAAACGCCTTCGCCGCAAGGGTTGCCCCCGGAGCCGCGCCGCGCGTCGCCAGCACATACAGATCCACTTTCACCACAGGTTCTTTTGCGCGATGCGCCACCCAATTGGCCAAAAGCTCCGCCGATCTGCAAAACGGCCCTTTGCGCTTGCTTAAGGCTTCATGCTTCTTATGTCCCGATTCTACAAACAAAAATGCTGAAATCTCGGGACGTTCGCAGAGCGCTTCCACCGCCTTCAGCACAAATGCGGGATCCTTTGCGGCCTGCTGACCCGGCGCCAGCAGCGGTAAATCGGTGCCCGGAGGACAAATGACGAACGCCATCACGCCCGGATGATCGTCGCTGCCCAGCGATTCCGCCGCCAGCACCACGTAGGCATCGCGTTCCTTTTCAAAAAGCGCGCGCGCATGGGTTTCGAGCAGCAGCTGCACCGCTTGTTCCTCGGGTTTCTGACCCTCTTCTGCCGGGCGATTGGGGAGCAGAACCACCGCATCCGCAGCAAAACGTCGCAGCATCGGCCATCGATCGAGCAAAATGCGCCCAAAAACCACATCCCCCAGATCCGTCATCGATTGGCGCACCTGCGTCAGGAAGTCCGCCGGCACCGCATCCGCAGCATCGGCCACCGCAGCTTTACCCTCGGTTTCCTCCACCTTCACCGTCGCATCCACCGCAGCCGGGGGTACCGTCACATCCAGCGATTCGGGCTCGATCACCTGGGGAGGCAGCGTCAAATCCACCGCAGGGCGATAAAACACCACGGGGAATCCCGCTTCCAGCGTCGCCTTCACCAGAGTCTGCCGCGTTTCATCGACGGGCCAGCAGAGCGCCACGCCCGAATGGGGGGTAAACTCGATCGTCGCGTCGCCGGGCGCCCGGATGCAGGCCGCATACGCCTGGATCAAATCCACCACCGCGCTCCATTTGGGAGGCATCTTTTCAATGAATTTTTGCAGCCGCTCCATCGACGCCGCGCGATTCTTCTTGGCCCTCGGATCGAGCGCCATCCGCACGTCGCGTTCCAGCTTCAGCAAGCGATCCCAATCCGCCTCCGTAGGCGCAAACGCCTCAAAAGCCTTCGACAACGCCGCAGCTTCCTCGCCCGGGAACGCCTTAAAATAGCGCGCCATCACGCTCAAATCGGCGGGTCCTTCGCCGGTCTGCCGCCCCTTGCAATGCTCGTTCGCCAGGTTGCAGAGTTTGGGCCATGCGCGCCTTCCAAAACGCGGTTCGTTGCCTTCGTTGTTTGTCGCCATTACCAAAGCCTCTCGTCAAACAGATGCTATATAAGCCTAACGCGCCCAAATCGCCAATTGACTGCCAAAATACCTGAATTTGAGCCATAAAGCGTTGCGCATCCGCGCGCAGTCCATGCCGTTTTTTCAGCCGTCGAAGCAAGCGGCAGGGGCGCCAGAAGCACAAAAGATGCAACCGTTCAAGTCACAGGCAATGAGCGTTCCAGTCACATCGGATCAGGATTCCAGGATCAGCCTTCAAAGCGCCAGAGGGTGGGGTCGTCACCTCGCACGAAGCCACAGCGAGCGAGGGTTCTTTGTGATGCGAGGTTGCTTTCCAGGCATTTTGCGGTCACCTGTTGCACCTCTTTGCGGTTCCGGAGCCATAAAGCAAAGCAGCGTAAGGCTTCCTTCATGTATCCCTGTCTTCGGTACGGTGGATCGATGTGATAACCAACCTCTGCGATTCCATCATCACCGGGGGCATCGAGGGTATAGATGCGGCCCACCAGGAGGCGCTTTTGGCGCTCGATGATCACCCATAACGTCTGCCATAAGGCATCACTTTGAAGGGACAAGCTTTGTTTTAAAGAGAAGAGCATCTCCGTCTGGGGATCGAGCTCACAGCAGCAGGGATTCAGATTCAAATGTCGTTCGAGGCGCGCAGTGGAATGCAGCAGGAGCGCCATCTCATCAAAAGAGAGGTGATAGATGCAGAGGCGTTCGGTCTCCAATGTGATTGCGGGGCTCTCGTGTTTCATCTGAAGCGGTGCGAAAGGCAGGCTTTATCGCCTCACAACTCTTTTTAATCCCGGATTCAAATACAGGAAAGCATGAACGAAAGAAAGGATTTTACATGGACGACCTTCTCATATTGACCTTTATAGGGGGTCTCGCGGCCGCCGTTGTATTGGGCTATCTCGCCCATAAGGTGCATCTTTCACCCATCGTAGGCTATCTTTTGGCGGGTCTCATTGTGGGTCCCTATACACCGGGGTTTGAGGTAAACCACCGCATAGCGGAATCTTTCTCAAAGATCGGTGTGATCCTGCTGCTCTTCGGTGTGGGTCTTCGACTGCATATTAAGGAGCTTTTGGCGGTCTGGAAGACAGCGGTACCAGGGGCCCTGATTCAATGCAGCCTCTCTACAGTGCTGCTTGCGGCGATCCTAAGGCTGATGGGTTATGGGTGGAGTTCGGGGCTGCTTTTGGGCTTGTCGATCTCTGTGGCCTCTACAGTGGTGATGACGCTGGTGTTGGGGAATC
>JAEEGL016051591.1_pt1 | contig 36548 bp, 32 predicted proteins | sample 9134231 | NCBI WGS metagenome assembly JAEEGL01 (sample SAMN16246548, study PRJNA631951) | gut metagenome | biome: gut microbiome; feature: rumen; material: fiber-attached | host: Bos | place: Iran: Karaj | collected 2018-10 | reverse complement strand
TACTGCTGATTTAGTAATAAGTGGATCTGGAACATTAGAAGTAACTTCTAATATAGATGGTATAGTATCTAAAGATACTCTAGTTATTAAGAGTGGTACATATATTATTAATAGTGATGATGATGGTATTAGAGGAAAGGACAATGTTGCTATAGTTAATGGTAACTTTACTATTAATGCTAAAGGAGATGTTATTAAATCTACCAATGAAGAGGACTCTTCACTAGGATACATAGCAATCGACAATGGAACATTTAATCTAAATGTTGTTAATGATGGGATTGATGCTGCTACAGAGGTAAATATTAGTGGAGGAACATTTAATATTAAGACTTCTAGTTTAGAAGATGATTCTAGTAAAGGTATTAAAGGTGATAGTAAGATTATCATAAGTGGAGGTACTATCGATATAGATTCTACTGATGACGGAATACATTCTAATGGTGATATAGCTATTAAAGGTGGAAAGATTACTGTCGATAGTGGTGATGACGCAGTACATGCTGATGGTATGTGTGAAATATCTTCTGGAACACTTAATCTTACTGCTAGAGAAGGAATAGAAGCTACTTATGTTAGAGTTATCAACGGTAATATAAATATTAATGCTAGTGATGATGGAATTAATGCTGGAAGTAAATCTAATAATTATAAAGTTACTATAGAGATTACTGGAGGAAGTATTGTAGTTAATATGGGACAAGGAGATACTGATGGAATAGATTCTAATGGAGATCTTATAATAACTGGTGGAACAATAGATGTAACTGCTAAAAGCCCATTTGATTATGATGGACAACTAACATTTACTGGAGGAAAAGTAATAGTTAATGGTAGTGAAACCAAGACTATAACTAATCAACAAATGGGTGGTGGTGGAATGGGTGGCCACCAAGGAAGATGGTAGTTTTTAAATCAAAAAAAGGAGATAGAATAGACCATCTTCTTTTTTTTGTGCTATAATTATTATAGTACACAATGGGAGAGTGATAGGGAAATGCTAAAAAACAATAGGAAGAGGATACTGATATCTATATTATTTTTAGGTTTATTGGTATCTTTTTTTACGTTTTATGATCCAATAAAGAGGATGATAACTCACTCATCTAGATTTTATGATGACAATGAGTTAGAAGAAAAAAATATAAGTGAGATATATGATACGATGTATGCAACTCTTTTGGATAGTCAAGCAGTTGTAGTTTCAACTACTAATCCTGACGCAGTTGTTAATTCTTCGTATGCATTTACTGATTCAACTCCACCTCAAAAGATTTTTAGCCCTAATACAAATGGGTTTATACTTATGGAGTTTGATAATCTAGAAGGAGATAAGAGTAGTTTAATATCTACTAATATTATTTATAGATTAGAACTATCAGAATATATAGTTCCTACTAGATACTATAATGAGAATCAAGCAGATCAGTGCACCGAGTTTATTCAAAAAGGCGAAGCATATGCTTGTGGTGGTATTTATAAAGAAAATAATAAATATGTATTTAAAATTAAATTTAATGACGTAGAAAATAGAACAGAAATAAAGACATCTTATCAGTTCTCAATGAGACTTGCTAGCAGTTTAAATGATAAGACAGTTAATATTGTTAATATAGCATTTGAACAATATAAAACATTACCAGTCTTTTTCCAAAGACCTGCTACAAATGAATCAGATAAGTATTCATTATTCGTAGATGTAGAGCCTAATATGACTTATTATACGTATAATGTTAATGTTACTATTAGAAATAACTTAAAAGATGGCAGACCTTTTAAAGGTTATTTAGATATAGATCTTGGTGATTATTTAGGAATTCAATTTGAACCAGATGATTATTTAGCAGAAATGAGAATGGATAATTTTATTTATGACTATTATTATAGTCAACCTTGTGGAGAAGATTTTTGTTTCTCTGGTGGTGTCTATGGTGAAAATGGTTACTATAGTGCTAGATATAGTCAGATATTAGGTACTAAGAATGATTCTACGCATTCTGGTATTGCTAAGAAGTTAAGAGTAGATTTAGGTAAAAACAATGATTATAACATCGGCTACGATATAACTGAAAACGAAGTTACATTTACTTTCTATATAGATTCTTATTTTGCAACTGATGGAATATCTAGTGCAGTATTTACTTATCATGATGATTATGATGATGATACCTATTCAGAGACTAGGGTACTTGAATATGATATAGAGTATTATGGCGCAGATTTTAGTTATATGTTATCTAATACTAATTCATATGGTGTACCTAAAAAGATAACTAATGTAATTGAGACATATGTATATAACAGTAACTATCTAGCTGTTACAGATGTTACTGTAACTCCTACGACAAGTGAGTTAAATGGTAAAGCATATCTACATTATTATATGCCTTCCTCAATTTTTGCTTGTGAGGAGAATGGTCCTACGATAAGAGCTACTATCAATTATAATAATGTTACATTTACTAATTGTCATAATTCACTTTCTAGTTTGAAAGCAGAGGATCCTCTAGCATATGAACATATGAAGGCACTTGATCCTAACTTAATTAGTTATTTAGAAGAACATCCAAATAGTAATTTTGAAATAATTAAATCAACTGAAGAAGGTAATGATGGATATTATTATATAGTTCTTTCAAATGATACATACTTAAATATGTATCCAGATGGACAAAACTTATATAGTAAGTATGCTAATAACTTATATTTGAATAATAGTAGTGAATCTAAAAATCCTGGAACATTTACTTTTAGAATATATAATGTTAGAGAACAAAATGTTAATATTGAACTTGACTATTATTTAGAAAATGCAGAAGTAAGTAGAGGTAATGGTAAATATGTCGATAAGCATATGTATACTGTTACTAATGGTGGAGGTACATATTCTGGAACAATTAATCCAAATCTTTCTATCAATTCGACTTATTTGTATCCATATGAACTTACTAGTGAAAGATTAAATAATGGATACTTTAGATGGGACTTCAGTTTTAATGATAGTGTTCTTGGATTGACACTTGATGAATATAAGACTTTATTTGAAGATGTTTATATTTTATTAGATGTTCCTAATTATTTAGTTGCTGATGAAAATATATTCTATGATGGAACTAAAGTTGTTTCTAGATCTAGTGGAGATCATGGACTTCTATATGTTAATAATAGTTTAGTTGACTATTCTAAAGGAATGAATGCAGTTATAACTAGTGATATATTAACTCGTTTTGGTTTAAGTGAGACTCCTACATTATATAAAGTTAAATTATTAGATTTAGTAGATTCAAATGGAAAGATTAATTTCTCTTTAATTACTGCTTCTGGCGATGATGCTAATCATAATTTGATAATAAAACCAGTACTTGTATTTACATCTAAATCATTAATGAATCATTCACTTAATTCTAGTGTTAATACTACTTCTGGAGACTTAAAAGCTACACATGCCTTTGGCGGAGAAGGTACTTTTATGTATCCATATTTAGTTCCTATTGGAGTATCAACTAGATATTCAAATGGAAACGTATTAAAGGATTGGGAATTAGATTTATATGCATTTGATTCAACTGTATATAATGGTGAAGTAGGATTTGTTACTTCATCATCAGAAACCGATGAAAATGCTTTAGCAATTATTAATAATTCTAAATTAGAAGGAATAAAGATTGAGAATATTTCTGATAGTCTAATTTCAGGTGGAAGTACTAATTTTATTCCAATAACTTCATTTACTGAAAATGGTGATATGTTAGAATACTGCTTCGATACTTATCACTGTATAGAAATTAGTAAAGATACTAATAATAAATTCTTTGGAAGAAAATATATATTAAAAGGTACTAAGATATTTAATGATCTTGATATAGTTCTTGTCTCTTCAGTCAATTTAGATAGTTTAAATATTTCGGGTGGAGAGTTAAATGGTTTATCAGTATATGTAACTATGGATGCACATAATTACTTAAAAAATGGTACGACATTTACTGATGGTGGTACTATTGGAACTGATTATATTTTATCTGCAGAGTTATATGTAGAGAAAAAGACATCTTCAGAAACTGCTTTAAGATACTCTAATAGTGTCTCTTCAATAGTAGGTAAAACTCCAACTAGTGATTTATATCTTATCGACTTTATAGATGGATATGATCTAGGTACTAGAAATTCTCTTAATAAAGTAGTATTCAATAATCATCAAACTAATTATGAAAATATAGTAAGTTTAAGAAAGAACTTTAGTGTTAATGATGTAAAGATATATGTAGGAGAAGGGGAAGAAGATGGTTCAGTAATATATGAAAATGGATCATTCATAGATGAATATAGTGCTTCTACATTTGATATAACAAATAATGATTCTAGACTATATACTCTTCATTTAGTTAAGACTGATGGAAGTAATTTAAATAAATATACTAAAGTTACTGTCGAATATAACTTAGATGCTATAACTTTAGGAGATGACAACATTAGAAATTCTACTTTATATAATGGAGATAAAATAAAGTTAACTACTAATGTTAAAGCTATTAGAAGATATGGACAGAGCTCTAATGTTCCAACATCAGCTCTTGATGTCCACAATGAAAACATAGCTAATGATTATACTAATAAAACTGATGAAACAAACCATTTATTAATATGTTATGCTTCTACAGAAGTAGGAAAAATAGATTATATATTCCTTAGCTTACCAGTTTTATCAAAGAGTTTTGCTAGTAATAGATGGACAGTTACTTACAGTGCAAATTCTGCTGGTAAGAATACTCAAAATAATGTAGCATTAGATGATGCTCTTAAACCTGTGATTAACGTAGGTACAGCACATACTAATGAGATAAATAAAGTAATAATTCAAAATACTAAATTATCGAATTTAACTGTCTACTATACGGATGCTCAAGGAGATAGAACAACAGTATATTCTGCTGATGGATTATGGGAAGATGAAGTTACACTTTCAGGAGTAGTAACTGGTACTGTTAAACCTGTTAAAGTTTTATCTGATGAAGACGATAGTAGGATAGATATCGATATCAATGTTAATTCATTAGAGTACGGTTCTAAAGTACAAGTATATTATGGAATGATAATTGATTATGAAAAAATATATAATCAATTGATAAGTGCTAATATTATAGATTCAAATCTTAAATTAATAGAAAATAGTAATTCTACATTTACATTTAAATATGTTAATGAAGTTTTAGATAGTAGTGGAAGAGTAGAAGGCGGAGTTGTTTCAGCTAGTTCAAGTAATATTTCATTAACTACTGAAATGCCTAATATTAAGAAGACAGTTTCTAATAATGGAACTAAATCTACTTGGACTGAAACATTTAAAACTGGTACAGTAAGTAATCCTATAATTGTTGAAGATTCTTATATATTTGGTAAAACTTATTCATCATTACTAGATGAAGAACTTAGTAAAGTTTCAGCAAATACTTTACTTAAAGATCTATCAATTAAGATTAATAATGAACAAGTATATTCTAGTGGAACTACTAAGCCAGAATGGGCTGATAATATAACGGTTACTCTTAATGATAATGGATTTAAGATAGTATTTAAAGATAGTGATAGTAATGCATTTATTGCTAATAACTGCGATGTAATAATAACTTATGTAACAGAACTTAATAGAGAAACATATTATACTAATCAAACTGGTATTTACTATTATATTGATAATACAGTTACTCTAAATAAGAATAATTTATCTTCTAAACAAACTAGAAGAGCATCTTATAGTTTGATATCAAATATTGGTACTAGTAAACAGTATATTGGTAATGATAATAATAAACTATCTATTACTAAATGGAAGATAACTGCTAATACTGGAACTATTGGAAGAGAAAACTTTAAGATTACAGATGATCTTCTTTTAGGATTTGATTTTGGTGGTTTCTTAAGTGTTTCTAGCATGAAGATTACTTTAAATAATGAAGTAATATATGATCCTGTTAATAATATTAATGCTGGTGGATTTACTATACTTGATAATGAAGGAAATAATTTTGAACTTAATAAAGATGGTAAATATCTATTTGAAATTAAGTTCCCTAGGCTAGCTGCTAATAGTACAGTAGTAGTCGAATATAGTTATTCAATTAATAAAGAAAAATATATAGAAAGTGGAAATACAGTTGGTGTTAATACTCAATTATTATTTAGAAATAAATCTATTTTAACAGCAGGAAGTGTATCATCTTCTACATCATATATTTATGGATACTCTAAAATTATTCCTAAATTCAGTAAAGTACTTGATAGTGTATCTTCTACTTATGGTGGAGGAAAGAATGTAAACTGGAAGATATATGTTAACTTAGCTGATTATTATAATCTTGATGAGTTAGAAGGAAAGAAAGTAGTTATAAGAGATGAGTTATCTGATTTCTTAAATTATAAATCTGTTTCTGTTAGATCATTTAGAAATGCTCAGTATAGTTCTACTTACATGTATAATAATAGTGATTATAAGGTAACAGTAGATGGTAAGGTAATAGAGATAGAGATAGTTAATCCTAGAACAAATCCAAATGTCGAGATTACTTTAATTACTGATTGTTTAGCTACTGTAGATAAGATTGATAACCATGCTAGCTTATTAATTGGTGGAGAAAAAGAAGAAGATATTTCTGCTACTTTGGATACTAAGTTATATACTCCTTACGTATTTGGAGTAATAACATCTCTTGGAAAAGTATCTTATAGTATTACAGGTGAAAAACTACTTGATGGCGCACTAAGTAATAAAGCATTTGCATTTGCTCTTACTGAAGTAGATAGTGAAGGAAATCCAGTACAAGATGGAGTTCACTTTGAAAATGCTAATGATACAGATGGAAAAATAGTATTTAATGGAATTGAATATAGTAGTGAAGGAACATATTACTATAAGATTAAAGAAGTTAAAGAAGAAGATTTATTCGAGTATGACGATACTGAATATATAGTTAAGATAGTCGTAGGAAAGAATGATGAACAATTAACTATCGATGATGTTTCACTATTAAATGATAAAGATAAGATTGAATTTAAGAATAAGACAATCATTCCTCCTGATGCTATTGATATTCCAGATACAAATAAGAATTCTCCAGTATTGTTAGTTCTACTCATTATCGCTGGACTAACAGGAAGCGTTATTTACATCAAGAAAAAAGATAGTAAGAAGAATAAGAAGAAAGTATATTAGGAAACTAATATACTTTTTTTATGTGTATTATTAATAATTATATTCATATAAAAAATTATGATAAATGAAATAAAGTAATATCATTGACAATTTTTCTTAATAATTTAATATATATTCTATCAATAGGGATTGTATTGTGGGGGAAAATTATGAGAACTATTATTTTTAGGCCAACTAATGATTGTAACTTGAGGTGTAAATATTGTTATGATGCAGCTAGTCATGTTAATTCTTGTAGTAAGACTATTAAAGAAGCTAATAAGAAATTTGAAAAAGAATATGATCAGTTATTGAAAGATTTTGATCTCATATATGAAGATAAAGATCATTTAAAACTAATATTTCATGGAGGAGAACCTCTTCTTATTAAGCCATCTAATATCGATAGGTTATGTACTGATTTAAGTAATAACTTTGATGATATTAGTTATTCTATACAGACTAATGGAACTTTAATAAATGACGAAACAATCGATGTATTTAAGAAACATGATTTTAAAGTTGGACTTAGTTTAGATGGATGTAATGAACAGCAGAATTGTCAAAGAATATTTCCTGGTGGAAAGAATTCATTTGATGCTGTTATGTCTAAGATTAAGTTATTAAAAGATAATGATGTTAGATTGGGAATTATTATGTCTATAGCTAAACAACATGAAGGTTGTGAACAAGAGATATATGATTTTATTGCTAATAATGATTTAAAAGTAAATATAAGACCAGTATTTGGAGATTCTACTGTTGATAAATCAACTATTATGACTCCAGAAGAATATGCTACATTCTTTAATAATATGTTTGATTTATGGTTCAATGATGAAAAAGAAAGAGTAGATACTAACCAGGTAACTGAACTACATGATGCACTTAAAGATGTATTAGTAGATAACTATAGAAAAAGAAGCTGTTCTACATCAGGTAATTGTTTTAAGAACTTTATATCACTAGATGTAGATAGTAATTTATATGCATGTAATAGATTATATGGTGATCCTAGATTCTATTATGGTAATTTAAAGAAAGATTCTATTCATAATATAAGACTTAATTATGAGAATCTAGCTAATATTAGGAATAATTTAATTGAAGGCGGAAGCTGTGCTCTTTGTGATTTACATGATAAGTGTCATGGAGGATGTCCTGCTGAAGCAATTCGTGTATATGGAGATATTGGAGCACCAAGTCCTATATGTAAGATTAAAAAATTAACTAGAGAACATATTAAAGGTGAAGTATATGGATAGGATAGAGGATTTAGAAGAAAAACTTAATTCACATATTTTATTTATATATAGTAATTTAAGATTAAAAGATGCTACTATTGGTCCACCAATGGTAAAAGAAATATATAAAGAAATAGAATTAATGAATAAGTATGATACTATTACTATACTTTTACACAGTAAAGGTGGAAATCTTGCTACTGGTTATAGGATAATGAAACTTATTAAAGATAAGTTCCCTAATGTAAATGCTGCAGTAATAGAAAGAAGCTGTTCTACTGGAACATTTATGGCTCTTGCTAGTGATAAACTCTACGTATCACCATTTGCACTTATATCTCCAGCAGAACCTCAAATGGAACTATTTGATGAATATAGTACTTCAGTATCTACTTCATTAATTAAGAATGCATTATTAAATGATATAAAAAATGTTAATCCTTACGATATAGCTAACTATATATCTACTCTTAAATATTTTAAAAGATTATGTTTAGAACTATATGGAGAAGAGAAAGGTCTTAAGATATTTGATTATATGCATAGAGAAGTTGATTCTCATCAAATGCCTTTAACAGTTAAAGAGCTTAATAAGTTAATACCAACAGAATATATAGATAATAGAGTATTAGATATTTTAAGAGAAGAGCATGAAGATATTCTTAAGTTATTAAAGAGCTGTAAGGATGATGAAAGATATACAGTACTTAAATCTAAAGATATGTGTTTAGTAGAACAAAAGAAATTTGAAGATGGTAAAAAGGTAATTGATGGATATATTGAATTTTATGGAAAGGAAGATGATAAAATGAAAGATAATCCAAGAATTAGAAAAATTCTAAGAGAAAGATCATCAAATGCACAAGGCGAGTATGCTGATGCTCATCAGTGGAATGACCAATATGATGATGAACCACAGTGGAATGATCAATATGACGATGAGCCACAATGGAACGATCAATACGATGATGAAGCAGTAGTTGATGAGAGAGAAAAGAAAGTTAAAAAGAACAAGAGGATAAATGTAGTTCTAAATGAAAAGTCAAATCCTGAAAGAGACTATAAAGATGCTTGGGATGATACTTGGGATGACTCATGGGATGACTCATGGGACGACACATGGGATGATGTAGTTGATGACGGAATGATTAAAGAAAGCTCTAAAGTTAAAAAGAACAAGAGAGTAAATGAAGTATTAAGTGAGAAGTCAAATATTGAAAGAGACTATAAAGATGCTTGGGGAGATACTTGGGATGATTCTCATTCAGATTCTCATAGTGATTCTTGGGATGATACAGTTGATGACGGATTAGTAGAAGATCGTCCTAAAGTTAAATCTTTAAAGAAAAGTACTAAATAAAAAAAGTAGCAATTAATAATTGCTGCTTTTTTAATGTCTATTTTTAAAACTCTTTATATAAGCTTCATCAGCTTTGGATTTATTATATTAAAACATAAGCTTATTTATGTAAAATTATTTTTTTTTAAGTTTTATTTAAGAATTAGATTGTATTATTATTTCAGAAAGGAGAGATATAATTGAAATTCAAAGAAAAGATAATAATATTTATTATAGGATTCTTAGCTGGTTCTATAATATCTACTGGTGCTTTTTACATATATACTGTAACCAATAGTTCTAATTATAAAAATCCTGATATGCAGATGGAACATGGACAGAAACCACCTGAAATGCCAGATGGTGAAAGACCAGAAGGACCAGAAAATGGTGAATCTAGTGAAAAAGAAGAAAATAGTAAAGGTAAAAAGACAGATAAATCTAAGAAGAAAACAACAGAGACTACTAAAGAGGAAGGATAGTTATGGATAAGAAAACTACTCGTATATATATAATTGTTATTATAATAATGACTTTTATATTAGGACTTCTATGGTTCTTAATTATTAATACTAATAATAATTCTCATCACAAAAATAAACATAATATGAATAATGATAATACTTCTATTGCTTATTCTTCAGCTAAAGAAATAACTGAGAGTGGAAGTATTAAGGATGAGAGTTATTCGTCAAGCACTGCTGATCAAAATGCAGTATTAGTTTCCGGTACAATCAAAACCGATCTTGAAAATGTAGTGGTAGAAAAAACAGGTGACTCCGATGGAGGTGATAGTACAAGTTTCTATGGTACGAATTCAGCAATTTTAGCAAAAGATGGAGCAGAATTAAATATAGTTAATGCGACTATTACTACAAATGCAACTGGTGCTAATGGTGTATTTAGTTATGGTGGAAGTGCTAAGACAAACAATACAAGTTCTGATGGAACGACAGTTAATATAAGTGATTCAACAATTACTACTCTTAAAAGTAATTCTGGTGGAATAATGACAACTGGTGGAGGAACAACTAATGCTAAAAATCTAACAGTTACAACAAGTGGACAATCAAGTGCTGCTATAAGAAGCGATAGAGGAGGAGGTACAGTAAATGTAGATGGTGGTACTTATACATCAAATGGAGTTGGATCACCAGCTATATATTCAACAGCAAATATAACAGTAAAGAATGCTAAACTTGTTTCTACGACAAGTGAAGGAGCAATCATTGAAGGGAAAAATTCAATAACTTTAGAAAATGTTGAACTTGCTGATACGCATACTAAAAATGTAAAATCAAAGACTTATAAAAATATATTTATATATCAATCAATGAGTGGTGATGCTTCAGTTGGAGAAGCTACATTCACTGCTAAAAATAGTACAATTACTACTAACAATGGTGATTCATTTTATGTATCTAATACAAGTGCTGTTATTAATCTAATTAATAATAAAATAATTAATAATGATTCTAATGGATATTTTTTAAGAGCACAAAAAGACTCTTGGGGTAAGGAAGGAAGTAACGGAGGGAAGGTAACTTTAAATCTTACTAATCAAGAAGTTAATGGTAATATTGGAGTAGATGAAATATCATCATTAAGTATCAATATGGTTTCATCTAGTTTTAAAGGAATGATAGATGCAAAAGATGGAAATGTTAGTATTAAGCTAGATAAGAATAGTACAATCACTTTAACAGGTGATAGCTATATTACAAGCTTAGATAATAGTGATACTACTAATAGTAATATAAATTTAAATGGATACAAATTATATGTTAATGGAGTACAATTAAAAAAATAAGAAGGATTAATTCCTTCTTATTTTGTTTTACCTTTAGTTAATTCACATTCTCCAAATAGTTCTACAAATGATTTACCATTATATGTTGTATCTTCATCATATAAAGCATCTTTAAATGAACTATTAACAGTATTCATAGTAGTTGGATCATTATCATCACTGAACTTAGTGCCTCTTATATCTACTTCATTAAAGTTAGTAAATGGTCCTATATGAACTCTTTCAAAATTACAATTACTTAAGTCTTTATTGTATACTTCTTGTGGATTAAAGCTAAGATTACAATCACTGAAGTCTAAACCACTAATTTTTGCATTCTTAAAGTTTAATGTAGACATATCTATATGTTTTAAGAAACCTTCTTTTAAATATATATCTTGTATTTCTCTATGGTCATCTACTTGATGGAGAATATCTCCAAGATATATTCTTGATATAGTATTTCTATCTCTATCTAGCATGTCTAGTTTAGATAATGAATCATATACTTTTTCTTTTTCTTCTTTTTGTTTTCTTTTTAATTCTTCTTTTCTCTTATCTTCAGTATATTTAAGTTTTGTTATATGTTTTTCATTAAGTATACTGTCTTTATTATATATAAATTCTTTTTTAGTATATAGAGGTATTCCTTCTTCTATAGAGTAATCATTGTATCCTATCTTTTTATTGTAATAATCAGTTATATCAAATACTTTATTAGAATATACTAAATATTCTTTTCCTTCTCGTCTGTTATGAATAATAAGATCGTTAAAATCTATATTATCTACTTTATCTAAATAATCATATGTATTAGCTTTTCTATTATATAAGTAAATATCTCTATCTTTTTGACATAATACAAAGTTATCATAAATTCTTATCGGTGCATATTTTAAAGAAAACTTATCATTATCTTTTTCACATACATAATTTAATAATCCTTTTTTAACTTTATAGCCCTTCAACTCCTGTGTAGTACAGATTACTTTATCGTTAATAGTTGTGAATGAATTATTAATTCTATATAATTTGTAGTCTTCATTTTTTTTCCCTTCATATAGTGTCTGCCCATTATGTATATCAATAAACATCTTTTTTTCAGTATATGGTGTTACTCCAATTATACAACTATCATTATATTTTACAGCTGACTCAAAAACGTGTGACATACCTTTACCATTTTTATTAATATAATTTATTGCATAGAAGTTATACTCACCAATCCAATCATAGTAGTTAACTTTTCCAAATCCATCTTCAAAATCTTCTGCATTATTAAACCATCTTTTAGATAATAAATTACCATTAGTATCTATATAATTGTTTTCCATTTTATTATTTTCCACTACTGCAAAACCATCTTTAAAATCTCTTGCTCTACGATACCAAGTTGGACTTATTATATGTCCACTAGTGTTTAGGAAGTTATATTTATTATGGCTTTTTACTAAAGCACATCCATCATTAAAATTATGTATTCCATCGTACCATTCTTTAGATAATAGTCGTCCATCTCTATTTATAAAATTATATTTATCATTATTTTTAACTATTGCAAAGTCATCTCTAAAACTATTTACATCGTCGAACCATACGTCACTTATTGCTTTTCCATCTTCATCAATAAAATTATATTTTTTATTATTTCTTACTACGGCATATCCATCGTTAAATGATAATATATCATCGTATCCATCTTTGCTTAAGGACTTATTATTGACATTATATAGATATGTTTTATTGCCTTTAACAATTTCAATTAAATCTTCACTAACTCTATTATATTCATCAAACCATTCATTACTAATTAAGTTACCTTCAGTATCTATAAGATTAATCTTTTTCTTATCTTTTACTACTGCATAACCATTATCAAAATTGTATGCCTTGTCAAACCATTCTTCTGTAATAGGATTACCACTTGCATCTACAAAACTATACATATCATTTTTTTCTACTTTTTTAATAATAGGGTATTCTCTTTTTATTTTGACTTCTTCTTTTATTCCAAAGATTAGGTCTAATTGAGTTTCAAGATAATCATTATATAATATATCTATACTATCTGTCATATTAGTCGTCTCCTTATTATAAGTATACCATATTATATGATTCTTATGATATAATTATTATATAAATAGAGGAGTGTGAATTATGACAAGAGTATTATATCCAGGTAGTTTTGATCCTATGACTAAGGGTCATATGAATATTGTTGAACAAGCTTTAGGTTTATTCGATGAAGTAGTAATAGCAGTCATGAATAATCCTGCTAAAAAGAATGTACTTTTTACTCCAGAAGAAAGAGTAGATATTATTAAAGGTATATATAAAGATAATCCAAATGTTAAAGTGGTACTTGGTAGTGGTGCTACTGTAGATGTTGCAATTGATTATGGATGTAAAGCATTAGTAAGAGGTCTTAGAGGTCTTAGTGATTATGATGATGAAGTACAAATGCAACAAGTTAATAAAGAGATATCAGGTTGTATGGTAAATACAGTATGTTTATTTGCAGATAAAGAATATCAATTTATATCTTCGACAATGGTTAAAGAAGTATTTGGTCTTGGAAAAGATATTTCAAGATATGTAGAACCAATTGTTAAAGAAAAGATGGCAATTAAAAATAAGAAGGATTAATTCCTTCTTATTTTGTTTTACTATTATTTAAATTACATTCACCATATAGCACTGTAAATGGTATCCCATTATATGTAGTAGTTTCATCATATAATGATAGATAGAATGTAGTATTAAATCCATCCATAGTAGTTGGATCATTATCATCACTAAATTTACATCCTCTTACATCTACATCACTATAGTTATCGAATGGTCCTATATATACTCCTTCGAGGTTAGTTCCACTTAGATCTTTATTATATATAACTTGAGGATCTAATCTAATATTAGTATAACTCAAATCTAAACCATTTAATTTAACATTATTAAATGGTATATAACTTAAGTTAATATGTCTTAGAAAATCATTTTTTGAATAGATTTTTTTAATTTCTTTATGATCTTCTATATTTTCTAATAAGTCATCTACATCTATTCTTGTAATAGTTCCTCTTTTTTTATCTATCTCTTTTAATCTAGACATAGACTCTTGTATCCTTTTTATTTCATCTTTCTTTTCATTATCTAGATCTTGTTCTTTTTTCCTTTGTTCTTCTTTAATTCTTTCTAGTTCTACTTCTTTTCTTAGATGTTCTTCTTTGATTTTTAGTAGTGCTTCTTTACTAGCTCCCTTTTTTCTTTCTTTATTTATATAACTTTCTATATCGTATGTTATATCGCGTACATCTTCTGGACTAACAAGGAATGTTTTACCATTTCTGTAATCGTAGATGAATAAATCATCGAATGTTATATTATCTACAGTTCCTATTCTTTTATAGTAATTTTCTTTCCTATCATATAACATAAGTTCATCTTCATCTTTACAAAGAATAAACTTATCATTAAATATCATTATTGGTTCTTCATCTAATTTAATCTTATCATTTTTATTTTTTAATATATAAGATTTAAATCCTTTTTTAACACTGTAATCTTTTAAATCTGGAGTAATACAAATTGATTCATCATCAATTCTTATAAAGTTATCAGATATTCTTTTAGGAATTGTATTCTTTCTCCATGTATAGAGAATTTCTTTTCCTGAGATAAGACCATATTTATTTCCAACATTTACAATAGCTGATCTATCATTAAGTGGTTCAACAGATTCAAACCAAACAGGGAATACTATTTCTCCCTTTGTATCTATATAATTATATTTATCATATTCTTTTACTTCAGCATAACCATTATGGAAGTTATATGTTCCATCGAACCATATATTTGAAACTAGGTTACCATTTTCATCAATGTAGTTATACTTTGGTCTAGTACTACGCTCATTTAGTTTTATAACTTTTACCATGGCATATCCATTAACAAAACGATTTATATCATCATACCATTTTTCACTTACTAACTCTCCATGTTTATTTAATAGATTAAATCTTAAACCATTGTATACGATAGAGTAGCCATCTTTGAAACCATCAACATTTCTAAACCAGTTTTTACTAATTATATTAAAGTCTCTGTCTACAAAATTGTATGTTCTTCTTTTTTTAACAGCAGCAAGTCCTTCACTATACTTATCTACATTTTCAAATATATCACCACAAGTAATTCTAGTTTTAATATTTAATAGACCATACATTTCGTCTATTTTAATAGCCATTATATCATCATCAATCATTTCATAGTCATCAAACCAAGTGTCACTAATAAGATGACCATTAGTATCAATAACATTTATTTTGTCACCATTTCTAACTGTTGCTATTCTTAAGTTTTTATCAAAATCCCAAACTTCATCATACCATCTAGATGATATTGGATTACCACTAGAATCTACAAAGTTCCATTTTCCATCTTTTTCTATTTTTTTATATGGTAAGTCTAATACTTCATAATCATTATTATAATCATCCATATTAGTCACCACCTTATGATATAAGTCTATCACATAATTAATAAATGATAAACTATGATATAATTTTATTAGGTGATTTATTATGATAGAAGAAATACTTAAGAAATATGATATTGAGGGAAATATAAGTAGATGTGAAAAAACTGGTTCTGGTAATATTAATAAGACTTATGTATTAGAACTAGATAATAATAAGAAATATTTAATACAACAGATAAATACTAAAGTATTTCCTGAACCATATAAACTTATGAAGAATATAGATGGAGTAACTACATTCTTAAAGGAACAAATGGATATGGAAGGGGATAATATACATAGAGTTCTTGAAGTAGTTAAGACCAAAGATAATAAGAGTCTATGTTATATAATTAATGAATCTGATACAAGAGAGTACTTTAGAATATATGAATATATAGATAATGCTATTTCATATGATTGTTCTAAAGATAAAGATATAGTATTCAATACTGGTAAAGCTTTCGGTAGTTTTCAAAGATTATTAAAAGATTATCCAATGGACAGTTTAGAAGAAACTATTAAAGACTTTCATGATACTTCTAAAAGATATAAGAAATTATTAGATGATATTAAAATAAATTCTTATGGAAGAAAAAAAGAAGTACATGAAGAGATAGATTTCTTAAAGAAAAGAAAGAATGTATATTCATTAATTATGGATGGCCTTAGTGATGGAAGTATTCCTTATAGAGTTACTCATAATGATACTAAAGTAAATAATGTTATGATGAATAAAGATACTAATGATTATTTAGCAGTAATAGATTTAGATACTGTTATGCCTGGATCAATGTTATTTGATTATGGTGATGGTATTAGATCTACATCATCAACTTCTGGTGAAGATGAAACTGATTTAAGTAAGATAAGTATAGATATGGATTTATTTAAAGCTTATACTGATGGTTACATGAGTGAGATGGCTCCATATTTATGTAAAAGAGAAGTAGAGTTAATGGGAGAAGCAGTTCTTATAATTACTGTTGAACTTGCTATTAGATTCTTAAATGATTATATAAATGGAGATACTTATTTCAAGATTAATTATGATAAACATAATTTAGATAGAACAAGAAATCAAATTAAACTTGCACAAGATATTGAGAGTAAACTTGATGATATGAATAGTTATATATTAGAGAGTTTTAATAAATATAATAGATAAGCTAGATAATTAATCTAGCTTTTTATTTGGCATATGCTATAATAGTCGTGTGTCAAAGGGAGAGCTAATATGGAACGATATAGTGATATGACTTTAAAGAAAAAGGCTAATATTAAACTAATTAGAAACTTATTAATATTTGTATTATTAATTATTTTTACATTTTGGTTTATATTTAAAGATCAAGATTTAAATGAACTTGTAAATGCTCTTAGATCTGCTGATAAGAAGTTTGTGCTTATCGGTGCTTTATTAATGCTTGGAGTATATTTAATGGAAACTATTAATGTAAGAAGTGTTTTAGCTTCACTAGGTGAGAAGAAACCTAAGTTATTAACTGCTTTTAAATATACTGCTATTGGTAATTTCTTTAGTGCTATAACTCCTGCTGCTACTGGTGGACAACCAGTAGAGGTGTACTATATGACTAAAGATGGTATCAGTACTTCTAATGGTACAATGGCTATGCTTATGCAGTTATGTGGATTTCAGATAAGTACTTTAGTACTTTCTATAGTATGCGCTATTTTAAATCCTAGTTTATTTAGTGATGGAATAATATGGTTTTATTTACTAGGTATTACTATTAATGGAGTAGCACTTGTACTAATGTTATTTGGTGCATTCTCTGATAAGATGATATATAAGATAAGAAACTTTTTAGTTAAGATAATGAAAGTATTAAGAGTTAGAAATAGTGATATTAAAACTAAGAAACTTGATAAAGAAATTAAAAGATATATTAAGAGTGCTGAGTTTATTAGAAAGAATAAAAAAGAGTTCTTTAAATCAGTATTTAGAGTGTTCATTCAAATATGTTTGTTTCACTCAATACCATATTTTATTTATAGAGCATTTAATCTAAATACTCTTAATTTCTTCCAGTTGTTTTCTATGCAAGCGGTACTTTATACTACTGTTTCTGGTATACCACTTCCTGGTTCAATTGGAGTTAGTGAAACATTATTCTTAAAACTATTTGGAGTAGCATTGGGAAAATCTCTACTTAGTGGTGCAATGCTTCTATATAGATTTGTATCATTCTATCTATACATTATTATTTTCTCTATAGTAGTTGTTATCAATGCAGTTAAGACAAAAGATGTAGTAGGTAGTATCGATAAAGATGTTAAGGAAATTGATGAAGAATAATTTTCGACATTTTTCGACAAAAATCGACAAAAATCGACAAAAATCGATTTTTTTTGTTATACTACTTGCTTGTAGGTGATATCATGCCAAGTTATAAATCACATTCAGTACATGGTGAAATAGTTCTATCTAAGATGGATAATAAATTAGATATTGATAATGAAGATATAAAAACTTTTAGTTTTGGACCAGACTCTATGATATTTACAGATCATAGCACTTTTAGTTATCAACATCATAATGATACTAAGAAGTTCTTCCTTAATTTACTAGAACTTATTAAGAATAAGAATTTACAGAATAATCCTGAAGTAATGGCTTTTTTATATGGACAGATTAACCATTTTGCACTCGATAGTACACTTCATCCATATATATACTTCATTACTGAAGGTATTGATAGTGATACTAAGTTTTCTCCTCACTGTTTAGTAGAAATGTGGATAGATGATTATATTATTGATAAGTATGACAAAAAAGATTTTTCATATTATCATAAGTTAGGTATAAAAGATAAAGAACTAAATAAACTTATCGATGAATTATATGAAAAGACATATGGGAAGAGTAATATTAGTCTTAAATATAATTTAGGAATAAAGTCACTAGTTTTCTTCGATACTGTCGTTAGAAGAAATGCTATTGGAATAGTTCCAATTGCAAGTAGACTACTTAAATCTGGTGATATTGTATATTCTGATTCTAAAAAATATGAACCATATTTGAATAATGAAAAGAAAGAGTGGAGAAATCCAGAGACTGGTGAAAAAAATAATTATTCATTTGATGAGTTATGGGATAAATCTATTCTTGTATCACTGGATACTATAAATGATGTTAATAACTATCTATATAATGGTAAAGAATTAACTAATGAATTAATAATGAATAATACTTCATATAATACAGGACTTGATTGTGAAAAAGGACAAACATTAAAATATGTAAAAAAGTATAGAAGTAAAAAATAATATGTTATAATATTGTTACATCTTATAAAGAGAGGTGGAGGGACTAGCCCTATGATACCTCACCAACCTATTGAGTTAGGTGGTAATGCTAGATCTATAAGATAACTTTAAAAGACTTAAGAGTTATCTTAAGTCTTTTTTTAGTTTTATTGGAGGTGATGATATGGGTTTTATGAAAGTATATGAATTCAAGAATATAGATAAATTCATTAATAATAAGCTTAATTTAAGTAAGACTATAAGAATAAGTTCTTTTAGTCCTGTTAAGTCTTATTTATGTAAAGATATTCATATAATAATATTTGATAATTGTAACTTAATAGAAGATTTTTATATTAATCCTAGGAAGAAAATTAAAATAAAATCTAAGTATTTAAATGATGTTGATAAAGGTAAACTAAAAGATTTTTTTACAAGTTATGGTATGAATATAATGGATTATCAATTATATAAGATAGATTATAGATCTTTATGTTTATTTAATTAATATATTTATTCTTTATAAGATGTAGATAGGGGATGTTATGTATAAATATAAGTCAGAAGTTGAATTATTCATAGAAGAGTGTAAAACATATAGAGAAGGTATGGATTTAATAGAATATTTCGAAGATGTTTGTAAGTATTTAATGGTTTGTAGTTATGGATGCTCTTTAAGAAATGCATTATTAAAAGTAATTATGAATAAAGAATATATTAAAGAAGCTTATTTAAGGAAAGAGCCAGTTGATGAGTGTGCAATAGAAGTAGGATATTCATGTGGATAGGAGGAAAAAATGTTAGAAACTAGAATGGTTCCAGGACAATATATAGTTAAAGTATCTAGTGATGATAGAGAAGATTTTATTAACTATATTGTGGATAATTATAATTTAAAGTTAGAAACTGATATTGATGAAATGATCAATAATAAGTTTCCTTTTGTAGTAGATTTTAATATTAATCTATTATGGGTTTGTGATAGTATTACTTGCTTAGCATGTGCTTCACAAAAAGGATTAATAATAACTGTTAATGATTTCTTGAAACAAATGAAGAGTGTGCTATAATGTTCTTGTGTCTTGATTGGAGAATGATTATGAAAAAGAGTTTATATATATTATTATGTTTTATGTTAGTTGTATTATTTTCTGGATGTGATAGTAAGTTATTTACTACTTCTTTTAAAGAGAAAGTAGGAGATCTTACTATAGAAATACCAAAAGAGTTTGAAAAGAATGTTGTTAAAGATAGAGAAAATACAATTGGATTAGTATTTCCAGATCATTATTTTTCTTTCGTTAAGAAAGATGATAATGGTAATGTAGTAGATAGCTGTTCAATTAATTTCTTTTACGATAAGATTTCTAGAAATTATTCACTTGAAAATTATGCTAAAATATTTGAATTTGAATTAAGAGAACCTACTAAGAAGACTATCAATGGAGTAGAGTGGTTAATTACTAAGAAAACAATATCAGATAAACTAACAGAGTACACTTATTATTCACATTATAATGATGTTTATTATGCTATTACTTATTCTGATATGGGTGAAGGTAATTTATGTGCTGATGCTCAAAAAGTAATAGAGAATGGATTTAAATTCTAATATGTACGATATTAATAGATTTATAGAAGCACAAGAAAAAGATTACAGCACTGCTTTAAAAGAGATTAAGAATGGTAAAAAAGTTAGTCACTGGATATGGTATATATTTCCACAACTAGGTGAACTTGGTTATAGTAAATATTCTAAATATTATGGAATTAATTCACTTGAAGAAGCAAAAGAATATTATAGTAACGATTATTTAAGAAATCATTTGATAGAGATAAGTAAAGCTTTATTAGAAAATGATAATAGTGCTTTAAATATATGTGGTAGTATTGATTCACTTAAGGTAAAATCATGTATGACTTTATTTGAAGTAGTCGACCCTAATGAAAAGATATTTAAAGATGTACTTCATAAATTCTATAATGATGAAAGAGATAATAAAACATTAGAAATAATAAAATAGATTACTTTCGTAATCTATTTTTTATTAATATAAATTAAATCCAATTATATAGTTAGTAGGATCATCTCTATCAAATAGGATATCACAGTATTTAGGAAGTTCATTATCTTTTGGCCTTCCATAAATAATATCACTCTTTAATGGAATCTTAACTCCTTTTTCTGTTTCAAATAATACATTTATTGAATTCTTTTCTTTTCTATATTTAAGATTCTTAATTAATACACCTTTAGTTTTTAATCTTTCTATTTTAGAATTTGTTATATTAACATTTTTAGTTAATGCTCTTCCTAGGAATAAGAATAATGCAATTATAAATGGAGAAGGTAATAGTAATGATAAGATAAGTGCTATATCGAATGATTCTTTAATATCGACAGTTGATGGTTCATAGAAGAAACATGATATTACAATAACTATAAAACCAAGTGCTGTTATAGTAGCCATGATGTATCCAATTATAGAAAATACAATTCCAATTCCTTTAGATATTATTAGATTATCTTTATTAATCTTATATCCTCCTTTAGGAGGTTCTTCTATTCTTAATGTCCCATTGTTTTTAATCTCTTCAAATTTAACAGATCCACATCCAGGACATTCTTTATATATTTCATAATATCTTCCACAGTGTAAACAGTGTCTCATAAATACCTCCTAATAAATATCGAATCCAACATAATAATCATTATCATTATTTGGATTAACAAGTACATCCACCAAAGCATCTTCATAATATAGACTAGTAGCAAATAATGGCTTACTCTCAATAGATGTTGCTTTACTATTATTATCTTTTCTAAAAGATACAACTAACTTATACATATTATTAACTAGAGGTACTACTTTAAAATATTCATTCTTATATAAAACACCTTTATATTTTAATAGAGTCAATCTCTTTATTTCATTCTTATGTTTTACATAGTTAGTTACACCTAATATAATCATAAATAGTGCAATTATATAGATAGGCATAAATATAAATAAATAGAATGGTAATATAGTATTTCTAAGAAGTACTAATATTCCAAAGAGTAGGGATATTACTACTAAGATAATTCCTTTAGTATATAACTTCTTAGCTCTTTGTTCTTCTTCCCAATCAAATTTAGTATTAATATTGAATCCTTCTTTAGGTACTTCTTCAATTTTAATTATTTTGTCTTCCATTTCTTTAGTGAAATCTTCACTTCCACATCCTAAACAGTGTGGTATTTTGTTTCTCATATATCTATTACAATAATTACATTTTTTCATTTTCATCACCAGTATTATTATAACATATGATATCATATAGTAATAGTGGAGAAATTATTATGAGACATATAGATAAAGAAAAATATAGAATTGAGTTCGTACTTGATGTTATGAGAGATAAAGGTATAGATATAGGGGAAATCATGAATGATGATACTCATAAACTTGTAAGAGATATTTATGACGTTATTCTTTTATATATGTTAGATGTAAGTAAGATTAATATGGAATATAAAGATGACACTTTTAAGATGTACGATGATAGAGTATGTTTCGAATATAAAGAAAAACAGAAAGTTCTTAAAAAAATAAAATAACACTTAACGTGTTATTTTTTTTCTGTTATCTTTCCATTTGAATCTATATTTGCATTAATACTCCAAGATATTAATTTGTTTATTAGATTTTGTTTTTCTTTTCCCTTTAAGAAGTTTGTATAACAATTTGATTGTAGGGCAGGGAGTATATAGTATTCCATGTTACCAGCATCATCTAGATGTATTTGGAACATTGCTGTTTCTTCGTCTCTTGCATTAAATATAAAGTCTCCAAGATTATATATTATCGGTTTGTTTTTATAGAACTCTATACCTTGCAGTGCATGAGCATGATGACCTACAACTATGTCTGCTCCAGAGTCTAAATATTCTTTAGCACTTCTTATCTGTTCTTTTTCTAGTTCGTGGTATCCTTCTTTACCGAAGTGAATTATTGCAATTACGTAGTCGCTTTGCCCTTTTACTTCTTTAATTAGTTTGACCATATTAGTAGTATCGTAACACCTAAATACTCCAGGACTACTTTTTTTTGCTTCTGGAGTTAAGATATATTTTTCTGCTCTAGTAGCATTAACAAAGGCAAACTTGTAACCATTAATTATGAAGTAGTAGGGCTTTCTTGCTTCTTCAAAGTTCCTTCCTGCTCCAATTCTAGGCATCTTGTATTCATCAAGAGCGTTTAACATATCTAAGAAGGCATCTTTACCGAAATCATAGACATGATTGTTAGCAAGAGTTACCATGTCGACTCCCATTTCATTATAGATTGATAGTCTTTCTTTCTTAGCTCTAAAAGTATACTGCTTTCCTGCCATAGCAGTTCCTCTGTGAGAAATAGTAAACTCGTTATTTGCAATCATAACGTCACTACTAGTCATTTCTTTAACTACATCTTCTGAAAGAATTCCATATACCTTTTTCTTCCTAGAATCATACTTAGGCATAATATACCAGTTATCGGCAAGAGATACATCTCCCACAATACTTATTTTACTTGGATTATTAGATTCAATAATTTTAATATTATCCATCGAATCATATTTCTTATTATATAGATCATTTAATACTAGATAAGAATATCCAGTTACTTTATGCCATAACTTAGTATCATATTCTTCTTTCTCTAGTATAGAGTTTAACTTCTCTAATGATCCTTTATAATTATTATCTATATAAATAATAAAATCTTTATCTATATTATGATCTTTCAATTTATCATAGATTACTTCAGTTATTTTAATTTCTTCTTTAACTTCTTCTTTCTCAATTTCAGTTTCTTTTTTTTCTTCTTTTTTAGGTAATGTGAAAGGTATTATTAATATAGATAATATGATAATTGCTATTGCTATTTTTACCCATTTCTTTAATCTCATAATAGTTATATCCTCTTAATAAGTATAGCACAATTTTATTTTTATTATGATATAATTACTGTAGAGTAGGTGATTAGAGTATGAAGAAAAATCTAATTATGTATGTAATATATGGAATGTTACTTTTATTAATACCAACAGCAGTATTTGCTAGTGGTGTATGTGATCCAAATAGTGTCAAGATTATGTCATCAGAAGTAAATGATACTGATGGTAATATTGTAGAAACAAGTGCTATGACGTTTGAAGATGCTAGTGCAAATATAGATTTAAATATGAATGTTATTGGAGACGCCATCGAATATAAATTAGTACTTAAAAATACTTCAGATGAAGATTATTATTTTGATGAAAATAGTTTAGTTAATAATACAGACTATATAGAATATACTGTTTCTTATGATGATAATGATAACGTTGTAAAAAGTGGAGAAGAAAAGATAGTATATCTAAAAGTAACTTATAAAAACAAAGTACAGAGTGGTAATAATAATGCAGTTATAGATGATAGTGTTGTTAAAGTAAATTTAACTAATGGTGATAATAGTTTAATAATACCTGATACTTTAAAAGATAAGAATATTCTTATATTTGTAGTATTAATGATTATTATTGGAGCTGCTTTAGTAGTTATTGCTAGAAATAGAAAGGATATGAACATTTTTATTTTATTAATTCTTCCAGTAGTACTTCTTCCTTTCACGGTTAATGCTGTTTGTAAGTGTGAGTTAACTGTTAATAGTAAAGTATTTATCGATCCTAAGGAAGCGATGTTTTTACCTGGTGAAGAAATAAATGTAAAAATAAAAACTTTAGCAGGTATAGACTTAACTGGTGTAAGTAATCCATATACAAAAGCAGCTACTAATATAACAGCAATAAAGAAAGCTACTAGTGAACCAATAAGTGCTAATAAGGAAGAAAAGAATATAGTATCTACAAGTGATTCACCATATCCTATATATATGTGGTTTGATAATGGAACTTTATATTGGTGGAGTGAAGATGATACTCCGGCACTAAATAAAAACTCTCAACGATTCTTTTCTAGGTTAACTAATATGACTGATATATCTGGTATTGAAACTTTTGATGCGTCAAATGCAGAAGATGTATTAAGTTTCTTATATTACGTTAATGTCGAAGACATATCGCCACTTAGAAACTGGAATACTTCTAGCTTTACTCAAACAGCATCATTCTTTGCTGGTAATAATGCCTTAAAAAGAACAGATGCTCTTGCAGACTGGGATGTATCAAATGTAGTAAACTTCAACCAAATGTTCCTTCGTAATACTTCACTTGAATCTCTTGAAGGATTAACTAACTGGAATACATCTTCTGGTAAATATATGAGTGGTTTATTTGGAACAAATACATCACTTAAATCTATTAAGGGGTTAGAAAACTGGGATGTATCACATTTTGAATCTATGAATGGTGTCCTTTCAGAATGTTCTAATCTTGAATCAGCAAAAGAGATAGAAAACTGGGATGTGTCAAGTGCTGAAGCATTATATGGATTCTTCTATAATCTTAATAAGATAACATCTCTTGACTTAAGTAAATGGAATCCTGTTAATGTTACTGAAACATGGAGTATGTTCTATAATTGTAAAGAATTAGAAGAACTTGATTTAAGTAGTTGGACTGATACTAGTAAACTTACTAATATGGAAGGAATGTTTAGAGGGATGACAAAACTTAAAACACTTAATATTAGTAAATTTGATACTAGAGCTGTAACTAATTTCAATAACATATTTAATGATTCAACAAGTCTAGAACATATCTATGTAGGACCTAACTGGAATATTAGTGCAAATACAGCATCAACTTCTACAGCATTTCCAACTAGTTGTAGATTACCTAATTTTAGTAACACTAATGGATCTTATAGAGATTTAAGATGGGCTAATACTAGTGAGACAGGATATTTAACATTAAGAGATAATTAATTACTTTTATTTTATAAATGTGTTATAATACATTTGCTTTGAAAAAGACTAACTAGTCTTTTTTTAATGATTATAGGAGTATATTATGAATAAACTATTACATAAAGTTTTTAAATGGAATCTTAAAGAATTATTATTAGATACTTTCGGGGTATTATTATTTTCTTTTTCTATCAATATGTTTATAGAACCATCTAATTTATATAGTGGGGGTGTATTTGGTCTTGCTCAGTTATTAAATAACTTATTTGCTAATCTATTTAATATTGATAGTAATATTACTAGTTATATATATTTCTGTATAAATGTTCCTTTGTTTTTACTAGCATTTTTTAAGATAAGTAAGAGTTTCTGTGCTAGAACTATCTATGGAATAGTAGTACAAACAATAGCACTTATACTTATTCCTATACCTAAAGAGATGATAGTAGATGATTTACTTACTAATGTTTTAATAGGTGGTACTTTAGTAGGTATTGGATGTGCTTCAATATTATCTTCTACTGGTTCTACTGGAGGTACTGATATTATTGGAATAGTACTTTCTAATAAGTATCCTAAGTTCAGTGTGGGTAAGTTTGCTATCATGTTTAATTCAGTTATATTTGGTATAAGTGGAATATTTTATGGACTACCTACAATGGTATATTCAATAATGTATTCAATAGTAGAAAATATCTCTATAGATAAACTACATCAACAAAATATCAGTAGTAGTGCATTTATATTCTCTAAGAAGAAACCAACAGAGATACTTAAGTTTATTAAGAATGATTTAGATAGAGGTGCTACTTGGTGGAAAGGTACTGGAGAGTATAACCAGACTGATACTTATATAGTATATGTAGCACTATCTAGATATGAACTTCACAAGTTAGAAAAATTTATTAAAGTAACTCATCAAGATGTGTTCTTAACTACTAATAATTATCTTGAAGTAGTAGGGGACTTTGCTAAGAGATTGTCAAAATAAGATTTATTGCGTAATAAATCTTTTTTTATTATAATTAAAATATAAAGTGAGGATATGATATGAGTTTAAAAAAGTTTTTAATGACTAAAGTTGGCTTGATAGTCAGTGGTGTTGTAGCTGTCCTAATCCTTTTACTTATTCTTTTATTTATCGGTTACAATGGTAATAGTAAAGTTGAATCTTCCTATATTATGCAAAAACTAGAAGAATCTAGTGAATTAACAACATCTAAACTTACATATAAAGGTTTTACTGAATATGATGATACTGGTTATGATTTCTTAACTAAGTCTAATTTTATAATGGTTTATAGTGCTACTATAAGTGCAGGAATCGATGTTAAAGAAGTAGAAGTTAAAGTAAACGATTTAACTAAGACAGTAACTGTTAAAATTCCTAAGGCAAAAATATTAGAAGTAAAGATTGATCCATCAACTATTAAGTATTACGATACATCTTTTGCACTATTTAATTTCGATACTAAACAAGATGTAGCAGATGCTCTTAAACTAGCAGAAGAGAAGGCTAGAGAAGAACTCCAAGATATGGGACTACTTGATATGGCTGATGCACAAGCAGAAACACTTCTAAGAGGACTTCTTCAAGATGTTATTCCTGAAGGATATAAACTTAAGTTTGAAAAAATTAAACCAAATAATAAATAATCTATTTAAATAGATTATTTTTTTGTTATAATAGTAAGTTATATTGGAGGGTTTATGGAATTATTTAACGATTTAAGTTTAAAAGAAATATCTTATATAGTTAATATTCTTGGTGAAAGTACTGATATTAACTATTTAACAAATAGTATACAAGTAGGAGATAAGATAATTACTTATAGAAAGATAGGTAATGAATTAAGTATAGATTCTTCTACTGGTGAAAAAGTAAGTGTAAGAATTGAATACTCTAGTAGGGATGAAAAAGATTTTAGAGGAAGTCTAATGAAAGTGTTATCTCATAAAGTAATGGCAGATTACATACTTAAAGATTGTACTGAGATAATATTATCTAATGATATATCACTTCCTGAAGGGTATAAAGCATTTGAAAATGTTCAAAGACATGATTTACTTAACGGATTAAGAGTTGTTTATATCGATAAGGATGATAAATTTATTAGTGTTTCTCTTGGAGGAGATAAGATTTGTTTAAAAGATATCGATAAGATGTATGAATTTACTCAAGATGGAATCATTAGTGGTAATAAGAAGATAAGTCTAGATGGGGATAAACTTATTATGACAAATGGAAATCCAGCACCTAGCTTAGATACTGTTGAAAGTTTTGATCTAGATAAAGAAAAAGAAAGAATTAAGAAGTTCTCTAATATGGATAGTGATATTCATCCATTTACTAAAGATGCTCTAGATATGGCTGTACGTGATTTAGATAGAAAGAATAGAACAGTTAATAGTATCAAAGAATTTTATAAAGACGAAATTAAAAATGTTAGACGTGCAATAAGAATTAGAAATGATTTTATTGATGGCGTAAAAAATGGAGTTCTAACTACTGATGAGCTAGATGCAATTTCAAATCAATTTAGAAGAGATGTTAGAGGTAAATCCTTAAGGAAATAATAAAAATATGAAATATTTTCATATTTTTTATTTTGTGCTATATTATTTTTAAGGAGGACGCAATGAATAAAGTTAAAAATTTATTTTCAGGGGTAATATTCGGTATTCTTATGCTTATCGGTGGAACAATACTTCTTTGGTGGAATGAAGGAAACAATGTTAGAAATATTAAATCTGTTGATGAGGTAAGTAAGACTGTTGTTTCTATTAGTAGTGACAAAGTTGATAAAGCAAATGATGGAAAGCTTGTACATACTAATGGTAAATTAGAAGTAGTTGATGAACAACTTAAAGATGATACATTTAATGTAGAAGTTAAAACTGGAAAACTAGATAGAGTAGTAGAAATGTATCAATGGGAAGAAACATCACATACTGACGATGATGATAGAACAACTTATTCTTATTCAAAAGTATGGAGTTCTACGGTTATTGATTCTCATAACTTTCATCAATCAGGACATGATAATCCAGACACTATGACTATATCTAGTACAACTTATTATGCAGATGTAGTTAAGGTTGGAGCATTCAGCTTAAGTTCTGAACAAAAGACACAACTTAATACTAATGCTACTTATACTATGGAAGCATTACCAGAGGATAGCACTTATAAGTTAGAAGCTGGATATGTTACTAATGCTAAGAGTTTATCTGAAGCTGAAATAGGTAATATAAGAATTACTTGGAAATATAACGACTGGAAAGAAGCAACTGTACTTGCAGTTCAAAAAGATGATAGCTTCGTAGATTTCACATCTAAAGAAGGAAGAAAAATGAATCGTGTTGAAGAAGGACTTAAGACTAGTGAAGAAGTAATTCAAGAAATTCAAAACGAAGATAAGATGATGAAATGGATATTTAGAGCAGTAGGAGCACTAATAATCATATTTGGTTATATGGCTATTACTAGTCCACTTTCTAAGTTAACATCATTTATTCCGCTTCTTGGAGGACTTGTTGGTAGTGCTATTGCATTATTCTCATTCTTACTTGGACTTGCACACAGCTTAGTAATTATCGTAATTGCATGGTTTAGATATAGACCAATACTTGCAATAATATTATTAGTAGTAATTGTATTATGTATAGTAGGTATTGTTAAACTTGTTAAGTCTAAGAAAAAAGAAAATCCTGCACCAGTACAAACAGCATAAATTAGTAATTAAAAAAGTAGGTTTTAAAACCTGCTTTTTTGTTTTATAATTGAAATATGAAAGGGAATAATATATGAACAATAATTTTTGTGCTAATTGTGGTAATGGTTTAAATCCTGGGGCAAATGTATGTCCTAATTGTGGGAGAAGAGTACAAGCTCCAGTAGTATATAATACGTATAATAATATTAATTACGATTCTGGATATCGTATGTGTGATAAATGGGTAGCATTTATCCTATGTTGGTTTTTCGGAGTAATAGGAATACACAAATTCTATGAAGGAAAAATAGGAATGGGAATACTTTATATATTTACTTTAGGACTATTTGGAATTGGTGTTATTGTCGATTTGATAGTTATTCTTTGTAAACCAAATAAGTATTATGCAAAATAAAAAGTGTAGATTTATATCTACACTTTTTTTATTCTTCATCATTTTCTATGCTTTTTTCTATTTCAGCATCTATTTGTTTAATACATTTTCCGTTTGATACTACGAATCCTTCTGATTCACAGTATTCAACTTTTCCTGCAGTCTTGTAACATCCTTTAGATCCTCCTGGTGGAGTAATCTCTACATATCCACTTGGACAAGTTACTGCTGAATAATTTTGATCTTTATTATTGTAACAAGTATTATTTACGAAGTGACCATTTGCTTCAGTACAAGCTTCTTCAGTTTGAGCTTCAGCATTTACTCCGTGATAACAATAATCATTTATTAATGTTCCTGAAGCACATACTTTAGTATAAGTAGTACTTGCAGATGTATTAATACATTTATTTTCTATTTCAGTATATCCAGTAGGACATTTTACTTTAATGTCTTCAGTCATAATACATTTGCTACCTTCAACAGTATATCCTTCTGGACATTTATATACTATCTCTTTTTCCCATTCAGCATATATTGTGGTATTTCTACATGGGAATGTAAGACCATTAGGTACTTCTTTATCATTTTTATCTTTCCATCTTACAAACTTGTATCCTTCTTTAGTAGGAGGTTTAGGTGCTTTCCAAGGTGTACCACAATCTATTATAGAAGCTGATATTTTAGATCCACCATCTGTATTGTAAGATATCTTCATAGTAGGTACTTCTTTTTCCCATACTGCATATAATATTATATCTTCACAACTAAACTTAGTTCCACCTAGAACAGTCTTTCCATTTTTATCTTTCCATCCTTTGAACCTATATCCTGATAAAGTAGGATTCTTTGGAAGAGTAAGACCTTTTCCACATTCTAGGATAGTATCTTCAACACCAGAACCTTCACCAGTATCATATGATACTTTCATAGTCTTAGCTTCTGCTTTAGTCTTTTCCCATTTAGCAGTAAGTGTAACACTTTGATCATATATCTTACTATTTGATATTTTTTCTTTATCTATATACCATCCAACAAAAGTATATCCTTGTTTAACAGGAGTAGGAAGTACTGTAGAAGTTCCTTTTGGTATCTTTTTTTCTTCGATAGAACTTCCACCAGCTGAGTCAAAAGTAATAAATACGAAGTCTTTATTTTTTTCTTGTTCTAATTTTTCTTTATGTTTACTAATTACTACTTTTGATATACCAGCACCTGCTAGTAAGGAAACGATTGTTATTCCTATTACTATTAGTACTATAAATCTTTTTTTCATTTCTACCTCACAACACAAGATGACAATATCTTTCCTTTTTATTTCTCTTTATAATAATACCATTTTATTAAATTAATCTCAATAACTTATAATATTTTGATATAATAATATTAGAATAAGGAGAGCTAGTTATGAATGATGATAATAGTAATGAATCTTTTGGTGGATTAAAACCTCCTCCAATAGAAAATGAAAATGAAAAAATAGTAATGAATCAAGTACAGGAGCTTTATGCACCACCTTTTCCTAATGAAGAACCGGTAGTGGAAGAGCCTCCAGTTAATAATGCACCAAACGTATCTTTGATGGAAATTGCTAATAATCCTGATAAATATATGACAAATAATACAAATGCACATCCTGAAGAGATGGGTAAGAGTGTAGTGTCAACTCCTGGTGAAGTAGTGCCACCTCCATCTAATATAAATCCTCTTAAGGAAGCAGAAGGTAAACTACCTAAAAAGGGGATTGTAATTGGTATATTTATTGCTGTTTTTGTTGCAGCTATAGGAGGTATATATCTATTTAATCCATTTGGAGTAAATGATAAAGTAGATAATGCTAGTTCTAAGACAAAACCTTTAATAAAAGTTGATAGATATGATGTCTATGGTTATTATGAAAGTAAAAATGGTAACATATATATTTGTTCATTAGGTAATAATAAGATTTATTACTATGTTAATGACAATGTTAAAGGTCTTGCTGAGGCAAAAGGTAAACAAGCTGAAATAGTAGATGAAAATGTCATTCTTAATATAAGTACATATGGTGATGGTATTAAGATAGATTCATCTGATGAAAAAGTATTACCTAGTGATATTTATGATCATAAGGAAAGTGCTAGTTCTAAAAAGTGTTTTGAACTTGCTTATTCAAATGTTGATATGGACAGTGACCAAAATAGTGGAGTATACAAATTAAATGATGATACTATAACAGTAGTTCTTATGGTAGGAGGATCTTATAAAGTAGTTTATAAAGAAGCATCAACTAAACGTGCTACTAAAGACTTTGTACTTGTAGATGGTAAATTAGTTAGTTATGAAGACTCTATAATGGGTACTGATGATACATCAATTACATTTAGTCAAGGAGCTAGATCAATAACTGTTAAGGATTCAAATAAAGTAATTAAGGACGGAGAATACAAAAGAACATCTGGACTAAATTATGAAGAATTTTTATTAGGAAATCTATTTTAATAGCAATTTAGATGTAGTATAATATTCTTTTTAGAAAGGATGATGTACTATGTCTATAATATTACCTTATGATGAGAAAATTGGTGGAAAACAAGGAGCTTTTATAACTCCTGGTGGTAAGATTTTATCTGTAGATAGCAATCATGAAGACTTTGCGTACGATTATTGTAATTCAGAAGAATTTAAAAAAGATAATAGTGCGTTTGTAAGACCTGGTATTTCTCCTTTAAAGAAACTTGAAGATAAGGCATTAATCTCTAGTTATGAGAAATTAAAATATTTTCTTAAATGGATGGAAAAAAAGCATATTGAAAAGAAAGCTCCATATGAAGACTTTTTAGTATTAGTAATGCAGTATGATAAAATTGAAACTAGTATTAAATCTATGATTACAACTACTGCAGTAGAACCACATGTAAAGTTTTTCAACTATTATTTAATGGATTGGGATGTAAAAACAGAAGATATTTTCTATTTTAATGAAGAAACTAAGAGATTTGATAAAAATCCATTAAGATATAGATTTGCTTCTTATAATGAGATAGAAGCAATAGAAGAATTAGATGAAATAAAATCTAAAGTAAAAGTTAAAGATAGAAAATTTTTTATTAAAGATTAAAAGCTTTTTAAAAAAGCTTTTTTATTTTATAATTATTATAGGTGATAATATGAGTGATATAGATAAATTAAAAGAGATAATTAAGAATTCTAAGAAAATAGTATGTCTTACTGGAGCAGGTATTTCAACTGAAAGTGGAATAAAGGATTTTAGAGGAAAAGATGGAATATCTAATTATAACGATATACCTATAGAGGTATTATTAAGTCATGATTATTATGAGAATCATACTAGTGAATTTTTTGATTATTATAGAAAATGTTTCGATGTATTAGATAAGGAACCTAATGTTACTCATAAGTTTTTAAAGAGATTAGAAGATGAAGGAAAGCTAGTTGGAATAATAACACAAAATGTAGATGGACTTCATAGTAAAGCAGGTAATAAGAAAGTAATAGAACTTCATGGATCTATTTATCACAATTATTGTACTGATTGTGGTAAAGAGTATTCCCCAGAAGATGTATTTAAGTGTAAAGGTATTCCTACTTGTAAATGTGGAGGTATTATTAAACCAAGTGTAGTATTATATGGTGAGCCTCTACCTGGTGATGAGATTTGGAAAGCTAATAAAGCAACAGATGAAGCTGATACGATGATAGTATTAGGTACTAGTTTAGTAGTAATGCCTGCTAGTATGTATGCCGCCAATTTTAATGGTGAACATCTTGTTATTATCAATCTTGATAGTACTCCATATGATAGTTATGCAGATGTTGTTATACATGACAAATTATCAAATGTTATAAGTAAATTATGATATAATTAGACTAGGAGAAAAAGGTATGGCAAGAATAGATGAAGTAGTAAAAGAGATCGATTTAAAGACACTTACAGATACAGTTAACGCTTTAGATAAAAATGATCCTAATTATACAGCAACGTATAAGGGTATAGTAAATACTTTCTTATCTAAAGTTATTAATATCTTGGATAAAGAAAGTTTGGAGATAAGAGTAGGTATACTTGATATGCTTTTTAATATTAGTCCTGCTTTTACTAGAAATATAGTTGCTTCTAATAATGAAAACATTATTAGGGCACAATTAGTACTTGAAAGTATAAAAGGTATTTCTCCATCTGATATAAAAGATAATATCGATGTAGCCAAAACTGCTTATTCATTATATGCCTTTAGTAGTGGACTTATGTCTAATAAATCTTCAAGTATTACTACTCATGGTTATGGTATATGTGAAATACTAAGTAAGTATTTAAGTAAGATGGATAATGACGATATAAATGAAATGGTCGGTAATGATGTACTTGAATTCTATAAGAATATTGGCGAAGTTGATAACCTATTATTTGCAAAATTACAATCGGTCTATGTACCATCTAGGGGAAAGTTTATAAAGAATTTATTTACTCTTCCTAATATAGATGATGAAACATTATCCGATATATTTAATAATGTATTTGAGAAAAATGCTTTCTTAGATAGTTTTGATTATTCAGATATAATCGAAAGTGATCCTACATTATTACAAAGAGTAAAAGGTCTATATAGAAAAACAAAAGGAGATTTGTTTGATTTTATAATTAATGAAGATATGTATGAAAGTGAAGAAGAATACGAGGAAGCAATAGACTTTTTTGGTGATATTGCCAGTTTAAATGAAGGTGATGAAGATGGACTTAAAAAGTTCTTTATGGAGATTTCAAAAAGAGCTGATAGATGTCCTAAATTAATTGAAAAATTAGAAAATGAAGAATTTTATAATAGATATGTTATTAAAGATTTAAATGCTGAGTATGAAAATGCTGTTAATAAGATACTCTCTGGAAATGAAAAAGTAAGTGATTATTTGATTGAAGAGATAGGGAAGAGTAAAGTATTTATCGACAATTTTGATAAAATACTTGATTGTTTTGCTAAGTCAAATGATGCTGAGTATCAAAGATCATTAATTTTCCCTCTTACAGTAGCACTTGCTGAAAAGCAAAAAGAAAAATATGGATTAGATTTCGATGTAGTATCTCAAAGTGAAACGCTTGGTATTGGTACACTTGGATATTACAAACATAGTGATAATGTAATATACTTTAATCCTTTCTATATGAAATATACAGAGGATGTTAAAAATGAACTTGCTAATGCATTTGATACTGTAATTCATGAAGTAAGACATGCAAGACAGTATAAAGAAGTAGAACAAGATGATCATCTAAGTTATGATAACTTACTAATGGCAATGGACTTCTATTTGACAGATGATTCTCTAAGTGGATATTACAAAACTAATTATGCACATCTTTCTTATGAAAGAGATGCAAGAGCATGTGCATATGCAGAAACTAAAGAGTTATTAAAGAAATATCCTGATATTTGTGAAAAGGTTAAACCAGAAGATATATCTAAATTTGAATTATCTGATTATATTAGAAAAAAAGAAATATTAAGCATAGAAGATTATTATGGAATATTAGATATTTTTGAAGAAGGAGTAAAAATTGATTTAACTTGTGTAAAAGATGATCCTGATTTACATGAGTACGCTAAAAACAAATTACTAAATTATCCAGTAATATTACAGTTCTATGATTATGATGAAGAGAATAATACTTTAACTAGGAAGAACGATGAGTATTTCGATAAGAAATTAAAAGAATTAGAAAATGAACCTGATTCACTTGCAAAAAGAGAAACAATATATTCTATTAAAGCATTTAGATATGCTCAAAAAGTAAGTGATTATATACATGAACATGAAAATTTAACTTCTTTTGATAATCCAACTAATGGATATTCTGATGAAGTAATTGAGGAGGTTACGAATGCAGTTGGAAAAAGACCTAGTAGATAATGAAGTAGAACGTTTAGAAATACTATTTGAAAAAAATGAGTATAACGACGATCAGAAAAGATGGTTCATAGAATCTAAGTTCAAAGATGCTAAAGATACTGATGACAAAATACTTCTAAAAGTATGTGAGATATTATTAGATAAATTAGAACAAAAAAAAGAAGGGTAATAGACTAGTCAAGTAAAAGTAGACAGGTAAAAAAAGAAGATTTAAAACCCTGATTCAATTTTATATTGAATTGGGGTTTTATAATTTAAAGCATAGCTTGGTCTTTCATTATTATAATAATCAATGTATAATTTAATCAG
>JAEEGL013428195.1_pt1 | contig 36548 bp, 19 predicted proteins | sample 9134231 | NCBI WGS metagenome assembly JAEEGL01 (sample SAMN16246548, study PRJNA631951) | gut metagenome | biome: gut microbiome; feature: rumen; material: fiber-attached | host: Bos | place: Iran: Karaj | collected 2018-10 | reverse complement strand
GGATGACGGCGACGCTGGTGACGGCTGCGGTGAGTTTGAAGAGTTTCGGAATTTCGGGATCGGAAATTTCCATGACCCAGTCGATGATTTTGGCCGTGAGCGCGGCGTTCTGGGAGACGATATCGCCTTCGGTGCCGTCGCCGCCCTGTGGGCAGCTGAGCGAATATTCGATGGCCATGCAGCCTGCGGCTTCGAGTTTCTTGGTGTTCGACTGCCAGCCAGCTTTATCGTGTTCGTCGTGTCCGGTGACGGGGCCGCCGGTCGATGCAGCGATCAGGCGATCGGGGAATTCTTCGCGCAGAATCTTGACTTCGTGAGCCACGCGGTTAATCGGATGCTCCGAAACGTTGTCGCAGTTGGCGTAGGGTTCTTTGTGGAGCTGGAACATATAACCAGCGGGGATGTGGATGTCGAGGCCGTCAAATGCGGTCTTCATGAAGCCACCCGCCCAGCCGGCGCGCAGCGCACGGCGCATTTGCTCCAGACCGTCCGAAGGAGGTGCAGCCGAAAGCAGGAATGGATTGGGCAGCTTGCGGCCAAAGAAATCGGTTTCGAGTGAAACGGGTTCCCAATTGTAGCCGTCGACTTTAACGGTGCTCTTGGCAGGACGGACTTTTTCGGGAATGACGGCGTCTTTGCCACTGAGATAATCATCGATAACGGCAGCAATGTTCTTGCCGTTTGCAACGCCTTCGACTGCGGTCGAGGGGCCGCTCCAGCCGTCGCCTGCATAGAACACACCCTTGTGATCGATGGGCGCAACTTCGGCGCGGTTGCCGATGGCGATGATGACGTGATCGACATCGCGGCGCACCATGTCGGATCCTTCGAGCGCTGCCATATTGCGCAGGCTGAATTTATCGCCGTTCAGAACCATACGGACGGTCTTGAGGCCCTTGATTTTGCCGCCTTCGACGATGATTTCTTTCACACTGGTGCGGCCCGTCAGCTCAATACCAGCATCCTGGATGTGCTTTTTCTCATTTGGCGTGAGCGGAAGCTCGCTGAATTTCTCGAGCGTAATCATTTCGGCCGATTTCGCGCCAAGGCTCAATGCTGTGAGTGCGCAGTCAACTGCAATGGCACCACCGCCTACGACGACCACACGACCATCGAGTTTCGGTTTCGCTGCGAGATACGCATTGCCATAAATCGCTGCATCTTCGCCGGGAACATTGAGTTTATAGGGGCTGTAGATACCCGTTGTCACGAGCACGGCATCGTGCTTGTCGAGCAATTTGACAGGATCTTCAATCGCAGTCTTTGTCTGGACTTTTACGCCTGTCGCCTCGATCATCCAGTCGATATCGCTCTTGAGCACCGACTTGGGGAGACGATCATCCGGAATCAGGTTGAGCGCGCCACCAAGGTTTTCGTGACGATCATAAATCACGACATCAAATCCGCGCTGCGCCAAAACTGCAGCTGCGCCCAGACCAGCCGGACCACCGCCGATAATGCCCACAGATTTGCCGCGCGAAGCCGCTTTTTTCAGCTTCGGCATCACGCCCAGTTTCTTGGCCTTTTCGATCACATAGGCCTGCATCTTGGGAATTTCAATGGCCTCACCATTAAACGTCTTGTGGCTGCAATTGGCCTGGCAATAGGTGTTCGGGCAAATCAGACCGCACACGCCACCCAGTGGATTCGCCGTCAGAATTTCCGCCGCCGCTCTTGCAAAATCACTCTTCTCTCCCTGTTTCGCCGCCATAATAAAATCGGCCGGCGAGCAATTCACAGGACAGCCCTTCATACAGGGCTTGTTTTCGCAAAATTCACAGCTCGAAGCCTGACACGCAAACTGACCATCCGTCATGAAAATCTTGTCTAACATTATTACCTCATTTCAAAAATTTGGGGAATTGCACCCCAGTTGCAGGGGAATTTATTTTATCAGTCAAATTTGATTAAAATGCAATCCCGGAATATCGTTATCCGTTGATTATTTTACGTTTTTTGTAACACCCTTAACCACATGTTTGCACATAAACCACATGTGTGCATTTATCTTATTTCTATTTATATTTGCTGGCCGTCTATCGGCATGCGCCGATACGACGGCCCTCGCCGCTATCTATACAACGTGCCGATGGCCCGTTTGTATAGATACGCGGCTCGATGTATTTCCCGGGGTTGCGCTACGCTTACCCCGGGCTGTGATATTGCACGCCTTCAGCGTGCTGGCGGTATGCGCCACTTCGTGGCGCGCCTGATTTATTCACGATTCACGATTCACACATAATTTTGCAATTACCGGATTGTCTTGTATCTATATCGTGGGATGCCCTGTGTTGGGGCAAGTGTGGAGTGCGTGTGAAGACCCGATTTTTCAAATCATTATCTGTTTTGGTCTGGATGCTGGCTGGTATGAATGCATCAGCGCAAGATGGCGCATCAGCGGAAACGCCATCAGACCAATATCGGATAGGCGTCGACATGCAAACCGGGAAACTGAGTGTTCATGCGCATCTGCTCCAATTATCGCCGTCTGAGATTTGCTGTTTACCGGCATTTGGACAGCGGATTGGCGAACGGCTCTCACAGCCCCGTATAGTGAATGCACAAAACGCAGAAATATCCGTATCCATGGACGATTCAGGCTGTTTTTCGGTTCGGGAATCACAGAAAGATCTGTATATTGCTTATGATTTGTCGATTGCCGAACTGCCCGAAGACCGGGTTTGGCTGGCTTCGGAATTATCACCGCTGCACCGCGATCAACTGATTGCATTTCCCGGAGAATCACTGTTTATCGAGCGGCATGCACGTGAAACTGCGAGCGCCCCTTATCAGACGCAGATTCGGATTTTGACGAATGAACAGGTCGTTTCGACATTGCCGCTGAATGAATCCGAAAGTGATACAGGGAGCGGATTATCCTTTGTAGCTGGCGACAAATACGAATTGGTGCGCAGTTACTGGACTTTTGGAAAACAGCGCATCGTCACCGCATCATCTGGCCGGATGAGTTTCATTCTGTCAATCGCCGATGGATGGACATTTCCGGTCGAATCAATTGAGCGCGAACTGATACAGATTCTGGACGATTACGACAAATGGATAGGCCGCCGCACGCCCGAACATATCTCCATTTATATGTTCAGTGCGCCGCACGACGCCGACTATCGTCACGGATTTGCAAGACGCGGCGGTTTGATTCTGCAGATGGGACGTTACGCATCATCGAATGCGATTGCACGTCGAATTCTAATCGCCCACGAACTGTTCCATTTGTATAACGGCGAAGGACTGCAGTACGAACCGGACGACTACAGCGCTACAGCATGGATCCGCGAAGGCATGACGCAATATCTTGCGCTTAAATCACTCGCCCGCATTGGCTTGATCCGCCAAAACGATATCAACGACTGGATGGGACAAAGTCTGGAACGAAACCAGGCAAATGCGTCATATCGCTGGGGTTCTTCCGAAACTGCCTATCACAGAGGCTATTTTCTGAGTTACGCAATAGATACGCAATGGGCTTTGTACCAAACCAATCTTTCGCTTGAGGGATTCTGGCAATATCTGTCCGAATCTGCCAGCTGGACGCAGCTGCACAATAATGCCAGCATCCAAAAACAGCTGGAATTATATAGTACTTTTGATTTTTCCGGATTTTTCAAACAATATATATATGGCCAGCAAGCGGTTCCGGTAAAAGATATATTGAAAATATCTGGTCTTTGTACAGATAACTATAAATATACAACGAACACAGCAGGGCTTTCCTATATCTATCGACCTGGTGATGCATATTTATATATCGATCGTATAGATGCAAATGGTGCCGCAAAACAAGCCGGATTGCGGGTTGGAGATATTATTGTACCCCAAAAGGATACAAGCTGGCAGGACGGACGTGACAAGCAACTGCGGGTGATACGAAAAGATAAGCAAATGCAGGTGCGAATTCCGGCGTTAAATGTGATCGCAAACGGCGTAAAAGTTGGTGCGTGTGTAAGCGGCGAGCGATGAGCTGTGAGCGAATAGTGAATCGTGAATAGAGGTGCAATCCCGGAAAATAGGAAATAGCGTCGTGCCATCAGCCATTATTACTTTGCCGGTTCCTGCATTTCGGGAACGAGTTTTTTCATTGCTGCACGCACGCCAGCATTATCCTGGCTATCGCGCAATGGTTTGAGTGTTTCTATCTGTTCACGGATCCAATTGAGATCGACGGGCTGCAATTTGCCCACATAGATTTTGGGATGAACCGTGCGATCCATGTGTTCTTCGTTGAATCCGAGTTCCTCGAATAGCTTTTCGCCCGGTCGGATACCTGTGAATTGAATTGAAATATCGCGTTCGGTTTTTCCGCTCAAACGGATCAAATCGCGTGCGAGGTCAACGATTTTAACCGGTTCTCCCATATCGAGTACAAAGATTTCGCCGCTGTGCGCCATGGTCCCGGCCTGCATCACGAGCTGGGCAGCTTCGGGAATCGTCATGAAATAGCGCACCATTTCGGGATGCGTCACAGTGAGCGGCCCGCCTTCAGCCAGTTGCTTCTTAAACAGCGGCAGGACAGAACCGGTCGAACCAAGTACATTTCCAAAACGCACACCACAGAACCGCGTCTGATTCAGCGTCGACATGCCCTGTATATACAATTCAGCAATGCGTTTGCTCGTTCCCATGATACTCGTCGGATTCACAGCTTTATCTGTTGAAATCATCACAAATGCTTCGCAATGATGTTTCACAGACAAATCCGCAATCGCTGCAGTGCCTTCGATATTATTCCGAATGGCCTCACCCGGATTGTATTCAAGCATCGGGACATGTTTATATGCCGCCGCATGAAAGATAACCTGCGGTTTGCATTCTTCGAAGATCTCATCCATGCGATCGATATCACAGATATCTGCGAGCCGCGGAATAATACGCGTATTTCCAGCATTGGCCTTTAGTTCACGTTCGATTTCGTACAAAAAGAGTTCGCATCTTTCGAGCAGGACCAATTCAGCAGGCTCAAAAGCCAACACCTGCCTGCACATTTCGCTGCCGATCGATCCGCCGGCCCCCGAAATCAGAATGCGCTTACCATTTAAAAACTTCGAAATCTCAGCTTTATCCAACTGAACGGGATCGCGATGCAGCAAATCCTCCACCGAAATCGTCCGCATTTTACCGATATCAACAGTACCCGACAGGATGTCGTCCATTCGCGGAACGATTCTGGTCTTGAGCGGAATTTCGGCACATGCATCAAAAATGGCGCGAATCTTATCCGATTCGGCAACCGCTTCGGTCAACACAGCCTGTTCGATCTGATATTTCCGAGAGATTTCAACGATCTGACGCGTATCGCCCAGAACGGGGACATTGGCAATTCGACGCGATTGTTCGTCAGAATTATCAGAAATAATGCCGACGACCTGGATCCCCAGCTCGGGATGAATGCGCACCGAATCGATAATCTGCTTACACGTCGTACCGTCACCAATCAGCAGCGTGCGTTCTTCGGCGACCAGAATGTGATTGGAGTGGCTTTTTTTGCGCAATTCAGTTTCAAAAAACATCCGCCGCATCACGCGAATTCCGATGCATCCCAGCACTGCCAGTGACAGATTCATCAGAATAACGCCCCACGGCAATAGCACAATTCGCATCTTCAAATCGGCCGAAGCACCGACGATAATGCGCTCAATCACGAATGGAATATGCGCAACGACCAGTGCGACCAAAATGCGCCGGGCATCGTTCATCGAGATAAACCGCCACGCACCGCGGGTTGCACCAAACACCACCATCGCCACAAGTTCACAAATCAGGAACAGCGGCAGATGCAGCAGCATGACGCGAAACCAGAATATATTGAACGCAAAATCCAGTCGGATGAGGAACGCCGCAATCAGCGCCAGCGTTAGAACAATACAGTCCAGAAGACATCGTGCTATGGTGTTTCGGTTTGGCAAACGCATTTTCAATACAATTCGTTATTTTTGTTTTTTATGTTGGGGGGCGGCGGCCCCCCACGCGGCTATGTGCTCGCCTGTGAGACGTGCGTTCGCACGTCTTTGCGGCTGCGCGCATACGCCGCGCCCCCCGGTTCATCCGCTTCACAAAACTTCAGGCTATGTTTAAACCAGTATGGATATCGCTTTCGCACCCGATGCAGGAAAGTACAGGCTTATTGCTTGTAGCTTATAGCTTGTTGTTGTCTAAGGCGCTCTATAAGCCATAAGCTATAAGCTAAAAGCCATAAGCAAACGCCTTTGCATTTTCATATCCACGATCGTTAAACAGAACCAAACTTAAAGATACTTCTTAACAGCCTCAATCACCCGCGTCTGATCATCGTCTGAGAGTGAACTACCAGACGGCAGGCAAAGACTTCTGTTAAAGATCGCTTCGCAAACTGCGCCGCCGACGCATTCGAACGGTTCGAAAACCGGCTGCATGTGCATGGGCTTCCACGCATGTCGGGATTCAATATTTTCCGTTTCAAGCGCCAGTCGCAGTTCTTCGGGCGATTTTTTAATCACTTGCGGGTCAAGCGTCATCACGGTGAGCCATTTATTCGAAACGGCATCGCCAGGTTCCGGCATAAAAGCTATGCCTTCGATATTGCCGAGTTCTGCCATATAACGGCGATTGATCGCCCGGCGACGTTCGAAATATTTGTCCAGAACGGTTAACTGACCGCATCCAATCGCCGCCAGAATATTGCTCAAGCGATAGTTATAGCCGATGGTGAGATGATGGTAGCAAGGCCCCGGCTCCCGCGCCTGTGTCGCAAGAAATCTGGCACGCTTTACGATACTTTCATCTTTTGAAACAAGCGCACCGCCGCCCGATGTCGTGATGATCTTGTTGCCGTTAAACGAAAATCCGGCCACTTTCCCAAATGTTCCGCAAAGTCTCCCATGCCGCGAAGAACCAAGCGCCTCTGCACTGTCTTCGAGAATGGGAATATCATATTGCGCACATATTTTTTCGATGCGCTCAAAATTGGCACTGATGCCATATAAATCTACGACAACAACCGCTTTGGGCAATTTGCCATTTTTGCCGTCTTCTTCCAGTTTCTGAGCCAGCAAATCGGGATCCATCTGCCAGCTGTCGCGTTCTGAATCAATAAAAACGGGAACCGCATTGCAATATCGAATGACATTACACGATGCACTAAACGTAAAATCCGAACAATAGACGCGATCACCATCTTTGATACCGAGCGTAAGCAACCCGAGATGCAAAGCACTTGTGCCAGATGATAACGCGCATACATGCGCATTGAGATATTCTCCCAATTCACGCTCGAACCGGTCGACAAATGGCCCAAGCGGCGCAATCCAATTGGATGCAAAAGCATCTGCAACAAAATTTTGTTCTGTCCCGCACATATCCGGCGGTGATAAAAATATTCGAGATAGCATGATGACACCTCCTGGTAAATAATCGTACCGAATACAGCATGCCAGACTACTTGCTATACTTGCATTGATATCATTTTTCAATACACATCAACTCTAAATGCGTAACAATTCGTTACTATCCAATCCTAAGCTTGACTTTATACGTGATATGCGTATCTGCGCAGAACCTAGGCATTACGGCCGCAGGCCGTCGTGATAAGCTAATGCATTCCCCGACAACACGACGTTGGCGGGGGGTCGGAATGAGCGCCATCCGGTGAATGGCGCGAATGGAGAGGCCAGTGAGCAAATCAAATGCTACCATAATTTCCCCCTCGACATTGATGGAGAGGGGGAACGTCACGAAGTGACAAGGGGGTGAGGTGCGCGAGAAACGATGCGCATTTGATATTGCGAACTGTGGACGCTATGGGGCGTGCGCGGTGGCACGTCCCCTACCCGCCTGCGGCGCATAGCCGCACAACAGATTGTGATTACGGCGAGAACCGTCAAAAACAATTATGAGCTGAATAGTAACTCTAAATGTTTACATAAAGGCGATATCATTGATATAATATGTATTGGGTGTGCGTGACTGCACTTTGTCTGTTGTGTTGAAGGAGTTTCAAATGACTGCATCCCAAATAAAAAGACATTGTGGATTTACGCTCGTTGAACTCGTTGCGGTAATCTGCATTTTGTCGATTCTGGCGACACTTGCACTGGTTGTCTATAACCGTGTTGCCATCGACCGATATGATGCCGAAGCCATTGCAACGCTCAATTCCCTCGGAGAACAATCGCTTGTTCTGATGAGCGACTGGGGCGTTGGCAGAGGCATTTCAGCCGGATGCACAAATCTCAGCGTCGCCGGCGCAGGTTTGGATCAAGGCGCAGTCGCAGGAATGAGTAATGCTGGCGAGGCGCTTGGTCTGAAGCTAGAAGGACCGCAACACTGGTTTTACCAGGTTTGCTTTGGAGCTGACGCTGATAACGGTACCGAGATTTATATCGTCAGTGCCCACCGCATTACCCCATCCGGTAACCAACGCGTATTGATTGCAGGATCGGGATTTGCAGCTCCGGTCGTCGCATACACAGGTGAAACCGGATTCGGCTCAAAAGATTTTAAAACCCCAGCCACAGAGACCATCACAGCATGGGATCCAGACAAAAGCAACGACATAAATGGTTCCGGCGGCTGATCCCACAAATGATTGCGCTTACATCGGATTTAATCTGTCGATAATACACTGGCATTTGAATGGAGAATATGATGAAAACCTGCGGATTTACGCTCATAGAGCTCATGATTGTCGTCGTCATTATCGGCATTCTGGCGATGGCTGCTGTGCCTTTGTATAATGGCTATATTACTGAAGCTGCACACGCCGAAGCCACTACAACCATGTCCGATATTGCTTCGAAAGAAGAAGCTTACCATGCAACCTGGAAACAATACCTCGCTGTATCCAATGGTTATACAAAAGAAGATCCCGGTGTAAAAAAGCCTCAGAATGGCGTAGCGAACGATAACTGGTTTAAACTGGGATTTAATCCCGATCCAGATAATGCAAGCGGCGGACTCTTCGGTGGACCAACGTATTTCAAGTATAAAGTTGTGACCAATGATTCTGGATATACGGTTTGTGGCTATCGCCAAAAACCATCCACGGGGGGCACTGTGGATGAAATGGCCCAGCTAGCGAGTACCAATCGCCGTGCCGTCATGTTTGCGGATGGCGGATTTGGCGAGAATGCAGCTTGTACAGCCCCATAACAAGCATCACAATTAGCCAACACAATACTTAATATTTGGTTCTATATCGCATTCGCTGAATGTTTCGCTCGTAACATTTCCACGCATATAAACATCTGCGTCGAACCATCTGTTCAAACGCAGATAATTCTTTGAATAGCCGTACCAGCAGTTCTTATCGACGCCTTTTTCGCAAATATTTTCCCAAAGCACCTCGCAGGGTTGACCAATCGCGGCGTTCAAACGCTGTCTGCGAATATCGGCAATCAGCGTTTCGGCTTCGTACCAGCGTTTGTGTTTGGTCACGGGCGAAATCTGATCGGGCAAATCAGCTGCAATCGTTCCTGGACGCGCCGAAAATCGGAATAAATGCACGTCATCAAATTGCGCCTGCCGGATAAATGAGAGTGTTTCCTGCCACATCTGATCGGTTTCGCCGGGGAATCCAACGATCAAATCGGTTGAAATGCGAACATGCGGAATTTCGGCGCGAATCGCAGCCATTTTTTCGAGATAGCCATCAATCGGCGTTCGGCGTTTCATCGCGGTTAAAACGGCATCGCTGCCACTTTGCACCGGAATATGAAAATGCGGACAAAGCCTGGTATCATGCCATAGTTGCCAGAGTTCCGGACGCGTATGCCAGGGCTCGATGGAACTCAGGCGAAGACGACGAACTGCGGTTTTATCCAAAATATCGACGATTAAATCATGCAGTCGCCGATTGCCTTCTTTCCATGCGCCGACCTGAACACCGGTAAGCACGAATTCTTTTTCCCCCAGCGCAATACAATGGTTGATTTCATCCAGAATCTGTTGCGTTGGATAGCTCACTTCGCGACCTCGTGCGATGCGAACCGAGCAATAGGTGCACTGGTTATTACAGCCGTCTTCGATTTTAATAAAGCTGCGCATGCGCAGACGATATTTTGCAGTTTCCTTCAAATCCTGAGTCTGATTCGACAGAAATTGCGAAATCGCGCTTAAAATAATTTTAGACGCATCGGGTTTGTCTTTGCGCAAGATCCGAATAATTTGCACGGAATCATCCGATTTGGCGGCGACATCTTCGTCATCGACTGGGTTTTCGCCATTTTCCATCAAATCGACAGCACATCCCATCAATACGAGCATTCTGGGACCGCCGGCAGCCAGTTTTCGTGCGCATTTTCTCGATTTGCGCATGGCTTCGCCAGTGACGCCGCAGGTGTTGAGCACAATGATGTCGGGCTGATCATCGAGCGTGACCATTTGGTGACCGGCTTCGACCATATCTCTGGCGATATGCTCATTTTCGGCTTCGTTAAGGCGACATCCCAGGTAATGAAACGCAATTTTCATAGGTGCTCGAAAAAACAGCAAGCCCGCGCGTATGCAATAGCGCGGGCAGCACGGCGTATGGGGCAACGCCCCATAGCCGGGCATTCAAAAAAGTGATGAACCAGGGCTATCGCATTCATTTTTTCCGGGGCTCTGCCCCAGACCCCGCCAAAGGGCTGAGCCCTTTGGAATCCGCAATAATGTTTTGGATTCTACTGAATACATACTGTCTGCTATGGCCTGCAAAGATCGAAATGGGGCCCCACCCCCATTTCACCCAAACGCACTGTTTTGGCGAGTTTTGCATGGAATAAGCTATATCTAATCCAGATTGAAATGCAGTAACCCTGAGTGATAAGTTTTAGCCGAATACAAAGGCGATAACTTCGTCGATGGTGCTGACGGGATGAAAATCGATGTCGCTGCGGACAGCTTCGGGAACGTCATCGAGGTCGCGGACGTTGCGCTCGGGCAGGATAATCGTGCGAATGCCGGCGCGGTGTGCGGCGAGTACTTTTTCGCGGATGCCGCCGACCGGAAGCACGTTGCCGCGCAGGGAGATTTCACCGGTCATGGCGAGCGTACCGGGCAATTCGACGGATTTAAAGAGGCTGAGCAGCGCGGTGAAGATAGCAATGCCAGCAGATGGGCCGTCTTTTGGGGTCGCGCCTGCAGGAACGTGTACGTGTACGTCGCGCTCGGACAGATATTTTGGGTCCAGACCGAGTTTTTCGGCGTGCGAACGGATCAGCGTCATCGCGGCGCGAATGCTTTCCTGCATGACATCACCGAGCTGACCGGTGAGGACGAGATTGCCTTTGCCGGGCATGTCGGTCGTTTCGATAAACAGGATATCTCCGCCATACTGCGTCCACGCAAGTCCGGTTGAAATACCGGGCAGACGCGATTTTTCGACCATATCGAACTCGAATTTCTTTTTGCCGATGAACGTTTCGAGATTTTTGGCCGTTACCGAAACGCGGATGCGCTTTTTGCCTTCTTCGCGACCTTCGACAATTTTGGCTGCGACTTTGCGGCAGACCGCAGACAGGCGCTGTTCCAGCTGGCGAACGCCCGCTTCCCGCGTGTAATTCGAGATAATTTCACCCAGTGCTTCATTCGATACGGCAATTTGCGACTTCAGAATACCGTGCGTTTTCAGCAGCTTTGGAATGAGGTGTTCGGTGGCGATATGCAGTTTGTCGACATGCGTATAGCCATGGATTTCAATGATTTCCATGCGGTCGCGCAGGGGTTGCGGAATCGTATCCAGCGTGTTGGCCGTCGTCATAAACAGCACATGGGACAAATCGACAGGCGTTTCGATATAGTTGTCGACAAACGCATGATTTTGCTCGGGATCAAGCACTTCAAGCAGCGCGCTGGAGGGATCGCCATGCATATCGTGGGCGAGCTTATCGATTTCATCGAGCATAATCACGGGATTCATCGTCTGTGCACGACGCAGCGCCTGAACAATACGTCCCGGCATACTGGCGACATAGGTGCGGCGATGCCCCCGGATTTCCGACTCATCATGAATACCACCCAGGCTGATGCGCTCGAATTTTCGGCCCAATGCGCGCGCCACCGACTTGCCGATGCTCGTTTTACCAACGCCGGGCGGACCATACAGACACAGAATCGGCGCTTTCAAATCCTTTTTCAGCGAAATCACCGCAAGATATTCGAGCACACGCTCTTTCACATCTTCGAGCCCATAATGATCCTCATCAAGGATTTGGCGGGCATCGTGAAGATTGATGTGATCTTCGGTCATCTTGTGCCACGGCATATCCAACAGCGTTTCGATGTGTGAACGTCCGACCGAATATTCTGCGCTTGCCTGCGGCATATACGAAAGCCGCTTCCATTGTTTAAGGCAATAATCGATGACAACCTGATCGGCATCCATGTTCTCGATTTGTTTTTTCAATTCTTCGGTATCGTTCTCGGGCTCTTCGCCGATTTGATCCTTCAGCGCCTTGATGTGTGCGCGGATAAAGTAATCGCGCTGCTGTTTGTCCAAATCGGTTTTCACTTTCTGCGCGACATCGGCGACGATTCTGGCGACCTCGAACTGGCGGACCATCACGTCGAGCAGGCTCTGCAAACGTTTTCGCACATCAGCCTCGCAAAGCAGCTCCGCACGCTGCTCAAAAGGCATATCGACCTGTCCGGCGAGGAAATCTGCGAGCACGCCACCATCGCGAGTCTGATCGATCACGCGCAGAATCTCTTTCGGATCCTGGTTTCCGGTCTGATGCTCGAACAATTTTCGTGCATACTGCCGCACCGTCCGCAGCAGATTGTGATCTTCATAAACGGCCTCACCAATAATGGCGAGCGGCGTTTCCTCGACAACTGACGAACGCACACGGCAAATATTAAAGCTCTCGTCTCGCGCGATCGATATCGGCGTCACTCGCTGAATACCGCGCATCGACACCTGATATGGTCCATTTTCCTCACGATGACTAATCTTGATGATGCGTGCATACGTCGCGACCTGATAATAGGACGAAAGCTCATCCACTTTGAATTTTCGTCCATGCGGCACCGGTCTAACCGGCAACACGACCAGATGCTCTTTTTCGCGCATGGCACGCACGACAGCATCGATCTGCTGCTTGTCGGTTACGGTCATCACGACGAACGATGCCGGAAACACAACGATATCCTGCACCGGAAACACGGGCAGATTTCTGAACTGTGGTGGCAGCTTATCATCCTCAATCGTAAAAACCGTATTTCCCTGAGTATTTTCGACGACCTCAATTGAAGTGTCTTTCTTTTTGTCGTCCTGTGATTTCATTCAATTCTCCAAAACGGGGACAAAGTCACGAGCGCCATCCGACGCGCCTGCAATAGATTAATCACTTGAAATCATTTGGCAATGCGCATTTACCTACATCCAGATGTGTGTAAGTGGAAAGCGAGCATGCAAGCGGTTTTTTGCAAAATAAAAAAAATCCGCCGATTATCTGTATAAGCGACGGATGGTATAATTTGTATTAGTTTTGGCGCGTCTATGCGTTGCATACGCCGCGCTGCCGCGTCTATCGTGCTTTCGCCCGATACGCCGCGGCGATAATGATATCGCGTCATTTCTCAATGTGCGACGCTACATTTTCTCGACGATAAGATCTTTATCTTTTGGGCACTGATGCGCATTATCCCAATATGGCGAAAGTTTTCGAAGGTTTGCGACGATTTTGGGCATGACTTCGATGACGTGATCGATGTCAGCTTCGGTTGTCTCATCACTCATGCTAAAACGAATCGAGCCGTGAACTGCAGTAAACGGCACATGCATTGCGCGCAAAACATGTGAAGGATCAAGAGAACCCGAGGTGCACGCCGAACCACTCGAAGCGCAGATTCCCTCAAGATCCAGTTGATAGAGGATGCCTTCGCCTTCGATATAGTGAAAAGCGGCATTCGTCGTTCCAGGCATGCGTTCTGCGCCTTTGCCGTTGATAACGACGTATGGAATGCGAGTGAGCCCATCTTCAAGTTTGTCGCGCAATTTAACGAGATCTGCGACTTTATCGTAGTTGCGTTCGGCAATTTCACAAGCTTTGGCCAGGCCCACGATATAGGGGATATTTTCGGTACCGCCGCGGCGGCCGCGTTCCTGGTGACCACCATACAAAAATGGGCGACATGCAGCACCCGTGCGCATATACAAAACGCCTACGCCTTTGGGTGCATGCATTTTGTGTCCGGAAAACGACAGAAAATCGACATTTTTCAGAGCGTCCTGCACATCCAGTCTGACTTTTCCTGCCGCCTGGGTTGCATCGGTATGGAACAGAATACGCGGATCTGTCGATTTTGTAATGGCCGCGAGGCGCTCAATTGGAAAGATGACGCCAGTTTCGTTATTGGCATACATCAGCGAAACCATCAGCGTCTGTCCGGGACGCAACGCTTTTACAAAGGCTTTCATATCGATCTCGCCTTTTTCGTTGACGCCGATTCTATCGATTTCATAGCCTTCGCGTTCGAGTTCTTCACAAAGCGCCAAAACCGCGGGATGCTCCACTTCCGAAGTAATCAGATGGCGACGCGCCGGATTGGCCATTGCTGCACCACGAATGGCGGTTGAATTCGATTCGGTTGCACACGAAGTAAACAGAATCTCTGATGTTTTCTCGGCGTTCAGAAATCTGGCGACCGTTTCACGCGATTGTTCAAGCGCTGCTGCAGATTTTTTGGCGTCTTCGTACATCGAGCTGGGATTGAAATAGATTTCGCCAAAATACGGCGTCATCGCATCGATGACTTCCTGAGGCACTCTCGTTGTTGCATTGTTATCGAGGTAAATCATAGCTATTTTTCACCTAAATCTGAATCACGCGCAGCGAATCATCGACGGCTTCGCGTAGTTTTTTCTCAACCACATACTGAATCGTACCGCTTGCACCCGGGCACGAAGCGCAGGCACCCGTTAGTTCGACATAAACGAGATTCTCTTTAATATCGATGATTTCAATGCTTCCACCGTCATCGGCAAGCATCGGCTCGATATCATTGGCGATAACAGCTTCGATTTTTTTGGAAAGCTGGAATGGGCTGAGTTTTGGCTTACCTGAAGCATCCAGTTCAGGACCTGGCGTTTTTTCGGTTTGTTTTCCCCATCTTTCGTCGAGCAAATCCTGGATACCGCCCGGCGCATGCTGACACGAACCGCAGGCGCCGCCTGCTTTTAACGCACCAATGACATCGTCAATCGTATGCAGGTTTAACTCAACAATCTTTCTGCGGATTTCTGCTTCGGTGATATTAAAACATGTGCAAACCAGCCGTGAGCCTTCATCTTCCTTAATATCCAAATGAATGCCCAGCGCTTCCAAATCGACGCCTCGTTTTTCCGCCCAATCGGCGACCGCAGCTTCAAGAGCCTCTGCCCCCATCACTGAGCAATGGATTTTCTGCGACGGCAGTCCTTCCAAAAACTTCACGATGTCTTCGTTACGAATCTTCAGCGCCTGAATCGGCGTATATTCACCTTTTTCAATAATCTCGCAAAGCGCTTCGCTCGATGCAATGGCACTCGTACAACCAAATGTCGAATATTTGGCTTCGATGATAACGTCTTCAACAGGCGTTGCCCCTTTTCGCACTTTAAAGAAAAACTGCATGGCATCACCGCATGCAATGGAACCATGCTCACCAAATCCATCCGGATTCTCAATCGTGCCGAAGTGGCTTTTTTCGTTGCCATTTACCGCATTCATGAACAAAATTTTTGTTTTGTCGCTATATTGCCAGGCCATTGTTCACCTCTAAAAATCGTTCTCGCCCACATCAGCACACATTGCACCGCCTGTTGGGCGGCGGGGAGTGTAATCATTTTGTCGGATGTGGCAAGAGAAACATGGGGATTTTTAACGACAGCATTTTTTCCGGATTATTTGACAATCGAGTGATGGTGTCTATATAGGGCAGGTTATTTTTTCCGGGTGATTACCGGTACTTTTCTAAATTCATCAGGTACAACCATGTTTGGAATATTTAAGCGCATATTTGGAACAAGCCATGAACGCATGATGCGTCGGCTTCAGCCTATCGTGGCTCAAATCAACGAATACGAAGGCATTATTTCTTCCCTTTCGGACGATGAACTGAAAGCACAGACACCAAAATTCAAAGGGATGCTGGATAACGGCGCATCGCTGGATGAAATTTTGCCCGAAGCCTTTGCCACAGTTCGCGAAGCAAGCAAGCGCGTTCTCAATATGCGTCACTACGACGTTCAGCTGATTGGTGGCATCGTACTGCATCGCGGCATGATCTCCGAGATGAAAACGGGCGAAGGTAAAACGCTTGTCGCTACAACCCCGATGTACCTGAATGCGCTCACAGGAAAAGGCGCACACCTCGTTACCGTCAACGATTACCTTGCCGGACGTGATGCAGACTGGATGGGAAAAATCTATAAGTTTCTTGGCATGTCTGTCGGCACCATTCTGAGCGATATGGAGAACGATGAGCGTCGTCAAGCGTATGCCTGCGATATCACATACGGTACGAATAACGAGTTTGGATTCGATTATCTGCGCGACAACATGAAGTATCAGCTTTCTGATTACGTCCAGCGCGGACATAACTATGCAATCGTCGATGAGGTTGACTCCATTTTGATCGATGAGGCCCGTACACCGCTGATCATTTCGGGACAAATGGAACAGGATCTGAACCTCTATAAAGAAATCAACAAACTCGTCCCATTCCTCAAACGCGATGAGGATTATACCGTCGACGAAAAAGCACAGAGCGTTGCCCTGAACGATTCGGGTATCGAAAAACTCGAAAAACATCTCAAAATCGACAACATCTATGATCCCAAATACTTCGAGTATCTGCATCATATCAACAAGGCATTGCAAGCACATACGCTTTATAAGCTCGACCAGAACTATGTGATCGAAAACGGAAAAGTCGTCATTATCGATGATTTTACAGGTCGAATGATGCATGGACGTCGCTGGTCAGATGGTCTTCACCAGGCTATCGAAGCCAAGGAAGGCGTTGAGATTCAGGCCGAAAGCCAGACGCTTGCCACCATCACGTTCCAGAATTATTTCCGCATGTACAGTAAACTTGCGGGTATGACGGGTACCGCCGATACCGAAGCCGAAGAATTCAAAAAGATCTACAAACTCGATGTCGTGTGCATTCCGACGGCCAAGAAAATACAGCGAAAAGATTATCAGGACGTCATATACTTCAATGAAAAAGCCAAAATCGAAGCCATTGCCAAACAAATTCAGGAATGCCATGCCAAAGGCCAGCCCATTCTGGTTGGAACCGTAAGCGTCGAAAAGAGCGAAGTATTTAGTAAGGCAATTACCAAGCTTGGTATTCCGCATAATGTGCTCAATGCCAAGAACCACAAACGTGAAGCAGAGATCATTGCACAGGCTGGACGTAAGGGTGCCGTCACAATCGCGACGAATATGGCTGGACGAGGCACCGATATTTTGTTGGGCGGCAACCCCGAATTTCTTGCGCGTCAGGAATGCGGTGGCAATGAAGATGATCCCAAATATCCAAAGCTTCTGAAATATTACAAAGAACAATGTGCCGCCGAAAAACAGGAAGTTCAGGATGCTGGCGGTTTGTTTATTCTAGGTACCGAACGCCACGAATCACGTCGAATCGATAACCAGTTGCGTGGTCGTGCAGGCCGTCAGGGTGATCCGGGCGCAAGCCGATTCTTCCTTTCGCTTGACGACGATTTGCTGCGCATCTTTGGCGGTGAAGAGCTCAAAAATCGCATGGCAATGTTCGGAATGGCAAAGCAAGCCGATATTCCAATTGAATCCGGCATGGTTTCGCGATCCATCGAAGGCGCACAAAAACGCGTCGAAGGCCGCAATTTCGATATCCGAAAGAATCTGCTCGAATACGATGACGTCATGAATGAACAGCGCAAGTCGATCTATACACTGCGCAATAAAGTGCTTGCTGGCGATGATCTTGAGGACGAAGTTCTGGATGCATTCGAAGCCATCGTCCAAGATCTGGCCGATGAACACATGCCGCCACAGCTCGCTTACGAAGACTGGGATATGGATGGCATGCTGCGCGATTTGAACAGCATCTTTGGATATCGGTTTGATATCGATGTTTCACATACCGGCCGAGGTGATCGCGATGCCCAGCTGGCCTTGATTTGGGAAAAGGTCGAAGCACATTACAAAAAAGAACTGGCTCAGTTTGACGATTTGGTCAATGCCTTTGACAAAAATATGGGTGAAGATAGCCCATACAAAGGCAAAACCGGAAAGGATATGCTGATGGAACTGGCGCAGAATTACTATCTGCGCGAAATTGATCATTTCTGGCGTGCACATTTAACCGCAATGACGGGGTTACGCGAATCGATTTCACTGCGAGGTTACGCACAAAAAGATCCCAAGCAGGAATATAAGCGTGAAGCCTATTCGCTGTTCGTCAAGATGATGCACAACATCAAAATGCGCATGATGACACAGGTTTGCCGCGTACAGATCGAAAAGCCGGATTTCTCAAGGCTCAATCAGGCAGCCAAAGCCGATGCAGCCCGACGCCAGCAAAGATCTGAAGCGCCTGTCGATCATGAAGAACAGGTTAAAGAACTGCAGTCCATGGCCAATGCAAGCAGGGTTTCGCAACCCCGCAAAGCTATGTCTATGGCGGATCTCATGCCCGTTTCGATTGCCAAAGCCGCAGCTGCACAACGCGTCGAACAGCCCAAAAAGACCATGTCGATGGCAGATCTGATGCCCGTTTCTATGCGTCAGGCAATGCAAGAAGCCAAAGAACAACAGCGCAAAATGATGGAACGCATGCGCCAGGCCGAAGAAGCTGCTGCACAACGCGAAGCAGAACAACAGCAACAGGCAGCGCTTGAAACGCCCAAAGCAGAAGCTGAACCCATTGAGAAAGAAGCTGAACCCAGCGAGAAAGTCGACGAAATCATGCAGGATGAAGGTGCTGAGAAACCCGCCGAAGTTCTCTCAGATCCGCATGAATCCACCGACTCCACCATCTCCGACACCGATAGTGCACCAGAAGAAAGCATTTCGGATGCAAAACCGACAACCGCCGAAGACGCTGCCAATGCCATTCAGCAGGCATTTGCTGAAGCACACAACAAAGTTGAACAAACGATCGAAGCAGAAAATGCGCAGTCCATATCCGATATTCTGAATACCGACAGCATCCTGAATACCGATAAAAAGAGCATTCTCGATTCGGATCTCTTTGGCGATCTGGATAAAAATTTTTCCAGCATTGATGACGATATCAATACCGCATCGTCAGGCATTTCGCTGAATAACAATCTGCTGAACAACAGTGAACAATCGGATAAGAAAGATGATTTTGCCGATTTGTTCGGTGGTTTGGATGACGATTGGAAACTCTAGAGTTGACAGATACGGCAAAAGGCTGAAGCTAGATGGCTTCAGCCTTTTTTTGGCTATGTTTAACCAGTGTGAATATAGCGTTACCCCTATGCGTGTGAGATACTGGCAAAGAGCGCCGAGCATCGAGCGTCGAGTTGGCCAATGATCACTCGTGGCTCATTACTCACCGCTCGTGACCGCAAAGCACACGACTTTGCATTTTCATATCCACGATCGTTAAACAGAGCCTGATTTTTAGGCCCGCTTAATATACCGTCCATCCCGGGTATCGATGACAAGCATGGTATCCTGCTCTATAAAAAGCGGCACCTGAACTTCGAGTCCTGTTTCCATTTTAGCGCGTTTAGTTGCTGCGGTAACGGTATCACCTTTAATTGCCGGTTCACACTCAACGACTTTCAGAGTTACTGTATTTGCGATCTGGATACCAATCGGATTGCCATCGTGTAAAAGCACCTGAACATCATCATTCTCGCGAATATATAAAAGCTCATTTTCGATCATCTCGGCCGGCAGCGAGAATTGCTCGTATGTCGTATTGTTCATGAAGATATAGTTTTCTTTATTTTCATTATACAGATACTGGCATGGAACGATTTCGAAGTTGGGGACTTCGACGCGATCTTCAGCTTTATATGTTTTCTGTAATATTTGTTTTGTACGAATATTTTTGGCTTTAATTTTAACGAGCGTAGCACCACCACGAGCGGATGGCGTTTGTACAGTCGTTTCCAAAACCGTAAACGGATCACCGTCGAGCAGCAATAAAGACCCTTTTTTCAGATCGAGACTTGTTGGCATGAAATGCTCCTTTTTTTAGAATGAAATAACTATTCGAGCAACAGAACGACAGCATCGCGTTCTTCCCGAATACTTTGAGAATCTGTATATTTGAGTGCCTGATTGTAGTAAGCGACGGCGAGTTTGTAATCACCGCGTTCACGCGCCATCACAGCACGAATATAGGCCGATGTGGCAGCAGGATGAATCGTGTCGGCATAGCCCCATGTATAAATAGGGCTACACCCAGTCGCAATCACCATTGCGATAATACACAATTGTATACGAACAACATTCATATATGGATGACACAGAATCACGTTCTATTGTTCTCGTTCCTGCGAGCTGTTTCCTCGCGGCGGCATATTGCCATTCCGCCTTGGCGAAGGTCCGTTACCTCGCGGTGGCATCGGCATATCGCCATTCTGCCAGGGCGGCGGTCCATCGCCCCATGGTGGTCTGCCATTGCCCCATGGAGGCTGAGGCATTTCGCCATTTTGCCAGGGAGGTGCACCATCGCCCCAAGGTGGTCTGGGCGCTTCCCCATTCTGTCCACCCCAAGGTGGTCTGGGCGCTTCCCCATTCTGCCAGGGCGGCGATCCATCGCCCCATGGTGGTCTGGGCGCTTCACCATTCTGCCAGGGCGGCGGTCCATCGCCCCATGGTGGTCTGCCTTCACCCCAAGGCTGTCTTGGCGCGTTCCCATTCTGCCATTGATCCCGCATTGCCCGACGTCTTGCCCGACGTTCAGCATTTGGAGCATCTACGGTAAACGTCTGAGAAACGGTATCATTGTCTTTGACCTGGATATTTTCAAAAGTCTTTGAGTTCTCTTCGCGATCCGGCTTGACGACAATCGAAAAGGCAGTCTGTGGCAGTTTATCGATAGTGAAATTGCCGTCGTTATCTGTTTTAACCGTGCGCCCGGCATCTGCAACGAGTTCAACCGAAGCCACCACGCCAACGCCCGATTCGCTCGAAACGACGCGTCCCTGCAGCACACCGCCTTCGGTCATCTGAATTACCAAATCACGGATATCCCCATTTCTGAGCGAAAACTCGGGTGACGAAACGATGCGCTGATTATCCGATCTAAGTTCAACGCGATAGACGCCCTCTGGCAGATCTTCGATTGAAAAATCGGAAGATGCCAGCGAAATCCATGGTGTTTCACTATTACCGGGTTCATCTGAAGTTTTGGCGATATAACGATATTCGCCCTTTTCCAGTGGCGAGCCATCCGAGTTTCGGGCATGGCCTGTGATTTTCGCCAGGGGTTTGAGAACGATGCGTACGTTTTGTCCAGCCTTGGCCTGAATGGTTTGTGTTACCATCCGATCACCCGAAGTTGCTTCTATCGAATAGGGGCCATCTTTAAGCTGATCAAGTGAAATCCTGCCGTTATCGACCGAATGCTCATAGACGACTTTCTTCGTGGAAATATCGGTGATTTTAATGAATGTATTGGCAGGCTGACGTCCGGTGCGATTGAGCACTTCCAGCACAAGCCCCCAGGCGCGATCCAGGCTGAAAGTGACTTCCTGTCTGGCATTGCCGTTCACAGCCATACGCTGTCGATAGGCATAATACCCATTGGCCGTGACTTCTATCATCACCCGGGCTGCTTCGATAGGTTTTAAGCTATAATTGCCGCGTTGATCGGTCACACTGCGTTCGATGACCTGATTTCGCGCATTTCTGACGATGACATCCGCTCCCGCAATGCCTTGCATGGATGAAGTATCCGTTACCTGTCCATACAACGTAATGCCATCTCGCATCGGTATATCACCGAGTTCAGTCGTTTCGCCGAGCTGAATGCGGATATCGGAAAGCCTTGCCGTCGTGAATCCATCGGCCGAAACCACAACCGTTGCGACACCACCGAAAATCCCTTCCATCAAAAACTGGCCGTCGGGCTGAGATGATATCTTTATCGCGTCATCACCCGCATCATCGCTATCATCCACTGCATAATGCACTTCGATTTCGGCCGCGATGCCGACATTCTCGGATACGACACGACCTCGCAGTGAGGCTGCAGGCCAAAGCGTGAGCCGCGCATTCACATACCGCGTACCATCCTGAACTGCAATTTCGCGGCCAGTATCTGCTTTGCTCTGCAAAACGAATCCCTCTGCAGATGGCACGATGAAATAGTCACCATCGGGCAATTCGAGAGAAAACATGCCATTTTCATCACATTCAGCAGATGCGATGACCTGGTCTGTGCTCTGATCTTTGGCAACGACATGGGCGTGAGCCAGTGGGGTTTCCGTCAAACCGTTCTTCACAATCCCCGAAAAACCGCCGATTTGACTGGTATCCGAAAAAACAGAGGGCACATCTGAACTGGTATGCAGATAAATCCCGGCAGCCACACCTGCGGCACCAAGACATGCTGCAATTATCAACCACTTCTTCATTCCCGGCCCCAATTCAACCGCGTCTTCGAAAAAATTCAAACCCCATCATGCAGATTCGAATATACCATGTCATATATATGGCGCGAAAAGGCAACAGAATTCAACAGAAAAAGGGATCGCAGGGTAACAATTCAGCCGATGCGCTTTTTGGGGCGGCATACAGCGCAAACACAAGCGGTCGGCGTATGGCCGCGACCAATGGGCGCGCGCCATAGACGACCGCCAAAAGCCGTATGGCCGCAGGCCATAGGCGCTTACACGCGGCGGCGTATTGGGCGTAAGCCCAATAGACACGCCAGCAACACCATCCATAAAGACAGCATCGAGGCAGAAGAAGATGGACGGGAAACGGCGGCGGTACAATCGGAATCGGATGGCGGTGCCTCATCCATCGCCAGATTCGGACGCAGAAAATACGACGATTCAAAATTGCATGTCAGGGCCTTTGGTGGATAAATCGCGGCGATGGCATCGAGGTCGTCCTGTTCGAGCGTGCGCAGGTTGGTTTCGCCATTGGCCGCATAAATACTCATCGTCGCGCCATCGACATTGGAATGTGCCAGACCAAAGGTATGCCCGATTTCGTGCGTGAGCGTGTTTTGCAAATCGACCACGCCGTCGCCCTTCTTTTCGACGATGCCAAACTTGTATGTCGCCGTATTGATTTCGATGTCGGCATCATAAATGATACCGGTCGTGCTGTGATGCGTAACGGATGTCAGCGCCATGATAGCCCTGGATTCGTCCCATTTGTCGTCGCGAAACACGATTATATTCGCATTGCGATTGATATAGGGGTTATAGCCGACGCGATCTTCGTTTGTCAGGCCGGCATAATTGAGCTGCAATGACGATATCTTTGGCTGGTTCCAGGCTTTGATGGATTTCGAGACCACAGCCAGAATGTCGGAAAAGTTCATCTGTTTTGACCCCAGTTCGTTCAGATGAAACGAAACGCAGGGCTTCGGCCAATATACGGGAACGGGGACGATGCCGTTGCAAGCAATTTCAATATCATCACATGTCATCGTCTGATTCCAGGCCATTGCATGAGATGACATCAAGAGGCACCCCAAACAAGCCACAAGGGCTATCAATCGACACTTCATGGCGCATTCTCCAGGGTTTTCCGGATTTTTCCGAGCAGTTCATCGAGCGACTTTGACTGGGCAAAATCGGAATTCTGCACGCCCTCGGTGCGATAAATGTGAAGATTTTCGAGGTGTTGCGAAATTCGGCGAGGTTGCTTGCCGTCCGGCATGGACATGATTGGCGGCTCAACAAAAAACGCGCCCTGTAACAGCCCAAGCAGCATCGGAACATCATTAAACCTGTGAATCCGCTCCAGAAAAACAACGACTTCAGTGCCAATGACGGGCTGCATTTCGCCGGGAATGGTTACCGCCGTATCGCCGACCACACCGCCGCGCGTATAGAAGACGAAATCCGCCGGTTCATCCGTGTTTCCGGGCTTGAGCCAGTGTTCAACGCGAAGCGTCACTCGCGTGAGAATCGTCTGGTCGAACCGAACGGGCTCGACGGACGCAATCACACCATGCACGATATAATCGGCCATTGCTGTAAGCGATTCGTCCGAAAGCGAAACCACAGTCGTTGCATGCACCTGCGATATCGGCATTGCGACCCATGCAGCCACCGAAATCATCACAATATAAAGCCATTTCATGCGTTTTACCCTGATGTGACAATGTTTGTTTGAGGGGGCAACGCCCCCTGCGGTGCTATCGGCAAAGCCGATACGCACCTACCCCCAATACGGGGCAAAGCCCCGTAACGCCCCAACTTCGGGAAGTACCCACTGCTTCAGCTAAAAGCACAAGCCCCAAAATTAGCCATACGCTTTATAGCGCGGTATGAAGCCAATATAAAGCATGGTTTTTACCATGCAGCATAAACACCTATCTCTGCCCCGCTCCCCATCAAGTAGCCGAGCAACTTAAAACTCGCAATATGATTTCATTTTGGCTCTGTTTAACGTGCGTGGATACAAATGGCTTATCGTAGAGACCTGGAATAATCCTTGAACTGCGCCATAAGCCATAAGCCAAGCCACACGCGGTATTTTCCCCGGCGCTGCCGGAGGCAATTGAGAAGAGTTTTCAATGACAAAACAAATTCATTTGCAATCTTATATCTGGCTGGCAATCGCCATTATATGTCTGATGGCGGGATGTGCATCGAAACAAAACAAATCCACGATGACTGCAGCCGAAGAGGCGCGATATGCGGCAGCGATCGAAAGCGAAGATGCGCAACAACCGCCAATTATCGACACCGGCGAAACCGTCATTGTCAATGCCACGGGCAATATCTCGGAAGGCGCGATTGCGGATCGCGAGGATAATGTTTCCGAAGCCGCTTCGACACCTGTGCAGCCATCGCGTACCTTTAAGGTACCCAGATCCGAATACGATGATTTTTTTGCGCAGAGTCCAGCAGTACTACTCGCCCGACTTGAACTCGATCCCATCCGTGATGGTACGACGCTGCTTGGCTATCGCATCAAATCCATCCGCGAACCATTTGCAGGCGTTGATATCAGGGAAAACGATATCATCCTGGGCATTCAAACGCCCGACGACTATTTCTCCAGCTGGGAAAAGGCCAAAGCCTCGAATGAATGTCGTGTGAAAATCCAGCGCGATGTCGATCGATTTGAGCTGGTATGGACAGTTGATGAATAACGAGGCAGCAAGCCGGTAGAGTGACGATTTCTGAACGTTGTATTGTTACTGTTCAGCCGGGATTCCCTTAGAATGCGACAGCCCTGGGGCAGAGCCCCGGCTGAATCCGTTATTGTATTAAGTAACGATTCAGCCCTCAACAATGAACGCCGTTAGGCGTTCAATATCAATAGCCCCCGGTTGGAGCCGGGGGATATTGATATGCAAGCCCTAACGGGCTTATGTTCGGCCCAATCTGTTACTGTATTTAAAGCTTTTTGCTCAGTTTCTCTTTGAGTGAAGAGAATAGTCCTTTATTCTGAGGTGCCTCTTTCTGTTTACCGAGCTGCATCTCGACATATCGAATGCTGCGCTGTGTATCGACATCATTGGGATTAATTCTGGAGGCTCTTGTTAATGCTTCTTTGGCGGCTTGATAATTCTCGGCTGCCATCTGCATTTTTCCGATAAAGTAATAAGGCTCAAAGAGCGATTCTTTAGGAATTTCGGCATTAGCGCGCATTTGTTCGAGGGATTTTTGTACGATTTCAAGGCTGTTATCCCGAACGGTCGCATCGGCCAGAAATGCGGCATAGGCGCGATAAGCCTTGTATTCAGCATTATCCGGTTCTGCCTGAAGTGCCCAATCCATCGCGGTAAGCGCATCACGAGCCAGCCCAAGGGCGAGTTTTTTCTTGGCCGTGGAAAAATGCTGCTGCGCCGTTGCATTATTTGCAGGCATAGATGCAGAAGAAGATTTTCTCACAGACGAAGGTGCGCGCAAAACGACAGATGGAGAGCGAACGACCTGTGGTTCCGGGACTGCATGTTCGACGCTGGATTCCTGAGCAATCACGCCGCTGTTGGAACGTTTAGCCAGGATCTCACTCATCGTCATCACCTGAGCACCAGGTTTTGGGGTCGGACGAACGGCTTTTTGCTGACCCGCATCAGCCGCAACCGCATTCATAGAATGCACGGATGTACCGCTGATAGAGGGACGCCGGATCACTTTCTGATCGGAAGCCAAAGCCGAAGACGAAGACGCTGACAGCGATGAAGACGAATTGAGCAAAGCGCTTGAAGACTGGTTGTTTCGCTGAACATTAATTGTGCTCAGTCTTGCGCGTCCGACGCCGATTCTGGAACAGGAATTGGCGCGCTCGGCTTTTGCCAGTCTGCTGTATGTCGAGTTCATCAGCATCAGCAATTCATTGGCAAGCTTAACAAACGAAGGATCGTTATACCGGACGAATCTATCGGAATGGTATCGGTTAATCCAGGCATAATAGGCATCATCCAGCGCAGTCACACCGCAGCCAGCCTGCAAGCCAAGGATTTTATAGCCATCATCCGTATCGAAACTCGCCCGAACCCGCAGCAAATCTGTGCGAACGGCATTGATCTGTGAATTATCCTGCGCAGCATCGCTCAGTTGAGAAGATGCGGCATGGAGAGAAGACTGAGCAGAAGCATCCACAACTTCATATTGAATGATTACCGGAGCCTGGACCGCACGATCAAATAAACAGACATCATCACACAGATAAGCCATATAAAGATCGCGGGCGATTTCTTCCTGCTGCTGATAATAATTCAGGCATTCCAGTATCGTATGCTGTCCATCGAGCAACCCGCTGCTGGCATTGAGCAACCGATGCCGCGACTGATCAAAGTGATCGGAATATGCGATATAATGCGGATAATTACCTTCCAGAACTCTGCACAGCGGCTGCAGTGGGAACTGTTCCATCACAGCACTCTGAATCAATTGCCACAAATCGACTTTTTGTGAATTGATGGACAACAGGCGCGATGGATTAAAGATGAAATCACCGGTAGACCAACACAACGCACTTAAAATGGCCTGTGAAGAGCAAGTGGCGAATGGCTCACCGCGGCGGAATTCCAGGCGCACGCTTCGCATATCGCTTTGAATTTCCATCACCCCGGTTAATTTCAGGCGCATCACCGTTACAGCGACTCGAATCAGGCTGCCGAATTCAATTTTTCCTGCCTGTACATCTTTAACCGCACGAGCAACAGAAACCGAAGCTCTGGATTGCAGCGCATTGGTTGCATTGGCGATTTGCGCCCTGGGTCGATTGGCAGGATTTGGATTATCGACAAGACTTGCTTTGATTTCTTCAGATTCGGCGTCTGCAGCTTCCAGAATATCCGAAATACCATCCAGCCCGGAAATGCTTGAGGAGCTGGAAATTTCCGAAAGATTGAAATCGAATTCATCCGAATCGTCCATTCGCCCCGGCCCCATACCTTCTTTTCTGAAGGTTGCAGAAGAAGCCGAAGGTGCGGGTGCAGGTGAAATCCGCGACGAAACGGATCGCTGCATACCCAGGGGAATCGAAGAAATTGCCCCGAAACTCCCCGTCATCGCTGCCGACTGTTGAACCGGCTGATTCATGATACCGCTCTGACGCACGCCATCCAAAGAAATATTCAGCTCGGAACTCTTTGAATTTTCCTGATATCTCCAGGCATTTGCAGATGCAGAAAAACTCGAACTGAAACGGGGATTGTCAAAAAATAGCTGCGGCGCATAAGTCCTGAGCTGCAACAGAAACTGATCGGCATCACCCTGATACGAAATCAGCTTGATCTGCGGATAAACCCTTGGAATCAGACTACCAGCATCAAACGATGTATCCACAAATATGGCGGGTACACCGAAGTACCGAATTGCACTTGCGACGCCCCACAAGACCAAAGGATCTTCCGGACTTTCGATCAACATCCCCGACGCAACGACGCATCCAAATCCCGGCAAATCAGCAGGATCGACGCTTTGCCATGAGGCATAAAACTCTACCTCACACCCAAGATTGCGCTCGAGAACCGATCTCAGACTATTTTCAACGATGGCCAGTAACTTCAAAACAGCCTCTCTAACTGTGTTTAGATCTTATCAATTTCACGCTGCACTTCGAGTCTAGCCGAAGGTGACAGGGACTGAGATTTATCCAGGAACAACCGAAGCGACTTTTTCGCATCTTCCTTGCGTCCCATATCGCGATAAAGATATCCGAGCCGTTCGTAAACTTCGGCTGGCTCTCGCACGCCCTGAATATCACTATCGGATAACTCAGCGAACCCGCGATCCCTTGCTGCTTCAAAATATTTCACAGCATTATCGCGTTTGTTGAGTTTAAGCAGCGTAAGACCTTTGACGAAACAAAGTCTCGCATCCATCTTTTGTCCATAGATGGCCTCGGCTTTGTCGAGATATTCGATAGCACTCTTAAGCTGCTGGCTTTCATACATAAATACAGCATATCCAGCCATATAAATGGCATTATCGGGCTCCAGCTCCAGCGCTGTATTGAAATCGCGCTGTGCATCCGACCGGCGATTTTGCAGCTTGATAATTTCAGCCCGGTGATAAAAAGCTTCTGCCGCATCGTGCGCATTGACATTAGACAAAGCCTTGTCATTTACAGCCATCCAGGCATCGATCACGGATGTATAAGCTCTCAAAGCCTCCTGCGATCGTCCAGCTTTCTCAAGTGCCAAACCATTCCAAAGCCTGAAGAGATAGTTCGTATCATCCTGACTGTAAGCATTGTCGAATGCAAGCAGGGCCTCATCATATCGGCCGAGCTCAAACAACGCACGTCCTCTGTAGAAATGCGCCCAGGCCCTGGATGAATCGATTTCGAGCGTATCACCAAAATACTTCAATGCAGATTCATAATGTCCCTGTTTAAAGAACAACTGCCCCACATAATAGATGTATTCAGGATTATCTTTTTCGCGATTCATCAGAACGAGCATGCTTTCGAGGGCAGCATTGATATCGCCGAGTTTCTCGGTGAGCTGAGCAAGACCATATTCATGATCAGAAAGAAGTGCACGGCGAGATTTTAGTATACCACTCACGGATTCAGCCAAAGCTTTATCCTGTCGCAGGAGCGCAAAATCGAACTGTTCATTCAACAGCGGCGTCGATTCGGGATGAAGTCCCCGAGCACGTTCGATCAGACGTCCAGCAGCTTCTTCCTGACCAAGATAAATCAGCGTTTCTGCAAGAATGACAACATCATCCGCATTGGTCACGTCCTTGGCATGGGCAAGCAGGTTCTGGACAATCTCCTTCTTTCCGGCCTCATCAGCCTGATCCCAACCATTGACGAGACGTAAAAACGACCCGCTCCAAACCATTTCCGTACCGCGTTCGACCTCGTCAAACGCCTTGTTTGCGCTATCATATTGAGCTGCAGCATAATCCAGCATACCTTTGGCAGCCCAAAGCTGTTTGCTGTCTTTTGCCAGCTGTATGCCAGAATCAATGATCTGTCCTGCCTGTGAATAAATCGACTCGTTGATATTTTCGGAAGGCCGGACGATTTCGCGCGGATGAATCGTATGCAGCAACAGCGTAATATACGCCTTGCGTACATCGGCATTTTTCGCATCCAGTTCAGAAATGGAGTGAAATACTGGCCGGCAGGATTTGATGCGGTTTAAGCGAATACAAAGATCTGCACCGATTTCCGGAGCGATTGGATTGGCTTTTGATGTCTTCAGGAAATCGACCAAAACGGGCTCGATCGCAGACCAGTCTTCGAGTGAACCGGAAGCCAGCATCGACACGCGAAGTGCCCGATCGCGCTCTTCGGGCGCTGCTGCATCCATTTTGCGCAATTTATCCGCGACATCCTTTGCCGCAGCATTTTGCTCAAGTGCAAGCAATATTTCAGATTTAAGGGCGATAGCAGCAGGATTCTTCAACGATTCATCATCGGGATAAGCCGCATTCAACACTTCCACTGCATCCGAATATCGTCCCAGTGTCGCAAGCGTCTTTGCTCTGAGCCATGTAGCAAGTGGCCATTCCTTAACGAATTCGGCATTTTCCGGCAATGCAGCAAGAATATCATTGCCGGCTTTTGTCCACGCTTCGAATGATCCCACCTCTGGCTGATATTTTTGATACAGTCGCGCCGCCTGAACCAGGCGTTTCAAGTCATCCTGCGCCGTAATCTTTGATTCGACTTGTTTTACAAGTGCCTCATTATCACGGAATACCCCCCAGCTCCACAGTCCAAGCGCACACCACTCGCCGTCACACGATTCGGAGATCTGCGAAACCGACTGCTCTATCATATCGATATCATCGGCAAACGTCGAAGCATAGCGAGTCGATGCCAACGCAAACAGAATCAGAATCTTTCCCTGGATTTCCTGACGTTCGGCAGCCTGAATACCATCTTCCTTCAGCTTGCTGAGAGATTGCTTATAATACCGCGTATAGCCGGCAAGCTGATCTGACTCAACCATTGGCCATGACAATGAGATTTTCTGCGTATCAGTGGGTAAAACCACTTGATTCTGAGGCTCGGCATCTTCGGCCATAAAGTTGTTGTAGAAAGCGACTCCGAGCGATGCGATAACGACAACTGCCAAACAAGCGGCCAGGAGCACTCGGCTCGTTTTTTTGCGAGACTTGGGGACAGAATCGGATTTTGCTTCTGCAGCCTGGGGCTTTCGATCGCTTTGAATCGACTGGATATCGAAGAGCTGCTCATCTTGTTCGTTGATTTCGTCTTTAGCCTCGATGGGTGCAGGAATTCTGCTCACATCAAACTGCGAGTTACCGACATCCATCTGAGAAACATTGTTCAGCGACGTCACGCCTGCAGCGCTGCTCAGAGAATTCTTATTCTCAGGCTTCTGCAGCTCTGGTTCGCCGTTGGCAAACAAATTGAGGACATCCGCACCAGCCATATTGCCAGGTGAATTGCTATCGGCACCAGGCGCATGATTATCAAACAGTCCCAGCGGATCATCCGAAACAGGCAATCCCGAATCGTTATCAAGCGCATAGGATTCATCGAAGGCTCCGGTCGGATGCCGTTTTCCTCTGATGACAGGCTGTTCGGATTCCTGCAACTTGAGCTTTGGCACGCCCAATCCGGATTCATTGAGAACATCTCGCATCGAGATGCGTCGCAGACGCGAACCCCCTTCCACTGGCGGCGTTTTGTCTGACGGTTTCGAAGACGCAGCGTTTAAATCCTGCGCAAACAAATCGCTCGGCATCGCGATATCGTTGCCCATATCACCAACAGGTGTGCTTGTATCGAGGTTCATCCCCGCGGGTGGCTTCGTCTCAGCATCCGGCAATCGTGTTGAAAATGCATTGTCCAGCTGCGGCGATGCAAACAACGACGGATGTTTGGTGCGCTCCGCACTGTTGCTGCCTGCAGATTTCGAAAATCCGGGCACTTTGGAATGCACGTCTGAGCTCACCAGCTCCGGCACAACAGGATTTGAAGATTTATTGATGTTTCCTGCAGGCGAACCGATATCATCCATGAATTTGTCAGGCGTCGCAAATTCCTGCGAACTGCCCATCTGAACATCATCGATGCCTTCATCCGCAAACAAATCTTTAAAACTTGGCAAATTATCTACGGGTGCTTTTAGACTCGGTAATTCGTCCGATTTTGCACCAAATCCCGGCACTTTCGGACTTGGCAAACCATCGGCCTTCGCGCCAAATACCGGCGCTTTTAAACTCGGCAATTCGTCCGATTTTGAGCCATATCCCGGTACTTTCGGACTTGGCAAACCATCGGCTTTCGCGCCAAATACCGGCGCTTTTAAACTCGGCAATCCATCCGATTTTGAGCCAAATCCCGGTACTTTCGGACTTGGCAAACCATCGGCATTTGAGCCCATTCCCGGCGCTTTTAAACTCGGCAAACCATCGGCTTTTGAGCCTGTTCCCGGTGCTTTTAAACTCGGCAAACCATCGGCTTTTGGGCCCGTTCCCGGCGCTTTTAAACTCGGCAGACCATCGGCTTTTGGGCCCGTTCCCGGCACTTTTAAACTCGGCAAACCATCGGATTTCGCTCCAAATACAGGAACTTTTAAACTCGGCAAACCATCAGATTTTGCTTCAGGTTTTGGCGCTTTCAGGCTAGGCAACCCCGCAGGTGCTTTCAAACTGGGCAAATCATTCTGCGCCCCATTCAAATCGTCCGCATCCAAATCGGGCATTTGAAACGCAAGCGGATCATCATCGGACGGCACAATCATACGGCGCTTTTTGGGTGCAGGCGCTGGTTCATCTGTTTCGAGCAACATTGCAGGTGACGCACGATAAGTATTGACGCGGGAAATCTGCCGTGACCCCGATCGGCTGCGTCCATTGGCACTGTCATCCAATAGGGACGCATTCTCTTCATTCATCAGGTTGTCCAAATCGACATGCGGCATTTCCAGTGAATCAAATGAAAAATCCTCCCCCAAATCGGGCAAATCCTCTGCGCCAGCAGACAGGTCGAACCCATCCTCTGCATCATCTTTGATGTTATTCAAACCGCGAACTAAATTCTTCAAATCACTCATGCCAGATGCCTATTCGAAAAATGACCGCATACACTTGCGCACAGCAAGAATACACCATTTTTATTATACCCCACATTTATCGCCGAAACAATCCGTTAATCGCCAAAAAGACAACATTTACGCACGTATTTTTGTGTTCATGTCGGTCTGCTATGGCGTTGCCATACGCAGCCCTGCATCGCCTATTGCCCGGCCGGGCAATACGTCGATGCCACCATTTGCTGCGCTTTGCCGGATGTCCAGCAATTTAGCCGCGCGTATGCAATAGCGCGGCAGCCGGACGTATGCCAAAGGCATAGGACGGCTTTCCCCAAAAAAAAGCCCCGCACAAAGGCGGGGCTAATTACTTTAACCAAACTGTCGATTACCACAGCGTGGCAAGGAAATCGTAGATGGAACGAATGAAGTTGATATCGCGAATAGCATATTCGAGCTGATACTGATCATAACGCCATTTGTACATCTTGTTCATGTAGTCCTGATAAGCTGCGCTTTCGGTATTGGCCTCATCCTCTGGGGACAGATCCATCCAGGTCTCGTAGAAAGCATCCCAGGAAGCGCTCATCGAATCGGCACGGCGCTGGGCCAGCTTGACGAGTTCTGCGCCACCATAGGAGGTAATCTGGTTGTTGATATTGCAGATTGCGGCATCCGAATTGCTGCAGTCGAGTTCATTGGCCTGGAACACATCACCGGTGTACGGGTTATGGAATTCAACGGTGTGATAGGCTTCGGCCGGAGATGCGGTTTCACCTGACCCCTTGCGATAGATATGGAGCTGATCGTAGAAGGTCGAATCCATGCCAATCGGGCCGGTCAACAGCATCGAATACAGCGAGATGTAAACTTTCTGCGTGAGGGAGGTATCGGTTTCGACAATCTTGCTGCCTTTAGCGCGATACTCATCAATATCGCTTGTGAGTACACCCGTGAGCGGATCGAATTCGATGCGGGAATCGTCATCACCATAGAGTACACGCGGTGCAACTGGCGGATAGACGAGCTTTCCGGTTTTGACTTCTTCGCCGTTAAGGGTCGTCGTGATGTCCTTATCATTCTCATCCTTTGTGACGAGGAGCGGGCTGTGGACACTGTAATCCTCATTGTACACGGCGTTGGCCAGTTTGATGGAATCTTCACGGAAGAAATCATACATACCGAAGGTGTAGGTGCCCATATCACCCGTATCGACGATAACATCGGCTTCATTGTCGAAGAGCGCGATAGCGGCATAGAGCGTGACGTACTGATGTGGCACTTCGAGTTCATACTGTGAATAGTCGAAACCAGCATTTACGTCGTACTTGTGGTATCTGCGGCGGCCTTCTCCCTGTGGCACATAGACGACATCAGGCGTTTCGGTTCCGCAAATGGCGCGGCGATAAAATACGCTTGTATCCTGTGTACCTTCGTCTTCGGCCGAAAGACCAAACAGATTACCATTATCCTGGCGAACGCAGAACTGACCATATTCAGGCGTGGCAATGACTTTGGCGAGGAAGTTGAAGGATGCATAAATGGCATTGTAATTGACTTCTTCGTTGTAATCATCCTCATCCGGAATAACATCGTTCATCAAACGACGATCGCTTGCATACCAGCTCTGGAAGTAATCGGACAGCGGCATGAATGTGTGTCCCATGTATCTGCCGACGACATTCCAGGAATCCCAGAATGCACGGCCACGAGCGAAGTTCAGGAACCAATACTGATCATCGTAATCGCGGGTGAGGAACAGGACCTGCTCCATATAATCCGCACCGTGATCGAAGCGGTGGCAGCTACGCAGCGTACCGGCATTATCATCTGTACAGAAGATATAAGGCACGCGGATAATGGCATCTTTCGTACCTTTCTTCTCAAGGTACTCTTCGAGACGAACGTACTTACGATTCTCAAGGAAGTTGTATTTGAACTTGCTCAGATCGGCTTTGCAGCTTGCGGCATTGAAGTTGTCTTTGTCGCAATTGGCGCTGTTATAGGCACCATTAGCACCGATCATCGGCTGGAAGATATCGTGATAGTGAACGAGTTCGAGGTAATTCTGGCCAATAGCGGTCGAATCATCGAACGTACTCACACCGGTTGTATCGACGTGCGTCATGGTCTTTGCAGGGATTCGGCCCATTGCAGCTTCAGCATTGCTGGCTTTCAGCACGTCACCTGATTTCTGAGTAAAGACCTCGACCAAACCTTTCTGATAATACTCGCAAAGGCCAGTTGAGCCGATAACCTTACCACCGTGATTCTTACAATCCGCTTCACTCAACGCACGACGTGAAGTTCCACCGCTGTAGGCATAGGCAATTGCAGCCAAATCGTAACGCCCAAGGCCGCTGTTATCCTGGATGTAGTTGCCCTGATAATCCATCACCGATGAATACATGTTGCCCAAGATATCACCAGCAAGCTGAGCCTGTGTGTGATCATACAGCGCATACATATCTTCGACCGTCTCGAGTTTTTCTTTGTTGAATCTGTCGTCGGCACGCAGTTTCCAGAACTGATCGAAATAGTTCATCGAATCGTAGGTTGCGCCAAAGTTATGGCGAAGACCAAAGCCGTGGCCCATTTCATGAAGTGCAGTTGCGCGGAAGACTTCGGCACGGATTTCATTGTAGATGTTGTCGTAATCGGTACGACCTTTATATTTGGCTGCCAGAACTGCATAATTGATATCTGGAGCCATTTCGTCAGCAAAGCAATAGCCCTTGGCGCCCATCGCTGCACGCATTGATTTCTGCAGCTTACGCTCCTGGAAGCTCAGGTTGTGATAAAGTGATCCGAGCTCTTTAGCCTTATCGCTCATGCTTTCGAAGCTCTTTGCGCCAGTATGAAGCGCAGCAGATTTCATCATGGCATCATCGGCTTCTGTCGCGAGCAAGCCAGAATCAATCACTTTCTGCAATTTCGCATCAGCTGCAGCATAATTGAATTTCTGCAGTGATTTTTGTTTGCCAAAGCGCTCAGCATTCTTGGCCATTCTGTCGAGACGCGAATACTTGCTGTTCAATTTTGCACGACGCAGCTGATCGGGCAGTTTGCTGATATCAATCAGTTTGTTGCGAATGATGCGGGCACGGGCAATATTGAAATCGTTGTTGCGGATGCCTTCATCACTAAGCTCGCCATTCCAGGCCTTGAGCTGATCGATGACACCAGCTGTAATGTTGTTCATTGGAGCTGTGTAAACATGAGCCTGCGAGGAGAAAACGCGTCCGGTTAGCGGATCAACTGCGTGCGGGCAATAACCGAGCAAACCGACATCCTGACGCTGCGGTACCAGCCACAGGAAATTCTTTCGGAAATCGCCTTCGCGAGGCACATAGTCCTTGTCATAAACGCCGTTGTTGATACGGCATTCACGAGCTTCTTCCTTGCCATCATAATACGCACCATCTACATGATGCATCTCGCAAGGGACATACACATCCGTCTCATTTTTAAGTGCTTCTTTAAGTGTCTTATAATCAACCGTTGTCGCGACATCCACATCACCGATCTTCGTATTGTCCGGATTTTTCATGATGTAGACAGCACGTTTGAACGCCACATTCCATTCGTCGATAACCTGGCGTGCCATTTCGGCAAGCTGCTTCTCTTTGACATTGTGCTGGATATAATAAGGAATGGTGCGGATTTCACGTTCTTCAACCGGAATCACGTTGCCATCCTTATCGTAGGATGCTTTCCAGATGTTGTGACGTTCAGCCAACTCAATACGACCGCTGTTCATGATACGACCGGTTTTGGGATCGTATGTATCGCGTTCGGTGCGGAAATATCCGAATCGGTTCATATCTGCATTCGGATAGTCAAGCGGCTCATAATTGTTGTTATCGTCTGCATCACCAAGATCCTTGGCAAACGATGTCACAACGCGAACTTCGGTACCGGCCACGCCATCTTTGAAATCATAATGC
>JAEEGL014594414.1_pt1 | contig 36550 bp, 37 predicted proteins | sample 9134231 | NCBI WGS metagenome assembly JAEEGL01 (sample SAMN16246548, study PRJNA631951) | gut metagenome | biome: gut microbiome; feature: rumen; material: fiber-attached | host: Bos | place: Iran: Karaj | collected 2018-10 | reverse complement strand
GACATGTTGAGCTGACCGATACTAATAGGTCGAGCACTTGACCAATGGTTTTCAAAGAATGATTCGCATTGTTTAGTTTTGAGGGTACATGCCTTCAAATTAATATCTGGTGATAATAGCGTTGAGGTTACACCTGTTCCCATCCCGAACACAGTAGTTAAGCTCTTTAGCGCCGATGATACTTGGTGGGAAGCTGCCTGGGAAAGTAGGACATCGCCAGTTATACAGAACTCTGGAATGCGCAAGTGTTTCAGAGTTCTTCTTTATAAATATGTTTAAATATGTCTCGTGCTGTGATATACTTAATTGTTATTTATCACAGCTTTTTGATTCCGGAGATTTCATATGATCTACTCGATAGGTAAGTACATATTGTGGGGACTGCTCTGTCTGCCACTTCTGGTACTTGTTTTCTATGCCTTCGGCGATCTTATAAATGATATCCTTTTCATCCACAGACAGACTGTAGACAAAAAGAAGGAGCTGGAAAAGGAAAGGCGCAGACGCAGACTGTTCGAAGACGAATACCGTCAGCGTCACAGATAGGAGGATGCCTTGAAGAAAGGTCTTTTCATAAGCTTTGAAGGTCCTGACGGCGCCGGCAAGAGCACTCAGCTGGCCATGCTTGCAGAATACTGCAGATCCAAAGGACTTGACATAACAGTCACAAGAGAACCTGGCGGTACGTCCATATCGGAGAAGATACGCGGAATAATACTCGATCCAGATAATGCGGAGATGTCCGCTTCCTGCGAAGCGCTGCTTTACGCAGCATCCAGAGCTCAGCTTATCGATCAGCTTATACGTCCTGCTGTGGAGGAAGGACGCATTGTGCTCTGTGACCGCTTTGTGGATTCTTCGATAGCATACCAGGCATATGCGAGAGGCCTTGGAGAGGGCGTAAGGCTTATAAACCGCTTCGCCATCAAGGGCACCATGCCCGACCGCACGTTTTTCCTTGATATAGATCCTGAAAAGGGCAGGGAAAGAAACGTCGATGCTGGCAAGAAGGACCGTATGGAGCAGGAGGAGCTTTCCTTCCACAGAGCCGTATACGAGGGCTATAAAAAGATAGCCGAAATGGAGCCTGAGCGGGTGATCTGCATAGATGCGGACAGAAAAGCCGAAGAGATTTTTGAAGATATAAAGCGCGAATTCGATAAACTGACTGGAGAAAAATAAAAACCGATGTCAACCGCTCTCGAAAGCGTCGGAAACAATCTGCAGATAGCCCTGCAGCTTCATAAAATGATAGTATCGGGACGGCTGGTGCACGCCTTTCTGTTCTGCGGGGGGAACCCTAAGAGTCGTAAGGATCTGGCAGATGCTTTTGCTTCAGATCTGCTTGAAGGTGACATAATAGATTTTATCAGCATCTCCAAACCTGAAGACAAACAGACCATAGTAGTTGACCAGATAGAAGAGCTTCTGGAAAAGCTCAAGTACAGACCCTATGGAAAAAGGTATGTGGTGGTCATAGAAGACGCCCACCTGATGCGTCCGGAGGCTCAGAACAAGTTTTTGAAGAGCCTGGAGGAGCCGGTAAGCGAAACTGTATATATACTGCTCAGCGAAAGACAGTCAGCCATGCTTCCGACTATTGTCAGCAGATGCAGCAGCTATTTTCTTGAGGATGCCGAGGACGATACCGATCCTATCATAGGAGGCGCTGCAGAGGATCTTTTCAGACTTACTCTGGAGGCTGCTCCGTATTATAAAAAGAAGGCTGCTCTGGCAGCTATACTGAATGCGAAGGATGGTCAGAGGGAAATGGCTGTAAGTCTGCTTGAAGCATACTCAGAACAGCTTAGAAGGGGTCTCTCGCGCGCGGAAGGAGACTTTTCGAGTATTTCATCAAAGAGAATGATAAGAGCGCTGGAAACGGCTCAGAGAGCCTTGAGGAGCCTCAAGGAAATGCACAGTCCGGCATATACTCTTAAATCCCTTTGCCTGATCATATAACAGGAGGAACAATGATTAAAGTAGCAGGAGTGAGATTCAAATCCGCAGGCAGGATCTATTATTTCGATCCTCTGGATTTCGACATAAAGAACGGCGATGCTGTGGTGGTGGAGACCGCAAGAGGCATAGAGTTCGGTCATATCGCCATGGAGCCGGCCTCTGTGGAAGACAGCAAGGTGGTACAGCCTCTTAAGCCCATAATCCGAATGGCTACGGAGGCCGACATACGCCGCAACGAAGAGAACGAAGCCAAGAAGAGCCACGCCCTTGAGCTCTGCCAGGAGAAAATAGACAAAAGAGGCCTGGATATGAAGCTTTCCGATGTGGAATACACCTTCGACGGAAGCAAGGTGATCTTCTACTTTACGGCAGACGGAAGAGTGGACTTCAGAGAACTGGTAAAGGATCTGGCAAGCGTCTTCAAGATGCGCATAGAGCTGAGGCAGATAGGCGTAAGAGATGAGACCAAGATGATGGGCGGAATAGGCTGCTGCGGAAGGCCGCTCTGCTGCAACAGCTGGCTTCCGGACTTTGCCCCTGTGTCCATCAAGATGGCCAAGGTGCAGAATCTTTCCCTCAATCCGACCAAGATCTCGGGCATCTGCGGCAGACTCATGTGCTGCCTGCAGTACGAAAATGAGACCTATGTGGAGGCAAGAAAGGGCATGCCAGAGCTTGGCGAACGCATAAAGACCCGCGACGGAATAGGCTTGGTTTACGATGTAAACGTGCTGGAGAATAAGATAAAGACCAGACTCATACTGGAAGAAGGGAGCGCCGAGAAGGCTCCTAAGCTGTCTCCGGACTTCTATACCTACGGTAAGGAAGATATCACCAGGCTGGGAAGCAAGCACAGCAGCGGAAAGAAGCACAAAGAAGACAGCTACGACAGCGAGCTGATGGAGCTGGCTAAGGACTGATGGCTGAGCGGATAGACAATATAGGCTTCGGAGGCATTAAACTGCTTCAGGACAGCGATGAATTCTGCTACGGCGTGGATGCTGTGCTTCTTGCGGACTTTTCAAAAGCTGCAGCAGGGGATTGTGTAATCGATATCGGCTGCGGAAGCGGGGCTGTATCCTTCATCTGCATGGCTAAATACGCTCCAAAGAGCATAACAGGCATAGATATACGCAGACAGGTTGTGGATCTGGCCTGCAGAAGTCTTGAACTCAACAGGGATAAGACAGAGAGGGGAATAGATCCGGAACGCATGGGCTTCAGGGTAATGGATATACTGGATGCTCCGAAGAATTTCGGGAAAGCCTCCTTCAGCCTTGCGCTGTGCAATCCCCCGTATTTTGAGAAGGGCGCAAACATAGCAAGCTCTGATGACGGACCCGCTCTGGCGCGTCATGAATCCACTGCTTCTCTCAAGGATATTTTTGAAGCTGCATCGGAGCTTCTGAAGCCAAGAGGAAGGCTCTGCATGATACACAGACCATCAAGGCTCGGAGATCTGATGGAGTATCCGAGGGCCTTTGGACTGGAGCCGAAAACTCTCCGCATGGTTTGTCCAAGGCCCGGAGAGGCGGCAAATCTGGTGCTGACGGAATATGTAAAGGGCGCAGGGAAGGAGCTTAGGATACTGCCCGAGCTCTGCGTCAGGGACAGCAGCTGTGCGTACAGCGCTGAACTCAACAGAATATACGAAAGATAAAAAAGAGTGGCCGGAATTTCCGGTCACTCTTTTGAATTCAATATTATTTACAGAGCCTTGAGCTTCTCGAGGCAGCTTCTGCATACATTCTTTCCCTGATACTGAACAATGTCGGTAGCTTCGTTGCAGAAAATGCAGGCGGGCTGGTACTTGCGGAGAATGATGTCATTTCCTTCTACATAGATCTCAATGGGGTCTTTTTCGTTCAGATCAAATGTGGTACGGAGTTCCTTGGGAATGACTATTCTTCCAAGCTGGTCAAGCTGTCTTACGATTCCTGTTGCTTTCATTTTTTCCCTCCTGATACTGATAAAAAATACCATGTAAAAATTTACTACTACTATATTATTTTATTTTCTTTCAGTGAAAAGTCAAGTCAAAAAAGTAATTTTTTTGTAAAAGATATGATTCCATATACGGCTTTGACAAAACAATACAGTACAAGTATAATGGGTTCGGGTTTATTCTATTTTCAAATGAGCGGAGGGATTGCTGTGGCTAAGTTTATTATCGAAAAATCAGGGCCATTGGTAGGCGAAGTCGAGATCAGCGGCGCAAAAAACGCTGTTTTACCCATCCTTGCTGCTACCATTTTAACGGACGAGCCCTGCGAGATCAACGATGTGCCTCTGCTGAGCGATGTGGATGTAATGTGCCGCATACTCAGATGCCTGGGGGCTAAAGTGGATGTGGACGAAAAAGAACACACCATAGTAGTTGACGCAAAAGATATCAATAATTCCGAGATCCCTTACGATCTTGTAAAGATGATGAGGGCCTCGATTTTTACCATGGGACCTCTGCTTGCAAGGACCGGAAAGGCAAATATGGCTCTGCCGGGAGGCTGTTCCATCGGAAGCCGTCCCATAGACCTGCACAACAAGGGTCTGCGCATGCTCGGCGCCAAGATCACACTTGATGATTTTTCAGTGGATGCCAATGCGCCTCAGCTGAAAGGCTCTCTGGTCTATCTCGATTTTCCCAGCGTCGGAGCTACCGAAAACATCATGATGGCCGCCAGCCTTGCGGAAGGCTATACCACTATAGAAAACGCCGCTGAGGAGCCTGAGATCGTAGATCTTGCCAACTTCCTCAATAAGATGGGCGCCAGGATAAAGGGCGCAGGCACCGACAGCATCAGGATAGAGGGCGTAAAGAAGCTGCACGGAACAAGGCATGCGGTCATTCCAGACAGGATAGAGACAGGTACATTCATGGTGGCAGCTGCCATTTCAAGAGGCGATGTCCTTATAAAGAATGCGCTTCCCGACCACGTAAGGCCTGTCATCGCAAAGCTTTTGGAGTGCGGCGCAACGGTAAATGACGAAGTCGACGGGCTCAGAGTCAGAGGAGACATCAACAGGCTCGTGGCCACCGACATTAAGACCTTGCCATACCCCGGCTTTCCCACGGACATGCAGGCTCCCTTTATGTCCCTGCTTACGACCGTAAGGGGCACCAGCACCATAATCGAGACTATTTTTGAGAACCGCCTGCAGCTGGCCGGAGAGCTTTCACGCATGGGAGCAAACATCAGGGTAGACGGCAATATGGCAATTGTTCCGGGCGACAAGAGACCGCTTCACGGAGCCAGCGTGATCGCTACGGATCTCAGGGCTGGGGCTGCTCTTGTTCTTGCCGGTCTTGTAGCGGAAGGGCATACCGAAGTATCCGATATTTATCATATCGAGAGAGGTTACGAGAATTTTGCCGACAAGCTCAATGCTCTCGGAGCAAAGGTGAAAAGAGCTGAATAGTATGTAAACGGAGCCTCTGCAGATATAGGCTGCAGGGGCTCTGCTATTAAAAAAGGGCTGCCAAAAAGGCAGCCCGATTTTTGTTTCCTGTATAAGACTATTTCTTGAAGTATCTCTTGTAGAGGCCTTCGAAGCCGCGGCCGTGTCTTGCCTCGTCTCTTGCCATTTCGTGAATGGTGTCGTGAAGAGCATCCAGATTGTACTTCTTGCAGAGCTTGGCCAGGTCGGTCTTGCCTTGAGTTGCGCCGTATTCGCAGTCTATTCTCCACTTCAGGTTCTTTTCTGTGGAATCGGTCATGTTAGGCTCCAGGGTGGATCCGAGCAGTTCAGCAAACTTTGCAGCGTGCTCAGCTTCCTCGTAAGCTGCCTTTTCCCAGTAAGCGCCGATCTCGGGATAGCCTTCTCTTATGGCTACTCTTGCCATGCACAGATACATTCCTACTTCGCTGCATTCGCCGTTGAAGTTAGCCTTCAGCTGATCCAGGATGAACTGCTTGTCTTCCGGAGTGCAGGCATCCAGATTGTTGCCTACGCCGAATACATGCTCAGCTGCCAGAGCTGCAGACTCTTCCATCTTCTTGAACTTGCTGCCGGGTACTCCGCACTGGGGGCACTTGAAATCCTCGGGCATAACATCGCCTTCATAAACATAGCCGCAAACGGGGCATACGAATTTTGCCATATTGTTTATCCTCCTTTAACATATTTGATATATATGGTTATAAGATTGTTTGTTTTTTAACATAATCATTATAATTGCTTCTATCGCTTTCGTCAATATGCTTGCACTTTTCAGACATTTTTAATATAATTTCTTGTGTTGCATTTTTATATGTAAATATTATCGTAAAAATGCTGAAATTAACGGATTTCGCCTGTTTCGGCTATTCCGGAACAAAGGATCATCATAGATGAAAAAAACTCTAAATAAATATTATACAAGAATAAGAAATAATACTGTTAAAAACGGCTTCCGTATCAGGGTGCTGATATTTCCCATAGTGGCTATGTGGCTGGAGCTCTTCGTTCACATTTTTGATGGAAACGACCTCCGCTACGCTCCTATCTATCTGATTTTTGCTATCTCATATTCTCTGCTGTTTACCGGCATCACGGCATTTATGAAGCCTAAGACCGCCGGCATTTTCAGCAGGATTGTCGCTATGTTCCTGACACTGTCATACAGCGCAGAATACATAGCCAAGACCATTCTTCAGACCTATTATCCTCTGTCTTCCATGAAGACTGCCGCGGAGAACCACCTTTATCAGTTCATAGATGTGATTCTGCTTACTATAGCAAAGAATTTTCATAAACTTCTGATAATGTTTCTTCCGGTCATATATATCATCATTTTTGCACGTTTTATATATCAGGATTACAATGACGACGAACTTCCGCACCGCCTGATAGAGATGCGCAACAGGTCAAAATTCAGGATCTTTACATCCAAGCTTCTTGCAGCTGGAAGTCTCGTTGGCATATTCCTTTTCCATTTTCTCGGCCGGGGACTGGTCCATTTGCCCTGGGGGGCAGGGGTCAAGCCAAAGGATCTCTATTACGGCGACACCGATTACAACTACCAGAACGAGCAGCTGGGTATGTATAACATGATCAGGCTTGATGTGATACATACTCTTTTCCCTTCGACTGTAAGATACGCGGATGGTGATCTGGATAAAATAACGGATCCTTCTGCGATCCGCCCGGATGCGGAAGATGAAACGACTACAGATCCTGCAATTGAGCAGCCGGACCCCATCGACCGTTCTCCCAATGCTATGGATATCGATTTCGATGCCATCGCAGAAAAGACAAGCAACAAGGATGTGAAGTGGCTCTGCGACTATTTCGGCAGCGTCACTCCTACGAATAAAAACGAATACACAGGCATGTTCAAAGGCTATAACGTGATTTTTATCACCATGGAAGCCTTCGATTCCCTTGCGGTCTCGGAGGAATACACGCCAACCCTTTATAAGCTGATGAACGAAGGCTTTGTGTTCAACAATTTCTACAGCGCCCTGCATTTCACCAGCACTTCCAACGGTGAATGCCAGCATCTGCTGGGTCTTTATCCGAAGAACGGGCAGCCTATAAGCATGGCAAGGACAGGGGAGCTGGGCACCAACTGCTATTTCTCTCTGGCGCAGCAGCTTGGCCGTCTGGGATATGCCAATTATGGCTATCATAACAACTGGGACCTTTATGAAAGGGCAGACTCTCACAAAAATCTGGGCTACAACTGGCGCTGGTGCGGCAGGGGTATGCTCTACGAGGCTGACCGGTTTGGTAATCTGCGCTGGCCTCAGAAGGATACCTTCATGATAGAGCATTCCACTGATCTGGACGACTGGATGGAGTCCGATCAGCTGTTCAATATCTACTACCTGACAGTTTCAGGCCACACTCCGTACTCCTGGAACTGGGTCTGCAATCAGTACAAGGATCTGCTGACCGATGCTCCCTGGACCGATACCACCAAGGCATACGTGGCTACTGTTATTGAGGTGGACAGGGCTCTTAAGATACTGCTGAACAAGCTGGAAAAGGCCGGAAAGCTGGATAACACCCTTATAATCGCCTCTCCCGACCATGTGCCTTATACGGCAGTTGAGAACATGGGAGAGCTGGCAGGCAAGGATTTCGGAACCTCAGAGGCGGCTGAATCCATCAATGAAAGGCTGCTGGATCTGGAGCTCTACAGAAACGGTCTGATAATCTGGAGCGCATCAATGGAAGAGCCGGTGCAGGTGGACAAGGTCTGCTGTCAGGTGGATATACTGCCCACTGTATCCAACCTTTTGGGACTGGAATACGATTCCAGAATGCTCGGCGGCACTGACATCCTTTCGGATTCAGAAGGACTGGTGGTTTTCTCAAGCCGCTGCTGGCGCACGGACAAGGGCTTCTATAACCGCTTCACGGAGACCTTCACCCCGAACGAAGGCGTTGAAATGACGGAAGAAGAGACCAAAGCCTATATAGACCGCGTCAGGACTGTCGCAAGCTGCAGGCTCAATATGACTGCACGCATCATAGAAAACAATTTTTACAACACAGTATTCGGTGAGGAAGGGCGCATCAAAGGAAGCTTTACAGATAAGACCGGCGCCTATGTGCCTCCCTCAGAGCCCGAGCCAAAGCCCGGAGACGACCAGACTCAGGGCGGCGAAGGCAGTCAGACACAGGAAGAACCACAGGAAAGAGAGATCCATCCCAGGATCAGATAATATGACCCGGAGGGCAATATGGAAGGCTGGAAAAAACTGCAGAACAGCAAGACCCTGCTGAACCTGGCTATCTTTTCTTCGATAGTCACCACGCTTATGGGCATACTTTACCACTGGGAGACCGATGGTATACTGCTCAAGATCCTTCTGATAATTGAAAACACCATAAAGGCCTTTACCTTCCGTCCGACCATCTCACTGGAGGCTGCGCAGAACTTTATCGATGCAGATCCGGTATGGTATAAGGTGATAATCGGCTATTTTTACATGCTGGTGGTGTTCATCGCGCCTTACTGCACCTTTTCCGCTGCCTATAAGATCATCGACCGCTTCCTTCGCGTAAGAAGGCAGCTCGGTAAGGACAACAAAAAAGAGAGCATAATCATTTTCGGAAATAACAAGGATGTGGATACTCTGGTAAAGAGCATGACATCCGGAAAGAAGGCTGAGGAATACAAAGATTACAGGATAAGCCTGGTTACTGAAAAGAAGCTCGGCGATGAGGAGCGCTACCGCCTGCTGAAGAGCAAGGTAGCCTTCTATGAATTCGACATTCTGAAGTCGGATACAAAGGAACTAAAGGACATACTTGGCGAGAAGCATCTCGATGCGGCAGGGGCGTCCTACATCTTCCTTATGGATGATAACTCCATGAAGAATTTCTCCCTGCTGCAGACTCTGACAGGGGAATACGACGGCATCAAGCCCGTGGGAAACAGCACCAAGATCTTCTGCCGCTGTGAGGATGACGGCGTCCTGAGGCTGATAGAATCCTATTACGATACTCCTGCGGTCTCAAAGGACGGAAGCAGGAAGCTGAAGCACAAGGACTTCGACCTGGAGATACTGGATGTTTTCGATCTTCAGATCTGGGATATGTTCTTAAAGGAAGATCCCAGCTCCTATTATACAAAGGCAGGGGATATAAAGGCTCCGGATCCCGACGACTGGAAGCTCCACATGCTGATACTGGGTTTTGGAAAGCTCGGCCAGCAGGCTGCAGTGCAGGCCATGAATCTTGGCGTGGCAAGCAGCAGGAACGATATACTGATAGACGTGGTGGATTACGATGTGGACAACAAGAAGGGGCTGTTCATGAGCCGTTTCAGGCAGCATGCCTTTATCCCTGAGGGAGATTCCTATGTTGCCAACAGCGAGTGGGCTGATGGGCATCTTGAGCTTCGCTTCTTCAACATGAACGTGCGCTATGGTGAGTTTGCCCAGCTTCTCGAAAAGCTTTCGGAAGACAGTCCATTCACTTACATAGTTTCCGCTATAGACGATACTGAATCCGGCATCTTCTGTCTGACTGAGGTGCAGAAATTCCTTCAGAGCAGGGGCTCAGAGGCTGTTGAACGCACGCCTGTGATGCTGCGCATAGATTCTGACCAGAGACTGCGCAGGTTCATCGAAAGCAACAGCAGCTTCTTCGGTCTGAAAAAGCTGAGGCTGATCGAGGGCGTCTCAGATCTTATGAAAATTGAAAGGATCATAGATTCGGAGTCCAATGACATAGCTAAGGAAGTAAATTTCCTATACGATGGCATGGGCTACGAATATGGACCCGGGAATGAGACTGATCAGGAGGCCGCTTGGAACAAGCTTACTCTCTTCAAGCGTGATGCAAACAGGGCTTCGGCTTATCATCTCTTCGGAAAGGAAGCGGTGCTGAAAGCCCGCTGCGGCGATTCTTACATAGAAGAGCTTAAGCCGCTGTTCACGGAGGGCGGTCTTTACCCCTATGAAAACGGCTCCTGGAAATATGGTGATATAACAGACGCAGAATTCATGGAAAAAGCAAAATGCTCGCCTGTTGCATTCGAAATGCTCAAGATGGAGCACAGGCGCTGGTGCTACTACACCATGTCCTGCGGCTGGGCAAAGGGCAGACCCGCTGACAACAAGGACAAAGAGATGAGGCATGTAAATGTGTGCTTAAGCGACTGGGAGGAGCTTGAAAGGGACAATATCGAGTACTGCAAGTACGATCTGATGCCCCTTATGGCCATCTATGAAAAGCGTATACAGAAGAACTGAAACAGCTGAAATAAAAAAGCTTTCGGTCATGCGCCGAAAGCTTTTTATGTTGCATTGTTTGATCCTGCCGGACTTCCGTTTCAGCTTTTTCTATGTCTTAGTAAGATCAGAAGGAAAACAGAAAGGGCGATGGTCACCCCGTAGAGCGCAGGGTAAAGGCTTTGAATTACCCATTCTGCATAGGGAAGGGCCCTTAATGGAAGTATCACCCAGCGCGCGGCTGCAAAGGCAGCTGCAAAAATAGCTGCGCGGCCGCCGGGTCTGAAGTGCTTTTCGACGGCCAGTGCAATAACAAGAGCGATAAGGGCTCCTGCTATCTCATAGAGCTGAGTTGGATGGACTCTTGGCGAGCTTCCGTGCAGCATCGGTAGGGATTCTATGAACTGATATCTGATGGTATTCACAGGGAACACCATGCCAAAAGGTCCATCGCTGGGCTTTCCGAAACAGCAGCCATTGCAGAAGCATCCAAGCTTGAGTAAAGCGATGCCAAGGGCTGCCGGGACTGTGAAGGAGTCAAATACTCTGCCCGGGGATAAGCGAAGAAGCATGCAGCACAATAGTATCCCCATGCATCCTGCCATAAGACCGCCCATAAGGGAGAGCTTACTGTATGCTATTGTCCACAGTGAAAAGCCTTCGCTGTACGCTTCGGGATTCGTCAGAAAATTGAGCAGGCGGGCGCCCGGTAGGGCAAGAATTATTGCAACAAAAGGCAGCCCCATGCTCCATAAGCCCAGATCCTGCCTTCTCAGGGACAGAGAAGACAGGATAAAGACGGTAAGACCGGCTAAAAGGGCAAAGAAGTAATAACTTTGTATTGATATCACAGGCAGATGGATGACCGGAAGCATTTATTCCCTACCTGCTCACATCCACTGAGAGCGTTACATAGTAAACTATCATGCCATCCGCGCTGACAGCAAGCTTGATATTGCTTCCGCTGATCTTTATGCCATCGTCAGTGACCACTGCTGAAAGCTTGCCGCTGCTGGGAGCCTGAAGCGCGATCTCTCCATCAGCATAGGTTGCGGTGATGGGTACGCTGTTCTCTTCATATTCCTCTTCGTCTTTCTCAAAGAAGGTGAAGGTAAGGGTGCAGGCTCCAGAGGAAGCATCGCCGGATGCGATAGTGAGTTCTCCCACAGCTCCGAAGCCTCCCTCGGCCACCATGCTGTTGAGCGCTTCATCGCATTGTGCCTGTGTCATATTCTGCACATCTTCACCTAAGTCAACTTTGCCGAAACTGTCTAAATCGACGCCTTCGGAGACGGATTCCTTAAACTTGCGGAATGCCTCTTCGGATATATTGAGCTTGTGGACCTTCACGCTGCCGGAATAGTATCCTGACAGATCCGCAAATTCGGGCGCTCCCTGAGGCTGTTCATTCTCACCTTCCTCATCGGGCTCTCTTAAGGGTTCTCCGTCCTTAAGCCATCCTCCGTCCGGCTCCTTAGTCAGCTCGCTTCCATCAGGAAGCTCCGCGCTTAATGAACCATCTGAATATTCGGTGACCTTTATCTTCTCTCCGTTTCTGGTGACGATCTCCATTTCTCCGTTATTTACGTTCAGAGTAAGCCCGTCCCCGATAGGACCGGTGCCGCTGATTATGACGCCGTTCTTTTCGGTATAACTAACTCCGGTCTTCGGGTTAGAGTATTCAGTTGTCTGATCGTCTCCGTCCGTAGTAGTGATTATCCTGGTGCCGTCAGTGCCCGTATACTCCGATACACCGGTCTCATCGTTGATGACCAGCTTTCCGCCGTCGTTATAGTTGAGCACCACATTTCCGTTGTCATCCACCGATGTATTTATGAGATTGTGTTCGCCTTCCTTATCTTTGTAAAATGCATTCAGGCCATTATCATCAAGGGTAACTTCGTAGCTTTTGGTACCGTCAGCGCTCGAATAGGTCTTTCTGAAGCCGCCGTCCCGGAAGTATTTGTCCGTATAGACATCGCCATCCCAGTTTTCGAAGCTTACAGAGCCCTCATCATCGTAGTAATTGCTCGAAACGATCTCCCATGCATTTCCGTTGAAGCTGGATATCTCTATCTTGGTATCGCTGTTCATGATAAAGCCTTTGTACTCTCCGTTGGTCTCCAGCTTCTTTTCACGGGTGGCTTCTTCATCGACACGGTAATCGTAGTTTGGATCGCAGTTTGCCTGACCGCCTCTGCCATCCTCTCCTATGACACGGAAGCTGTAAATACCATCTCCGAGAAATGCTGAACCGTTATGCCATTCGATAACAGCGCCATCCGGACCCTTTAAGGAACCATCTCCCTGGGGGAACATGCCGTCCCGAAGCTCCATCTTTTCCCCGTGCTCAAAGCCGATAGCTGTACGCTCTCCTTCAGCATTGTACTCGATCACGATACCCGAGCTGTTCTTCCATGTGACACTGCCGTCATCGTTTGGAATGAAGCTCGATCCGTCCCGGCCGTGCCATGTATAGGAATCCCTGGAGCTGTCGCTGGTAAGGGTGTTTCCGTCAGTGAGCCGGACGGTCTGATTGCCGTCCTTATCCTGAACATAATGATTGCCCCATGTGTCGAAGGCCTCGACGCTGCCGTCAGCATACTTGGTGGAAACGCTGCCGTTATCGTAGACCTTGGTCACAGAGCCATCCTTATTCTTGTATTCTCCGTAATCACCATTGAAGCTGTCTTCAGGAATATTTACTTCGCTCAGATAATCCTGAAATACCAGCCCCATCATTGCATCGCGCTGTTCCTTTTCGTAATAGACGCTGTTCTCCCATGCAAATTCGTTCTGTTCCCGTTTGTATTCCTCCTCTCTGGCTTTGTTTGCCTCCAGCTCTTCAGGAGTAGGCTCTATATAACCGGGCGGTTTGGGGACAGTTCCGCTATCCTCTAGAATAATTTCCCGCCCCTGGTAATAAAGTCTGTCGAAAAAACTCTCGTCTCTGGTCTCATCCTTGTAATAATGCCAGTCGACAAGGACCCGCTTGCCTTCGTCTTCTGCATATGCGGGAACGGCTGTTGCGGAAAAAAGGAAAAGAACTATCGCTAAAGATATGGCTTTCTTCATTATTCGTTCCCTCCCTTCTGTTTGAGTGCTTTGTAGATATCCTCTCCTGAGAGAGCGTCGAGCATAAGCCTGCGGACATCATCACGGTTATCTTCAGACAGCCTCTTCATATCTGCCTGCGCTGCATCCTGCAGCTTTGCATATATCTCGGCCGCCGCTTCAGGATTGCCCATTTCCTCAAGTCTTTTTGCATAGTCCAGCATGGCTGCGGTATTGGTTCCGCTGAGCTCAGAAGCTGCGCTGCTGATGAAGTCTGTTTCCTTGGGATCAGGAGCTGTATTATTCTCCTGCGTGCTGCTTTCCTGCGCAGGGGGTGCTGTGTTCTGCTCTGTTGTGCTGTTCTGATCGCTTATCTGGGTGCCTTGATCAGGCAAGGGCTCTTCATTGCCGGTCTTTTCGCCGCATGCGCAGAGTGCAAGCATAAGGACACAGGCAAGGATAAGTGCAATTATATGTTTCAGTTTTTTCATTGGTACCTCCAGATTAATATTTTGTTTGACTCTTTTATTATATTCGTTTTATACAGAATTGAAAACAAAACTATCTGAATTTGCCCGATTTGCTTTTGAAGCACCAAAACAAATGAATGTGTAAAAAAGCCACCCGCTTTACGGGTGGCTGTGGGTTATGTTTAAACTCTTGTCCGGTTTAGGCTTCTCTTAGAGCCTTCTGTCTCCACTTCCCGCGCCTGAAGGCGATGAAGGTGATCAGGGTGCCGATGGTCCAGGTGGTTAGCATCGATACCGGCATCATCAGACAGTTGCCCTGGGGAAGCTCAGGAGTCTTGGTCAGATAGACCAGCAGATAGGCAAGGGGAACACGGATGAATACTGTGTTGATCAGTGAGATCCACATGGGTGTAACAGTATCTCCTGCGCCTCTCATAACGCCGGAGAGGCACTGCATAACTTCCATGGCTATGTAACCTACTGCAAGTATGCGCATTATGGTATTGCTCAGGGTTATGAGTGCTTCTGTTTTGGTGAAGATCGCCATGAGATGACGGCCGAAGAGCAGTATCAGTACTGTAAGAACAGCTGAAACCCCCATAGCTGTAAGCGTGCCGCGCTTTGTTCCTTCGTCGACACGGTCAAGGCGGCGGGCTCCGATATTCTGTCCGGTGAAGGTGGTCATTGCCATGCCAAAGGAGAAGGCGGGCATCATTACAAAGCCGTCTATGCGCATCACTATAACGTTCGCTGCGATAAACATTTCACCGAAGCTGTTGGTCAGGGACTGTACTACGATCATGGACATGGAGAAGATGGCCTGAGTGATGCCTGAGGGCAGTCCCAGCTTTATAAGGTTCTTCGAGTACAGCGTTTTGGGGTTCAGGTATTTTCTGCTGAGGTCGAAGAGATGGGTCATGCGGGAGAGCTTGTGCATGGTGAGTATGGCGGAGATGATCTGCGCAAGTATAGTGGCCAGCGCAACTCCGGGAACGCCCATGCCAAAAACTGCCACAAAGGTCCAGTCCAGAACGATGTTGATGCCGGTAGCGACCAGCAGGTAGATGAGTGCGGAAACAGAATCTCCGAGGCCTCTGAGCACGCCTGCAAGTATGTTGTAGTAACCGCTTCCTGCAATGCCAAGGAAGATGATCGTCAGGTAGGACTGGCACCAGCCTATGATGGATTCCGGTGTATTCAGGAGCAGGAGCAGGGGCTTTGTGACGACAGGCCCGATTATCATGATGATGACGGAAGCGATGGCTATAAGGGAGATGCAGGATCCTATGGTCCTGGAAAGTCCCTCACGGTCTCTTGCGCCGAAATACTGTGATACCATGATGGATGCGCCGGTGGAAATTCCCATGAAGAGCACGAACATCAGGTTGAATATAGGACCTGCGCTGCCTACGGCTGCCAGAGCGTTATCGCCCACATAGCGGCCGACTATTATGCTGTCAACGGTATTGTAGAGCTGCTGCGCTATGTTTCCCAGAAGCATAGGGATAGCAAAGGCGATTATGTCCTTTACCGGATCCCCCTGGGTCATGTCCACAGGTCTGAAAAGCTTTGATGTTGCCATTATATCTCCTTCTTAACTGTTTGATAAAATGTTATAAAATGCGGCTGAATATCAGAAGTACGGCAAGTACGACTATCGGAACGCTGAAGGTGTCGTATTCGCTGGGCGTTACAAGCTCTGTAAGGGCTGACGCTGCGCCTCCAAGCGCTGCAAGAAGCAGGGCAGAGGTAAAGGGCATGGAGCAGAGCATCATAACCACAAAGCCGCTCAATGCCGCCGCTGCACAGTTTGCCATGCTTCCTTCCACAGATTTCTTTCCGTCTGTGAGTTCAATAGTTCTGCTGCCAAGATGAATGCTTATCCTTGCCTTGTGCTTCCCGAAGGGTATGCCTACCAGAGCTGCCGCTGCGTCTCCCACGCCCCACATAAGTATTGCGCTTATTGCAAGATCCCTGCGTCCGAAGGCTCCCCAGCCTATAGCGCAGACAATGGAAAGCATGGTGAAGAGCATCACAAAGCTCATCAGGACCTCCCCGGGTTCCTTCTCTACGAAAAAGTCCGGATAATAGCTTTTTCTGCTGAACCATTTTAGAATGGGGGACAGAGCTGCGATTATGATCACTGAGGCTATGCATACCGATATCCAGCTGTCCGCAAAGGCAAGCATTACACTTACTATGCTGAAGGCTACTATATGCAGCAGCTTTCTGAAGACGTAGCGCGGTATGCGGTGGGTCCTGTAGACCAGGATCAGCAGGCTCAGGCAGATGGCAAGCACCAGCAGTGCCAGACTCATATGTTTCTGATTTAAGATTGCAGCAGCTGATATGTCAGACATCCCTTGCTCCTTCTGATAAAGACAAGCTATTTTATACGAAAAACAGATGAAAGACAAGACTTTTCAGGCTGCTGCAGCTTGTTTTTTGTTCGGTCTTTTGTTGCAATTCAGCTTGCTGAAGTGTATAATCTTCGCATTATGAATGAAGCAATAATACTTAAAAACAAGACTTTTCTTTATATCACGGAGTTCTTTTCCGGCGTGTCCGTAATGGCGGTGGAGCTGGCGGCAAGCAGGCTGATGGCCCCTTATTTCAGCTCGAGCCAGATAGTCTATACCATCATAATCGGCACGGTCATGATAGCCATGGCGCTGGGAAACCTCTACGGAGGAAGATCCGCTGATAAAAATCCGGATCCCGACATACTTTACAGACGCCTGCTGGTTTCTGCGGCATGGATAGCGGCTATTCCGCTGGTCGGAAGATACATAATCCTGGGCATTTCCGGCATCCTTGTCCTTTCCATAAGCACCAATTTCCTTACCATAGCTGCTTTTGCCAGCTGCATGATAATCTTCGTGTTTCCGCTGTTCCTTCTGGGCACGGTCACGCCTTCCCTGGTGAAATATACCGTCGACAGCCTGGATGATTCCGGCAGCGTAGTAGGGCGCCTCGGAGCCTGCAACACCATAGGCAGCATACTCGGCACCTTCCTCCCCACCTTTGTGACCATACCAAGCGTGGGCACTGCAGCTACCTTCATAATCTTCAGCGGCGTGCTGATGGCCATAGGCTTCGTGTATTTTGCAAGCAAAAAGAAGCTGGGCAGGACCGTCATCATCACTCTTATCGTCTTTCTTTTAGCCACAGTCCTCGGCACAAAAGCCAGCTTTGCTTTCTGGGAGGATGATCTGACTTACGAAGGAGAATCCATCTACAATTACCTTCAGGTAAAGGAAGATGACAGAAGTGTTATTCTGTCAACTAATGTTCTTTTCGGTATACAGTCTATCAGGATGAAGGAAGACGGACTTACCGGTCTCTACTATGACTACGCTCTTGCGGCGCCTGTGATGGCTCAGGAGGCGAAAAGGATTTCAGGAAACAGCCTATCCGCCTCTGAAAAAGGGGAACCTCTTAAGATACTCATACTCGGTAACGGCAGCGGCACCTTCGCAAGCCAGTGCACCGAGTACTTTGAAGGCTCTGTGATTGAGGGCGTGGAGATAGACCGGAAGATAACCGATCTGGCCCTGAAGTATTTTGATATGCCGGAAAGCGTCAGCGTCACCACCTACGATGGCAGAGCATACCTTCAGACCATCGATCATATTTACGACATTATTATGGTCGATGCCTATCAGGATATCACGATCCCTTTTCAGATGAGCTCTGTGGAGTTCTTCCGCCTGGTAAGGGATCATCTGAGTCCTGAAGGGGTGATGGTTGTAAACATGAATATGCACTCGGATGGCGAGGGCAGCATAAACCAGTACCTGTCTGATACTATATCCTCGGTTTTTGAGGACGTGGTGACTGCGGAAGTTCCTTATACCACCAATATCGAGCTATTTGCAACAAAGAATGGGTCCTGCGCGGGGCTTCTTGAAGAGGGCAGCAAAAGACTTGCAGATACAACGCTGCAGCGCCAGATGCAGCGTATCCAAAGAGATCTGGTAAGCTATGAGGCAGGAGAACACATCCTTACCGATGACAAGGCTCCTGTGGAGGTCCTTGGCATGTCCATGATAGACAGCCTTATAAGAGAGGAACTGGGCTATTACAAGCAGATCTATAAGGAAGGCGGATTGGGCGCTTTGCTTGAATCTTTCTAATATATAGCTTTTTTTATCAGCATTCTAAATTAGTAATATATGCCTCCGGGTGATAAGATTCTATGGTCAATGAATTTTACTCGGAGGTATTTATATGAGTTATGAACTTCCCGCATCTTTTGAAGAATTCGCAGCCGGAAGACAGGCAGGATTCTTAAGGGTTAAAGAGAGAAAAGAGCAGGGCGGCAAGGTAGCCGGAACCTTCTGCGCTTTCACTCCTGTTGAACTGCTGGATGCAGCAGGCTTCCTTGCAGCAAGCCTCTGCGGCATGAGCAATGAGACCATTCCCATTGCTGAGACCGAGCTTCCCAAGAATATCTGCCCGCTGGTAAAATCTAGCTACGGCTTCTATCTTTCCGACAAGTGCCCCTACACCTACTTTGCGGACCTTATCGTAGGCGAGACCACCTGCGACGCTAAAAAGAAGATGTACGAAATGCTTGGCAAGGGCAAGAATGTATACACTCTGCACCTGCCCCAGGGCATCAAAGCTCCCTATGCAAAGGAACAGTGGATCTCTGAGCTTCACAGATTCCACGATTATCTTGAGGAGACCTTCGGCGTTACCATCACCGATGACGATCTGAGAAAGGCTGCTGCAAGAAGAAACGAATTCAGAGCGGCAAGAGCCCGCATGCTGAACCTGCTTTCCGCAGATGTTCCCCCCGTATCCGGCACTGAGCTTTATGCTTTCCTGGACGGACTCGGGTTCGTATTCGACCTTGACGAAGCCATCAAGAAGGTAAACGATCTGGCTGACCAGATGTCCACACATATCAGCGAAAAGGTCACCCCGGGCGGCAAGCGGATACTGGTTACCGGATGCCCTATCGGCGGCGTTTACAAGAAGGCAGTAGGCGCTATCGAAGCTAACGGCGCAAACGTCGTATGCTACGAGAACTGCGGCGGCATCAAGCCCCTCAGAAACAGCGTAAATCTGGACAACCCCGACATCTACGATGCGCTGGCTGAATACTATCTGCACATCGGATGCTCCGTAATGACACCCAATGAGGAGCGTCTCAAGATGTATCCTGAGCTCTTCAAGGAGTTCAAGGTAGATGCAGTTCTGGATCTGGATCTTCAGGCCTGCCACACCTACATCATCGAAGGCTACACCATCAAGCAGCTCTGCAAGGAGTATGGCGTTCCCTACATGCAGCTGGAGACCGATTATTCCGAAGCAGATGCAGGTCAGATCAGTACAAGGATCGCAGCATTCCTGGAAACACTGGAGGATTAAACTTAAATCTATAAATGGCAGGGGGCAGGCCTATGTGCCTGTCTTTTGCCTGTTTAAACGGAGCAACACATGGAAAAATACTCAATTGGCATTGATATAGGCTCGACCAGCGCCAAAACTGTTGTCGTTGATGAAAATAAAAATATCATTTTTACTAATCTGCAGCCAACAGGCTGGTCCAGCATCGAGACCGCAGAAGGCATAAGAAAGCTGCTGATAGAACAGGGCTTCGATCCTGCAGGGGCTGAAAAGGTCATAGCAACGGGCTACGGCCGTATTTCCGTGCCCTATGCCACTAAGACCGTCACGGAGATCAGCTGCCACGGCAGAGGCGCAGTGGAGCTTTTCGGAAGCAGGGACATAACCGTTATCGACATCGGCGGACAGGATACCAAGGTCATCTCTGTCGTGGACGGAAGCGTACGGGATTTCCTTATGAACGATAAGTGCTCTGCAGGCACGGGCCGCTTCCTGGAGGTCATGGCCAATTCTCTTGGAGTGAGCCTTCCCACGCTCTGCGAGATGGCAGAGAAGGGCGGCGGTGTCAAGATCAGTTCCATGTGCACCGTATTTGCGGAATCCGAGGTCATCTCCCTTATAGGAAAGGGCGAAAGCCGCGAAAACATCGCATTTGCCGTGGTCAACTCCATCATAGAAAAGGTGGTCTCCCAGGTGGGAAGACTGCAGGGAGCCAGCACCAATTACTGCCTTACCGGCGGTCTCTGCGACATGGAGTACATAAGGGCCAGCCTTGAAAAAGCCCTCGGCCATCCTGTGGTCACCCGTCCGGAAGCACGCTTCGCCGGAGGACTTGGCGCAGCCATCCGTTAATAAACTTTCTGAAGCATCGTCAGAGGTCTGTCAGTTTGACAGGCCTTTTTTGCTGTGCTAAACTCGGAGTATATTAAGTTTGGGAGGGATTTATCGTATGAAAAAGTTCTTATCAGTTATTGTTTCCATGCTTCTGATTCTGAGCCTGCTGGCAGGCTGCGGAGGGGAGAGCTCTTCTAAGGACCAGCCTGCATCTCAGCCCGCCGGGCAGTCTTCTCAGGCAAACGAAACTGCATCTTTGCCGTCTGAAAGCGCTGCTGCAGATACCGGAAGCACATCTGCAAATACAGGAAGCGATGCGCCCGCAAAAACCGAAGAAAAGGCACCGGAAGCTCCTGCTTTCAGCCTTGAATTCGAATCCCGCGCTTTCGAACACACCCGCAATGACGAATACTTTAACGGTCTTGCTTATGCAACCAACAGCTCGGATCAGACCCTCTGTGTGAATATAAAGTATCAGGTCATAGATGTAGACGGCAATGTAATGTCTGCATACAACAGATTTGCGGACCGTTATACAGATACGTTCAAGACTTCGCTGTATATTCCGGCAGGGGCAAAGGATCTGCCCATAGGATTTCCTCTGTCTGATGGTCTGGGATATGACATCAAGAAAGACGAAAGAATGCCTGTGATCGATCATGTGGAATACGAGATAACAGGCTCTGAACCGGTAGAGATCGAGGATATAAGGGATCATTTCTCGCTCGGCGATTATAATCTCAATAATGGCTATATGCATTATTCCATCATGCCTGACCAGGAAATACTGGATAATTATGCCAGCATCTATCTCAATTATACGATACTGGCCTATGAAAACGGAGAGCTTATAAGCCTGATGTGCTGCGATGATTTTCCCTATGGCAACAGCTCAAGAAGCGTGGCTTATGCAAAAGAACACGATAACGGAGCTTTTATAGCCTATCATGATGTGCCATACAAGAAGAATGTCGACAAGTGGGAGATGTATCTTGGCTGCATCAGCGGCGAAAAGAACTGATAAGTCTGCAGGCCAGAGACAGGTGCAATGTATTACGTTTATATAATTCTCTGCGAAGATAATACTCTATATACAGGGATCACCACGGATCCCAAGCGGCGACTTAAGGAGCATAAAGAGGGGACCGGGGCAAAATACACCAGAGCGCACGGAGCGCTGGAGATGGTCTATCTTGAGGAGGCTCCTGACAGAGCTGAGGCTTCAAAAAGAGAAGCTGCCATAAAAAAGATGAGCAGGGAAGCCAAACTTAGACTGATCAAAGGTAAGTAAACATAAAAATAATTATTCATAATATAAGTACAGGAGGTAAATATGAACCCGCAAGTTGACAAATGGATAGAAGATCACAAGCAGGAGCTTATAGCCGATCTTCAGGCCTGCCTGCGCTATCCCACGCTGCAGGGCGAGGCTTTGGAGGGCATGCCCTTTGGCAAGGATGTGTACGACTGTCTTGAGAACACTCTTGCCATGGCGCAGTCCATGGGCTTTGAGACCGCAAATCTGGACGGTTACTGCGGTTACGTGGATTACGGCGAAGGAGACGAGACTCTTGGCATACTGGCTCATCTGGATGTTGTCCCCACAGGCGATGGCTGGCTCTATCCGCCTTTTGCCGCAGAGATCCACGATGACAAGCTCTACGCAAGAGGCGCTCTTGATGACAAAGGCCCTGCCATCATGTCCATATACGCTTTGAAAGCTGTAAAGGAATGCGGCATTCCTCTTAAGCGCAGAGTGCGCGTTATTCTTGGCTGCAACGAAGAGACAGGCATGAAGTGCATAGATCACTACATCGAAAAGATGGGTATGCCGGACCTTTCCTTCAGCCCTGATGCCAATTATCCTGTCGTAAGCTCTGAAAAGAGCGGCTGCGGCGCGGTGATCAGGAAGGAATACCCCTCTGCAATAAAAATGGAAGCCGGTCAGGCTGCAAACATCGCCCCCGGAACTGCCTGGGCCATCGTTCCCATCGACAGAAAGACCGTTAACCGCTGCCTGAGCGCTGTTCAGCTGCCGGAAGGACTGTCCTGGACCCTTGAAAGCCTGGAAGAGGGCACAAAAATCAATATGCAGGGCATAAGCTGCCATGCATCGCTGCCCTGGGAAGGCGCAAATGCGCTGCAGGCGCTGATCTACTGCATGATCACTCTTCCGCTTGAAGGCGAGGATAAGAAGACCATCGAAGCACTGGTAAAGAACTTCAAGATGGATTATTATGGCCAGAGCCTTGGTCTGGATTTTGAAGACTATTCGGGAAGGCTCACCTGCAATCTGGGTGTGATGCGCTGGGACGAGAACGGCATGAGTCTGAAGCTGGATCTGAGAGTTCCCACAAGCATGGACAAGGACTTTATAAAGGGTCAGCTGGAGAAGGCTGCAAAGGAGGCCGGAGGCAAGCTGGAAGGCTGGCGCTACGGCATGGGCTTCTCTATCCCCGAGGATTCCGAGCTGGTACAAGGCCTGCTGAAGGTATTCATAGACCGCACCGGAGAAAAGGACGCCAAGCCCATGAGAATAGGCGGAGGCACCTATGCAAGGCATCTTAAGAATGCTGTAAGCTTCGGCCCCGAGGGCTACAAGTGCCCCAGCAGCGTACACGTTGCCAACGAATATCTGACCATGGAACAGATCGATATCAACACCAAGCTGCTGGCAGATGCCATCATGGCTCTCGCAGCGGAATAAAGCAAAAAAAGAATCGCCCGGAAGCGCTGCTTCCGGGTATTTTTCTATACGTAGATCTGTATGGCCGAATGAAGGTTTCTTATCAGGACATTGTTGTGCGATATGGCTTTTTCTCCGTCAAGAGTCCATGCTTTGTTGCCCTCAAACTCAAACCGGACCTCCCTGGCTTTTATAAAGTCGAACATGCCGCTGGAGAAATCGTTGGCAGTAAGACCGCTGATTATTTCAGTAATGTCGCCGGGGCTTTCGGGGTAACGTATCAGCATCAGTTCGAAAAGTCCGTCATTCAGGTCTATGTCCTTTTTTGAGAGCTTTACTATGCCTCCGGCGGATGTGGTATTGCTTACAGAGCAGAAGATGTAGCTGCTCTTGTAGCGGACTCCGTCAGCGTATATAACAGCGCGCTCCGGTTCAATGTCCGCCCAGCCTCTGAGTCCTTCGATAATGTATGCGAAGTGTCCGAGTATGTTCTTCAGATCCTGAGCCGCGTTATAAGAGGCGGCGGTAAAAGCACCGAAGGATGCAATATATGAAAAATACTTTTCTTCTCCGAACTGGCCTATATCCAGCAATCTGATGCTGCCATCCACTATAGCCTGTGCAGCCTCTGCAGGATCGGATGATATGCCAAGAGTTGCAGCAAAGTCGTTGGTGCTGCCGCAGGGAATATAACCTAAAGGTATGGCTGCTTTATGATTGGGACTGACATTGAGCAGCCCCGTGATAGCTTCATTGAGTGTGCCATCGCCCCCGCAGCAGACTATCATGTCGTAGTTTTCGGATGCGGCTGCTTCTACTATCTGTCTGCAGTGGTCGCGGTGCTGGGTGAGGGCGGTCCTCACGCTCCAGCCTTGTTTGCAGAACACGTCCAGCACCTCGAAAAGAGCCGTGCGGCCTCTTAGCTTGCCGGACACAGGATTTACTATGAACAATACGTTTTTCATCGATACTTAGACCTCAGCAATAAAATCAACTAATAATAGCATAAATACTGGTATTTGTGTGTGATTTTATGTATAATACAAAAATAATAGCGCCATCATGAAGGCAATATGAAATCATCAGGTATTTTTTCAGGAGATTTGAAATGGTCAAAGAATTTAAGGAATTCATAGCCCGCGGCAATGTTATGGATATGGCTGTAGGCGTAGTAGTCGGCGGCGCTTTCACCGCTATTGTAAATTCCCTGGTAAAGGACATCATCATGCCTCTTATCGGCATCCTCACCGGAGGAGTAAGCTTCGAGGAGCTTAAGATAGTGGTAGGCGAGGCTGAGCTCTGCTACGGCAACTTCATTCAGAACGTGGTGAACTTCCTGCTAATTGCCCTGACTATGTTCTTTGTAGTTAAGAGCATCAACAAGATGCACAAGAAGGAAGAAGCAAAGGAAGCTTAGTATTATCTGCTGCCGCGGAGTTTTGTCTCTGCGGCAGCTAATGGTGTTTTCTATGGAAAAGTACAGGCACAGGGTCCAGTATTACGAGACCGACAAGATGGGTATAGTCCATCATTCCAATTACATAAGGTGGATGGAAGAGGCCAGAGTCGATTTTCTTTCCCAGATAGGCTGGAATTACGATCGTCTGGAGTCTCTTGGCGTTGTATCGCCTGTGCTCGAGGTCGAATGCAAGTACAGGCAGAGCGTGCGCTTCCCGGAGCTTATCACCGTAAATGTCAGCGTCCTCAAGTTCGATGGCCTTAAGCTGAAGCTGAACTACGAGATGCTGAACGAGAAAGGAGCTTTAGTCTTCAAGGGGCAGTCCGTTCACTGCTTCCTGGACAGCGAAGGACGTCCCATCCGGATGAAGGAGAAATACCCCGAGTTCTACAAGTCCATGATGTACTTCCAGGAGACTGAGCTGCAGCCCGAGAAATTATTTTAGAAAAACATAAAAAACCACTTTACAAAACAAAGCGGATTTGCTATTATATCAAAGTCGATTTGCGGTATTGGCGGAATTGGCAGACGCGTACGGTTGAGGGCCGTATGGGTAACACCGTGATGGTTCAAGTCCATTATACCGCACCAAAAAAGCTGTTCCTTTCGGAACAGCTTTTTTCTTTGTCTTTTGAGGCTTTAGAACTTCTTGATGTTCCCGTCCTTGTTGAACAGGGGCAGGGGAGCCAGGAACTTGATGTCGTCTCTGTTGGCTGCATCGCCCTCGGCAAGGACTGCTATTTTGTCGGAAACTATGCCTCCGGCCAGCTCGATCAGAGCTTCCATTGCCTTCAGGGAACCACCGGTGGAGATTACATCGTCCATGATCAGAATGCGCTTACCCTTGATCAGCTCGGCATCGTCGCGGCCCAGATACAGCTTCTGAACGCCTGCGGTGGTGATGGACTGATCTTCAACGTGAAGGGGATCCGGCATGTAGGCCTTGGGTCCTTTTCTTGCGATGAAATACTTGTTTGCGCCGCTCTGACGGGCCATTTCGTGAATAAGAGGAATGCTCTTGGCCTCAGCGGTAAAGATATAGTCGTAGCTGTCTGCGGGGACCAGCTTCAGCAGCTCTCTTGCGCAGGCAACAGTAAGCTCAACATCACCGAAGCAGATGAATGCGCCGATGTAAAGATCGTCAGTAATTTTGCAGATAGGCAGTTCTCTGTGGAGCCCTGCAATATCGATAGGATAAGTCTTAGCCATAGTATAGTTTAATTCCTCCATTCCCGGACCTGCTGCCTGAGCCATTCTTCCAGCTCGGCCATTCCCTCGCCTGTCTTTGCAGATACAGGGAAGATCCTGATCCTCGGATTTATGTTATATACTCTTTCCTTGAATTTTTCAATATCGAAACTGAAATAGGAGATCGCATCTATCTTGGCTATTACAAGAGCATCGCTTTCGATGAACATGAGCGGGTATTTGAGGGGCTTGTCATCGCCCTCCTGAACCGATGTGATCATAAGCTTTCTGCCGGAGCCGGTGTCGTATTCTGCGGGGCAGATAAGATTTCCCACGTTCTCCAGGAATACCAGATCCAGTCCGTCGTAGCCCATGGCGTGCAGCGCATTGGCGGTCATTCCTGCGTCCATGTGGCACATGCCATTGGTGTGAGCCTGAATTGCCACGGCGCCCAGTGCTTCGATGGCTTCTGCATCGACGGTGGAGTCGATATCGGCTTCCACAACACCTATCTTAGTATCAGTCATGTCTTTGATGATGCGGGAGAGCAGGGTGGTCTTGCCGGAGCCTGCGGCGCTCATCAGATTGATCATAAGAGTCCCTTTTTCCTTCATCTCCTGACGGAGGGCATCCGCATCGCGGTCGTTGGACTCGGTTATGCTTTCTTCAAGTTTAATCAGCCTCATATTCAGCTCTCCTTTCGTCTATGGTCTTCTCCAGCCAGCTGCAGAATTCGTCTATGCCTTCCTGTGTCTTGGCGGAGATAGGGAAGAACAGCGCTTTGGGGTTCAGGGCATGTACTCTGGGCTTGAGGGCTTCGATGTCAAAATCAAAAGCCGGGGCGGCATCGATCTTATTTACCAGGATAACGTCACCGATAGTGAACATAAGCGGGTACTTGAGGGGCTTGTCGTCGCCTTCGGGAACGGACAGCACCACCAGGCGCAGGTCTGCTCCGACTTCAAATTCTGCGGGGCACACCAGATTGCCTATGTTCTCCATGATCAGAAGATCCAGTCCATCGATTCCCATGCGCTCCATGCCGCGGCTGGTCATGTCAGCGTCCATGTGGCAGAGTCCGCCGGAGTGGAGCTGGATCACCTTGACGCCGGTGTCGGAGATGGTCTTCGCGTCCACATCGGACTCGACATCAGCCTCCATAACACCGATCTTGTACTTCTTTCCGAGTCTGTCGATGATGTGGAGCAGGGTGCTGGTCTTGCCGGCGCCGGGTGAGCCCATCAGGTTTATAAAGAAAGTCTTGTTTTTCCTAAGGAGCTCACGGGTCTGCTCGGCAACTGCATCGTTGCTGGCGATGATCCTCTCCTTAGTTTCGAATATCTCGTAGCTCATAACGGTTCCTTTCTGTACTAAAACTCTTAACAATTAATTTTACCATATAAAGAGCCAGGCCGCAACGACCTGGCTGTATTTGAGATGTCAATATATATGCTCTATATATGCTCTGTGCCTATGCAATGCTGTGCTTTATTATGGCAATTATGGTCAGAAGGATGGGATAGAAGAGGTAGAAGATAAGCTTGAAGCTGTTGCTGTTGGGGCCTCTTTTGCCATTGTAGAGCCATATGGCGATCATGGCGGGAATGCTGGTGGAGATCTCGTTCAGAGCTATGCTCATGCCCCAGAAGCTGATGATTATGTGGGCATCGGTCTTCATGTAAAAGCTCAGGATGCCAAGGAAAACTGCCATAAAGAGCTTCGGGTAGGTGATCTTCTCAGAAATGTAGAATACCATCACTATCAGTATGCCGTAGCCGGACATTTCGAGGCTCAGGAGGCCGCCGATGCGCCATGCCAGCAGGCAGAGCAGTATCTCCGAGCCTATGGTTATGAAGAGATTGTTGGTCTCCAGCCTTACGGTCTCGGCCAGGTAGATGCAAATGCCTCCGGCCAGCAGGGTAAAGAGCACGTTCTGGCTGTCGGTGTTCAGGAAGCTGCCGCTGACCATGTAGTTGAAGGGGATCTCGCTTATCATGGCGAAGATGAATATCCTTCGCAGGTACAGGTAGCGGTCCGAGCTCTTTTCGAATCCCTCGGCAAGCAGGAAAGCGAAGATCGGGAAGGCAAACCAGTTCAGATACTCGAAGAACTCCGGTCCCACGCCAAGATACACCCTGATATAGCAGGCAATGGTGGCCAGTATGGCCATCAGCCTCAGGATGAATGAGTTTATGCCGAAGGCTTCGGTTTTCTGAAGATTTGGTTTTGCCATCGTTATCTGAGGGAGCCGTGCCTGAGAATTGATCTTCCCGGCGCAGTCCAAAAAAAAGCAATAAAAAAGCTGCAGTTAGTATACCACAGCTTTTTGAAAAATCAAACTACAGAATATTGATGCCGGCTTCCCTGCAGGCCTGTCTTGTCTCCTCATCCCACACTGCGGACTGGACCTCGCCGATGTGAGCGCAGCCCATAAGCAGCATGCAAAGCCGGCTCTGGCCTATGCCTCCGCCTATGGTGTAGGGCAGCTCTCCTGCCAGCAGAGCCTTGTGGAAGGGCAGCTCCCGGCGGTCATCGCAGCCGGCCAGGGTCAGCTGGCGGTCAAGAGATTCGGGGGACACGCGGATGCCCATGGAGGAGATCTCGATAACATCGTCCAGGATCTCGTTGTAGAAGAGAATGTCGCCGTTCAGCTCCCAGTCGTCGTAGTCCGGGGCTCTGCCGTCGTGGGGCTCGCCGTTGGAAAGCTTTCCGCCTATCTTGCTCAGGAATACGGTGTGGTGCTCCTTCACAAGAGCGCTTTCCCTTTCCTTTGGAGTGAGATCGGGATACATGTCCAGCAGCTCCTGGGAAGTTATAAAGAACACGTTTCTTTCCTTTGGTGTAAGCTCGTTGAGCTGGGGAAACTTGGCCCTGAGCTCAAGCTCGGTGTCGCAGATGGCGTTGACTATCTTCTCCACGGTGTTGCGCAGATAGTAGAAATTGCGGTCCTCGGGACGGATCACCTTCTCCCAGTCCCACTGGTCGACGTAGACGGAGTGGAGATTGTCCAGGTCCTCGTCTCTTCTGATAGCGTTCATGTCGGTGTAGAGGCCGTTTCCAACGTAAAAATCGTAGATCTTAAGGGCGTGGCGCTTCCACTTTGCCAGAGACTGAACTATCTGGCAGTGCCTGCCGTCCTCTTTGATCTCAAAATCCACCTTGCGCTCGTAGCCGTTGAGGTCGTCGTTCAGACCGGTGGCGGCTTCGAGGAAGAGCGGGGCGGATACTCGGGTGATGTTCAGCGCCTGGCTAAGATGCCGCTCGAAAATATTGTGAATAAGGCCGATAGCCTTCTGGGTCTCGTAATTGTTTAGCTTAGATTTGTAGTTTTCTGGTATAATGATGCTGCTCATGAAATGTACCTCCGGGCTGCAGTAAAGCCCATTTGAAAAAATATGGGTTTAGTTTAGCCCATTAAAGTGTTTCACGCAAGATTTTTATTGATTTCTGCGAATAAATTTTACCGGAAAGGGATAAACGTTCGGATATGTTACTTACAAACGAAGACTTTTGCATTGAAAAGATAGCAAAAAGCGGACAGGTCTTCCGCATGAACAAAAGAGCTGACGGCTGGTGGCAGCTTGTAGCCATGGATAAGCTGCTGCTTTTACGGGAGCCGGAAGGGGCTGAGCCGGAGGCAGACGGCTGCATCTACGGGGCTGAGCTTATGTGCAGCGAATACGAATACAACGGCTATTGGAAGAGGTATTTCGACATGTTCTCTGACTATGCGGATTACCGGGCTTCTGTGGATCCGGAGGATCTTTTCCTTACTGAAGCCGCAGAATACGGCAGAGGCATACGCATACTGATGCAGGACCCCTGGGAGATGCTGATTACCTTCATAATCTCCCAGAGGAAGAACATCCCGGCCATAAAGTCCTGCGTGGAAGCCATTTGCAGAAAATTCGGACGGCGCATAGAGGACGAAAGGGCTGAGGGGGGCTTTTACTATGCCTTTCCGACTCCTGAGGAGCTTGCCGGCGCATCGGAGGAGGAGCTTCGGGGCTGTTCTCTGGGCTACAGGGCGCCTTACATAAAAGAGACAGCAGCGGAAATAGCAGGGGAGTATTATTTTGTCCTGGACAGTCTGCTGCTTGCGGAAAACGAGGACTTGCTGAAGGTTTTGATGGGCTTCACCGGCGTGGGCACCAAGGTGGCAAACTGCATAAGCCTTTTCGGGTACCACAGGATAGACGCCTTCCCGATAGATGTGTGGATCTCCAGAATACTGGAGGAGCACTACCCCAACGGTTTCCCCTTCGAACGCTACAAGGGTTTTGCGGGGATAATGCAGCAGTACATGTTTTTCTACGCCATATCCCACAAATAGCCAGGGCTAACCCCTTTTGATGATAGAAGCTATCGAAAAATGTCAACATACAAGTGTGCATTATCTGTTCTTTGATAGTACAAAAGTGATAAAATACTCGAAGCAAATTATATTTTTTATTGTTCGACAGGAGCTTTAAAATGTTATCAATCATCAAAAACCAGTACCTGCTGATCTTCCTCATCAGCGCTATTGGTTATCTTATCGGCCGCATCGAGATCAAAGGTCTGTCTCTGGGCACCTCCGGTGTACTGCTGGTAGCTCTGGTGTTCGGTCACTTCGGACTAGTCACTCCCGGCGTCATCAAGACCTTCGGCCTCTGCATCTTCGTAGGCGCTGTAGGCGTAATTGCAGGCCCTGTGTTCTTCAAGAACTTCAAGAAGGGCGCTCTGCAGTACATCATCCTCGGTTTTGTGACCATCATTACCGGCGCGCTCGTGTGCATAGCAGCCATCAAGCTGTTCAACATCCCCACAGGTCTTGCTTCCGGACTTATGACCGGCGCTCTGACCAGCACTCCGGGCCTTGCCGCTGCTCAGGAAGCTACCGGCGATCCTATGGCTGCAGTAGGCTACGGCATTGCTTATCCCTTCGGCGTAGTTGGCGTTGTACTCTTCGTGCAGCTGCTGCCCAGGATCCTGAAAACTGACATCAAGGGCGAAATGGCTGACATGGTCAAGATGTCTCAGGAGGCAGAAGCCAGCCAGAACACTCAGAATTTCCTGAACATCGAGCCCTCCGGATTCTTTGAATTCGCAGTGGTGATCGCCATCGGCGTTGCGATCGGCCTCATCAAAGTGCCTCTCGGAAACGGCGCAAGCTTCTCTCTTGGCACCTCCGGCGGTCCGCTGATCGCAGGGCTTATAATCGGCCACTTCGGCCACATCGGACCCATCAACATGCGTCCTCCCAAGAACACCATGAACGTTATGAGAGAGTTCGGCCTCTGCATGTTCCTTGTAGGCGCAGGCACCGAAGCCGGCCAGGGTTTCATTGAGGTCCTTAAGCAGTACGGCGCTTCTCTGTTCATCATCGGCGCATTCATGACCCTGATCCCCATGATCCTGGACCTTGTCCTTGCAAAGACTCTGATGAAGATGAAGACTCTGGATGCTCTGGGCTCCATCACCGGCGGCATGACTTCCACTCCGGCTCTGGGCACTCTGATCCAGGTTGCAGGAAACGATGCAATTGCTGTAAGCTATGCAGCCACTTATCCTATTGCTCTGGTTATGGTGGTACTGGCAGCGCAGTTCATAGGCGTGCTTCTGTAAAAGATTTTGAGTATGAGCGGCTTCGAAAGAGGCCGCTTTTGATTGATGGCGTGGTTAGTTATAGCTAACTTTAAAAAGTGTGCATGGTTACTCAGTTGATAACATGGTGCAAGGGTTATATGTGATGAACAGGATAAAAAGTAGGCCTAGTTACTCGGTTGATAACAAGGTGCAAGGGTTATATGTGATGAACAGGATAAAAAGTGGGCCTAGTTACTCGGTTGATAACAAGGTGCAAGGGTTATATGTGATGAACAGAATCAAAAGTGTGCCAAGGAGACAAAATTACGAAGGTCTCGGCAACTTTGAAAGAAAGCTTACGGTGTTTTGTGCCATACGACTTGAAAAAGAGACTTTTTGGCAACGCATAAGGCTTGGATGCTAAAGAAATAACGAAATGTGGATTTTAAAGCATACAGTTCATATGGCTAAAAATGCAATTATTTACCAAATATAGCCAATTAATAGCATAAAATGGTTGTTGCAGCAAGCAATAAATGGTAATATATCCATCATCAGTTATTACAGTATAAAATCGAAAGATGGGTATGAGATGGACTATTATCAAATCATTGAGTCAATGTTGACGGCAAGTGAGGAAACCATAAAGCTTGTCACAAAAGACCTTAAGCTTTCTCCAAAGGGGCGTCTTTGCATATCGAACGGCAAAAACGGGCCGCGTTTTATGCGGGAGAGTTATCGGGACGGACGGCGTATACGCAAAGGTGTCGCCAGAGATAAGGAATTGCTTTATAATCTGGCGCACAAGGCTTATCTGGAGGCATATCTTGAGAATATGCAGAGCTTTAACGAGGAGCTGAAGCTTTTTCTGGATAAGCTAAGCCTCCAGGGTCTGTCAGGAAATATGCTAAGCAACCAGGGTCTGTCAGGAAATAGGCTAAGCAACCAGGGTCTGTCGGAAAACAAGCAGAGTCTCCCGAGGGTGGTGGAGAACAAACAGATTCTCCCAGAACTATCTGAAAACATAAGGAAGGGAAAGTATTTTCCTGATGGTCAGGGAAATAACAGGATGTACAGGTTCCCGCTGGACCCGATGGATGTGATTAAGAGCATGCATCCGAATTTTAGGCTTCTTGATCCCGCGCTTATACTGAATCCGGGGCTGGTGAACGGGATGCCCGCCTTTCCGAACCCGTCGCAGTCGGTGCGGCCGGTGCAGCTGAGGTCTGATATAGGCAGCATCAGCCCGGAGGAGTGGGGCTGCATGCCGTACTGCGAAAACCTGTCTCATCCGGAGCACAAAAATCACACGACGCCTAAGGGGTTCAAGGCCAGATCCAAATCCGAGGTATCGGTACTGGGGCTTTATGACGTGAGGCCATTGTTTTATCACTATGACGAGACCTTTCTGATCGGAGACGAGCAGATATCGCCGGACATTATTGCAGTAAAGAACAATGGCAAGCTGATAATCCACGAGCATTTCGGGCTCGACAATCCGCAGTACAACAATCGAAACAAACGCAAGCTGTGGCTTTACGAGAAGGCGGGCTTCAGACAAGGTCACAATCTTATACTGAGCTACGACAAGAAGGACGGCTCCATAGACATGAGGCTGATCGCTGCGATGATCGACAGCTATTTTGAGCTGTAGGTGGTGCCCTTCGTTCCGAGATGTGTTAAAATCAATCCGAAAGGTGAATGCTATGAACAATCCATATTTCAAGAATCTTAAGACTGTAGTCTACGACATAGAGACCAGCGGGCTGTCGTTCAAGAACAACCCAATCATTTCCGTGTCCTTCTGCTATCCGGACACGGGCGAGCTGGTGCAGCTCTTTTCTGAGCATCCCAGGGCGGAGGGCAAGATGCTCCGGGACTGCCTGGACATCCTTTCCGAGGCTCAGGTGGTGGTGGGATACAACAACGACGCCTTCGACAATATCTACGTGCTTACCCGCGCCAGAATGCTGGGCGTGGCGGACCGGCTGCCCTTCAACTGGTCAGTGGATATGTACAAGTGGCTCAAGAAGTACTGGCCGGTGGCTAAGACCATGCCGCACCTGAGGCAAAAGGATGTGGAGCACGCGCTTGGGATCTCGGAGGAGCGGACGGACCGGATAGACGGGGGCGAGTGCATCCCGCTCTATAACCAGTGGCTGGCCTTTGGCGACGAGGATGCCAGGGATAAGATTCTGCTGCACAACGGCGACGATGTCCGTCAGCTGGCGGCGATCTACAATAAGATCAATTTCCTGCCGTGGCACGAAATCGCTTTTTCAGAGGGGTTTATGATAGCGGACGGTATTTTACCCATAAAGGTCAGTTCCGGCTCTCTGAAGGGCAATTCCGCGGCTTACAGGGCCATTCTGGCTAAGGGATTGATGCCCGCAAGCATATATACGGACCAGTATCATCTTGAATATAATTCATTTACCGGCGAGGCGGTGCTGGAGCTGAATCTGGAAAAGAAGGGCGACTACAGGTTCCTGGATCTGCAGGCGCTGGGTATCGATGACCCGTCGATGGCGGAGATACGCAGCATGCCCGGCTGCAAGAACGGATTTCTGGTGGCTGCGGAGGGCAAGAATGTGAATTACATGGAGCTCAACGCTCTGGCCCGGATGTTCTTCAAGAGACTGTAGCAGGAAAATTAAATGTAATTAATTGATATAATTGCTTCATAATGGTAAATTAGTTTAAGCAAAAGCGACCCGAAACGGTAGGCGGTTAATCACAGTCCGTTATCCCTGCAGATATGCTGAAAAACGCAAATCGCAGATACGGGAGGTGATAATCTTGATGAGTTCATACGAAATGTTCTCGATTATAGTTGGCGTAGCCACATTGATCGTTGAAATATTGATCTATGTACACAAAAAGAAATAACTGCCGCTAGTAACGAAGTGAAGCAGTTATTTCTGTGAAACTCTGTGACTAACCGTCACCGGTTGCTTTTGCTGTATCCATAATAGCAGATTTGGCGCAGAAATCAAGGGCTTGAGGGAATACTTCACAATAAACTGTAAAAGCAATCGGAAAGCATAAACACGAACCGCATCGCACCCTCAGCGACGCGGTCTTTTTAATGCGTCGGATACAGATTTTTGTACAGCCCGGAGTGTATATATGTATATGGGACAGTATTCAGTATACATAGAATAGCATGGAGGGAGATCAGATGCTTATGCACTTCAACAGTCTGACGCCGGTGGATATGATCTTCAAGACCGACATCAAAGGCGAGCTGACACCGGTAAGATTCAGGATAGGTATACCCCGGGAAGGCAATCAGGTTTGCAACATCACCGGATACAGGCTGATAGAGCCAAAAGGGGAGACCACCACCGCCGACGGCGTGTACCTGGGGCGCAACGTGGTCTGCTACGATGCCGCGTTCTGCACCGAATACGGCACCACGCATAAAGCCAGGATATATTACTTCAAGGAAAACACGATCTGGGGGATAAGCGGGATAAGGAACTGATCTGACGATCCGCCTGGCCGGCTGCAGATGACACATCCGACTGATCTTGAATTCGGATAGGGGGAGGCGTATAGGGCGACAGGTTGTATAGATACTAATTTCATGTAGCCCGGATTTTGTGATATAATTATCATGTAATATTATAAGCTGTAATTATCACAAGGTTAAACCGATTTATCGATTGAGGCAAACCATGAAACTCATAGATAACACAACAACTACATTAAAAGATGACCTATCTGTCGAAATAAAGCAGGGAAGTAAGATTTCAATTGCTGCCGCCTGTTTTTCCATTTACGCATTTCAGGAGCTGAAAAAGGAGCTTCAAAGTATTGAAGAACTAAGATTTATCTTTACTTCTCCCACTTTTACAACTGAGAAAGCCAGAAAGGAAAAGCGTGAATTCTACATACCAAGGCTGAATCGTGAAAGAAGCCTTTATGGCACTGAATTTGAAGTAAAACTCCGCAATGAACTCACGCAAAAGGCTATAGCCAAAGAATGCGCAGATTGGATTAGAGAAAAAGTTACATTCAAATCTAATACAACTAATGAAAACATGATGGGCTTCATCAATGTCGATGATAAGAACTATATGCCTGTTCAGGGTTTTACAACAGTCGATCTTGGTTGTGAGAGGGGCAATAATGCTTATAACATGGTTCAAAAGACCGAAACTCCTTTCTCTACAGCGTATATTGATCTTTTTAACAGTCTGTGGAACGATCAAAAGCGCATGGAAATCGTTACAGATGAAGTTCTTGACAATATAACTGCTGCATATAGTGAAAACGCGCCTGATTGCTTGAATCTGATGATGAAACTCTTACGGAAGAACAAATAGATGATTTTCTTGATCGTCTTGAAAAAGCTGGCTTCTTTTATGTAGGAGAAAAAAAGGCTTTAGAAATACTGGAAAATGAAAACAAGATTGCAATGATCCGGTATGCTGAGAACCAATTGTATGATGGAATCATGTACAAAGACGCTTTTGAAGGATTCTTTTCCAATCCAAAATGGAGGTACTTTGAAGGAAAAAGAGATGGTTCGGATGACATTGTAGAAACTATTGAGTTCACCGGCGGATGCTTATATAGGGAAAAGGAAGTTACAGCTCTTGTTCAGTTTGAACTCAATGAAGATGAAGGAAAATTCCAGGTCGTATATCTTTCATTTAATGATGTGCCTCAAGATGCTCTTATAATTTCGGGTTTGATCGATAAGGTCTTCTCTGATGCTCAGCTTAATGCAAAAAAGGTCAAACCAATCAATTAATTGATATTTGACCACCACTCACCCAAACTCCTCTCAAAACTCCTCTTAGAGACTTACAGGGGCATTCAGAGGGCAGGGGAGCAAATCGCAATCAGCAACATCATCAGTCTGTACGAATCATCTCCAAATGCTGAATGTGTCATCAGACGGATTATGGTATAATTCTTTATAACACTATATTTACAGGAGGTTTATGGATCATGGCACTTGTAGCACCTGAATTAGTAAAAAAATACTTTGAATCAGAGAACTTTACGATTTATACGGATGCAGAGGATGTTCTCCGCGTTGCCGTAGCATTAGATAATACCAGGATCGATGCAGTTCTGATTTTTGACGATGATTTTCACGTTGACATAGATTGCTTTAATTTTCTTGAGGTTCCTGAAGAAAAACTGGAACGTCTGAAATTGTATAAGGCGCTGAATGAGGCTAATCATACATATAAGTATGCGAAATTTACTGTCGACAGAGAAACCAAAAACATCTTCGCATCTTATTATGGCGTCATCCAGTTGGATTCATGCGGGGAAGAGTGCTTCG
>JAEEGL013342077.1_pt1 | contig 36552 bp, 23 predicted proteins | sample 9134231 | NCBI WGS metagenome assembly JAEEGL01 (sample SAMN16246548, study PRJNA631951) | gut metagenome | biome: gut microbiome; feature: rumen; material: fiber-attached | host: Bos | place: Iran: Karaj | collected 2018-10 | reverse complement strand
GATGTTCTTTGCTCTCCATTCCCCATAGAGCTGCCCGAACCTTGTCCAGTCGGTGGGGATAGGTTTCCGTCCCGTGTATTTGCCCTGTGCCTTTGCGATCTCGATGCCCTCACGCTGTCGCTGTTTGATCTGTTCACGCTCCAACTGAGAAATGGCAGCGAACACGGTGAGCATAAATTTGCCCGTAGGTGTGTCGGTGTCGATTTTCTCCTTGTGACTGATAAGGGTAACACCTTTGTCGTTGAGTGTGTCGATGATGTTCAGCAAGTCCTTTGTAGAGCGTCCTAAACGACTGATGCTTTCCACATAGAGGGTATCGCCCTCTCGCACATAGTCCAACATAGCCCTGAGCTGAGGGCGGTCGGTGTTCGCCACTGACAGCTTCTCGGAGAAGATGCGGTCAACCTGATAGTCGCACATGATCCCTGCTGACGAGCGGTTTCTTGGTGTTAAGTGGAAACTCTGATGTATCCGATTTTGCTCATAGTATCGTCCTTTCTTTATTCAAGAGTGTCTTTCTCTGCTGAGTGAGCTTCTTCTGTCTGTATTTCTCACGCTCACACTTCATCTGCTGTTCATCGATGTACTGGCGCACCTGTCGGGTGTACTTCTTCGCCGTTTCCAAAACAGCTACATTTCGGTATATAGCAAAACAAAGGATATGCTTTCCGTCATAATGTGGACGGTAGCATATCCTTATTTTTAACAAAAGTAACCATCGAAGCATTATATCCATTATCTGGGTGTATACAATATTATGCATATTGAAAAGAAATAGCCCTGAGAAATACTTGTATTGCAAATCTCAGGGCTGGTCTGTTATTCAGTTCAAATAGGGTATATGCTGATTTCGGCGTGCGCCATAATCATAATATCAACTTAAGCGGAACGAAAAGCGAGTGCGCCAATAGGCTAAGCCCTGTTGATAATGCCAATCACTTGTAAAGAAAAGGTCTTACCCCTTTATCATAGGGATAAGACCTAATATATACCGAAATATGGCTGTTTTGTAATCATTAAATTTCCGTTCTGCCATTTTGTGCGGCGGCAGTGTACAGAAACCCAAAAATGTTTTTTATAGGATGGCTAATACCCCACAATATGTTGAAAGATTGATTGATGATAGAAATAAGAGAGCTAATGAAGGATTATATAACTCTTCAGAAAATCTGCTTTTGTACTGGTTTAAGATAGCACCTGGATGTGGTGTGAATGGATCATTTGATTTTCAAAAGTATATTGACTGGTATGAATATGCATTGAAGTCTAACGAAAAAGATGAAATGCTGAGATTGTTTGCTGAAAACTCATATTATGCAGTAAAAGATGATTCTTTTATTATGTATAGAAAAGTTGCGGAATTCATAGAAAGATATTTTGATAACAGTCTTATGCAATCATTTGAAGTTGGGGTACTAAATTCGATAGGCCCAGTGGTTTTAGATTCAGAGTTGAATGCTTATAAAAAACTTCGTGATGAATTCGATGAAAAAGCAGTGTGCTGTGAGATGGAAGGATATGTGAAAATGTCTCGTGTTTTTAGAAGTGTATCTAAAATGATTGAATATAGAATAAGCAAAATATCAAATGAAGAATGAAATGCTATCTACGTTAAGCATAAGTTGTATGTTCTGCAAAAATATGCTATAATATAACGTATCATAGGGGAATTATAGCTTAAATCGGGGTATTGTATCTTGTGACTGGGGTTTACGATATGATTTCTGACAGATATATTAATAACAAATATCGTAGTTATCGATTTATACTGGCTATTGCGGCAACGATGCTCAATGTGTTGTTGTCTTATTTTGCTAGCAAATTCGGTTTGCCTCTGTATCTTGATTGTATAGGTGTTGTGCTTGTTGCTATGGTGGCTGGCTCATTGCCGGGTATCTTTGTTGCAGTCATGACCAATGCTCTGTGCGTATTCTACTACAGGGATTCTATATATTATTCTTTGATTTCTGTTCTTATAGCTATAATCTCAGCGGATTTTATCGAGAAAAATCGATACAAAAAACATATCAATTATATGAAGCTTATAGTTGAGCTTGCTGTTCTAAGTGGTATTATGGGTATTATATTCCAGCTTATACTTCTTGGTGATGTACAGTTTGATCAGGTGGCTGATGTTGCTTCTTATGTGGCAACGCGTGACAGTGCGGCTTTTTATATCGTCAGTACTTTGCTTTTGATCGCTATCAATGTGGTTGATAAGGGCGTGTCTGTTATGATTGCAGTCCTTATATATAAACTTATTCCTTCTGGTGTATCTAAGCGTATATGGAATTGTAGCTTTGATATGAACGCTTCGATCAAGAGGGAAGGGTTAAATCAGAGAAAGAGTATCGTAAAGAGAGGTACTATAAGAAACAGAGAAGCTGTTATGGTTCTTATTATAGTTGCTTCTTTGACACTTGTTTTCACCTGGGTCAACATAAGCACTAATTATGGCAGTGATCAGGATGAGGCGGCTAAGAAGGCTGATGTGGCTTCATCTTATGTGGCTTCTTTGGTGGATGGTGACAAGATAGATGAGTCTTATACCTATACCTTTGACATGATAAGGTTGTTCTTTGATACATTTGGTGATCTTGATGAGCTTAGTGTATATAAGATTGAGGATGGACATAGTCGTCTGATATTTGACTGTGGAGATGACTTTAAGAAGGATGGTGTCGTAGGACAGATAAGCAGTCTTGATAAAGGCATGTTATCTGATCTTGAGAAAAGCGGTAAGGCCGCTTATTCTACTCATACCAGATATGGATACAGTATAAGTTCATATGTACCTGTATATGATTCCGAAGGCGATTGTGTTGCATATGTTGTAGCAACTGTTAAAATAAGTCTTAACGCAGACTATATGAGAAGATATGGTATGCACGCGATACTTATGTTGTCTGGTGTATTTATGCTCGTGCTGTCTTATGGTCTGTGGGAGACTGGTCATCATGTGGTTACACCTATTGAGAGTCTCGAGGAGAGCATCGATGGTTTTATGGATGGTATAGATGACCAGAATATGCTGGATAAGAGTGTTAAGGAACTACAGAAGCTCGACATAAGGTCTGGTGATGAGATTGAGAGATTGTATAAGTCTGTGTGTGAGATGGCTGTAGGTACTACCGAGCAGATGCGCAATATCCGTTTTCTTGCTAAGACTAAGGATAAGATGCAGAATGGTATCATCATAACCATGGCCGAGATGGTTGAAAACAGGGATTCTGATACTGGCGCTCATATCAAGAAGACTGCCGCTTATGTACGTATCATACTTGAGAGCCTAAGACGCAAGGGCTATTATACAGAAAAGCTCACTGATAAGTATATCGCCGAGGTGGAGATGTCTGCGCCTCTTCACGATATAGGTAAGATTAACATATCTGATGCTATCCTTAACAAGCATGGCAAGCTTACTGATGAAGAGTATGCAATCATGAAGACTCATACAACTGCGGGTAAGGAGATACTTGATGATGCTATAAGCACTATCGAGGGCGAGAGTTATCTTAAAGAAGCCCGCAATATGGCTGCTTATCATCATGAGAAGTGGGATGGAACAGGATATCCGGAAGGGCTGCATGGTCAGGTCATCCCGCTTTCTGCGAGAGTTATGGCTGTTGCAGATGTATTTGATGCGCTTGTTTCGCCGAGGGTTTACAAGGAAGCGTTCTCTTTTGAACGTGCTTTGGAGATAATTAAGGATGGTTCAGGAAAGCACTTTGATCCAAAGTGTGTCGAAGCATTTTTTGATGCTTTGCCTGAGATTAAGGCGGTTATGAAAAAATATCAGGAGAATGACGGAGGAATATCGTAGATGGTTAAGAATAATCTTAAGCGTATATTGGCGATTGTCCTTTGCGTTATGGTCCTGTTTACCGTGACTATAAAGGGCGATCCGGCGGATGTATCTTATATAGATAAAAAAGGTGGCGGATATGCTGTCAGTGGTCGGGTAGAGAATATCGGCTATATGGCTGTTAAGTATGATGCCACGAATGGTCTTCCTACGAGTGAGGCTAATTATATAGCTTCTTCAAAGAGCGGCTATATGTGGATCGGTAGTTACGGAGGAATCATCAAGTACAGTGGTTCTAGCTTTGAGAGACTTCCGAATACTGACGGCTTAAGCAGTGGTCGTGCACTTTTTGAGGATAGTAAAGAGCGCATGTGGGTCGGAACCAATGACAGCGGCGTAGTTATAATAGATGGTGATAGTAAGACTCATATCAGTAAGGAAGAAGGCCTTCCTGCCACTTCGATCAGATCATTTGCTGAGGATAATGATGGCAATATCTATATAGCTACTACCGATGGTCTTGCTGTTGTGGACGGCAAGATGAGAGTTAGAGTTATCAACGACGAGAGAATAAGACACGAGAGAATCCTTAAGCTTGACAGCGACAGTGAGGGTGTGATATACGGATGTACTAAGAATGGCGCTGTGTTCACTGTTGTGAATGGTGAACTTTCTGAGATATATGGATATGAGGAGCTTGGTATAGAGAAGATCACATCTGTCATGGCGGATAAGATCAATGCCGGTCGTGTGTATATAGGCACTTCGTCTGACGTAGTCTATTGTGGTCATATAGATGACAATGTCCATAGAATGGCTAAGATATCGATCGCTCCTTTAGAGGGCGTCAAGTGGATGTCTTATGAATGTGGTAGAGTGTGGGTTATGTCCGAGCAACAGCTTGGTTATCTCGATGATAAGAACAAGCTTGTGATCGTTGAGAATCTTCCTCTGAACGATTCTCTTGAGATGCTCACTTCTGATTATCAGGGTAATCTGTGGCTGGCATCTTCAAGACAGGGCATCATGAAGATCATAGCTAGTAGCTTTATGTCCTTCGGTGCAGAGGCTGGGCTAGCGGGTCAGATAGTCAATGCAACATGCTTTCTTAACAAGCGCCTTTATGTGGGTACTGATAACGGAATAGTGGTGCTTAATTCTAAAGGGCGTAAAGTAGATGATCTTCTGATGGATTATATCGGTACCGGCAGAGTGAGACATATCGTGTCTGATGCTAAGGAAAACCTGTGGATATCTACGTTCTCTAACGGAATCGGTCTTGTTCGTGTGTCACCTGACGGCAGTATCAGGTCATATACGGTTGATGATGGTCTTCCTGTCAATGAGATCAGATGCTCTTTTGTTATGTCTGATGGTACTGTTGTCTGCGGAACTAACAACGGTCTGGCTCTTATCAAGGACGATAAAGTATATAAGACATACGGTAAGGACGAAGGTCTTCTCAACACTGTTGTTCTGTCCCTTGCTGAAGGTGAGAATGGCGTGATATATGTAGGAACTGACGGTGGCGGTCTGTATTGTGTAGAGGGCGACAGGGTTTACGAGCCTGAGTTTGCCAAAGGGCTAAAAAGCGATGTCATCATGAGGATGTATCGCAATGACAGACTGGGAGCGTTCTTCATAATTACATCGAATTCGATTGCCTATCTTAAGGATGGGAAACTAACGAATGTAGATACATTTCCTTATGGCAATAACTTCGATATATATCCTGATGATGAGGGTAATCTATGGATCCTTTCGTCTATGGGTGTGTATTGCGTGGATGAGAAGAGTTTTTTTGCGAATAATATAACATCCTACAGACTTTATTCGCTTGCGAACGGACTTACTTCCCTGCCTGTTGCCAATAGTTACGCGGCGCTTAATGATAACGGCGATATGTATATAGCAGGGCAGAACGGCGTGTGCAAGTTCAATATCAAGAGATTCAACGATGCCGGTGGCGGACTGATAACAGGGGTAGGTTCTATATACTGCGACGGCGCACAGATATTGCCGGATAAGGACGGTGTCTATAACATACCAAAGGATGCAAAGCGTCTTAGTATCACACCGCTTGTTATCGATTATTCTATGAAGGATCCCCTTGTTCGGATCTATCTCGAGGGAAGTAGTATTGAAGGTGTGACTGCTTACAGAAGCGACCTTCCTGTTCTTGAGTACACAGAGCTTCCTTATGGCAATTATACGCTTCATGTTCAGGTTCTTAATCCGGATGACAAAACGGTTCTGTCTGATAACACCTGTCGGATCGTCAAGAAACCGAAGCTTATGGAGATCATGGCGATCAAGATTCTTATCATAGCTGCGCTTTTGGTTACTTCTGGCATCATAGTGTGGAGAATCCTTACCGGTACTGTCATCAGACGTCAGTATGATCAGATAAAAGAAGCCAGAGATGAGGCGTGGCGCGCTAACCAGGCTAAGTCGAGATTCCTTGCGAATATGTCACATGAGATAAGGACTCCTATCAACACCATAATGGGTATGGATGAGATGATCCTTCGCGAGAAGGCTGATGGTGCTTCAAAAAGCTATCATGCCGCGGTATGTGGTTACGCGCTGAATATTAAAAATGCTTCAGAAACCTTGTTATCTCTTGTCAATGATCTTCTTGACATCTCCAAGATCGAGTCCGGTAAGATGGATCTTGTTGAGCAGGAATATGACGTCGTGGATCTTATACGATCTGTTGTAACTATGATCAAGGTGAGAAGTGACGCTAAGAAGCTGTACTTTGATATGGATATCGATGAGAATATACCGCAGAGACTCTATGGTGACTCATCGAAGATTAAGCAGGTGGTTCTTAATCTTCTTACGAACGCTGTTAAGTACACCAATGATGGTGGATTTGTGCTGGTTATAAAGGCTTATGAGGTTAATGATATCTCATGTACCCTTAAGATATCTGTTAAGGATACAGGTATAGGAATAAAGCCGGAAGATCAGGCAAAGCTCTTCACAGCATATGAAAGACTCGATGAAGAGAAGAATGTCGGTATACAGGGAACTGGTCTCGGGCTGGATATCTCGAGACAGTATGCTGAGCTTATGGGCGGAACGCTGGAGTGTAAGAGTACTTACGGAGAGGGCAGTGAATTCATACTTACTGTTTCGCAGAAGGTGGCTGACTCAAGGAAGATAGGTGTGTTCAGAGAATACGATAACCTGTCTGAGGCAGATGTATATATGCCGCAGTTTATAGCTCCAGATGCGGATATACTTGTTGTTGATGATAATCCTATGAATCTTGCTGTTATCAAGGGTCTTCTTAAGCCTACGAAGGTATTTGTGACGACAGCTGACAGTGGTAAGGACTGTCTTGATAAGCTTAAGACAGGAAACTACAACGTGGTTCTTCTCGATCACATGATGCCTGGTATGGATGGAATAGAGACTTGTGCAAGGATACGTGAGGATTATCCTGATCTTCCGGTATATGCGCTTACTGCCAATGCGACTGCAGGTGGTGATGAATTCTATAAGTCAAAGGGCTTTAATGGTTATCTTGCAAAGCCTATAGATATAGTGGCTGTAGAGCATGCCATCATGAGGCATCTTCCTGAAGAAATCATGCATAGAGAAGTGCAGGTAAGTGATAAGAACAGCGATGAACTTCCTGAAGAAAAGGATAGAAGCTTATGACGGATTTTTTGAGAGCACACCAATTGAATATAATGCTGGCTCTTTCGAGCATGTGTATGTTGATCGCTTTTTTTGCAGCTATCACAAAAACACTTTCAGCTAAGAGGAAGATGGCTCTTATCTATCTGGAGATCAGTGCTGCTGTGCTTCTTATGGCGGACAGATATGCATATATCTTCAGGGGAGATGAGACTAGGCATGGCTTCTGGATGGTCAGAGTAACTAATTTCCTTGTGTTTATGATGACTGCTTCGGTTTTGCATGCGCTCAATCTCTATCTGGCGGATTTCTTTGTGTCGGATCTTAAGTTTAAAGAGCCGCCAATGGCGCTGAGGATCATGGAGGTCGTTGTAACGCTTGACTGGTGCCTTATAATCGTATCACAGTTTACAGGATTGCTGTATACATTTGACGCATCTAACAGATATGTGAGAGGGCAGTTTTATGTACTGGCATATGTTGCACCGCTTATAGTGATTGTTGCCCATATGTATCTGGTCATAAAGAATTATAAGCTTTTTGGTCGTATCATACGTCATGGCCTTCTTATAGCTTATCTGATACCTTTGGGTGCAGCTTTTGTACAGCTTTTTGCTTATGGCTTGTCTTTGGTCAATGTTGCTTTGGTTGTTATGGCTGTTGTTGTATATGTGTTTGCTATACTTGAGTTAAATGAGGCTGTCGATAGGGCTAACAAGCTTACGATTGAGAACCTTGAGGGCGAAAAGAGAAGTATGCAGAATCTTTTTGAGCAGACTGCAGGTGCTATTACCGCCGTTGTTGATACGAAGGATAAGTATACGAGAGGTCATTCAAAAAGAGTTGCGGATTATTCGCGTGAGATAGCTAAGCGCGCGGGTCTTAGCGATGAAGAGTGCGATGAGGTTTACTTTGCTGCGCTTCTTCATGATGTGGGTAAGATCAGTATACCAGATTCGATCATCAACAAGAGGGACAGGCTTACGGCTGAAGAGTATGAGATTGTCAAGAATCACTCGATTGTAGGAAGTGATATGCTCTCTAAGATTACTGAGTTTCCTTATATCGCGACTGTTGCTAAGTATCATCATGAAAGATATGATGGTGAGGGCTATCCTGAAGGGAAAAAAGGCGAAGAGATACCTATATATGCTCGTATAATCGCTGTTGCGGATGCTTATGATGCTATGACATCGAAGCGAAGCTTCAGAGATCCTTATCCGCAGAAGACTGTTAGAGATGAGATGGTCAAGGGAGCGGGTTATCAGTTTGATCCTAAGTTTGCGGGAATCATGGTGGACATGATCGATCAGGATGTAGAGTATCTTATGAGAGAAACTGTGGACGACAGTATGAAGGTTAATTCTGTGGATCTTTCTAATACAGATGAGGCCCGCTTTGGAGAATACAGGAATCTTGTGAGTGACGGTATCGTCATTGATTCTGTTATAACGACTGTTACGATGCATGTTGAACCGGATGCCGGGGTGGAGAAGAATATGGCTATGCCTGCTATCATTCTTTTTGGTTCGCATGACGGATGCGTTCATGATGATGACAGAAGCATCAAGCTTCTTTCTTATATCGAGTATGGTGAACTATTCTTCGACGGACATAAGATATGTACTGCTGCTAGAGATGTGAGAGTTACCAAAGGCAAGACGACATCGCTTCGAGGTATGTATTCTGTGGAGGCGGTCAGATATGATGATCATATAAGGATAGATATACATAACGGCGAAGATCACCTTCAGTATGTTGTGGTCTTAAGAGAAGATGTTCGTAATGTTTATATGGCTTTGACCGGTGAAAACTGCAGTATAGATAAGGTTAGGATATCAAGAGGAAAGAAGAACATATCAGAGGACTATATAGAGAGGATCGTGCCTAAGGTAGGACATATTAACAGACTTAATGGTGATCTGGAAAATGTTGAGATAGAAGGATACCATACGGCTAAGACGCAAGGTATACGTGTGGTTGATGGTCTCAGGATAGCTTTCCACACTCAGACTCTTCCTTATTCGAATCATATATGGGATTGTCCTCATGTTATGCTGTATACTGTTCCTGAGGGAAAGGAAGATACTTCTGATTACACGATAAAGAGCTGTATACGCTTTGATGGAGAAGAAATCGGCGATGTCGACAGAAGTAGCGTAGTCATAGAAGCTAAGCGTAATGAGAACTTTGATGGCTGGGATGCATGGAAGGAGTATAACAAAGCAGGGGCTGAGTGTGAGATACTCTTTGAGAGAAAGAGAAACAGGATAGTTATGTACACTGTTAATCACGGTGTGGAGATAAAGCATACAACTAAGCTGTCTTCGGGTGATCTTATCGTGTACGCAGGAATTACGGGAGAAAATTGCGCCCTTACTAATATAAGGGTATATGGAGGTATTGATTGAGAAGCTTAAGTAATATGAAGGGTAGAGCGATTTTGGGTGCTCTGTGTCTTAGCGTGGTGCTTTGTGCATCGGGCTGTAATAAGAAAAAAACTATTAATCTCACAGATTATGTGACTGTAACCTATGACGGTTACAGTGGATATGCCGGTATCAACGTAGATATAGACAAGGAAAGACTTGAGAAGGACCTTGTTGATAAGGGTATATATGATGCAGAGAAAGCGAAGGCTTTCGTTCTCGAACTTAAGACTACTACAAGTGTTAAGGTGGCAACTAACGGGAAGCCTTTTAAGATATCATTCGGTCTTGAAAAACAGGCTGAGATTACGGCTTTTCCAGAGGGTGTGAATACTGATCCTGTGGTTGTGAAGCCTGAAAATCTTGAACAGGCTCGGGAAATCGATCCTTTTGCGGCGGCAGCTGTATCCCTTAAGGGGATAAGTCCTAAGATTACACCTGTCATAGACGGGATAGGTTATGAGTATGTACTTAGCCATAAGGGATTTTTGGCAGCAGGAGACGTACTTAAGATAACGATCACCGCTACTGCGCCTGAGGGTTGCGTATTTACACAGACTGAAAAGGAATACATGATCGGCGAGAAGACGAATCATTTTCTGAGTAAGGAAGAGGTTGCCTCGAATCTTGATACTGTGGATTCTTCGTGCAAGCAGACTCTTATGGATGAAGCAAAGGACAATACAAAAAGGCTTGTGTATCGCATGACTCACAACAAGGATTACTTAGGAAGCAGCAGTAACGAGTATATCGAGGATAGTACTCTTGTGCAGTGCCTGTATCTGACGGAAAAGACTCTTGAAGATGGCAAGGATAACAATTATCTGTACATGATCTATAAAGCTTCTGTATCGAATGATCTGACCACTGAAGAGGGCTACTTTGTATTCGAATTCCCGAACGTGTACATGGCGGGCGAGGAATACAAGTTCGGACTTGAGCATGCGAAGGATTACTACAAGTGTGACACGGATCTTGAGGTTCTTAAAGAAGAGCTTATAAAACCAAAAGAAAAAGAATATGTGATAAATACCTTGAAATAATGCGTAAAATGTGCTATACTCTATATCAGCACATAAGTCTGGAGGTGGAATTATGTCAAGTTTTAAAAGAAAGATGAGAATTGGTGAGCTCCTTCTTTCGAGAGAGCTCATAACAGAAGAGCAGTTACAGATTGCTCTTGAGGAAAAGAAGAAGGGTAACGATCTTTTAGGTGACGTAATAGTTAAGCTTGGCTATGTTCCTCAGGAAGTCATGATCGAGGTCCTGAAGAAACATTTGCAGATAGATTATATAGATGTTCGTGAGATCGCTTTTGATGAGGATGTGTTCAAGCTTGTGCCTGAATCATTCCTCCGTAAGTACAACATCCTTCCGCTTTATCATGATGAGACTATGGCAAGTACCATCATAGTGGCTATGTCGGATCCTATGAACCTGGATGCTATGGATGACTTTAACATCTATACTGGTTACCAGGCTAAGCCGGTACTTGCGATGAGAGACCATATCAACTATGTTATCGATAAGGTCTATGGTAAGTCACAGGCGAATGAACTTGCAGAGCAGTTGAAAGCCGATCAGAGCAACGCTGTTGATGAAGCGGCTGCTGCAGAAGAGGCTGCACGTAAGGAAGAACTTGAGAACGCACCTATCGTTAAGCTTGTTAACAGTATCATAGAGGGTGCCGTTAGACAGAGAGCATCCGATATTCATATCGAGCCTTTCGAGTACAATGTACGTATCCGTTACAGAGTCGATGGTGCTCTTAGAGAAATCGATGTATATGATAAGAGCGTATTCACTGCCATGATCGCACGTCTTAAGATCATGTCAGGTATGGATATATCAGAAAAGCGTAAACCGCAGGATGGTCGTATCACTATCAATGTCGACAGAAGAGAGTATGATATCCGTGTATCTAACCTCCCAACTGTATACGGCGAGAAGGTCGTTATGCGTATCGCTTCTAAGGAAGGATTTAACAGAGATAAGAAGGACCTCGGTCTTCGTGAAGAGGATCTTAAGAAGTTCGATGGTATAATCAGGAATCCGCATGGTATCATCCTGGTTACAGGTCCTACCGGTTCTGGTAAGTCTACTACTCTTTATACAACTCTTAGTGAGTTGAATGCCGAAGATGTTAACATCGTTACGGTAGAAGATCCTGTCGAGGCGAACATCGATGGTATCAATCAGGTTCAGGTTAATAACAAGGCGGACATGACATTTGCCAACGCCCTTAGATCTATCCTCCGTCAGGATCCGGATATCATCATGATCGGTGAGATCCGAGACAACGAGACAGCGGATATCGCGGTTAAGGCCGCTATCACCGGTCACCTTGTTGTTTCGACACTGCATACGAACTCAACAGCGAGTACTATAACCCGTCTTATAGATATGGGCCTTGAGTCTTATCTTATCGCGGATTCAGTTGTAGGTATCATCGCTCAGCGACTTGTAAGACGTCTGTGTACCTGCAAGGAAGAAAGACCAGCTACCGAAGAAGAGAAGAGGCAGCTTGGCGTTCCGATAGATAAGGAGCTCGAGATATGTGAGCCTGTTGGATGTAACAGGTGTAACGGCGCTGGATATCTCGGCCGAATCGGTATATATGAGATCATGCCTATCACTACTAAGATCAGACATGTTATCGTTAGCGGCGGTGACGCCGATCAGATCAAGCAGGCGGCTATCGAGGAGGGTATGAGTACCCTTAAGGCTTCTGCTGCATACTATGTTAAAGAAGGCATCACATCATTCAGCGAGATGATGAAGGTTGCTTACGAATCAGAATAAAAGGAGTGTTTATAACAATGGTAACTATCGAAGAACTTTTGGCTGTAGCTAAAGACAACAAGGCATCCGATATTCATATCACAGTTGGTGTGCCGCCTAAGATGAGAATTAATGGTGCGCTCGTAGATATGGACTATCCACGTCTTACACAGGAAGATACGAACGAGATGCTCTCTAAGACGCTTAATACACGTCTTCGTGAGACTCTTCTTGAGAAGGGTGAAGTCGATTTCTCCCTCTCTGTTAACAATGTAGGTCGATTCAGAGTTAACTGCTTCAGACAGCGTGGTACGCTTGCTGCAGCATTCCGTCTCGTAACTACAAGAATACCTACTCCTGAGGAGCTTGGTATTCCTGAGTCAGTTGTTAATCTCTATAAGAAGAAGAGAGGTCTTGTAGTCGTTACAGGTCCTACAGGTTCAGGTAAGTCTACTACACTTGCTTCAGTCATCAACAAGGTTAATGAGAATCTTACTTCTCACATCATACCTCTTGAGGACCCTATCGAGTACATCCATATGCATAAGAAGGCTATGGTTAACCAGAGAGAGGTCGGCCTCGATACTAACTCTTATGCGAATGCTCTTAGAGCTGCCCTCCGTGAGGATCCTGATGTTATCCTCGTAGGTGAGATGCGAGACCTTGAGACTATATCGATAGCTATCACTGCTGCCGAGACTGGACACTTGGTATTCTCGACACTTCATACTATCGGTGCTGCATCTACTATCGACCGTATCATCGACGTATTCCCTCCACATCAGCAGCAGCAGATCAGAGTACAGCTTTCCATGGTTTTGGAATCTGTTATATCTCAGCAGCTTGTTCCTACTGCCGATAAGAGAGGACGTGTCGCTGCATTTGAGGTTATGCACGGTACAGTGGCTATTAAGAACCTTATCCGTGAAGGTAAGACGGCTCAGATTCAGTCTCATATCCAGACCAGCAAGGGTATCGGTATGAAGACTATGGATGATGCCCTTTATGAGCTCTACATCAACGGCAAGATCGATTCAGAGCAGGCTATTATATTCGCTCAGGATCAGCTTGCGCTTGAGAAGAAGATCAGAGGATAATATTCATATAATATACTTACTTGACCCGGAAGCCTGCATGGGAGTCCGGGTCTTTGCCTTAAGTCGTGGCGAGACTTGAATTAGAGAGGGATTATTATGAAAAGACATGCTGTATCGGGTTATGCGGTGATTGTTGCTGCACTTATATTTGTTGCTTTGTGTACATATGTATATAATTCGAAGGAACTTTCTAGTGATTCTATGGATCAGAGTGAGAGACTTTGGTCACTTGTTACTGCATCTGATATTACAGATATGTGTGAAGTGATGGATGGAAGTGTGGCTGTACTTGCGGGTAACAGTATCTTCGTGGTTGATGTAAGAGGTGATGAGGTTTTGTGTACATTGCCTTCATATGGCTGCGAGAAGCTTCTGGGTGTTTGTGAGGATTCGGAGGGCTTTGTGGTATATGCTGGCAGCAAGGATAGTGTACGCAAGATAACTTCGGGTGGTGTGTCTGATGTATATGATGGGGGCTTTGATTATGCCAAGGTTTCTGGCGACATACTCTATATATGCAGTGACGGAAGGTTTTTTGCTGTTAAGGATGGCAAGAACAAAGATATATATGTTCTTGCTAAGCATGAGAAGGTTGTTGGATATGATGAAGAAAAAGAAGTTATCTATATGTGTACTGAAGGTGCTAACGGCTTAACTTTCTCTGATTTGTGCGCTTATTCTCTTGAGAACGGCGAATATAAGAGGGTTATATGTGATGATGGGTTCTTATATAGAGAAGATGATGATAAGCTCTATGCATATGGAAAAGCGATAGATAGAAGTGTACGCGCAGGGGATGGCAAGTGTTATAACATATATGTAACATATGGTGGTAAGGCTTGCGTATACGAAGATGGACATGAAGTTATGGCTATGGTTGGGCCTCTTTGCGTGTATGCGAATGGCAGTGTTCTGTATAAGAAGAGTGATGTGACGTCTTTTGGGATTGATGATTTCTTCACGGCGACTTCTGTTGAGTTATCACCAGAGTTTACTGATATCAGGAAAAGAGCGGATGAGATAGAAGGCAAGTATGGGATTAAGATTGCGATAGGTGATGAGGTGAATATGCTTCCTCCTGAAGGCACCTGCCTCTTTGATTCTTCACAGGGGTCAAGTAGATATGATGAACGTACAAGATATCTATATCACATGTCGGCGCTTGATATGATTGATGATGTTCTGTCTATGTATCCTGAGGGGTTCTTGGATAAATTCAAGAATAAGCTGTCGGAAGGCGGGCTTGTGATAGGGTTGTGTGATAGGGTGTATGATCCGAATGATAAGGTTGGAACAACGTATGCGGTTGCATATAAGACTGGCAGCAATTATTATCTTGTGGCGGATGTTTTGTATGCTGATCATAGGGAACTTATTAACCATGAACTTTGGCACTGTGTGGAATACAGGATATGCGAGGATTATGAAGATGCATTTACCATGAAGGAATTCGGAAAGCTTAACCCTGAAGGCTTTAGGTATAGTAAGGGCATATGGAATGATAAGAAAAATGTCTTCAGAGCCTCCACGATTGAGGAGTGGGACGGAAAGTCTGATGTATACTTTGTAAGAGATTATTCCTTTGGTACTTCCAAAGAAGACCGTGCAACTATCATGGAACATCTTTTGTCTGAGCGCAAGATTAAGGAAAATTATGATGAGATATGCTCATACAAAGGACTTAAGTGCAAACTTGAGTATATGAAGGAGAGAACTGAGCGCGTGTGGGGGTACTGTTATTGGGAAGAAATGTTGAAAAAAGAGTTGACAAATGGCTTAGAATAAGCTAATATAAAAGAGTGTATTGTTTATATGTGATGGGTTAAGTCGTATATGTTAATTATCACTTCGTACATGTTACACAATTGTTAAAAAAGAAAGTTGAAATGTAAGAAACAAAAGGATGAAAATCTGAGTGGGTCGAGTTATAATAAGTTCAAGAGTTGAGGAAAACTTCCAAAGCTTACATGAACGACCCAGCGGGAGCTAAGTGATGTCGCATGAAGGCATGAAGCTTAACTTGATTCGAATTCCGATATGTATCTCTTACATGAACAGAGAGGAATGACACATGGCAACTTATGTAGCAAAGTTCATTGACAAGAATGGCAAAGAACGAAAGAAGACAGTAGAAGCCGATTCTGTCGAGAGAGCAACCCAGGTTGTTAAAGCAGAAGGCCATACGGTTCTATCGGTTGATCTTTCGGGCGCATCGAGTAAAGGGCAGTCAGCTAACCAGAAGAAGACTAAGATTAAGTCAAGAGACTTAGGTGTCTTCTGTAGACAGTTTGAGTCCCTCCTTAGAGCTGGTGTAAGCGTAATTAACGGCTTGGAGATGCTTGCAGAACAGACTGAGAGCAAGCCGCTTAAAGTGGCGCTTACAAGTGTTCGTGACAACGTTGAGAAGGGCGATAGCCTTGCGGCAGCTATGAAGAAAGAGGGTAATGTATTCCCTGGACTTCTTATCAACATGGTAGAAGCCGGTGAAGCATCTGGTTCTCTTGAGATAGCACTCAAGCGTATGTCTACTCACTTTGATAAGGATGCTCACCTTAAGGGTATCGTTAAGAAAGCTCTTATGTATCCTATAGTCCTCGTATTCGTTATGATAGCGGTTATAGTTATTATGCTTGTAGTAGTTATACCAGCTTTCACGGATATGTTCAAGGATCTTGATACAGGACTTCCTGCCTTCACGCAGGCGATAGTTAATATGAGTAACTTCTTGATAGCGAAGTGGTATTTTGTATTGGCTGTTATTGCGGCTATAGTTGTTGCTTACAAGACTTATGCGGCTACAGATGCAGGTAATCATCAGCTTGCAGCACTTAAGCTTAAGCTTCCGATGTTCGGACCGCTTAATACTAAGACAGCAGCTGCTAGATTTGCTAGGAACTTCTCGACACTTATCGCGGCAGGTATGCCGATGATAGAAGCTATCGAGATAACAGCTTCCACTATGGATAACATTCTTTTCAAAGAAGAGCTTTTGAGATTGAGAGATCAGGTTTCACTTGGATCTTCCATCTCAGGATACCTTAAGTCGTCTAAGATGTTTCCTTCTATGTTATGCCACATGATTGGTATAGGAGAAGAGACAGGTAACCTCGAAGAGATGCTTGACGGATGCGCAGTTTATTATGAGGAAGAAGTAGAGCTCGCAACAGAGTCTCTTACAGCAGCTATGGAGCCAGCAATTATAATTGTCATGGCAGGAGTCGTAGGCGTACTCTTAGTAGCTATCTTCCAGCCTATGATCAAACTTTATGATACTTTGGGTAACGAAGTACAGTAAGTTCGATTGTAACACATTAATTCACTTTGATACGAAAGTTCATTTACCCGGATGAACAAGAGTATAGTTTAAACAAAAACATTTTATTTACAAAAAGGAGATTTTCTATTATGAAGAAGAGCAAAGGTTTTTCACTTGTTGAGTTGATCATCGTTATTGCTATTATGGCTATCCTGGTTGGTATTCTTGCACCAAACCTTATGAAGAACATCGAGAAGTCTAGATATTCTAAGGATAAGACAATCGTTGATAACTGTGCTACAGCACTTATTAACGCTCTTGCAGATCCAGAAGCTTATGATTCTCTCTATGATGGTACAAGTTCTGGTTCAACTACAGGTAGTGAAATCAATACAACAGTTTCTGGTGCACTTACACTTGGTGGCCCAACATGGCAGGCTGAAATCAAGGATGGTATGAAGGGTATGGATGGTCAGAAGTTCTCTTCAAAGAAGGCTGGTAAGGGTGTATCAGTTGGTACATGTAAGGTTGTTATTAAGGACGATGGTGGCGTTCATGTAGAAACACCAAACGGCAAAATCAAGATTGATAAGTAATTAATACTTGATATATATGCTGATCAACACGTAAGTGGTTGACTAAAGCTTAAAATTTTAATCTGGAGATTAAAAACATGCAATTGGAGACTTTCGTAACTATATTAATGTTCCTTCTGGTATTCATATACGGGTTATGCATAGGTAGTTTTACTAACGTGCTAATATATAGAATACCGAAGAATGAGAATATAGCTACGAAGTCTTCGCATTGTATGGTTTGCAATCATAGGCTAAGGTGGTACGATCTGTTTCCACTTTTTAGTTATTTATTCTTAGGTGGCAAGTGCAGATATTGTAAAGCCAAGATATCAGCCCAGTATCCGATAGTTGAGGCAATCAACGGTCTTGGATATCTCCTGATATTCTATGTTGTCGGTTTTAATATGACTAGCGTGATATTCAGCCTTGCTTTCTCTTGTCTGGTGGTGATTACTGTTATAGACTGGAGAACCTATTATATATATGATTGCATGATCATAGCACTTCTGGTGCTGGGTATAATAAGGACAGGACTTGACTATCAGCATATCTTGGATTATGTGATAGGTTTTTTTGCTGTAAGCACATTCCTGTTTCTTATATATGTTATATCACATGAGAGAGCGATGGGTTTGGGAGATGTGAAGCTCATGGCAGTAGCCGGTCTGTTGGTCGGTTACAAGGGTATTATACTCGCGATGGTGTTGGGTTCCATAATTGGATCAGTCATACACTTAATCCGTATGCGAGTATCTAAACAAGAAAATGTACTGGCTTTGGGTCCATATCTGTCCGCCGGTATATTCATAGCCATGTTATATACCGATGCTATAATCGATTGGTATATAAAGACTATATGGCAGAGATAATCAAAAAACGGGAGGAAAGAATATGGCTTCAAAGTTATTATCTATAGAGATAAGTAATGAGCTTATTAAAATTGCAGAAGTAAGCCATCAAGGTAAAAAGTCTGTGACTGTTCATAAGGCAGCCACAATCACTACACCTGAGAACAGTGTAGAGGACGGTAATCTTAAGGATGTCAACGCCCTCACAGAAGCAATCAGAGCTGCACTTAAGGATAATCTTATATCTACTAAGCAGGTTATCATGACCGTGCAGTCATCAACAATTGCCAGCAAAGAGGCAACAATCCCACAGGGTAAGCCAAGCAAGATGAAGGAATATGTCCAGAACAATGCTAGTGAGTACTTCCCTGTCGGCAACTTAGACGATTATTCTTTAACATACGCAGTACTCGAGAATATCAATGATAAGAATGAAAAGAGTTCACGTATCCTTGCTATGGCAGCAAGATACAATCTTATCGACAACTACTATAAGTTAGCTAAGAATCTTGGTCTTACAGTAGTCGCTATTGATTATATCGGTAACAGTACTCTTGAGATGTTAAAGCTTCAGATAGATGATACACCAAGTATGGTCATTCAGATTGGTAATGATTCTACTATCATTAACGTTCTTAAGAACAAGGTGTTACAGTTCCAGAGAACAGTTCCATATGGTCGTTCGGCTGTAACTAACGCAGTTATGGAGAACAAGAAGTTATCTTACCAGGTAGCTGTAGAACTCCTTAGTAAGGGATCTCTTATTCATGAGAGACTTGATGGAGAAGAAGTAACAGAGTCACTTCGTTATCTCATCAATTCTATTAGTCGTATCGTCGATTACTATGTATCACGTAACCAGTCAAGTCCTATCGAGAAGGCTTATATAATCGGTGAAGGTGCTAACGTAGGTGGTATCGATAAGCTTTTCGCGAACGAGCTTAATATTAACTTTAACAAGATCACAGAGCTTAAGAATGTTGAGCCTGATAAGGTATTCCGTATATCTAAGTCAGAGCTTATAACATACCTCTCAACCATGGGTGCCTGCCTTGATCCTGTTAACTTTAAGCAGTATACACAGGCTAAGACAAAGGCTTCTGCCAAGTCTATAGATACTCTTAAGGCTGTTAAGGTATTCGTTCTCTTGTCAGTTATCTTTGCTATAGCTTCATTTGCGATAGCTATTGTTAAGGTTAAGGGGCTCGAGAAAACACGAGATGAGTATAAGAAAGAGATAAAGCAGCTTCAACCAGCTAAGAAACTCTATGAAGAATGGTTGCTTGCTAAAGATAATTATAGCGGAATATGGAATTTCTATTCTGTAACCTCATCTAATAACAGCGATTATCTTGCTAAGACTCTTGATAAACTTGAAGAAGTTATGCCTTCAGATATGTTCTTCAAGGAAATCAAGGTTGTAGATGGTAAGGTTAATATTAAGGGTTATTGCCGTGATAAGTCTACACTTGCTGGTGTTATTGTTCAGCTTAAGAATGTATCATTCTTAAAGAACGTAAGCTCTACAGGTGGTAAGGAATCTCTTAGTAACGATAACCTTAAGATAGTAGAATTCGGTTTAAGTTTCGATATCGTAAATCCAACTGATCTTGAACAGCAGATTCTCGAAGATGCTGGACTTGAAAAGAAGTCTACTAAGACAGAAACTAAGACAGAAGAAACTAAGAAGGAGGACAAGTAATTATGACAATGCAATTCGGTGAAAAAGAAAAGCAGCTTTTGTTAGGATTTATTGCTTTTGTTCTCATAGCACTTTCTGTTAAATTTGCATGGATGGATCTCTTCAATGATAAGTCTAATGCACTTAAGGAAGAGATAAAGCCATTGGAGTCAGAAGTTAAGATACTTCGTGAATATGATAAGAAAAGTGTATCTTATAAGAAGGAAATCAGTGCTTTTACTGCTAAGTCAAACGCGATTGTGTCTAAGTATGCAGCTAATAACACACAGGAGTATCTCTTACTCTTCTTAAGAGACCTTGAGACAGAGAATAACTGGATTAATGTGTATAACCTTCCACAGGATCCTACTAATCAGTCTATTAAGACTATGGATTCTAAGATACTTACTGCAGTGGTTGAACCTACAACTATTGAATTCGCTGCTTCATATGGTGATGCAAAGCAGTTCATCCGTGCGGTCAATGAGAATGTTAAGAAGTGTGGCTTCTCTAATATCTCTCTTACCTATGATGATCAGACCAAGTTACTTAAGGGTAAAGCGCTCTTTAACTTCTATTCGATTGTAGGTGGCGACAGAGTTCCTGAGCAGGCTAATATAATCTCAGTTCTCTATGGTAAGGGACAGGATGGTCTCTTCACATCATCTACATTCAGTCCTGATATAACAACAACAGGTATGAGTAATATCGATAGGATCAGAACAGATTCTGACTTCTTCGTACTTGTAAATCCATATGGTTCATCACTTGACAGCGTTATCGCTGGATTCACAAGTGATAAGACTGGCAATTCTTTTGTAGCTGGTAATGGTAATAAGGAACATACAGTTGTTATTAAGGTTTCAGGTTCTAATAATGATTACTCTATAGAGTATCAGGTTGATGAGAAGAAGCAGGCTGCAACTAAGTTTGTTGCTGGTGATACAATTGATATCCTTCTCTCAAGCTCTGTAAGAGTTGACGATGTAGATAAGGTTACATGTAAGGTTAGAGTTGAGAACACATCTGACAGAACTGTCAATGTGGGTAGAATCAACGATGACATGAATAATGCAAGAATATTCTTCGAGCATTCGGGTGATGTAACAGTACACTGATGATTAATATAACAGGAGAATCAGGTATTATATATCTGGTTCTCTTGTGATAATCATCCTAAAGTATGAATGGAGGATGTTATGAAAATTACGAAAGGAAAAAAACTGCATAAGAGCAGAGGCTTTACTCTTATAGAGCTGATTATATCAGTTGCTATAGTAACAGCCGTGCTTATACCAATTGCAGGCGCTTTTGCTAATGCTGCGAGAGAGAATGGTAAAGCAAAGCGCAGACACAATGCTACACTTGTGGCACAGAATGTTATGGAGAAGTATAAGTATATGAGTCTTCCGGAGATTAAGCTCCTCCATAATATTATGACAGATGTTCCCGCGGATGGAACAGGAGTTATCAATCTTATCGATAGCTCAGATGAGGATACACTCATCGATACATATGTACTTTGGGCACTTGATGAAGATGGTGCTGGTGGGTATAGAAAGGGTGGTACTGGTAATTATTATGTATTAGGACCAACTGGTGGTGACCCATATTACTGTAAGGTGACTATATCTCCTGAGGCTTATATCTCAGCAGCAGATGAGGATGTTAAGATTAATTCTTACAAGTCACCAGATCTTACTAATCTCTTCGATGGTAATACACTTGTAATATCATCTGAGGCTATTAATTATTACGATAAGTCTGCTGCAGGCAAACTTGGATTTGATTTATCTGATAGAACAGGTGTTACAAAGGATATCATAATAGAAGCTACTACTTCACACGAACCAGCTGCGCCAGGAGCTGCAGAGCTTTATCGTACACAGTTTTATATGTATGTAAAATATAGGTATGGTGTGAATGAAACACCTTATTATAAGAAGTTCTTGTGGACTAAGGAATATTATCCATCGGAGAATGAGCTTATACCTGAAGTGTATTGCTTATATGATGTATTTGATTATAAGAGCCCTTCTACAGCCAATGATTATATCAAGGTTAGACATAAGTATACAGACGATGATTTATCTAAACATACACAGAATTTGAAATTTTTCCTCATCGAAAGTGATCTTGAAGGCAAGACTGCTACTCTCGATGCTAGTCATATAACTAAGGAATCTGTCTATGGTGATTATGATTTAACAGAATCATCCAAGGTAAGCATATATACTGATGTTCCAGGCTATGCCGACAGTTCGGATGCTACTAAGAACGAATTCACAGAAGGAACAGCTTCCAACTCTATGTATCTCATCAAGGTTGAGGTATATGATAAGGATATGAACCTTGTTACTACACTTACATCTACAAAGGAGGCAGACTATGGATATACACCAGTTGAATAAAAAAAGATCCAAAGGTTCTACTATGGTCATGGCTATAGTAGCTGTTGCCTTTGTATCCATAATTGCGACAGTTTGTCTTCTTGCTGCTGGTACGAATGCTATGCTTAAGGGACAGAACCTTCGTAACAAGAAGAACTTCTATAGTTCAGAGTCGATAGTAGAAGAGTTGTATTCTGGAATCGGTATGACTTCTATGAATTCTCTTTCCGAGTCATATAAGTATGTGCTTTCTAACAGAGCTGAAGCGGTCAATATCCCTGTGGCAACAGGAGATGTCGACATAATATCCAACAACAAGGCTAATAGTATGTTCAGAAAGAAGTTCATTGTTGATGTTGTTGGTAAGATAGTAGGTAATAGTTCATCAACAGGTGCACCGATATATACAGAGACAAGTGGTTCTGTTATATATACTGTAGCTGAAGGACTCGCTGGTAACGAGACACATAAGGATGCCTGTGATAACGCACTTAAGTACCTTAATAATCTTATAAAGGATCATGATTGTGCTCATGTTGTATCACTTTCAGCAGTTGAGATAACAGCATATGATCCGCATCCTGAGACAAAGACAGATGGTAAGTATGAATATCAATACAAGGTTGTTTTGAAGGATGTTGATGTAGAGTATCTTCAGACGAGCAATGATTACTTCTCAGAACTTACACTTGATTACAACATTGAGCTTCCTTATCTTGATATTGTATTCAATGTAAAGAATGATCTTTTGCCTGATTTATTTAAGGATTATATATTTATATCAACAAATGGCGTAACCTTTAAGACCATGAACGGTGTTGTTACTGGTGGTGTATATGCTGGTAATGCTACATCAAGTATAGTTTCTGGTATTATCGTTGATAATTCTGATGTAACCTTTAGAAGTGAGAATGGTACAGTTACTTCTTCAGCAGATATTAAGATTCAGAACAACGCATATGGTAAGGCTGCTGCTAAGTTTGAGGGCTGTGATATATGGGCAGAAAACATAGTCCTTGATACGACTAATACTAAGAAGCCTGAAGGCAATAATGTATTTGTTAATATAGATGGTAATTCAAGAACTCATCTTTCCGATGACCTTCAGTTCCAGGCAAGATATTCGACTGCTAACATCTCAGGTGATTACTGGGGTTATGGTACTGGACCTTCTGGTATTGAAAGTGAAGGCCATAAGAGCTTTAGTGCTATTAATATGAATGGTAAGAATTCTACTCTTAATATCAAGGATGCTAAACATCTTCTGTTAGCTGGTAAGGCATATCTTATGTATAATCCTGGAGAGAGTGCACCGACCTCAGATAACCTTTTGCTTCCTGAATCACTTGGTATGATGGGTAACCAGAGATACTATGTTGTTCCAGATAAGTATCTTAAGGTAACATGGGATGGTATGGATGAAGATGTTAAAGCTGCAGGTGGTGTAGTTCCATCACAGCCTATTAACACGGATGTATCTCCTAATCCTGTATATACACTTTCAGATGATTTTAGGACATCATTCTTCGGATACAGATATCTTAATCCGAGTGAGCCTTATGTGACAAAGAAAGGTAATGGTAAGTACCAGTACTGTGTTCTTAACTTTGCAACCAACCTTGATGCTAATAAGTACTTAAGATGTCTTCTTGATGTTGGTTATTATAATGCTCAGTTTGGTGCAGAAGCTGATGCATATCGTCTTTCACGTAATGATATGGCTGCTATGACTATAAGCTTCCTCAATAACGTTAATTCTTTAGTTAATGTTAATTCGCCTTCGGCATCAATATATGCAACAGGTCTTATACTTAATTATGCTTCTTTGGGCAGTATTTCTTCTGGTGGTGAGAATGTTGCGGATGCAAATGGTATGCTTGGTGGAGAACTTGAGGGTAAAGATTTATCGGCGCTTGTTGATACTATAGAAAGTCCTCTTTTTGTAAGAGAGATGAATACTAATTTCAGTACTAGAAATAGTATTATTAATCATATCTTACTTAGATATCCTGAATATGATGCAAATGGTAAGGTGAATGTTATAAATAATTCAAGACCTATATCATATTATGAGGGTACAGTAAAATATTCAATTAATGATGATATGTTTGATTACAATGTATTCGATAACTATATTGATTTGGATGAGCTTTATACAGCGCCATATTTCACTAAGGATAGTGCTGCATCTTCGATTGCAACTCCTAAATCGGATGGTGAGTTCGTATATATTGGTACAAGCAACATAACAGTTCCTGCTACAGCAAAGTATGGCGTGATTGTAACTACAGGATCAGTTACATTCGAAAGTGGTTCTGATTTCTATGGACTTGTAATGTCTCAGAGTATCATACATGTTAATTCGAGTGCTAATTATTCAAATCATATTAATTTGGCTAACGGTGAATATTCGGATATTATAGCTTATATCAACCAATCTAACGATGGTAATCTTGTTAAGTACTTCAAGACTCTTAAGGGAGCATTCAACGCTGGTGAGAAGTCAGAAGATGATAAGCTTAGCAAGTTGAAGTATTTGGACCTTGTTACTTACAGTAACTGGAGAAAGACAGTAGGTGAGGACTATGAATAAAGCAAGCAAAGGTTTTTCACTTGTAGAGATGGTAGTTGTTATAGCTATCATGAGTATAGTTACTTCTCTTAGCTTGAGCTGTCTTAGTATGGTTCGTAAGGCTACTGTTAACAGTGCTGCATCTGATCTTGACTATCAGATAGGACGTACAAGAAGTGAGACTCTCACTAAGCATAGAGAGAGTATATATCTTAAGATGTATACTGATGGAATTGCAGTTAAGACATGTATAGTAACTGTTCACAACGATGGAACTGAAACCGAAAACTTCAAGGTTAATCTTGGTTCTAACGTTGTCGTAGTTGCCACAACAGATGATGGCAAGTCAGTAACCTTGAGCCCTTCATCATCAGGTGAGATCAGATTAGCATTTGACAGAAGGTCGGGTGTTGTTAATTCTATGACTTCAGGAACCTCGAATCTTGTGTCTGATGATACGAAGAACATAACATTTGACGTATCACTTGTTACTGGTACTTATAAACACAGAACCGTTAAACTCAATGTTGCCAATGGCACAGTAGTATCGTAAAGGAGGCTGTTATGACAAAAAGCAAAGGTATGAGCTTACTTGAGCTTATAGTGGCTGTTGCTATGAGTAGTATCGTAATGGTCACTTTATCGACTATCATTGTCTCGGCATCTCGTGCGTATGGACGTGAGAATTCTAATTCTAAGGTTCAGAACAACGCCGAATCTGTTTATAACAGAGTTGAGAATTCTCTTATGGAAGCGCAGTCTATCAGATTGATAAGATTAGTTGGTGGTGGTTTCTTTATAGAGAATGATGCGCACAATGCTTCTGGTGATGGGTTTGTACATACTAACGGTAGAGCGGTTTTATATTCACCTTCTGATGGAAGGATATATATGTCAGATACAACTGGTGATATGATTGCCACAAGTACTTCTAAGGAGAGTTATCTTCTTACAAAGAGTGTTACTACATTTGATATCAAGCTTAATCCAGCATGTATCAAGACTGATGAATATGGTGATACTTATATTTCAAATCCGGTTATGTTTGATATGAGCCTTTCGATGAATCTGAGAGGTAGAAAGACAGGTTATTCGAGAACGATAGCTCTGCGTAACAAACTTAAATCAGTTATTTATGAGGGTGTGACTTACGAAGTAAGATAGAAAAGGAGGATTTATGGGAAAGACCAAAGACAATTTGTTAAGAAAAGCGGTTTTGATTGCTATGCCATTTTTGACAGTTGTGATCCTTGCGACATATCTTGTGCTTAGCAAGGGTAGTTCTGCAAATGCAGCAGTCTATTATGAAAACCGTAACTTCAGCGTAGATAAGCTGAAGATACTTGAGATTGTTCCTGATAGTACTTGCCAGATGGAATATGCTTATCTGGTTCAGGGACAGGAACCTATCGCTGAAGATATGTATTCAGACGATGTAACAAGAAGAAAAGCTCTTTATGATAAGCTTGATGCTACAGATATGGCAAACTTTGGTAACATAACATGTTCCGGTGCGCCTGATTATATCTGGACCAATCAGAACGATTTCCTTAATTTCGTATTTGATGCTTATGAGGTATCGCCTGGAGATACTACAGGTACTCATGTAAGAGTAGAAGATACTAACTATGAATTGATCAGTAATCTTACAGAGTTCACAGTTGGTGCATCTAAGACTTTTCAGTGTGATGCTTCCGGTAACGGTAATGCTACAGGTGATTATGTAAAGCTTAAGTCAGGTGCTATTAAGAAGCTGTATACTGATCCTGAATCAGGTGTTATCGATAAGGATCTTAGTGGTCATGCTATTACTTATATAGCTGGTACTAAGCTTACAACCAAGGAGATTCAGTTTGACTGTCTTACTCCTAGTCAGCTTAACAGTTATATATCAGCAGATCCTGATTTCCTTCTTACAGGTAAGGCTGAAGCTGCATATGGTGCTGCAGGCGGAAAGACCTATGGTTCTTACGATCTTGTAGTTGTATGGAAGGGTTCTTATGGACATCTTGAAGTACAGACAGCTAAGGTAACAGGTGGTAATCCATCAGCTACATATAACAATTCTGGTACTGGTGATTTTAGCTGGCCTACATGTAAGGCACTGTTTGAATATGTACAGATACATGACAGACCTATTCAGCTTGATTCTTCTTTGAATGGTCAGGCAGGTACTAACTTCCAGAAGCTTTATGTTCTTCTTAGAGTATTGCCTTATGTATCAGTTCAGCCTGTATATGAGATGCTTGATCCTGCTACAGGTAACTGGAAGAGTTCTATTAAGAATGTTGAACAGCCAACTGGCTTCCTTAAGGATGTTGTAGTTTCTAATAACTATCAGAGAGCTTATGGTTCAACTATCTCTGGAACATATACTCTTAATACTCCTAAGGTTGTATATAATTATGTGAACGGCGAGACGATGAAGTTTACCGCTCCTAATCCTTGGTATACAGCAAGTAATATGGATTTTGATCTTAAGCTAACAGATGCCGGTGAGAGTCTTATCTACTGGTTTGAGGTTGTTTCTGGACTTTCTTATTCATCAGGTGTTCCGAATGATAACTCTGGTAAGTTCTCGGGACTTAAGGATAAGTATGGTACACACTATACATACAACATGAATGGTAGTGCCATGGATGACCTTAACTATAACGTATGGTTCTTCAAGGGCGAGGATGTCAGCTTGGGTGATAACTTTAAGTACAAGCTTTTTGGTGATAACAACCTCTTCGAGGAAGTTGTTAATGAACTTGAAACAGTTGGTAACAAGGATATGGTTAACAACGCTAACACAGTTAAGTACCTTCTTAACTTGAAGAAGACCATGTCACTCAATCATGATATATATGTACTTGAGATAGAGCCTTCTGTAGAATTCAAGTATGCTAAGCTTAACAGAGATACTGCTAAGAGTAATTATGGTACTTATACATGGACTGTTAACAATGATACTCTTGATGAGCTTCTTGTTATGATGGGTTATCTTCCGAACGAAGTAGGACGTAGCCATATACATGTTGATTATATGACTTCTGCTGCACTTGCAGGCTTTAAGGATGACCTTCTTAACTATAGTTTCATCTATATAGGTGATCTCTATGGAGATATTAGTTCGACGGTTCCAGCAGGTGCTGAGACATTCCGTAAGTACAACCTTTCAGGAACTCTTATACAGGATCAGGGACCTACTGATGGCCATGGAAGAACTACATTGGGTAGTGCAAACTACGGTGGTACAACTGATATAACAAGATGGATCAAGTCACAGATAGAGGATTATGTTAAGGCTGGACGTGTGCTCATGCTTGCAGAAAAGCTCTATGACCTCGATGAGACAGTAACTGTTGAAAAAGAAACGGTTATGTATCAGTTGATTGAAAGTGTTAGGGATCTTGATACAAGAGGACTTGTCGTTAAGGATACCAATACAACAGCTAGTATGAGAAGAATTTTCGATAGAAGTAATGCTATGCCACTTCTTACACTCAATGGTGGTCCTACTGAATGGGATGGCGCGAACTTTAACGCAGCTGGTAGCCGTTTCTCATTTGATTACGATGTAATGTGTAATCCTGGTACGCAGTTTGTTGCTGAATACTATATCGATATGAATGGCGATGGTAGATTTATCGATGCTGATGAAACCAGTGAAGATGAAACTGAGCTTATTGATACAATTGTTATAGGCACAACTAATTCTGAAGGTAAGTTAAATACTGGTGCTACATATTACCTTCCTGGTGAGGGTGCAGATAAGAAGAGTGGTTTCCTTCCATGGAGAATCATAGTTTATCCTAGAGACCATAGAGAAAACCGTGCTTCACTTACAGGTTATACTGCTGTAAAACCTGAGGCTAAGAAGATTATTAATGTCCTTCAGATAGAGCCTTGTCCAAGTAAGGCACAGTCTATGTCTACTATGGGTGCTAACGCAGCTAATTCAACATTCACACTTGATAATACTCCTGGTGATGGATATGAGCCTGGTGATAGAGCATATGAGAAGAAGTTCGTAGAGATGCTTACAAAAGTAGCTGATTATGATATCAGGATATATACAGTTGATGGCAATACATTCAAGAACTGGTATAATCCAAGTAAGACAGTAAGACTCTATGAGAAGGATGCTAATGATGAAGGTCTTGTATTAGGAGACCCAACGCGTGGCGCTAAGTATGACAGAAATAATCCTGATACTGAGATACTTATGGACACCTTTGATATGATCGTTCTCGGTTTCGGTGATGAATATAAGAATGATCTTGCTGATAATAATGATGGTATATTCAACGTATATGATTTTGCTAAGGAAGGACGTGCAGTCCTTATGGCTCATGATTTCATCTACGCATTTATTGCACCGATGGATACAGCAGATAAACCGGGTGGATATAATCCAAAGGCTGGACTTCTTTTCAGAGATATATCTGGTATGGATAGATTCGGATTAATGCACAGATATGTTAAGAATTATGTTGGCGTATCTGCATTCCCTACTACTTATGGAAAGTATGTTCCTGAACAAGCTGATTCAGATGCATATTCAGATTTGCTTAAGGGAACTGATTCTATCAGCCACCTTATAAAATCAACGGATATAACACCGTATTCAGCTTACAATATGGGCTGGCTTGTAAGATTTAAGCCAAACTCATCAACAATTGATAAGATTCCATATGGTACATCTTATCCTTATAGCACAGTTCCTATGAAATGTAATGGCTCTAACCTTGTAACAAGAAAAACCATTAGGCTTAACAAAGGTGCTGTTACAGAGTATCCATATGTACTTAAGGATACAATTGAAGTTGCAGACACTCATTGCCAGTATGTAAGCTTGAACCTCGAAGATGAGGATGTATTCGTATGGTATAACCTTGCTGGTAAGAATACTTCACCGTCAGCTCAGTTGTACAATGCAACTTACAATTCAGCATGGGATAACTATTACGTATATTCAGCAGAGAATATCGTATATACTGGTGCAGGTCATACATATCATACTGCTAACCCAACCAACGATGAGATGGAATTGTTCATCAACACCATGGTAGCAGCTATCAGAAGTGGTAATAATGCTCCTGTAGTAACCGTATCTAATGCAACTAAGAGTAAAGAGTCAGACTGTGATTATATATTCTATATAAGCGAAACAGATGAGATTGCGTCTCTTGATTTCAGAGTATCTGATGTTGACCTTATCACAGGTTTGTCGATAAGAGATGTTAAGATCTACTGGGATTGCTCAACAGGTACAGGTGATGGACATAACGGAAAGTATGATGAAGGCAAAGATAAAGTGCTTATGAAGTATGTCAATGTTATCAAGAACAGTATGGATAAGACTACGTATTATGGTTCTGAGAAGAACTACAATTCAGCGCTTCTTCCATCAGACACTGCTAATGGTACAGATATTGCCAATGGTATAGAGTACTACCGTGTAGGTAGTAGTATAATGACAAATACTCTTGAGTCAACTGGTATTGCACAGCTCAATACGCATATCCTTGATAAGACAGGTGCTGAGCAGTGCTTGTACATAGTCATAGAGGCTAAGGATGCAAAGGGCGCTACTGGTAGAGCAAGAGTAAAGGTCAAGTTCATGGATCTCTATCTTCTTGATTAAAAAAATAAGAGGCCTAAACCTCAAAGTTTTACCCCCGGGGTCTTAATTAAGACCCTGGGGGTTTATTTCAGTCTCCGACTGATAATAAAAAGGATGCGCACGGATTCGGAAAGGAAATCTGTCTGCTTACGCAGACCGAATCCGGCGCGCAAGTCTCGCGGTGCGAGACTTGAATTTATATCACCCTTACATAATAATTCTGACTGCATTCCTTAACTAACTTCTTATCCTGCAGATCCCACAAGGTCTGCAAGACATCTATGAATTCCATATCTGATGAAGTATTCTTGTATATATCTTCCAAAGCAGTGGGATATGAGTCAATATGGTCATATACCAATCGTTCATGATTGGTTAGATCAGTCAGTGGCGAATTGGCTTTATATACATCGCCAAGTATTTCTTCTACGAAGTCACCAATTCCGGTGATCATGCCAGCGCCCATTTTGATAAGGCGGTTGCATCCATAAGAAAGTGGGTCTCCTATGCGTCCGGGAACAGCGTAGATGTCTTTGCCCTGTTCTAATGCTTGATCGACAGTTATGAGTGAACCGCTTTTGTCTCTTGCCTCGACTATTATAAGAGCGTCGCATAAGCCAGAGATTATGCGGTTTCTTAGTGGGAAGTTCCTGCTTATGGGCGGTGTGTTAGGTGGCAGTTCGCTTATGATTGCCCCTTTTTTCAATATACTGTTGTATATCGATATATTTTCACGTGGGTAGCAGATATCTGCGCCACAACCGAGTATAGCGATAGTGGTACCATCTGCAGACAGGGCACCCTTGTGCGCTTCACTGTCTATACCTCTTGCCATACCACTTATGATGGTTATACCGCCGAGTGAGAGTTCTCTTGCAAGGTTATAAGACATGTTGCTGCCGTATTCGCTGCAACTTCTTGCTCCTACGATACTTATACATGCAGTCGATATCTGTTTAGGATCGTAGTTGCCCTTTATGTACAGGACAGCGGGTGGGTCTGGTATGTTAATGAGTTTGGCCGGGTAGTCATAAGAATCGTAGTTTACCACGTGAATCCCGCTTTTGTACAGCTTTTCTTTTTCATCATCAAGTCTTTCATAGATTCTAATGAAAGCTTCTCTTTGATTAGCCTTAAGGAAATCCCTTGCTATATCTTGGTAGTTACTTGGATTGATATCAGCTTTTTTAAGCTCATCTATGATAGTGAGGATATCTCTTCCCTGCATCATGCATAGACTGAGCGTAAGATATATGTCGTCGTAGTAAGTATTCATAATAACCTCTGATTTCTGTAATTGAGAACCTCTATTATATGTTCTTCGCTTATAATATCTGATCCGGCCATATCGGCAATAGTTCTTGCGCATCTTATGATTTTGTTATAGGAGCGAAGACTAAGGCCAAGCCTATCGTAAGCTCTGCCAAGCATATCCTTGGCTTTTGGTGTAAGAGGACAGTAGCGATCAAGAAGAGCATCCGGAATCTCGGAATTATATGAGAAGCTCTCATTAGAGAAACGCTCACTTTGAATCTTGTGTGCTTTGCTAACGATAGCCTTCATGGCACTTATGTCATCGTTGGACTGACCTATATCTTTTTTTTCAACTCGCGTCATCCATGCAATCATATCGATGCGGTCGTAGAAAGAACTGTCGATTCTCTTTTGATATTCTGATACATCGTGATCGGTGCAGCGGCAGCGTGACTTGTCCGGATAGAAGCCGCATGGACACGGGTTCATAGCCCCCATGAGCATGAAGTTAGAGGGGAAAGTATACATGCCGTCAAGTCTTCTTATAGTGATCTTCTTGTCTTCAATAGGGATTTTGAGCGCGTTGAGAGTGCCTGTTGGCAGATGATTGATCTCATCTAAGAAAAGTATGCCGTAGTGCGCTAGAGATATCTCGCCCGGGACAGGATAGCGCCCGCCGCCGAGCAGAGTCTGAAGAGTAGCCTTGCAATTCACATTTCTAAATGGCCTTCTGTTGCTGTGATTCATGTAGAGTTCCTTACCCGCGGCGCTGTATATGCGCGCAAGTTCCACGACTTCGCTGTCATCAAGCTTAGGAAGAAGATAGGCCGCTGCCTTAGCAAGAAGACTCTTGCCGACACCAGGTGGGCCGACATAGATGATGTTGTGATGCCCCGAGATAGCTATAAGAGTGGCTCTCTTCGCGATTTCCTGCCCGTAAGGAAAGAACATCTCATCAGAGTCACTCATAGGAATAACAGGATGTTCGCACAGATAAGCCTTCAGCTCGCAAGTCCCGAGCTTCTTTCGACCGCTCATGATCTCCACGCATTCTCTTAAGTTCCTGACGCCGATGATCTCCTTATCGGAAGCCAAGTCCTTAAGGATACTTAAGTCGCTAAGGTTGTCGTAAGGAACGATGAAGCGCTTGAACTTGTCAAGAGCCCCGAGAATAAGGCTCACGATGCCCTGAATAGGAACGATATTGCCTTCCAAGCCAAGTTCTCCCGCGACAAATGTCCCGGCTGACATATCGTTGTTGATGATGCCACATGTACCGAGGATTGCCAGTGCGATTGGCAGGTCGAGTCCAGTCGTCGATTTCCTGATATCGGCAGGCGATATGTTGACGAGTATGCGTCCGTTACTTATATTAAAGCCGGAGTTCCTTACAGCTACGCGGACACGTTCCTTGGCTTCTCGTACTTGAACTGACAGAGTTCCCGTCATATCAAAATTAGGTATACCCTTGGTTATGTCTACCTGAACCGTCACCGGAGTGCAGACTAAGCCCTTGAGAATACCACTGTTGGTAGAATAATACAATATATGCCTCCATAGTATGTGATTAGGGAATGCATGAAAACTGCGATAAAACTATAGAAAAATGTGATAGAATTCAAGTCTCGCTCCGCGAGACTTGCGCGCCGGATTCGGTCTGCGTAAGCAGACAAACTTCCTTTCCGAATCCGTGCGCATTCTCGCGGAGCTTTTATCTCATATATCTGCTATTGTATCATAAAACGCAAAAAAAGACAAGATTATCCTTGACATATATTTTAAAAGAGGTTATCATAACATTTGTTAGTGTTTACGCTACAGTAGAGAGGATATGATAACATATGGCGAAATCAAGCAAGAATCTGGTCATAGTGGAGTCGCCTGCCAAGGTTAAGACTATTAAGAAGTTTCTCGGCGCTAATTATACGATAGTTGCAAGCGCAGGACATGTGAGAGACCTTCCTAAGAGCCGTCTTGGAATCAAGATAGACGAAGACTATGAACCTGAATATATAACTATCCGTGGTAAGGGTGAGACACTTGCCATGCTTCGTAAGGAAGTGAAGAAGGCAGACCATATATATCTCGCAACCGACCCGGACCGAGAGGGAGAGGCTATATCATGGCATCTTGCCACAGCGCTGAAGCTTGAAGGCAAGGATGTTCATAGGATAAGCTTTAACGAGATCACGAAGAAAGCGGTCACAGAGGCTATCAAGAACCCGCGTGACATAGATATGAATCTCGTGGATGCGCAGCAGTCTAGACGAGTACTTGACCGTATGGTGGGCTATACCATAAGTCCACTGTTGTGGGAGAAGATCAAGAGGGGCTTGAGTGCCGGAAGAGTGCAGTCAGTAGCTTTAAGACTTGTGTGCGACAGAGAGAACGAGATACAGGCCTTCATACCGAAGGAGTACTGGACCTGTGAAGGAACATTTGTACAGGAGGGCAAGGCAAAGTCAAAGCCAGTAACAGCCTCTTATTATGGTGGAACTAAGAAGGAAGAGATACCTAATAAGGCGACACTTGATAAGATACTTGCTGATTCTAAGAAGGGCGAGTTCGTTGTAAGCAAGGTCAAGAAGGAGATAAGAAGCTATAAGTCGCCGCTGCCATTTACGACAAGTTCTATGCAGCAGGAGGCATCTAAGGCGCTTAACTTTGCACCTGCGAAGACCATGCGTATAGCGCAGCAGTTGTACGAAGGCGTCGATATAGAGGGACATGGACAGATAGCCCTTATCACATATCTTCGTACAGATTCAACAAGAATAGCAGACGAGGCGCTTGAAGCCGCCAAAGATTATATAACAGAGAATTATGGCGCTGATTATGTAGGAGAAGTTAAGAACGCAAAGAAGAACGATGTGAAGGTTCAGGATGCACATGAGGCCATCAGACCGGTAGATATCACACTTGCCCCTGCAATTGTGAAGGATTCCCTGCAAAGAGACCAGTACAGACTCTATCAGCTCATCTGGAAGAGATTTGTTGCAGCTTGTATGTCATCTTCTAAGTATGAGAATCTAAGCGTAAGGATAAGCAATTCTAAGGTGACATATCAGGCAAGTTCGTCCAAGATCGTATTCTCTGGCTTTAAGACAGTATATACAGACTCCGATGAGGAGAAGCTTGAGACGAATGCAGCGCTCAATCACCTAAGCGAAGGGGACGTGCTTAAGTTCGAGAGTGGCGAGGGCACACAGCATTTTACACAGCCACCTGCTCACTATACAGAAGCAAGCCTTATTAAGGCACTTGAGGAGCTTGGAATCGGAAGACCAAGTACCTACGCTCCTACAGTCAGCACGCTCACGCTTAGACACTATCTTCTTAAGGAGGAGAAGTCTCTGTACGTGACCGAGCTTGGCGAGGCTGTTAACAACATCATGGTGCACAATTTCTCGACCATAGTGGATGCGAACTTCACAGCGAACATGGAAGCGCTCCTTGATAAGGTCGAGGAAGGCTCAATCAAGTGGAAGACCATAGTGGAGAACTTCTATCCTGACCTTAAGGAAGCTGTTGACGAGGCCTCTAAGAACCTTGAAAATGTTGTGATAGCCGACGAAGTATCCGACGTCCTCTGCGAGGACTGCGGTGTCAACATGGTCATAAAGTACGGACCACACGGCAAGTTCCTTGCATGTCCGAACTTCCCTAATTGTCGCAACACGAAGGTCTTGCTAGAGAAGATAGGCGAACCATGCCCAGTCTGCGGCAAGGATCTCGTGGTAAGGAAGACCAAGAAGGGCAGAAGATATTATGGATGCGAAGGCTATCCAGATTGCGAATACATGAGCTGGACCAAGCCATCTATGCAGAAGGCGAAAGCAGAGTAGAGCATGAAGCTTGTGACAGATGCTATCGTTTTTTCTCATAGATTTGATAAGATCAGAAAGAAGGATTTATATGCTATCTTCTAAAAGACTTGTCAAGTATTTCATAATCGTTTTTACCGCAGCAATGATGACTTATCTTGTAGGTTGTAACGATGTAAAATACGAGAAAGAATATAAAAGCGAATCTCCATCGGGAGAGAAAACGGTTACAGTTAAAGTCGATTATGTTAGCCGTCCGGATGTGTTTTACAACGATGAATGTATTTTTAAATATGACGGCTCAGGCTTTTCTGAAACGGTATACTGGAACGTAGAGTGGCTATCTGAGAATGAGATCAGATTGTACCTTGATAGCTATAACGAAGAAGATTACAGTATAGAGATTCCTGATGAATGATATTCAGAATTTAATATTGGGAGAATCCTGTTCTGTGCGGGCACGCACAAATTCTAATTTATCTTAGCAGTTGTATAAAATACAATGCCCCGAAGCACTTTGAAGTGCTTCGGGGCAAAACTTCTATATGAGTATCTTTCTTAAACATCCGGGGGCTTTGTTGTCATGTTCAGCCGTCAAGGTGATATATCCTGTTCATCTCCTCAGAAAGTCCTCCGTCCTTGGAGCGTACATACAGTGGCTTTTCTATCTGTATAAAGTTATTGCCGCCCATACGACCCTCTACGAGGATAAGCCAGGGCGCACAATCGGGATTTTTATGTACCGTCCGCATACGTTTGGGTTCGATGCCATTCG
>JAEEGL017429265.1_pt1 | contig 36558 bp, 24 predicted proteins | sample 9134231 | NCBI WGS metagenome assembly JAEEGL01 (sample SAMN16246548, study PRJNA631951) | gut metagenome | biome: gut microbiome; feature: rumen; material: fiber-attached | host: Bos | place: Iran: Karaj | collected 2018-10 | reverse complement strand
GTTGTGAGCTAACTGAGGCTCTGTTGCGAGCTTACTGAGCCTTGGTTGAAAGGCGGTGGAACGGGCATGGGCAAAGTGCATGGATATGCACAAATCCTAGTGTGGCGTAATTCTTTAGCCTATCCTGTGGCAGTTTGATTTTTTTTCCCTATCTTTGCAGCCAAAACTTATCATTTTCCTATGAAAAGACAAATTATTGGGGCAGCCATGATGCTGCTTGCAGGTGTTCCGGCTGGCGCACAGACAAGGGCACAGCTGGAGAAACTCTCAATGGCTGAGGCTGCAGTGGTGCGACTCTACGTGGACAGTGTCGACGAGCGGAAGCTGGTGGAGGACGCCATCCGTGGCATGCTCGAGAAACTGGACCCCCACAGCAGCTACAGCACACCGAAGGAGGTGAAGAAGATGAACGAGCCGTTGCAGGGTTCGTTTGAGGGAGTGGGCATCCAGTTCAATATGATGGAGGACACGCTCGTGGTCATCCAGACCATTACCAAGGGCCCGTCGGAGAAGGCTGGCATCCTGGCTGGCGACCGCATTGTGAGCGTGAACGACACGGCTATTGCCGGTGTGAAGATGAGCCGTGAGGACATCATGGGCCGTCTGCGCGGTCCTAAGGGCACGACGGCCCGTCTGGGCGTGATTCGTCCAGGCATCAAGGACCGCCTGCAGTTCAAGGTTGTGCGCGACAAGATTCCCGTGAAGAGCGTCGATGCAGCCTACATGGTGCAGCCCGGAGTGGGATATGTGCGCATTGGCAACTTCGGTGCCACCACCTACGACGAGATGATGGAGGCCTTGCACAGCTTGAAGACTCAGGGAATGAACCGTCTGGTGCTCGACCTGCAGGGCAACGGCGGCGGCTATCTGCAAGCAGCAGCCGACATTGCGGGCGAGTTTCTCAGTAAGGGCGACCTCATCGTCTACACCGAGGGGCGCAGCGTGCCGCGCCGCGACTACCATGCTGAGCGCGAAGGCGAGTTCAGCCAGATGCCCGTGGCGGTGCTGGTCGACGAATATACGGCTTCGGCCGCTGAGATCGTGACTGGAGCCATCCAGGACAACGACCGTGGTGTGGTGGCCGGCAGACGCACCTTCGGCAAGGGCTTGGTGCAGCGTCCCATCGATCTGCCCGACGGTTCCATGATACGTCTGACCATCTCCCATTACTACACACCCTCGGGCCGCTGCATCCAGAAGCCCTACGAGAACGGCAAGCAGAAGGACTATTCGATGGACGTGGCCAATCGCCTGAAGCACGGTGAGCTGACCAACAAGGACTCGATACACTTCTCCGACTCATTGCGGTTCTACACGCTGAAGCGCCATCGCACGGTCTACGGCGGTGGCGGCATCATGCCCGATGCCTTCGTGCCGCTCGACACCACGCGCTACACCCAGTTCCACCGCGAACTGGTGGCCAAGGGCGTGATCAACACAGAGAACCTGCGCTACATTGACCGCAACCGTAAACAATTGAAGAAGCAGTATCCCGACTTCCAGCAGTACAAGGCTGCCTACGAAGTGCCCCAGTCGCTGATTGATGCCATCTGGAAAGAGGCCGAGAAACAGAAGGTCAAGCCCCGCGACGAGGCCGAACGCGAGCGCACTATGCCCTTCCTGCGCCTGCAGCTAAAGGCCCTCATAGCCCGCGACCTGTGGGACATGAGCGAGTATTTCTCAATTATCAATGCCGACAGCGATATCTTCAAGACAGGTCTTGAGGAACTGCTGAAGAACCCGTAACCACAACACCCGCCATGGAACAACTGCTGCACTATGTGTGGAAACACCGCATGCTGCCGCCCGGTGAGCTGTTGACGACCGACGGAAAGGTGGTCGAAGTGATCGACCCCGGGCTGTACAACCGCCGTGACCAGGGTCCCGACTTCTTCAATGCCAAGGTCAGGATAGGCGGAACCATGTGGGTGGGCAACGTAGAATTGCACCAGCGCAGCAGCGACTGGTATGCCCATCACCACGACCGCGATGCGGCCTACAACAACGTGGTGCTTCACGTGGTGGGCGAAGCTGATGCCGACGTACTCACACAGGAGGGTCACTACCTGCCGCAGTTGGTCGTAGAGGTGCCCCGACAGGTGCGTGAGAACTATGAAGCCCTGCTCAGCACCGACCATTATCCGCCCTGCTATCAGGCCATTCCCGGTCTGCCACGGCTCATGGTACACTCCTGGCTGGCCGCCCTTCAGACGGAACGGCTGGAACAGAAGACCGTGGCCATCGCTGAAAGAGCCCGCCGTTTGGACGGAAGTTGGGAGGATGCCTACTTCGTTACCTTGGCACGCAACTTCGGTTTCGGCATCAATGGCGACGCCTTCGAACAGTGGGCCATGAACGTGCCCATGCAGGCGGTGGGCAAACACCGTGACGACTTGTTCCAGATTGAGGCCCTCTTCATGGGCCAGGCCGGTCTGCTCAATATCAATGCCGTGCCCCAGCGCCATCAGGCCGATGCCCTGCAGGAAGGCTACTTTGCCCGGCTGAGCAACGAGTACCAGTATCTGGCCCATAAGTTCTCGCTCCAGCCCATGGACTACAGCCTCTGGCGTTTTCTCAGGCTGAGGCCCCAGAACTTCCCCCACATACGCATCTCGCAGCTGGCCAACCTCTATTATGAGCGCAAGACGGGCCTGAGCCAGCTCCTGGAGTGCGAGACCATCGACCAGCTGAAAGAGCTGTTTCAGACCCAGGTCACCCCTTATTGGCAGACGCACTACGTCTTCGGGGCCGAAAGCGGGAAGAGCCTGAAACGGCTGTCGGCCTCGTCGGCCTGTCTGCTGCTCATCAACACGGCCATTCCCGTGCTCTTCGCTGTGGGCCGCCACCGCCAGAAGGAGGTCTGGTGCGATCGTGCCTTCGATTTCCTGGAGCAGCTGAAGGCCGAACAGAACCACATTGTACGCATGTGGGCCGAATGCGGACTGGAGGCAAGCAGTGCCGGCGACTCGCAGGCCCTCATCCAGTTGAAGAAGGAATATTGCGACAAGAAGGACTGTCTGCGCTGTCGCTTTGGCTATGAATATTTGAAAAAAGGAGAAAAGTAAATGGAATACATATTCGAAACGCGCATGGAAGTGCGTGACTATGAGTGTGACATCGAGGGCATTGTGAACAATGCTCAGTACATTCATTACTGCGAACACACGCGACACCTGTTTCTCAAGGAATGCGGGTTGAGCTTCGCTGAGATGCACCAGAAGGGCGTCGATGCCGTTGTGGCACGCATGCAGCTGCAGTACAAGGTGCCGCTCAGACCCGACGACGAGTTCATTTCCAGACTGAATCTGACCAAGGAGGGCATCAAGTATGTGTTCCATCAGGACATCTACCGTGCCAGCGACGAGCAGCTGTGCTTCCGTGGCAAGATTGAGCTGGTGTGCCTGGTCAACGGCCGTTTAGCCAACAGCGACGACTACGACCGTGCTTTCCAGCGTTTTATCAGTAAGCAAGACAATTGATATGGAGCAGGAAGAACTTCTTTACACCATAGCCCTGACGCGAATGACGGGCTTTAACTTCCAGACCGCACTGCGGCTCTATCAGGAACTGGGCGGAGGAAAGGCCGTTTACGACCACCGTACCGATCTGCGTGATGTGCTGCCGGAGTGCAGCGACCGCTTGGTGGCCTCGCTGCAGGACTGGAGCCTGCCGCTTGTCAGGGCTGAACAGGAACTCCACTTCCTTGAGAAACACCACGTAAAAGCACTCTGCTTAGGCACAGACGACTATCCACAACGACTCACCGAGTGTGCCGATGCGCCCATTGTGCTCTATTACATGGGTTCGGCTGAGCTGAACCAGCAGCGCATTGTGAGCATTGTCGGCACGCGACACGCCACTGCCTACGGTCAGGATCTGGTCCGGCGGTTCACGGAAGAACTCCACCAGTTGTGCCCCGATGTGCTTGTTGTGAGCGGACTGGCCTATGGAATCGACATTGCTGCGCACCGCAATGCGCTTGCTTATGGGATGGAGACGGTGGGCGTGTTGGCTCACGGTCTTGACGAACTGTACCCTCCACGTCATCGCGATACGGCCTGCGAGATGCTCAAGCAGGGCGGACTGCTGACAGAATACATGACCGAGACGAAGGCCGACAAGCTGAACTTCGTGAAGCGCAACCGCATTGTTGCCGGCATGGCAGACGCCACCTTGCTGGTAGAAAGTGCTGCACGTGGCGGCGGTCTCATCACATGTGGCATTGCCCAGGACTACGGTCGTTCAGTGTTTGCCTTCCCCGGTGCGGTGGGTGCGCCCTACTCGGAGGGCTGCAACAACCTGATTCGCGACAACGGGGCCTTGCTCATCACCTCAGCTGAGGACTTCGTGACGGCTATGGGATGGACAACCGACGCACAACTGCGCCAGGCCAAGAGTGCAGGTATAGAACGAAATCTGTTCCCCAACCTTTCGGATGAGGAACAGACGGTGGTCAGTGTGCTCAGTGAAGTAGGCGATTTGCAGCTGAACCAGCTCTCGGTGAAGAGCAACCTGCCCATCGGCCAGCTCACAGCCCTGCTCTTCCAGTTGGAGATGAAGGGCGTGGTGCGCCCGCTGGCAGGCGGTACTTACCACCTGCTCAGGTAGCAGCGGCTCATTTCTTCTGCACTTTCTTCAGCCACTTGGGGTACTTGTCGATCACGTTCTGGGGGTCATCGTTATACCACCCGTAGCCGTTGCGCCGCTCATAGCCGATGTACTCCAATGCGGGCTGCTTCACGCCATCGCGGTCGCAGACGTAGGGTTCTTCTGTGTCCAGATCGTAGTAACGGGCCCAAATGAGTGGAGCTCCGAACTGATGGACCAACCGGCGGTCGCGTTTCCCGTCTTTGTTCACGAAGTTTTCATATCTCATGTCCTTGATGGCGTGGCTTTCTAACCATGCCACTGCAGCCGAAACGGCCTCGATGACACGCTCTGACGGTTCGGGAAGCGACATGAGCAGCTTCAGCAGGTGGGGTGTCTCGTGACTTCCGGTGAACGACGGTAGTTCGTAAGCACGGGCTTTGGCAGGCTGCAGGGTGAACTCGTCGTGCTGCTGACACCATACCGTGAGCTTTCCGTTCTTGCGTATCTGGCAGTTCAGTATGCACTCAATGCCTTTGTCGAAAGCTTTCCGGCAGCGTGCCTTCAGGTCGTCGCCAAGCTTCAGCTGATCGTAGGGTGCATGGTCTTCATAGAGTTCGCGCAGCAGGTACATGACGTTGTAGATGGCGTTGTCGTTGAAGGTGATGTGGTCGCTGTAGTAGGGCGTGCCGGGAGGCCAGTTGGGCTTGTGGGGATAGAACTGCGGCCATCCGCCGTTATCGTACTGCGCATTGAGCAGATATTCCACACCGCAGACAAACGCCTTGCGCACGGTTTTCTTCTTGGTGGCTGCATAGCTCTTGGCCAGGAAGGCCATTTCGGTGATGGTGGCACCGTTGTCGATGGTGGCACCGATGCCCTCCTTGCTCTTGATAGCACGCAGGATGGAGTCTCGGTCGGCCTGTTCGCGCTCGTCGGGAGCCAGTTGCCAGCTGTGGTTCTTGGTCCATCCGCCCGATGGGAACTGGTATTTCAGGATGCTGTCGACGGCTGCCTGAGCCTCGGCTGTGGCATACCAGGCATCGGGCATGACGTGAATAAGGTGCTTCAATTGCATGTCCTGTTGCGCATGGAGCACACTGGCCGTGACAGCCAGGACCAGGGTGATGATTTGTCTTTTCTTCATTAGTAGCTGTTTTTAAGTCGGATTGCAGGGTGCAAATGTAGGCATAATAATTGAAACAGCGAAGGATTTGCCTCTTTTTTTGTGTCACGACGTGAAAAAGGCTGCCTTTGCTCGATTGCATGGGCAGCCTTTTTTCGTTGAAAAATGTGTGCGAAGCTTCACAGCTTCTTTGTAATGATTGTTTTAATTCTTGATTGATTTATTATTATAGAGAAAGCATAGAAATTCCTCGTCAATGTTACCGGTCAGATTGACTATTGTCAGCCGGTTGCTCTTGCAGTCTTCGTGCAGCATGATGAGCTCCACGGTGTGGCCTTTACGATTCTTGCGTGTGTAGAAGGCGCCGTGCTGTTCGCCGTTGCGGTAGTCGCGTTCGGCCTGGAAGCGGCGCTGGTTCTTGGTGAGCAGGTCTTCCGCCTTCTGGTAGTAGTCGGCGTGGGCCGTCACGATGCGTACGCTCTTCAGCTTGCTGATGGCCTGCATGATGTTTTCGGGCCGGTCGGTGGTGTGCTGTCTGACCAGCTGTTCCATCATCTTGGGGCTCACGGTTACGCAGTTCACGGTGGTGTCGGCTGTGCAGAGGCTCATGAACTTCTCAGCGAAGTCGGGCGAGCGTTGTGCCAGGGCCGAAGCCTGGACCAGTACTGCTGCCAGCAGGACTATCAGCGAACGCATCATCTAAGCTGGCCGATGAGTGAGTCGGTACTGACGGAGTCGATTCCCTGTGCCTGGCTGAATCCTTCAGAGATGAGCATCAGGGCATCTTCCACCTGGTCGTAGGCCATGGAAGGATCGTCGTAGGTGTCCTTATAGGCCGCATAGTTGATATCGTCGGTCAATGGCTGACCGTTGCTTACTGCGTGGTCGATGGCATTGGCCAGTGTGAGCACCACAGCCACGACGGCAGCAGCGCGCATGAGCGGTTGCAGGCGTTCTGCCAGGCTGATGGTACGGGCCTTGACCACGCGTGGCTCCTCGGTGAGTGCCAGCAGGCGTGCATCGAAGTCGTCGCCCAGCTGCTCCTCGGGCTGCATGGCAGCAAAGAGGGGCTTGTACTGGCTCAGCTCCTGGGGCAGTTCCTGCTCGTCCTGAGCGAAGAATGCCTTCAGAATCTGCTCTTCCTGCAGTGTGGTCTCACACTGGAAGTAGCGCTGCAGCAGCTGTTCGATGTACTTATAGTCCATATTTTTCTGTTTCGAGATACTTCTGTCTGATGGTTTGCCTGGCCCGGAAGATGTTCACCTTGACTTGCTGTTCGGTGATGCCGAGCACTTCGGCTATTTCCTTGTAGGGTTTTCCCTCAACGTCGCGCAGCTGCATGCAGGAGCGCTGTTTCTCGGGCAGCCCGTTGATGAGGCGGCGTACCAGCTGTACTCGGTCTCGCTCCACGGCCTGTTCCTCGGGGTTGGCGGCTGTGTCGGCCACGTCGGTGCCCCCTTGGTGGTCTTGCGGCTCGTGTCGCAGGGCGAACTGGGCGGTCTGGTTGTCGGCTCTTTTCTGCCTGTCGAGTGCCAAGTTGCGGCAGATGGTGAGGCAGAAGGCTTCCATCGATTCGATTTCGGCCCAGGAGTCGCGCCGGTTCCACACCTTGAGCATCGTTTCCTGCACCACGTCTTCTGCCTCCGCAGGATTGAGAGTGATGCGGAGTGCCAGCCGGTAGAGCTCGTTCTTGAGCGGCAGTACGTCAGTGCGGAAGTCGATGTTCTTCATCCTCTCTGAAGTATAAGACGACTGTGGTGGGGGAAAAGTTACAGGTTGGTGCGTTAATGGATGTTAAACCTTGGATTAACGGTCTTCTTTAATCACCGTTCCGCTGTTGCCGTCGATGGCGGTGGCCAGTGTAATGACCACGCGGCTGACGCCAGCATCGACGGCAGCCAGGGCGTTTTCAATCTTGGGCAGCATGCCGCCCGAGATGGTGCCGTCGGCCTGGTAGCGCTGGAAGTCGGCCCGGGTGATGACGGGTATGACCGTCGTGTCGTCGTCGGGATTGGCCAGTACGCCGGGCTTCTCGAAGGCGAAGACGAGTGTCACGTCGTAGACCTTGGCCAGTGCCTTGGCCGTTTCGGAGGCGATGGTGTCGGCATTGGTGTTGAGCATGGTTCCGTGGCCGTCGTGGGTGAGCGGTGCCATCACGGGTACCAGGCCCTGGGCGATGAGGCTGGAGAGCGTCTGATGGTCGACATCGGTGACGTCGCCTACATAACCGTAGTCCACGCCGTTCTTCAGCGGGCGCTTCACCGAGCGGATAACATCGGCATCGGCGCCGGTCAGTCCGATGGCCTTGATGCCTTCGGCCTGCAGGCAGGCCACCACGTGCTTGTTCACCAGGCCGCCGTAGACCATTGTCACCACTTCCAGCATGGCTGCGTCGGTGATGCGGCGTCCGCCCACCATCTGTGTCTCGATGCCCAGCCGTTCGGCCATCTTAGTAGCCTTGCGGCCACCACCGTGAACCAGTACTTTGTTGCCCTCAATGGCGCTGAAGTCTTTCAGCAGCTGTGCCAGCTGTGCTTCGTCCTCGACCACGGCACCGCCAACTTTCACAATTGTCAGTTTCTCTTTCATCTTTTTTCGGTTGTTATTATCTTTCTGCAAAGGTACGGATTTTTTCTGAGAAAACGACTTTGATGGGGTGGGAAATTGAGCGTGATTCCTATTGCCTGCAACTGAGGCTTGGTTTCGCTGCAACTGAGGCTCGGTAACAAAACAACTGAGCCTCAGTTGAAAGACTACTGAGGCTCAGTTATAAACAGTTGGAAATCAAATTGTTACAATGATTTTGTAGAACTGCTCACTCCAGATAGGTGTAGCCGTAGAGGCCGGAGCGGTAGTTAGAAAGGAACTCCTTGCCCTCTTCAAGGGTGATCTTGCCCTGCTTCACGCTCTTTGTGACCCATATCTCGAGCTGGCGCACCAGTTTCTTGGGGTTATACTGCACGTACTCCAGCACCTCCTCGACCGTCTCGCCGTCGATGATCTGGTCAATGTGGTAGTGGCCGTCCTTCACCGAGATATGTACAGCAGTGGTGTCGCCGAAGAGGTTGTGCATGTCGCCCAGGATTTCCTGGTAGGCTCCCACGAGGAACACGCCCAGGTAGTAGGCTTCGTTCTTCTTCAGCGGATGAACGGGAAGCGAGTGAGAGTTGTGGCGGTTGGTCACGAAGTTGGCAATCTTGCCGTCAGAGTCGCACGTGATGTCCTGAATGGTGGCGTTGCGCGAGGGCCGTTCGTCGAGTCTCTGGATGGGCATGATGGGGAAGAGCTGGTCGATGGCCCACGCATCGCTAAGGCTCTGGAAGAGCGAGAAGTTGCAGAAGTACTTGTCGGCCAGCAGTTTGTCGATGTTCATGAGCTCTTCGGGCACGTGCTTCATGTTCTTGGCCAGTGCGTTGATCTCATGGCAAACGCTCCAGTACATGGCTTCAATCTCGGCACGTGTCTTCAGGTCTACGATACCGTGGCTGAACAGGTTGAGTACCTCCTCGCGAATTTGTTCTGCATCGTGCCAGTCCTCCAGTACGTTGCGGGGCGAGAGATTGTCCCAGATGTCGTACAGGTCTTTCACCAGCTGGTGTGAGCTCTCGTCGGGCTCGAACTCCTCGGGCATTTCGGGCAGCGACGCTGTCTCCAGCACGTCGATGACCAGCACTGAGTGGTGGGCTGCTAGCGAGCGTCCGCTTTCGGTGATAATGTTGGGATGGGGAATGTCGTTCTTATTGGCTGCATCCACGAAAGTGTAAATACAGTCGTTCACATACTCCTGGATGGAGTAGTTCACCGAGCTTTCCGACGACGGCGAGCGCGTGCCGTCGTAGTCCACGCCCAGTCCGCCTCCGCAGTCCACGAAGTCCACGTTGTAGCCCATTTTGTGCAGTTGGATGTAGAATTGCGACGCTTCGCGGAGGGCCGTCTGGATGCGGCGTATCTTGGTAATCTGCGAACCGATGTGGAAATGAATGAGACGCAGGCAGTCGCGCATGTCCTTCTTGTCGAGCAGTTCCAGTGCCTCTAAGAGTTCGGCACTGGTCAGACCGAACTTCGACGCGTCGCCACCGCTCTCTTCCCACTTGCCGGAACCGCTCGATGCCAGTTTAATGCGGATGCCGATATTGGGCCGTACGCCCAGTTTTTTGGCTTCACGGGCAATGATGTCGAGCTCGTTCATCTTCTCCACCACAATGAATATGTGCTTGCCCATCTTTTGTGCCAACAGGGCGAGCTCAATATAGCTCTGATCTTTGTAGCCGTTGCAGACGATGATGGAGTCGCTCTGGCACTGCATGGCGATGACGGCGTGCAGTTCGGGCTTCGAACCGGCTTCCAGACCCAGGTTGAACTTGCGTCCGTGGCTGATGATTTCTTCAACCACGGGCTGCATCTGGTTCACCTTAATGGGATAGACCACATAATTCTCACCCTTGTAGTCATATTCTTCCGAAGCCTTCTTGAAGCAGCTCCACGTCTTCTCGATGCGGTTGTCGAGAATGTCGGGGAAGCGCAGCAGCACGGGAGCGGTGACATCGCGCAGCGACAGCTCGTCCATCACCTCGCGCAGGTCTATCTGTGTCTGGTCCTTGCAGGGCGTCACATAAACGTTGCCTTCGTCGTTGATACCAAAGTAACTGGTGCCCCAACCGTTGATGTTGTACAGTTCACGGGCGTCGTCGATGGTCCATTTTTTCATTTACTTTCGCTTTATATATAAATTAATGTGTATCTGGTTTAGTTGCTTATCTTCACACCTCGACGGCCAAGTTTACGCTGTTCGCTGGTGAGTACGGCATAGATGCCACGGGGCAGACTCTTGATGGCCTGACGAAGCTGGTCGGCTGTGGTGGTAAGCAGCAGGTGGCCACGGGTGTTGTAAACGTAGACGGCATCGTCGGGATTGCCTTTCTCAAGCGAGGCAATGCCTTCGGGCACACCGTCCCACACGAACCATCGGATGTCGGCCACCTTCATCGAGTCTTTCTGTTCATCGCTGAAATAGAGCAGGTAGATGTCATACTCCCGTCCAGCCACAATGCTGTCGAACGTAAACTCATAGACGGTCTGGCCGTGGGCGGGAATCACTTCGTTTGACGTAAGTTCGTACTGGAAGTATACTTTGCCGTCAGGCACTTCAGGTTCACGGTACAGCTTGGCAAAGATGCCGTTGGTGTAGTCTTCATCGGCAGCATTGGCGAGGGTGGTGCGCAGCGTAGTCGTCTCGCCAACAGTAAGTTCTGGTTCGCCCACCACTTCAAGAGTCCAGACAATGGGCAGCTTCTCTATTGTCAGCGTGGAGTTTTGGTAACTGATGGTGTAGTTCTTGGCTTCGGCACCACTGACGGTCACTTCATAGGTTCCGACTTCGTTCGTGGTGGAAACCTGTGGCGTGGCAACGGGTTGAGCGGTCAGCACACTTTCGTTGTCGTCATACTTCCAACCATCGTAGGTGAACTCAAATGCGGGCATCTCGTCGCCTTGGCTGACGGTGTCAGGAACGGTGCTGATGGTCAACGGGGCAGGAACCACGTGGAGTTTGCCGCCTACAAGGGTCACCGATGGCGGGTAGTTGGTCACTGTGCCCATGCTCACTTCAATGTCATAATCACCCACGTCGGGACGATTGGAAACGTGCATTATCAGTTCGGGCTTTCCGCCTTTCAGCTTTCCATCGACTGCGTATATGAGCGTCTGGGGCAGCGGATCGCCGTAGACAATGGTGGTGTCCTTTGCCGTGATGGTCACTTGCGGCGCGGGTGTCACGCTAATGGTCGAGTTTTGATAAGTAATGGTGTAGTTCTTAGCCTTTGCCGAGTCTATCTTCAGCTCGTAGGTGCCGGCCGGGCTGTCGCTCGTTACGTTGTGGGTGAACACGGGCTGGCGGTCAAGGTCGCTGGGGTCATCGTCATATTTGAAGCCGGTATACACAGCTTTCAGATCTGGCAACTGATCACCCTGCTCCATGGTGTAGGGGCCTCCGGCACTGATGGTGAGCGGAGCGGGCAGCACCACGAGTTTACCTTCATTGACCACAATGTTGAAGTTGGTCAGTGAGCGGGTGTCAATGCCGATTTCATATTCGTCAGCAGCAGGCCAGGCCTTTTTCTTGACGTATGGTTCTGGCGTGCCACCCTTTATTTCGCCGTCTACGTCGAAGGTGAACTCAGTGGGTAACGGGTCGCCGTAAGTGATGGTGTCGTTATGTACTGTAATGGTCAGCGTGGGCTCAGGCAGGATGATGAGCTTGCTGTGTTTGTAGCTGATGTTGTAATTGGTGGTCGACCATGGGCCGCGGACTTTGAGGTCGTAAGTGCCGGGCTGCACCGTACTGTTGACTGTTGGTGTCACAGTGGGCTTTTCGGTTAGTACACTTTCGTCCTCACCGTTCATGAAGCCTTCGTACCGTAAAGTGAATTCTGGCATGGGGTCACCCTGCATGATGGTCACGGTGTCGGTCGTTACGGAGAGTGGAGCGCGCGTTACGGTGAGTATGCCAGTGCCTAATATTAGGTTTTCATTGGTAATGGTACCACGTTCCATCGAAATAAGGTAGTTGCCGGGCGACGACGTGAGTGTCCGTTCACAAATGAAGGTGGGCTCGCCGTCGGGGCCGTCGGGGGTCATCACGGTGTAGCTCCAAGCTACTTCTTCGCCATAAAGCGCCTGTTTGTAGTCGGCATGGATACCCACAGTGGGCGTCACGTTGTCTGGTAGTTTGATGCCAATCACGGCTTCAGGGTCTTGCGACCAGCCGTCACCGTCTCCGTAATAGTCGGCCAGTGACAGGGCAAAATAGCCCGTGGGGTTGCCCTGAAAGCCCCAGTTGATGTGGAAGAGACCATCACTGTAACCGTCAATCAGGTAGGCATGACCTCCATATTTATCGCTGTCGCCAGCGTAGATCACGGGCCGACGGGCAGCAACTTCACCATAGATCAAGGCTTCCCAGTCCTCCCATGTGATGTCGTAATTACGTTTGTACATGTACGTTACGCTATTGTCGAAGCCAAAGAAGTTCTTCAGTGCCTCTTGAGCTTCCCATGTGACGGTAACAGAAGTATTTGCATAGTGCATTTTCGTGACATATCCGCAGTACTGCATAAGCTTTGCTACGGCCATCTGCTGGGCTTCGTTCGACTCATTGCGGTAGTCGGGACGCATATTGGCCCAGTCGAATGTGGTGGCAGGCAGTCCTTCGTTAGGCTGATCAAGATAACTGGTGTAGGCAGGAACAGCCGGAACTTCGCCTAACGGTGCGTGATAATAGTACAAGATTTGTGCCAAGGCTGTGGCTATACAACCAGTGACGTAGTGATTACCTCTGGCATCGGTGGGCGTAAGCAGGTTGTAGGGCCAGGCCTGGTGCCACAGTGTCTTCAGGAAAGGTGCAACGGCTGTGCTTTCTGACTCTTTCTTGATTTGGCGTGGCTTGGCCTTCCCACTGGCAATCAGTGAGATTTGCTTCTCATAACTTTCCATCCACTCAGCCACTGCCGGTGACATATTTTCGACGTCGAAGTAGCCTTCGTCGGCAAAAGCAAGAATCTCAGGAGCCAGATCATCACCGCTCACGATGACGAAACCGCCATTGTCCTCAGCATTGAATACATAATAGGGAGGCAATGTCTGATTACTGTTCATCTGTCGGGTATTGGCCTGTGTGTTCTTCAACAGCTTACCTTTCAGCACGGCCTGAGCCTTTATCATGGCCTGACTTTGCGTAACCGGCTTTGCTGCTGCTGTCATACCGACCAGCAGGAGAATCATTAAAAATAATTGTCTTTTCATCATGAGGGTAATGGTTTTTAGGAGTGTTTGGTATGTTTGTTGTTGTCCATATCGCCTACAAAGATACGGAAAAAATGGAAGAAACAAAAGGAAAATGGGGAAAAAGTTAGGGTAGGACTACAGGCTGAGCAGTTCTTTGAGCTTTTCGACCGTGATTTTTATTTTCTCGTAGTTGTCCATCAGGGTCACGTCGAGGGTGTAACGGGCCTTGGTGTAGAACTGTTCGCGGTATGTGAGCTGTTCCTGGATGAAGCTGAGCAGCTCGTCGGGGCTCTTGCCCTTGAGCAGTGGCCTTTCGGTCTTGCCCATGAGCAAGTGGCTCCGTAGCACTTCTGGTTCGCAGTGCAGGTAGACTACCTGCGCTTGCTGGTTCATATAGTCCATGTTGTCGAAGAAGCAGGGTGTTCCGCCACCACAGCTGATGATGACGTCTTCAAACTCTGCCACTTCGTGCAGCATGTTGTGTTCTATCTTGCGGAATCCCTCTTCGCCTACTTCGGCAAAAATCTGTGCCACCTTTTTCCGGCGTCGGTTCTCGATGTACCAGTCCAGGTCGTAGAACTGCATGCCCAGCTCTTTTGCCAGAGCTTTGCCCACGGTGGTCTTTCCGGCACCCATGTAGCCGATGAGGATGATTCGACGCATTTTTGGACTTATTTGTTCACAATCTTCATGCACTCTTCGTATGTGAGTGTCTTGGCGCGGTCGTGCATGGACTTTGGCAGTCGGTAGTTCTTACCGTCGTAGACCAGGTAGGGTCCGTAGCGGCCGTTCATCACCTCCAGTTTCGGGTCTTCCTCGAAAGTCTTCATGTGCTTCTGAGTGTCGGCCTTGCGCTTCTCGTCGATGAGCTTGACAGCGTCGCCGATGTCGATGGACAGCGGGTCGGTGCCTTTGGGAAGCGACGTGTACTTGCCTGCATGCAGCACGTAGGGGCCGAAGCGTCCGGCTCCGACGGTGACGGGCTCGCCTTCATATTCGCCCAGCATACGAGGCAGGCGGAACAGTTCCAGTGCCTGTTCCAGCTGCAGGTTCTCCATGCTCAGCTCCTTGGGCAGATGGGCAAACTGGGGCTTGTCCTTGTCTTCTGCACTGCCTATCTGTACCACCGGTCCGAAACGTCCTATCTTCACAAACACAGGCTTTCCGGTACGCGGGTCTTTACCCAGCAGCCGCTCACCGGCTTTTCTTTCAGAACGGGCGTTGAGCGTGTTCTCGACGGTAGGTTCGAAGTCGTGGTAGAAATGCTTAATCATTTTGTGCCAGGCCTCCTTGCCTTCTGCAATCTGGTCGAAGTCCTGTTCCACCTTGGCCGTGAAATTATAGTCCATGATGCCCGGGAAGTTGGCCATCAAGAAGTCGTTGACCACGATGCCGATGTCGGTGGGAATGAGTTTTCCCTTGTCCGAACCGACAATTTCTACACGCAGCTTGTCGGTCAGCTGCTTACCTTTCAGCGTAATGACGTTATACTTGCGCTCTTCGCCTTTCTTGTCGCCCTTTGTCACATATTCGCGCTGCTGGATGGTCGAGATGGTCGGGGCGTAGGTAGAGGGTCGTCCGATACCCAGTTCTTCCAGCTTGTCGACGAGCGATGCTTCGGTGTATCGCTTCGGGCCCTGGCTGAAGCGCTCGGTGGCACTGATTTCGCGGCGGGTCAGCACGTCGCCTTCGCTGAGCGGTGGCAGCACGTGGGCAAACTCGTCGTGGTTCTCCTCGTCGTCGTCGACCGATTCGCGGTAGACCTTCAGGAAACCGTCGAACTTTACCACTTCGCCCTGTGCGATGAACGACAGGCTGTTGTCGGCAGCGTTGTCAATGATGATGTTCACCGTGGTCTTCTCTATTTCCGCATCGGCCATCTGCGAGGCTGCGGTGCGCTTCCATATCAGGTCGTAGAGACGCTTTTCCTGTACCGTGCCGTCAATGGAAGTCTTGTCCATGTAGGTGGGGCGGATGGCCTCGTGAGCCTCCTGTGCACCTTTCGACGAAGTGTGGTACTGTCGCACCTTTGAGTATTTTTCGCCGTAGAGCTTAGTGATTTCCTCCTTGGCGGCGTTGATGCAGAGACTTGACAGATTCACAGAGTCGGTACGCATGTAGGTGATGCGTCCGTTCTCATACAGGTGCTGTGCCACCATCATGGTCTGGCTCACGGTGAATCCCAACTTGCGTGCAGCTTCCTGCTGTAGGGTGCTGGTGGTGAATGGGGGTGCAGGTGTGCGCTTGGTAGGCTTCTTGCTGACGCTCTCTACGGTGAAAGTGGCGTCCTTGCACTGCTCCAGGAACTGCCGTGCCTCGGCTTCGTTCTTGAAGCGCTGAGCCAGTGTGGCCTTCACTTCCGATGCCGAACCGTCGGGGTTCTGAATGGCGAAGATGCCATTCACGCTGTAGTAGGTCTCCTGCTTGAAGGCCTGCACTTCGCGCTCGCGCTCCACGATGAGCCTTACGGCCACGCTCTGCACGCGTCCGGCTGACAGGGCGGGCTTCACCTTGCGCCACAGCACTGGCGAGAGCTTGAAGCCCACGAGGCGGTCGAGCACGCGGCGTGCCTGCTGTGCGTTCACCAGGTTCATGTCCAAATGGCGCGGTTGCTCAATGGCTTTCAGGATGGCGGGTTCGGTGATTTCGTGGAAGACGATGCGGTTGGTCTTCTTCTCGTCTAGTCCCAGCACCTCGCACAGGTGCCACGAGATGGCTTCTCCCTCGCGGTCCTCATCACTTGCCAGCCACACCTTTTCGGCTTTCTTGGCCTGGCTCTTCAGTTCGGCCACCAGTTTCTTCTTCTCTTCGGGAATCTCGTATTCGGGCTCCAGCGTGTCGTCGTTGATGCTCAGTTCCTTTTTCTTCAGGTCGCGGATGTGGCCGTAGCTCGACATCACCTTAAAGTCCTGACCCAGGAACTTCTCAATGGTTTTCGCCTTGGCAGGCGACTCCACAATCACCAAGTTTTTCTGCATAGTTTTTGCTTATTGTTTCTTTTGGGGTGCAAAAGTAAGCAAAAAGTTTTCTTCCACCTTATTTATATATAAGAAATTTCGTTTTATTAACGGTTAAGGCTCTTTTTGTTCGTTCAGGAAACGTATAACGGCATTGCGGATGCTGGTCAGTCCGAACTCGGCGGGGTTTACTTCGTCTATGGGCAGCCACAGGGCTTCGGCGGCATCGTCGGCAGCGGTCACGGCAATGGAATTGCCATGCACGCGCACCAGGAAGTCCATGTCGAGCGTGTGGATGCCCATGCCGCTGTACTCGTAGACGTTGGGCGAGGAGAATAGATACTCAATGTGGTCTACCTCCAGACCCGTTTCCTCACGTATTTCACGAATCATGCCCTCTTCCACGGTCTCGCCCATGTCGCAGAAGCCACCGGGCAGGTCGAGCGTGCCCTTGGCTGGTTCCTTGCCCCGGCGCACAACGAGCAAGTGGCGGTGGTCGTCGACGATGAAAGCAGCCGTGGCTGAACATGGGTTGGCATAGTAGGTGAAGCCGCACTGGACGCACTTCTTGCTCTTGAAATTGTTTACCGCAAACTCATGGCAGCCGCACACGGGACAGTATTGGAACTTGTCTAAGGGATGACTCATTGCAAAAAAGTTTCTTGTTTTGGCTGCAATATTACAAAAAAATGTGTAATTTTGCAACCAATTTGACAGGAAAATATGAAATACCTTACATTTTTATTCGCATTCATGCTTATGGTAGCAATACCTGCAGACGCTCAACAAGTGATTGACCTGTGGCCCGATGGGGCCCCCAACAGCAACGGCAACGACGAGGACCGGGCCGAGCTGACAGCCTTTCTGCCCAACCAGAAACGGGCCACCGGACGTGCCGTCGTGATCTGTCCCGGCGGTGGCTACACCCATTTGGCCTTCGCCCATGAGGGTACCGACTGGGCCGGTTTCTTCAACCAGCAGGGCATTGCCGTCTTCGTACTGAAATACCGCATGCCGCGTGGCAACCATGAGGTGCCCGTCAGCGATGCCGAGCAGGCCATGCGACTGGTGCGTGCCAACGCGAAGGCGTGGCATCTGAAGACCGACCAGATAGGCATCATGGGCTTCTCGGCCGGCGGACATCTGGCTTCTACCGTTGCCACCCACGCCACGGGCCATGCCAAGCCCGACTTCCAGATTCTGTTCTATCCCGTCATCACCATGGAACCCAGCTTCACCCATCGCGGTTCGATGGAGAACCTGCTGGGCAAGAATCCTTCGAAGAAGCAGATACAGGAGTTCAGCAACGACCGTCAGGTGAGCCGTGCCACACCGCGTGCCTTTGTGGCACTGAGCGACGACGACCATGCCGTGCTGCCCATGAACGGCGTGAACTACTACATGGAGTGCTATCGCCACGACGTGCCCTGCACGCTCCACGTCTATCCCACGGGTGGTCACGGCTGGGGCTACCGTGCAACGTTCGATTTCCATTTGGAAATGCTGCAGGAGCTGCGTGGCTGGCTGAAAAGCTTCTGATTTCCAATGAGTTACAGCTGAGGTTCAGTTGCATTGTAACTGAGCCTCAGTTCCGTCACAACTGAGCCTTGGTTGCATCGTAACCGAGGCTCAGTAATTTTTTTACCTTTCACTGCTTTGACAAATAGGGAACGCAGTTCCTGATGTCAACGGGTATTGTCTCAACGTTGAGCGACCTTTTGCCTACCGACAGCTTCACCACGCAGGCACGGCTGTTCAGCGGCCGGTGCTGGTCGAAGATGAAGTTGCCAATGCTGTAGTAGATGCGCTTTCCTTCGTATTCTTCCACCGTTTGCAGCGTGTGGGTGTGGTGACACACCAACACATCGGCTCCGGCACGTATCAGCCTCCGTGCTTCCAGCTGCTGGCGGGGCACGGGCTGCAACGTGTGCTCGCCACCCCAGTGCAGCGACACGACAACCACACACGCAGGGTCAGCCTTTTTCAGCTGATGTACGCGCGCAAGCAACTGTTCCATCGGCTCCTGGCTGACACAGGGCTGCGACGGAAGATAGGCATAGTTTTCGAGCGACAGCCGCAGCGACGGCACCAGCCACACCCGTCGTGGCTGTGAGCAGAGCAGCACGGGGCGTGCCGCTTTCTCCATGTCCTGGCCCGCTCCCACAGGCACCATGCCAGCCTTCACCACGTTGCTGCGCGTGTCGGTGAGACCCCTGCGGCCCTGGTCTATGGAGTGGTTGTTGCAGAGGTTCAGGTGGGTCAGCCCGTGCCGTCTCAGCACGGGCAGCCATTCAGGTTCGGCCCGGAAGATGTAGCGCTTCTGCACGGGCGACTTGATCTTCGTGGCCGGGCACTCCAGATTGCCCACCACCACCTGGGCCGTACGGAAGAGGGAGTCAATGCCCCGCGAGAACAGGGCATCGGCTCCCTTATGTTGAATGACCGTGCGCACGCCCCGGTCCAGGAGTATGTCGCCGGTGAAAAGCAGGGTAGACCCCTCCGACCCCCTTGTAGACCCCCCCGACCCCCCTGTAAGGGGGGAGGGGCAGGCGAGAAAGGTGGCTGCAATGATCTCCCCCCCTACAGGGGGGCTAGGGGGGGCTGGAGCGATTCCCAGACTAACAGCCAGAAGAATAGAACACCTCTTCATTGTCCTTGGGTGCTTGCTTCAGGGGCACGACTACGGGCTGCATCCACTGGGGCACTCCCAGGCGCGGGTCTTTCTCAAGCATCTTCTGCCACTCCTCGTCGTTCAGCCGCTGCTCGCCCACGGGGCGCGTCAGCTCGCGATAGCTCAGCACGGCACCGCGTGTCAAGTAGAGATAGCCCTGCAGTTCGACGATTACGTAGATTTCGTCGGCCTGGCCCGTACCGGCATAGAGGATGGACTTCTCAGGATTGTTGTCGGCATTGGCCGTATAGACGTCGGCTATCAGTGCCACACTGTGCTCCGGACCCTTGATGTCGCTCCACTCAAACAAGTACTGGTCGCCCTCGCGCAACAGTTCGAGTGAAACGTTCTCGAACATGGCACCGATGTGCTGCAACTGGTCGTTTTCCTCGTCGCTGAGCGGCTGGTCCTGCAGTTCCTTCGTGCTGATGTCGCGGAAGAGCGTGGCCAGTTCGCGGATGCGGGTGGTCATGTCTATCGTGCGCTGGTCTTTCATTCCTAATTGCTCCAGCACCTTCTCCGTGTTGTTGAGCAGGTCAATGGCTTTCTGCCAGAAGGCGATGTTGGGTTCCACGTAGCCCCGCAGCACCGGATTGGGAATGCCGCCGCCGCCACACTCGGCTCCGAAAGGCTGCTTGGCATAGAGGATGGCATCGTGTTTCAGCTCTGCCCACGACGACAGTGCGGCGTTGAGCGACTTGCGCTGCCACTCGGGTGTGGCCATGAAGTAGGGTGCCTCGTCGGACTGTATGCACACCTGCTTGAGGGCACTGAGCCACTGCTTGGCAATGGTCTCCTGCCAGTCCACCGAGTCCATGAGGCTCTTCATGCGCTTCATCGTGGGTGTGAAGTCCTTCCACTTCTGTCCCTCTTCCTGCAGGATCTGCTCCGCAGCACCAATGCCCATGGCTGCCATCACATCGAGTCCCTGCGGCACGGGGCGCGTGGTGGGTTCCGACTTGTAGTCCACCATTTCCTGCAGCACCTCGGCGTCGGGCTGGTAGCGTTGCGGCATGAGGCGCACCTTGTTGCGGCTGGTGCGCTGGAACTTGGGCCGGATGCGCGTCTGGCGCTCGGCCAGCTGGTCTACGAGCTTCGTCAGCTGTGTCAGGTCTGTGGTCTGTTTCATCAGTTCGGCCACCTGCATCACGGTCACGTCGTCGGGCTGTCCCATCAGGAAGGTCATGGGGTCGGTGAGTCCTTGGTATGTTTCCTTGAGCTGAGGCGTATGCGTCAGCACCCTGGCCAGCTCGCAGGCACGCTCCATGTCCTGCTTGCGGTCGGTCTGGAAGGGCACCGTCTGCAGCCACATCATGGTGCGGAAGTAGCGCTTCAGCACCTCGTTGCGGGTGTAGTGGCCGCGCGGGCGGAACAGGCTGTAGGCGAACTTGGCGTTCTCATAGCCCAGGTACTGGGAGAAGTTGTCCTCGCTCTTCATCACCTGCTGGTATTCCTGGCGGGCCGTGGCGTTGGCAGGTTCCTTGCCGTTGAGCAGGCCCCGGGCCACGTCGAAGTAGGTGGCGAGCCACAGCGAAGCCTCCGACGAACCGGTGCTCACGGCTGCCTGAGCCGTCTCGCAGAACTTCTCAAGCCGTGGCATGAGCACAAGCTGTTCGGTCTCGCGCAGCATGCAGTCGAAGTAGAGATGGTAGAGCTGCAGGAAAATGTCGGTGGTGACGAACGACGGGAACAAATGGTAGTCGTTTTTCTCATAGACGTGGAACAGCTGCTGGTGCTCCGTGGGCACGATGGCAAAGCCGTTGCGGCCCAGGTGGTCGGCCAGCGCAAGGGGCATGCTGTCCATCTGGCGTGCGTTCAGGATGTTGCTCACCAGCACCCGATGGCCTTCACCGGCCTTGAAGTTCAGGGCGAGCAGCTCGGCTTCGCGGGCTTTCACGCGGTCTATGAAGGCTTGTTCTTCCTCAGTGTAGTGCAGGGCCTCGTCCTTCACGGCGTTGTAGTAGGTGTCGCGCCACGAATCGTTGTAGTCGTCCAGTTTCTTCTGGTCGAAGTTGTCGCTGTTCTCGTCGAACACGTAGGTCAGCGAGTCATACCACGTGGTGGTGCCGTAGATGCCGCGCAGGTAGGCTTCGCGGAACGGGAAGCCCTGGCGGGCAGCAAAGGCGTGGCGCAGGATGTAGAGGTCGCTGAGCGAGAGGTGGCTGATGTCCATCTCAAGGTCGAAGGGCTCGATGAGCTTCTCCACGTCGATCGTGTTCAGGCTTTCCATGTCGAGCGACTCGTTGGCCATGTTCTGTTTTTGGTTGCAGGCCGCAAGCAGCAGCGTGGCCAGCAGGAGTGAATACAGTTTTTTCATCGTTTTTCTATCGTTGTCTTAGTTTCTTTTGGGCATTCTGAAGCGAGGTCTTTTCCACAAGGTAGCGCTGGAACACAAAGCCGAAGTCCTTCCATTTCCATTCGGACACCGCATAGCTGCCGTCGGCCTGCTGGTCAATGGCCCGCACCCGGCCATCGATAAAGCGGAAGTCAACAAGCCGTCCGCCCAGCCTGGAGCCTAACCACAGGGGACGTACCTTGCCTTTCACAAGCTTGAAGATGAAAATACGGCGGCCCTTTTCGCGAAAGAAGCGGGTGCTCTTCACCACACCCACCAAGGCATCCGGGCATCCGTCGCCGTCCACATCGCCCGTCTCAAAGCGGTAGACGGGGTAGGGCAGCCGCCATTCGTTCAGGTGATAGAGGCTGTCGTGAGTCTTGGTCAGGGTGTAGGCGGGACTTTGCACAGGCCCCGCCAGTCCTAAAAGTCCCATCAGCCCCATCACGGTGATCATAGCAGTCGCTTGATTTCCTGCTCCAAGTCGGCCATCTGTGCGGCCCGCTTCTGCAGCTGGTTGGCGCGGTCAATGAGGAAGAAGTCGGGCACGGTCTGCACGTTGTAGCGGCTCAGACTGCTGCCTTCGGCATCGCGCACGCTGATCCACGGCAGCTGTCCGGTCATCTGGCGCCAGAAGTGCTCGTCCTGATCAACCGATACCTGGTAGATCTCAAGCCCTTGCGCGTGGTACTTATTATAAAGGTCGCGCAGCATCAGGATGCGCTGGGGCGAGTCTTTCAGCGTGAACGAGTGGAAGTCGAGCAGCACCACGCTGCCCTTCAGGCCCGTCAGCGTGCGCACCTGACCGTGATTGTCGGTCAGCTCCAGCTCCAGCACGCCCGACTCCACAATCTTCGACGGGTCTATCTGCTCAGCATTGCGTATGTCGGTCAGCCGCATGTTCTTCATGCTTTCAAGGGTGATGTTGTGCAGGTTCTCACCACGTTCGGAACCGGGATGGAACGTGTCCCATGAAGTGGCAACGGCAGCAAATGCCTTCACGTCGTTGCGGTTGGTATGCGGATTGAAGATGAGATACTGGCCAAGCGTCTGGAACAGGGCGAAGTAGGCGTAAGCCTTGCTTGGCTCCTGATAGATGTAGTCGCCGATAATCTGCTGTTTATAGCTCTCAATCATCTGCAGCAGCGAGTCCTGGGCCTGCTGTCGGCTCAGGCTCATGTCGTTCTCCAGCGTCATGGCGCGGCGGGCCAGGTCTTGCTGGCGCAGGGCCAGCTCCTTGATTTTCTGGCAGTTGTCCGAACCTGTTACCTCATAGCGGGCCGACATGTCCGGCCACTGGGCCTTGATGGTCACCGTCTCAGTCGAGTCGATGCTCAGGTTGATGATCTGGTCGTGGATGCGGAGCAGGTAGAAATCGGGTGCTTCGGGTGCTTCAGCCTGGAAACTGAAGGAGCCGTCAGCGTCGAGTTTTGCAGAGTCGAGCAGTTGCGGGCCCGTGAGCGACATGTTGTAGAAATAGAGCACGGAGTCGGCGGCACCCTCTACAGTGCCTTCCACGGTGAACTTGTTCTGCTGGCAACTGCCCAGTGCCAGTGCCATCGCACCGCAGATGGCAAGCGATTGTAATGATGTCTTCATTGTAACTGTAGCTTATTTGCTCCGCAAAGGTACAGTAAAGTCACCGAAATGCCAAAGAAAAATGGAGCTTTTCAATACTTTTTACCATAAAAATTTGGCCAAACCATATTTTCTGCGTACCTTTGCACCCACGTTTCGGGCTTATAGCTCAGTTGGTTAGAGCAACAGACTCATAATCTGGAGGTCGTAGGTTCAAGCCCTACTTGGCCCACAAAAAGGCGCTGCAAGCATTGTTTTGCAGCGCCTTTTTGGTGACGGATTATTTGCCGAAGTTTTACTTCTCCAAGACTTTCTTTGAAGTTCCGTCGCTCATGCGGATAATGTTCAAGCCCTTATGTGCTCTCGCTGCTTTCTTATGTCCTAACTGAAGCTTGGTTACGATGAAAAAGAGTCTTAGCTTAAGCGCGCTTAAGTCTTAGTTAAGCGCGCTTAAGGCTTACTTAAACGCATTTAGCTGCTTGCTGCCTTTTATGGCTGTTTCGGAGTTGTACACTCATTGACCAGATAGACGATGCTCATGTATGGGATGCCTGTGTTTGTTTCGAGTCCGATTTCACAGGTGCGGCTGTTTGAGTAGCCCACCTCAATGTGGTTGGCCTTGATTTGTGGGCGTAGCTTCCTTAGTGCGTAGCGATTCATTTCAGGGAAGGTGAAGCCGCGGTCGCCGGCAAAGCCGCAACAGCCGACACCTTCGGGCAGAAAAACATTCGTGGAGCAAAGGCGTGCTAGGCTGATTAGGTCCTTGTCGACACCCATCTCGCGAGTGGAGCACGTCAGGTGAAGGGCGATGGGACGGTCGATGGGATGGAAGTTGAGACGGTCTTTCAGGTAGGTCATGATGAACTCGGCAGGCTCGTAGAGCTTCATCTTTGTCATGACTTTCCTCATGCGGTGCAGACAGGGACTCTGGGCGCAGAGCACGGGATAGCGGCCCTGCTCAGAGGCTTTCCACAGTGCCGCTTCGAGCTCGGCGCTCTTCCGGTCGGCAATGTCGAGCATGCCCTTCGACTCCCATATTTGTCCGCAGCACATACGCTCCATGCCCTCGGGGAAGATGACTTCGTAGCCAGCCTTGTGAATGAGTTCGCAAATCTCGTCGACAAGCGGCTTTTTTGCAGGCGAGTTTTTCGACAGGCCCATGGTCTGATTGATGCAGCTGGGGAAGTAGACCACTTTCAGATGGGATTGCGGCTTCTCGTGCTTGGGAATGCTTTTCTCTATGATGAACTGCGTCAGGTCGGAGGGTTTGGGCTGGCGCTTCTTGCGGGGCATAGCCGTGGTCCAAAGGGGCAGGCCCATCTTGTTCATTGTGCGGCAGACATGTGTCATCATTGTGGGGCCAAGGGTGACATGGGCGGCGTGGGCCACATCGAGCACTACACGCAGACCGCTCTTGATGCCCGCCATGTGGTTGGCGGCAAACTCGCCGAGGTGGTAGCCCATCTTCGAGTTGTTCATGTCTAACTGTCGGATGAGGTGGGTGAGTTCGCCCGTGTTGATCTTCATGGGACATGACGTGGCACACAGTCCGTCGGTGGCACAGGTCTGGTCGCCGTAGTATTTGTACTGGCGGCGAAGGGTGTCGAGACGTTCTTGGATGGCAGCAGTAGGACCGTTGCCTGTGCTGAGCTGTGCGGTGAGATGGCGGATTTCGCGCTGCACGGCGATGCGCATGCGTGAAGACAGCGTGAGTCCGCACGACATGCAGTTGACTTCGCAGAAGCCGCATTCAATGCATTTGTTGGCGCGCTTCACCTGTTTCACGGTCTCGTTGGCCGTTGAGAGCGAAGGATTCGCCAGGTATTGGCCGCCGTCGGGCACGCTGTCGAAGTCGTAGTCGAGCACGGGCAGCGGCTTCAGGCATTTGATGAAGCAGTCGGGGTCGTCGTTGAAGATAACACCTTGGTTCAGCAGTCCTTCGGGGTCGAAGATGTGCTTCAGCTCCCGCATGGCGGCGTAGGCTTTCTCGCCCCACTCATATTTAACAAATGGTGCCATGTTGCGGCCCGTGCCGTGTTCGGCTTTCAGCGAACCGTCGTAGTCCTCGACAACCAGCCGCGCCACGTCGCGCATCATCTCTGCATAGCGGGCCACTTCATGCTCATCGGCAAAACTCTGGTTCAGAATGAAATGGTAGTTGCCCTCGAAGGCATGGCCGTAGATGCAAGCGTCATGATAGCCGTGGTCGGCAATGAGTTTTTGGAGCTTTACCGTGGCTTCGGGTAACGACTCAATGGGGAAGGCCACATCCTCGATGAGACAGGATGTGCCTACGGGCCGTGTGCCGCCGACCGAAGGGAAGATGCCTGAGCGGATGGCCCAGTACTTGCCGTAGACGTTTGGGTCTTCGGTGAACTCAGCGGGCTGATAGAGGCGGAACTGGCTCAGGCACGCCTTGATGGCAGCAATCTTCTGGAGCAGCTGTTCGTGGGTGATGCCTTTGGTCTCGGTCAGAATGGCCGTCAGGTTGTGGTAGTCGCCAGGCTTCACACCTTCTATTTGGTTGGCATCCACCTCTTTCTTATATTGCAGGAAGACGGGGTCGTCCACTGCACTGAGCGACTTGTAGTCCAGCATCTCAGCGCTCTTCACCATCAGTTGTTCGGCACTCATCTCCAGATCATCATCGCCTGCCTTCAGCTTCTTCATGGCCACCACAGCTTCGCAACTCTCGCGCATGGTCATGAAGTAGACCATGGCCGAAGCCTTGAAGGGATAGTCCTTCAGCGTGCGCATGGTCACTTCAGAAAGGAAAGCCAGTGTGCCTTCACTGCCTACAATGGAATGGGCAATGATGTCGAACGGGTCATCATAGGCAATGAGCGGGCGCAGATTCAGGCCAGTCACGTTCTTGATGGCATATTTCTTTGCGATACGGTCGGCCAGTTCCTTGTCGGCACGGACATGGTCGCGCAGGGCGATAATCTTGCTAAGGAACTCTGGATGGGATTTCTGGAAACTCTGGCGACTCTCTTCGTTGCCTGTGTCGAGCACGGTGCCGTCAGTCAGGATGATGCGTGCTGAGATGAGCATGCGGTCGCTGTTGGCATGCACGCCGCAGTTCATGCCCGAAGCATTGTTTGCCACAATACCTCCAACCATGGCTGAACCGATTGATGCAGGGTCGGGCGGAAACACCCGTCCGTAAGGCTTGAGAATCTGATTCACCCGTGCGCCAACTATGCCGGGCTGGAGTTTTATTCTTAGTTCAGTGTTGGCTTTCGGAGTGGGGTTGTCCTGCGAAATGGTAGCAAACGCTCCACTCTCCGTTTTGAACTCTACACTGAATTTCTCCCAATGCTTTCCAGCCACGATGAGCACCGAGTCGGTACAGCTTTGTCCGGAGAGCGAGGTGCCTGCTGCGCGGAAGGTGAAGGGCAGCTGATATTTGCGACAGAGACTGACGATGCGTGCTATTTCCTCTTCGCCGTCGCTGCGAATCACTACCTTTGGAATCTGACGATAGAAACTGGCGTCGGTGCCCCAGCCCAAGGTGCGCAGTTCGTCGGTGTAAATACGGTCAGACGGCAGAAATTGTCTGAGCTCAGCAAGGAATTGTGATATTTTTTTTTCTTCCATATATTGTATTCTTTTTTGTTTGTCTGCTTGTTCAGACTCCTTAACTTTGGGGTGAGTCAGAGGATGTGCAGGCCAAGGAAGACCATCAGGCCGTTCATCAGAATCCAGAAGATGGCAAATGGCATGGTCTTGCGCATGATGTTGCCGTCCTGGCCTTCCATGTCGCAGGCTGCTGTGGCTATGGCTATTGACTGTGGTGACAGCAGCTTGCCGCCCTCAGATCCAGCACAGTTGGCTGCAGCTAACCAATTGGTCTCGTTGCCGCTAACACCGAAGAATGTGCCCTGATTCACCAATCCTAAGTCATTGGCCACCGTGGCTTGCAGTTTGCCGAAGAGAATATTGGCATTGGTGGCCGAACCAGTGACAAATGTGCCAATGCTTCCAATGAGCGGAGCGAAGAAAGGGAAGGCGGCACCCGTCAGCAGCACCAGTCCCTTGGCAATGTCATTGGTCATGCCCGTATTGTTCATCAGCATGGCCATGGCCACCAGGCAACAGATGGTGACGGCTGTCTTCTGTAAGGTGAGCGCTGTCTTGGCCAGCATTGTCATCAGCCGTTTGAAGCTAAGTCCCTGAATCATGCCGCCAATGACGGCACCGAGGAAAATCATCAGTCCTGCATTCGACAGCCATCCGAACTTAAAGGTATTGCCAATGACGGGCAATTCGAACTTGGTCACCAGCGTGTTGTTCAGAAGTTCGTTTACTGGCGGTACAATCTTGCTGGAAATCAGGATGAAGAAGATGATGAGGCCATAAATGCTCCAGGCCCTGAGCGTCTTTGCCAGGCCAAACTGTTGCTTTTCCACATGTACGGTGTCATTCTTCCTTTCATGCCGCAGGAATAGCTTGTTGTAGATGAGTATGGCGACAATGGAACCTACGCTGCCGAGGATAGCGGGTGTTTCCGGGCCAATCCAGTGAGCGCAGGAGAACTGCACGGCAATCGAGACACAACCCACGAAAAGTGCAATACTGACATTTTTCAGGATCTTTGTGCGGTCGGTCATCATCAGGATAAAAAACGGGGTGATGAAGAACATCAGTGAGAGTTGTAATATAATAAAGGTGGCCACCTCGCAGAGTTCTTCAGGGGTTGCTGTGCCGCTGGCTGCCACTTGGTTGGCCAGTGTCGTGGCGGGCAGACCAACGGCTCCGAAGCCTACAGCCACCGTGTTGGCCACCAGACAGATGACGGCTGAGAACATTGGTTTGAAACCCAGACTGATTAGGATGGCTGCAGGTATGGCCACGGCAGTACCGAATCCGGCCATGCCTTCAAGCACCCCACCCAGACCCCATGTCAGCAGAAGCACCAGCAGGCCCTTGTCGGATGTCATCTGGATGAACTGAGTCTTGATGGTCTCGATTTCCTTTGTCTCGCAAAGGATGTTGTAGCTGAAGATGGCGCAGATGATGATCAGGATGATTGGAAAGCAGGCTTTGAGCAGTCCTTCTACGACCGACCACAAGGTGATGCCGTAGATGGAAACGCAGGCATACTTCTCTGGCACAATGCCCATTTGGGGGACGGCGAACAGAGCCAGAAGGATGGTCACTGCAAGAGTAATCATGGCACTCTTATAGCCAGACTGCTTGAAGCCCATCATCAGAACGATGAGCAGCAGGATGGGAATAGCTGAAACAAGGGCTGTCATAGGCTTTTAAATGTAACAACCACGGATTGCATGTAAAATCCGTGGTTGTTTTTTGTTATGATTCAATTATTCGAAGACAAGACCTTCGGTGGGATAACGGTACCAGTCAGTGGCTTGGGTGTGGTCCTCGGCCCAGTCGGCAAAGGCATGGCCGACAGTTCCGTAGGCTACGCGCTGTATGCGCTCTGACGAACCAATCTTCTGCCACTCAACAGGATATAGGAAGTCGCCCGGCACGCAGATGGCCCAAGGATAGTTGTCGTTGTACATGGACTTGTCGCCGCCGTAGGCTGCCAGCACGTCCTGGGTCTTGTAGGGCACGGTGTGAACCTCCCAGTAGCCGCTGTTGTACTGTTCGACGATGAACACGTCGAGGTTCTCCTCGCAGAAGCGGGCTGCTGCCTCTTCGCTGGCCAGTTCGAAGGTGTAGGTCACCACCTTGGAGGGCACATCGTTCTCGTAATATTCGTATGTGTCGCCACGCTTCACGGTGTTGTAGAAGTAGTTCTTGATGGAGCCGTTGTCGGCAAGCTCGGGCTTCATGGCCCAGTGGGCATTGCTGAAGAGGTTGATTACCACGTCGGTCAGGCCGTTGTACTTCATGTCGTCGGGCAGCAGCCATTCCGTGGTGCGAATAATCTTGGTGGCCGTAGAGGGGAAGTTCTCGTCGAAGTTGCCATCGCGCGACGAGTTGACGATGTCGGAAGACTTCAAGTCCTTGATGCGGATGCATGCGCCAATCTGCTCCTGGGCACCCACAGCATCGAGGCTGACGCTCAGTGTGACGTTCTTGCCCTGAATGGTGGGGGTGAGCGTGATCACCACGTCGTTGAAATCGTAGTCACCCACCTGCGGGAAGTTGTCCTCGAAGCAATAGCGCAGTGAGAAGCTGGTGGCATTGGGTTCCTGTAGTCTCGGAAGACCTTGGTAATTGGCACCGCAACCGTTGTCCTGTACGTGGACATCGGCACCGCTGAAGCCCGTCATCATGGCACCACTGGCGGCATCGAGGCGGTAGTAGGGCTGTGCGCCCGTCTCACCGGCAGCCTGCTGCTCAGCACTCTTGTCGCTATAGCCAAAGTCGAAGTGTGAGTCGGTGGCCACATAGAGATGGCCGAAGTAGTTGGCCACAAAGCCCTGATTGGGACTCACGTCGCTACGGCGCACAATCTCCTTGGCCTGGAACACGGAGTAGTCGCCTGTGGCGGGGCCATAGATGCCGTAGACGTCCTTGGTGATGGCCATATAGGCAGTACCGGTGACTTGCAGCAGCGAACCGGCTCCCATGTCGAAGAAGCCCGGGCCTGAGAACTCGAAGTCCTTGGTCACTACCGAGCCGCCGCCATTCAAACGAAAACGGTTCTGATCTGTGTCGCCCAGTCCGAGGTAGAAGCGGTTGGTGACGATGAGTTTGCAGTTGTTGATCACGTCGGTGCTACCGGCCTGATACACATAGTTGTAAGTGGTGTAGGTGCCGTCGTTGTGCCAGGTACACTGGTTGCTGTTCACAGTGGTGGTTCCGCTCACGGTGATGATGCCGTCGTTATAGAAGTCAGCACTGCCTTCCACGCCAACGGCAGCGGCTGTGGTTTCTCCTTCGTTAATGAAGAGCGAACGGTCGTTCTTCACGCCCAGCTCACCAGTCACGGTGAGTGTCTGTCGGTTCAGCAGCTGTGCGTCTTCGTCAACGGTGACCGTACCAGCCTCAAGAATGTTGTCATTCACCGTCTGGCAACGGTCATCGATGTGGTAGGAACCCGATGCCAGCACGCGTCCTTCGTTGTAGAGCGTACCGTCAGAGGCGTTGGGGTCGTCCCACCATTGATTCCAACTGCTGTAGAGGTTGATGTTGGCGGCATCGATGGTGCCCCTGTTGTAGAAATGAACATTGGCATTGATGTCGCCCTTGAGCGTTGCACCTTCGGCAATGTAGACATGCACGTTGCCATATTTCCAGGCATAGGTCGACATTTGCACATTGGCACCAGGCAGCAGGTAGATGTTGGTGTTGTTGTTGATGGCAAACGACGAGAAACTATAGGTGCCACCGGGAATATAGACATTACAGTTGCCGTTGTAGAAATTCAGGTCGGTCTGGCCTTGCTGAACCACGAAGTTGCCACTTTGGCTCATCCAGTACTCAGTGGGATTCAGCGCATCGCCGGGCACAGCAGTCTTGAAGTTCGACGCATCGGGTGCATCAGGGAAGGTCACGTCGTGGCTCTGCACCTTGTTGGGCTGCCAGCTGCGGCTGTTGGCTGTGGCGCTGCCGCCTATCTGTCCTTCAATCTTTCCATTGCTGATGCCCATGGGATAGACGCTCATGTAGTTGTTCTTGTCGAACAAAGCCACAAAGACGTACTGCTGATCCTTTGGATAGCTGATGCTGGCGCTGAACTGCTGTCCGCTCACCACGCTGCCTTGCCCCAGTAACTTCAAGTCACCGGGGTCACCGATGGGATTCTGGTCATAGATTTTCAGAGAATAGGCTTGGCCTGGCTTCAAGTTGACTGCCAGTGAAACACTTGCCGTGCCCACGGCGCTCCATGTCTGCTGTGGGTCCACGTTCGACACGGGGAACATTTTCTTTACCAGACCCTTGTATTCGTCCTGGTCGAAATAATCCTCCTTGCATGCCGTTACTCCCAACGACAGCAAAGCTAATCCTATTAGTAAACTCTTGTTTTTCATCTTTACAACGTTGCTTTGATTCTGCGAAATTACAAAAATATACCTTAATTATAATAAAAAAGTGCCGTTTTTTGTCTTTTTTGTTGTTTTTTAACGAAAACCGAGGCTTACTTGCTTTAATAATTTGTATTTTTGCAAAAAATTTTCGAGATACCAGAATCTGTTATTTTATAAATCGAAGGCCCTATGAAAAAGAATTTGATGATTGTAGGAGCAGCAGCCCTTGTGATGTTGGTGACGGCAAGCTGTTCAAGAGAAACAAATTATTACGATGAGACAGCCGTGGTCAGGGAACTGTCGGTTTCTTATCAGAAGTCGTTTGAGGAAAAAGTCGGCACACCTAATGCCAGTCAGACCTGGGGCTTCCAGTCTCAGCTCAATTCGCGTAGAACACGTTCTATTCTTGTGGATGACGACCCGTTTACAGAATACACCAACACGGATGACTTCTACAAGAGTGAGGCACCGTCAACGGCCATGACTTACAGCGAATACATGAATCAGGACAAGTGGCGCCGTGCTGACTGGGGTGGAGCACTTGACCAGAATGCAGCCATGAATGGCGATGCTGAAATCCTGCTGCCCGACGGTGAACATACCATTAAGTTCACTGGTGGATCGCACGATTTCTATGTCACTGGCAATGCCACGCTGAACGTTCCCGACTATATTAACCAGGCACGTATCTATGTGCTGCCGGGCAAGACGTTCACGCTGAACATGAGCAACTATATCAACGCGCTGGAAATCTACATCAGTGCTGGTGCTACGGTGAACTACAACTACGACAAGCTGTACAATCAGTTGGGTGATGCTTGTATTTTCAACCGTGGTACGCTGAAACTGGGCCGCGACAACTTTGAAATCAACCAGAGTGCCACAGTCTATAACGAAGGAACCGTCACGGGAAAAAGCATTACCAGTAAGCCAGGCGACGGCAATTCCTCCTTCCTTTACAACTACGGCGACATCAAGCTTTCGGGCATGTTCCAGTTGAACTCTTGTGCCAACTTCTATAACGAAGGAACCATGTCGATTACCGGTGAGACTGAACTGACGCAAGGCACAGGGCAGATTTGGTGGATAAACAAGGGAACCTATACCACAGGCAGCTTCAGAACTGCTGCATGGAACGGAACGATGTACAACTTCTGCAGTTTCTTCGTGATTAACGATGCCGTAATGATGAACGGCCAGTTCTATCAGATGAACGGTAGCTACATGGAGGCTGACCGTGGCGTGTTCGACAACTTCCAGTTCATTATGGCCAACAACTCAGGCGTGAATATCAAGAACGGTACGAAGTGGGGAAGAGACGGTGCTGACTTCCGTGGCAAGTACGATTCACCCTATCAGGGCTTCATTGCCGCTGACGACAATGCCAAGGTTTGGGTACGTCTGGGTGGAATCAGCTATATTCCTTCCCACAAGGGTGGTGCTTTCCACGTGGTGGGAGCCAACCTGACGCTGGGTGTTCAGGTCATGGAATTCTATAATGACATGTATCTTGGCACAGACTGGAATGGCACCAGCTATTGGACACCGATAACAGCTCAAGAGCTTATTGATGCCAAGAGCGAGAACATCACCATTGACAAGCATAACGTGACCAAGATCTATTCGGATGTCGACTTCGATCTGGTGACCGCTTCGCCTAAGTATGGTTCGTGCGGAGCCACGTGGACACCGAATAATGGAAGGGATATTAAAGAACAGGGACGCATTATGTGCGAAGACCTGGGTACAATCGGCGACTTCGATTTCAACGACGTGGTGTTCGATGCTGTTATCTATACCGACGGTACCACTGAGATCACGCTGCTTGCGGCCGGTGGTACGCTCGACCTGACCGTGGCCGGTGTTGAGGTTCACGGAGAGCAGGGCTTCAACGTGGGTAAGACTGATGATATCTGGAACATGGTGAATACGGGCGAGCCAGGTGAGAAGCCTTATACGAACCATCCTATTGAGAAGAAAGACCCAGTGACCTTCACCGCTGCTAAGAAGTACAACAACCTGATTGACATTCCTATCGTGGTGCGCAAGCAGGAAGGTCGGAACATCACTGAGTATAACCTGACGGCTGTTGTGGGTCAGGCTCCTCAGAAAATTTGCGTGCCTATAGGCACCAGTTGGGACGATGAGTACATCAGCATCACCAAAGCCTATCCTTCGTTCGTGGACTGGGTAGAGGGCGAAGATCCGTTCGACTGGAGTTGGATTCAAAGCAAGGTTGACCGCTTCGTTGACTTGGATTTGACGAATAACAAGTAAAATAATCATCATATTTTCTTATAGAATGTCAGAGGAGGGTGTCCATGTGAATGGACGCCTTTCTCATTAAAAAAGAAAAAAGCAGCTATGGCAAATATGAAATCGCTGGCCAAGGACACGGCCATTTACGGACTGTCGAGCATTGTGGGCCGTTTTCTGAACTACCTGCTCGTTCCGCTCTACACGCACTACATGCCCAAGGACTCGGGCGATTACGGTGTGAATACCAACATCTATGCCTATACGGCGCTCATTCTGGTGCTTCTCACCTTTGGCATGGAGACCACATTGTTCCGCTTCGCCAACGATGACAAGGAGCATCCCGACACTGTTTTCTCTACTGCCATGGCCACTGTCGGTACGCTCACAGCCCTTTTCCTGCTGCTCATCTTCGGTTTCATTGCTCCCATCAGTGGTGCATTGGGCTATGAAGACCATCCTGACTACCTGCTGATGATGGCTGTCGTTGTGGCACTCGACGCCCTGCAGGCCATTCCTTTCAGTTTCCTGCGCTATCAGAAGCGGGCCATACGCTTTGCCTCGCTGAAGATGCTCTTTATTGTACTGAACATTGGGCTGAACGTTTTCTACTTTGTCGTTCTGGGCAAGACGAGTGTGTTCTACGTCTTTTTCATCAATCTGCTTTGCACGGGTCTCATCACTCCGCTGTTTATTCCCGACCTTTTCCGCATCCACTGGCATTTCGACGCAGCCCTGCTGCGCCGCATGCTCAGCTACTCCTGGCCCATTCTCGTGCTGGGTATTGCCGGCATCCTGAATCAGGTGGCCGATAAGATTCTCTTCCCATTGGTCTATCCCGACCAAGCCGATGCCAACATACAGTTGGGCATTTATGGTTCCTGCGTAAAGATTGCCATGATTATGGCCATGATTACGCAGGCTTTCCGCTATGCCTACGAACCCATTGTCTTTGCCAAGAGCAAGGATGCTGACAAGACCGAGTATTACGCTTCGGCCATGAAGTACTTCATCATTTTCACGCTGCTGGCCTTCCTTTGCGTAATGGGATGGATGCCGTTGCTGCAATACATCATCGGTGCCGACTACCGTGAAGGTCTGGGCGTGGTGCCAGTGGTCATGGCTGCTGAAATCATGATGGGCATCTACTTCAACCTCTCGTTCTGGTACAAACTCATCGACAAGACCATCTATGGTGCCTGGTTCTCGCTTGTCGGTTGTGTAGTGCTCTTTGCTGTCAACATCCTGTTCATTCCTGATTACGGCTACTGGGCCTGTGCATGGGGTGGTGTGGCTGGCTACGGCACTGCCATGCTGTTGAGCTATTTCGTGGGTCAGCGCAAGAATCCCATTCCCTATCCCATGAAGGACATTCTTGCCTACGTCATCCTTGCCGCCATCTGTACCGCCATGATGTACGTCTTTGACGACCTGCCTGTTTGGGCAAAGTTAGTGTACAACACCATTTTTATTGTGCTCTTCCTTGTTATGGTCATCAAGCACGACCTTCCTTTGTCGAGCCTGCCTGTCATTGGAAAGAAATTCAGAAAAAACAAATAAATTATATAAGATATGAAAAAATACTTCTTTTTCCTATTCGTATTTTACTGTTCACTTTTCGTTAGTGCAGCTCCAGACGAGGGCATGTGGACGCTCAACGACCTGCCGAAAGCCGTCTATGAGACCATGAAGCAGGAAGGGTACCAGTTGCCCAATGAACAGCTCTATGAGGGTGACAGTGCCATCATGCAGGCTGTGGTCAATTTCTCCGGCTACTGCTCAGGCGTGGTTGTTTCGCCCGACGGTCTGGTGTTTACCAACCATCACTGTGGCTTTGAGGCCATCCGCAGCCATTCCACCGTGGAGCACGACTACATGCTCAACGGCTTCTATGCCAAGACCTTCGAAGAGGAACTGCCCAACGAGAACATGTTCGTTTCGTTTATGGTGAAGCAGAAGGACATTACCGACGATGTCGTGACACCCGAGTTTCTGACCATGGATAACTTAGAGCGCGAAGTCTATCTCGATTCGTTAGAGAACATGTTCTCGCTCGCTGCCAAGCTGAACGACACCACCCTGCGTGCCGAGATCAAGCCCTTCTATGAGGGCAACCGCTACTTCCTGACCCTTTATCGTGACTTCCGCGACCTGCGTCTGGTCTTTACCATCCCCAAGTCGATGGGCAAGTTCGGCGGAGAGACCGACAACTGGATGTGGCCCCGCCAGACGTGCGACTTCTCCGTGTTCCGCATCTATGCCGACCCCGAGACCAACGGGCCAGCCGACTACTCCAAGGACAATGTGCCCTACCATCCGGAGCACTGGGCCCGCATCTCCATGGACGGCTATCAGGAGGGTTCCTTTGCCATGACCATGGGCTATCCGGGCAGCACTTCGCGCTATCTGAGCAGCTACGGCATCGAGGAGCGCTACACTGAGAACGCCATCCGTGCCCAGGTGCGCGGTGTGAAGCAGCAGGTGATGAAACGCCACATGGATCAGAGCGAGGCTGTGCGCATTAAGTACGACTCGAAGTATGCCCAGAGTGCCAACTATTGGAAAAACTCCATCGGCATGAACAAGTGCATCGATAGCATTGGACTCATCCAGCAAAAGCGCCAGTTCGAGCAGCAGCTGCAACAGTGGGTCGACACCACCGGCCATTTCAAGGGGCAGCTGGATTTCTCCAAGCTCTCACGTCTCTATGCCCAGCGCCAGCGTCTGAGCAGGGCACAGATGTACTGGGCTGAGACCTTCCGCCGCACCGATGAACTGTCGCGCCGTGCTCTTCTTATTCATAATGGTGCGCAGCCCAAGGGCCACGGCAAGCGCATGCACTATGTGTTCAAGGACAACAGTGAGACGTTCGACCTTTCCACCGACCGCGAAGTGCTGGGCACGCTGTTGACCAACTACCGTCTCAAAGTCAGCGACCCGCGCTTCTTGCCTGCCTTCTATAAGACCATCGACCAGCAGTTTGGTGGCGACTGCCAGAAATATGCCGATTATCTCTACGGCCATTCCGTGCTCATGAAGCAGGGCAAGCGCATCTATTTCCGAAAGAAGTCGTTCCTGGAAGACCCCGGCGTTCAGTTCGGCCTTGACCTGACCGAGATTCAGGGCGACCTGAAGTCTGAAATGACAAAATTGCGCGATTCCATCGATGCCCAGGAGCGTCTGCTCTGTGCTGCCAAGCTGCGCATGGAACAGGACATGCCTCACTACAGCGATGCCAATTTCACCATGCGTCTGAGCTACGGACAGGTGCGAGACTACAAGTTGGGCGGACGCTCGTCGGGTTATTTCACCACAGC